>Ga0255097_1000039_pt1 | contig 108524 bp, 99 predicted proteins | sample Colum_Atlam_RepB_2_FD_188436 | JGI IMG/M metagenome (GOLD analysis project Ga0255097, IMG submission 188436) | Freshwater microbial communities from Columbia River, Oregon, United States - Colum_Atlam_RepB_8d | ecosystem: Environmental > Aquatic > Freshwater > River | place: USA: Oregon...
GCGATCGGCTTCGCGCAACATCTTCACAATCTGTTCTTCAGTAAATCGACTCTTCTTCATGTCTCACCTCGGTTGAGGGAGCCATACTCTCAAGTTTTAACTGGTCCGAAAATACCCAGGCAGGTCAAGTGCTTACACAGTCTGAAAGCTGCTGAATGCTCTTTGATTAGCTCGTTTGATTGCTTGCTGAGCTGCTTGCGAGATGGGTGATGTCTTTTGAAAGGACATTTGAAACGGGAATAGACAAGAGCTAAGTCGCACACACATTTGCTGACTTGAAGCTATTTTGGCGAAAGCTTCAATCTGCTAATCCGCTGCGATACTAGCGATAAAACTTTTTTCACCAACAAGCCTAAACTCAAAAAAATAAGACCAAGATTGAATAACCAGAAAACCACGACAAAACTAAAAAGAAAGAGACGCCATTCCGTATAACCTTCCGTGTAACACTCACCGAAAAGCTGAGGGCAGTTAGCTAACGATTGGACTATTAACGTAGCTATCAGCCCAAGAAATAATGGCGAAATATTCAAAGCTGCAAGTCGTAAAAATTTCTCCAGAGAGAACTTTTTCAAACTTGCGTAGACAGCACTCAGAAGGAATGCTGCAAAAGACAATACAAAGATGCCTGAGAAATTATTTAGCAGAAAATTAGTCACGTTACTCGCCGCAGTCTTTGAAGTTTGACTCAAAGCAGCGGGTTGCTTGGGCTTGCGCTTGTTCAAGTACTTGCGGGGAAAGTTTCGCTCTTATGCGATCTCTTGCTGTTGCTGCATCTGTAGCACCTTGTGCTGCGGAAATTGAATACCAAGCGTATGCCTGTGAGTTGTTTTGTACGAGACCTATCCCCATCTCATACATGAAGCCCAAATTGTATTGAGCATCAGTTTCACCATGCATTGCTGCTAGTCGAAGCCAAGTCGCAATCTCTGACATGTCATAATCGACATCACCACCCTGCGTGTACTTCAAAACAAGGGCACCAGGCATACCTTTCAGCAAGCTATAAAGTCTGAGAGACCCTTGATCGTTTCTTTCACCACCTCTTCCGTTTGCGTACATCAACGCAATTTTAAGCTTCGCCCCAGCGTGATCTTGCTCTGCAGACCGATACCATAGCACTGCTTTTTGATAGTTCTGAGCAACACCTTTTCCGCTCTCATACATCAAGCCAAGCCTATATTCTGCATCTGCATCACCTTGCTCTGCCGCTAGCCTAAGCCACTTCAAAGCTTCCTGATAGTTTATAGCAACTCCCTCTCCATCAGAGAATATCGCGCCCAGTAAATACTGTGCCCTAGCAAAGCCTTTTTCTGCAGCCAATTGAAACCAGCGAACGGCTTGTTCATAGTTTTGAGCAACGCCTGTGCCGTTTGCGTACATCAAACCCAGATCATATTGAGACTGAGCATCACCTGCTTCAGCACGAGCCTTTGTAGACTCAAAGTCAGACTGCGCGAATACTGGAACAGCAAATGTCAGCGCGACAAGCAAGAAAAGAGTTTTCATTATTGTCTTCATCTGTAATCCACTTAATTCAAGATGCTTTTAGCCAAGCTAATTCATTAGCTTGAGCTGTGAGTTATCGTTCAGAGATTAGCCGAAAAAAGGGGATAGAAAACATACAGCGTGAGAGCCTGACCTCGCTGGAGATTGGTCGAGCGCTCAACGCCTTTGTAGAGGCAGGCTGGAAGCAGGTGGATATTGCTGCACGAATCGGCAAGTCGACCAAGTACGTCAGCATGCATCTGGGCTTGCTGAATCTGCCCCTGTGTATCGCTGACCTCTTTGAGAAGCGCGCTGTTACTGATGCCGACACTCTCAACACGTTGAGAAGAATTCATGAATTGGACAAGGAGCGCTGCCTGGAGCTTTGCCAGACAGGACTCACCCAAGGTTTGCACAGGCAGCATTGCCGCTATGTGTTGAGGTATTTGCTGAACAAACTGAACAAAGGCGAGCATTTCCAGTCCACCTCGCCCGGTGGCAGAGCCAGGCATTCAGTGGCACGAAGCGCTTTTGGCAAACCTCTCCTGAGAAGACCTGAGGAAAGTGCGAGTTCAAACGTTCCGTGGGTGTCAGTGCCACATGAATCGGTGATCGTGCTGACCGAGGTTCACATTGAAGGCGCCCGCAAGCTGGCAAGACTCATTACCGACCGCATCTCCTTTGACAAGAGCCAGGTCTGGATAGAAATCGAAGAAGACAATGGCGCCAAGGTGGTTCGAGCCGTAAGCGCCGCTGAAGTCACATTGCTGTCCATCAGTGACTAGGGTTCACTGCTGTTTGTACTATGCCTGCCAAACTGGCACGGCACATCATGGCTTTTTCGTCATCTCCCACGGTGCCTCAATGCCCATGGCTTTTGCGAGACCGCTCATGCTGCCTCCGTCCACAACACCGCTCATCTCATAGACCATGGGCGAGCCCTCTCGCGCCAGGCTGAAGCTGAGCTGATTGTCTTCGATTGCGCCATTCTGAATTGGCCAGATTCGCCCATCGCCCAGATCAAAGCTTCCAGAAAGCTGGCTGCCAGCGGCCTGCATGGAGACATTGGCGCTGATGGCACCGAAGGGGCTGGTCATCTTGAAGTCCCAGGCGCCATCGGCAGGGGAATTGGTGACGGCGCTGGAAGCGCAGGACACCAGCGCAGCTGATGCAACGATGACGAGTGATCGCAGAAGTAAAGCAGACGTTCTCATTGTTGTTCTCCGAAAGTCCTCGGCAGGCGAGGAGAGTGTGAATACAAGGAGCATGTACGTCGCGCAAGAGCAGCCGGATTGACAGCGCAACCGCTATTGCGCTGTCTGCTGGAACGCGCTGCGATCGAATGCGTCACCGGCGAGAAAGACGCTGTGGATGCGCCGGGTGTTGCGAATATCCTCCAGTGGGCTGGCGTCCAGAACGATGAAGTCTGCGCGCTTGCCGGCTGTCAATGTGCCGGCATCCTCTAGCCCCAGATGCTTGGCGGCGAGGCCGGTGGCGGCGCTGATCGCCTGCAGGGGCGTCATGCCCAGGCGCACGAAGATCTCCAGCTCGCGGTGTCCTGCATACCCGAAGAAATGGTCGCGGACCGCCCCCGCGTCAGTCCCCAGCACGATGTCCACACCGGCTGCCTGCAGACGGGCAAATCCCTCGCGCAGGTCCTGCTCGTAGGTCGGCCCGGGGCCGGCTGACTGGCGCGCATCGAAGGCCTCTCCAAGCCGCTGCACAACAGCTTCCGGCAGCACATCGGCCAGGAATGGATCATCGGCAAGGCGCTCCCAGCGCAGCTCTCCCAGGCCCAGATTGGGGACGAGGAAAATCTCGTTGTCTGCCATCGCGCGCGCCATGGCCTCATCCATCTCGGGGCCGATACGGCCATGCAGAAAGCCACTGATGCCTGCATCGATCAGTCCGGGCATGTCCTCTGCAGCTTGCTGATGCACCAGCACACGAATGCCATGGCTGCGTGCCTCGTCGGCGATGGCGCTGTACACCTCAGCCGGCATCTTTTCCTGCGCACCGCCGCGGTCATCGACCCAGATCTTGATGAAACGACTGCCCGTCGCAGCAATTTCCCTGACAGCCTCACGGCCCTGCTCGGCTGTGGCGGCACCGCGCAGAATGCGCTGGCCCGTGCGCTCTTCAACGGCCAGCACGTTCGCGAGAAATGCCGCATTGGGACCCTGGCCAGGGGGAGCCATCCCCGAGGCCACCAGCAGGCGGGCTCCCTGGTAGTCGCCAGACTGTCGCGCTGCCTCGATTTCGCGGGCAAGCTCCACAGGGTCACTGCCGGCTGAGAACACAGCGCCGAACCCGTACCAGGCATAGCGCTGCAGGTTCTCGACAATGTTCTGCTGACCGTAGTACTCGGCGCCCCAGCCGGTATAGGCCTCATAGCCGATATGCGCATGGGCATCGATGAGCGCGGGCATCACCGTGCGCCCTTGCAGATCCACCGTCGCGGCGCCCCCCGGGAGGGTAGTCGATGCGCGGCTGCCAATGGCAGCGATGACGCCAGCCCTGACCACCATGACGCCATCGGTCAATACACTCCCGTCGCCAGTGATGAAACTGGCGTTCTGATAGACCACGGCAGCACCGCCATCAGATTGCGCAGTGGCAGTCTGAGCGTTCAGAAGCAGGGCGAGGGCAAGCAGTAGTGGTGTTTTGAAAAGGGTTTTCATAAGTTTTGGCCTCAACGCGGCTTTTTCTGTGTCGGGCAATAGCCACGACTGATCTCGGGGTTGCGCAGCTTCAAATGCTTGGTGGCACGCCCACTGACCCGCGCACGCCACAATTCAAAGCTGCTGCGCTTCAGGGCACTGCGCATCAGCAGAATCACCTGCGACTCGTTCAAGCCAAATTGCTGCTCAATCGCTTCAAACGGCGTGCGGTCTTCCCACGCCATTTCGATGATTCTGGAGGTTTCCTGTTCGGTTGACGACATTGGCACACACCCGCATCGGCTGCATTGCTGATTTGCTGATTTGCTGATTTGCTGATTTGCTGATTTGCTGCACATTGCCACCAACTGCCAGGAATAAGCAACATGGCGCGCTCCAGGACGGCGAAATGTCTGCCAAGCCGAAGCAGCGCCCAAACCATGACATAGATCATCACAAACTCCCTTCCCTGATATTAGCCTGTAGGTGTACATCAACACCACAAGGGAACAAGCAATGACGATTGAACACCACGACCTGGTTCATGAGTTTCCGCAACTGCGCGACCGTATCCATGAACTGAAGACCGGCAACACCCACTTCCGCAAACTGTTTGATGAGTACCACACCCTCACCACCAGTATCGAAAATATGGAAACCGGCGCAATGGCAGTGGCCACGCACACGGAGGAGATCGCCAAGAAGCGCCGGGTGCACTTGAAAGATGAACTCTACAGGATGCTGGTGGCCTGACCACGCTTTCCCACAGGAGTTTCCATGAACATCACCAGCGTGGAGGCAAGGCTGCGCGCAAGGCTCGCGCAGCTTGAAGCACGCCTCGCCCATGTAACGAAAGACATGAGCAGCAGTCATTCCGCAGACTCCGGCGAGCAGGCCGTGGAGCGGGAGAACGACGAAGTGCTGGAAGGCATCGGGCAGGAAGCACAGACCAGCATCCAGCATGTCCGTGCGGCCCTTGCAAGGTCACCAGAAACTCCCGGCTCCGGTTAGAACCGATACCCCACCCCCACCACCGCGAAATGCAGCCACGCGAAGGTGTACACGCTGTCATTGTCGGCACCGCCTTCCAGCGTGCGGTAGCCTGCAAACAGTTGCCAGCCCGAGGGCAGCGTGTGCTGCAGTGAAAGTGCCAGGTCGACCGCGCGCCCCTGCGGGGCCACTGCGCCTTCGAAGTCGGCAACAAGGGACGTGCGCTCAGTGAGGTGCCATGCGCCGTACAGATGCAGCAAAGGCACCACGCCGACATCGTTCTTCGCGCGCTGCACAGCGCCCTGCTGCAGCGCCGTCTTTGCATCGCGCACCAGCAGCGTGGCGCCAAGCCCCCAGTCCCATTGCGTGCTGCGATGCGCCATCCAGCGGTATGTCAGGCGGTAGGTGTTGAACTCGTACTCACCCCGGGTGGGCAACCCTTTCGCGAAGTCGGCGCCCTGGAACCGCACCGGCGCGTCCAGCACCCCGGTATCGGCGCTCGCGATCGGTGCGAGTGTCAGACGCAATGCGTGGCGGGTGTTGAAGTCGTAGGTGGCGGACACTCTGGCATAGGCCTCAGGGCCATCGCCCGTGAGCTCCAGCAGGTCGAAGCGCGTGCCGGTGTCATTGGGAATGCGAGCCTTGTTGCGGCTGAAGGTGACGCCGCCGGATTCCAGGTTCAGCGTCCAGCCCCGCGCGTCGCTGCGGCGCTCGGTTGGCGCATCGGCCGCGTGGACGCTGCCTGCCAGCGCCAGAGAGAGGACAAGAAGTGCGGACAGTGCGTGCATGAGAAATCTCCGAAATGAGCCACAAAGGTGCTGCTGTACAGCAGCGGTGACTCATTGGGATACGGAGGCGCCTTGGCTTCAGTTCAGCGCCACGCAAAGTACTGGCACCAAGTTGCGACGGAACGTAGCAGGTAGTGAAATCCGGCGCACAGGCGTACTCTACACCCAGACAACAGAGCTCACCTGCCCCCACAACAACGCAAACAAGGAGCTGGCCATGCGCTACCCCCTCGCTACACCCACCCCCTCTGCGATTTCCCGCCGCAGTTTCCTCAGTCTCGCAGCGACGTCGGCCGTGCTGGCCGGCGGCCTGCTTCCCGTCGCCCGCACGTTCGCCGCCGGCGCCTCTGCCGTGCCCGAGGTGCGAGCACTGGTGTTCGATGTGTTCGGCACAGTGGTGGACTGGCGCAGTTCGATCATTCGCGAAGGCCAGTTGCTGGGAGAGCGCAAGGGCTATGACATCGACTGGGCGGCCTTCGCCGACCGCTGGCGTGCAGGCTATGGCCCATCCATGAATCGCGTGCGCAGCGGGGAGCTGCCCTGGACGAAGCTCGACGATCTGCACCGTACGGTTCTGAACGAACTGGTCGAGGAGTTCTCGCTGACTGGCATGACCGAAGAAGAGCTGCAGCACTTCAATCAGGCCTGGCACCGGCTTAGTCCGTGGCCAGACTCCATAGCGGGCCTGCTGCGCCTGCGCAATGAATACGTCATCGCGCCGCTTTCCAATGGCAATGTCTCGCTGCTGCTGAACATGGCGAAGAATGCGGGGCTGCCGTGGGACACCATCCTGTCAGCGGAACTTTCGCGCCATTACAAACCCGACCCCGAGGCCTATCTCAAGGCTGCGGAGCTGTTCAGTCTAGAGCCCGGCCAGGTGATGCTGGTAGCGACGCACCCGAGCGATCTGCGCAGCGCGGCGGAAGCGGGGCTGCGCACTGGCTATGTCCATCGCGCTCTGGAGCGTGGCGCAGACAACCCCAAAGTGCCGCCAGCAGAGGATGAATTTGATCTGTTCGCGAATGACTTCCTGGAACTGGCGACACAGCTGGGGGCCTAGCAAACCTCCCGCAAGGGACACCCCTGCGCAAAACTTTGCGACTCGCACTGCAGCGACACATGCCGCAGCTCGAACTGTTCGTGCAGCATAGTCATCGCCGCGTCCAACAGCGCATCGCGGTCCACGCTGTCTGCCTCCAGCACCAGGTGGGCCGTGAGCGCATTGTCGGCAGTGCTCATGGCCCACGCATGCAGGTCGTGCACCTCGCGAACACCGGGGGTCTGCAGCAGACTCTGGCGCACAGCGCCGATGTCGATGCCCACTGGCACCCCGTCGAACAACAGGTGCAGCGAACGGGAGAACAGCGACCACGTGCCCAACACCACCACCAGCGCAATCAGCACGCTGACCACCGGGTCAATCCACATCCAGCCCTGCCAAAGATACAGGCCGCCCGCGACCACCACGCCGGCAGAGACCAGCGCATCGGCTGCCATGTGCAGGTAGGCGCCGCGGATATTCATGTCACTCTTGCTGCCCGCCAGGAACGACCAGGCAGTCAATGCATTGACCAGCACGCCAATGCTGGCAACTACCATGACAGTGGCCGCATCGATAGGGGCGGGGATCTGCAGGCGCTGCACCGCCTCCCATGCCAGCGAACCCATGGCGACCAGCAGGAAAGCGGCGTTGAAGAAACTGGCCAGAATCGAGCCGCGGCGCCAGCCATAGGTATGCCGGCTGTCGGGCTTGCGCCGCGCCGCTGCGAAAGCTGCCCAGGCCAGCAACAGGCCGCCCACATCGCTCAGGTTGTGGGCGGCGTCGGCGAGCAGTCCCAGCGACTGGGCACGCCAGCCGAAGAAGGCCTCGACCAGCACGAAGGCCAGATTCAGCGCGATGCCGATGGCGAAGGCTGTGCCGAAACTGGCGGGGGCGTGATCGTGGTGATCGTGACTCATGCGGTGGCTACCCTGATGTGCAACGCTGCGGTCTGCTTGATGTTTGCAGCCTTCACGCCATAGTGCCGGCCAAGGGCTGATTTCCTCAAGAAATAAAAAAAGGGGCCCCCTCGCGGAGACCCCTTTTCTTGTTGCTGTCGCCAACTACTCGACAAGTCTTTCCTTCAACTTAGAAGTCGTAAGTCAAACGCGCATAGATGCTACGGCCCATCGGATCCTGCAGTTCGCCAATTACACCGGCGAAGTCAGGAGTACGTTGAGCTCCACGGTCGAACAGGTTGCGCGCACCTACGCTGACACCCATCTCGCCACCGTACAGGCTGAAACCACGGTATGTGTAGGCCAAGTCGAAGTCTGTCCAAGCCTTTATCTGTCCTCCGATTAGGGTCGGATTCGGATTTGTGCCGGTGAACTGCAGTATCTGTGGAATGTAGTTAGTTCCATCCCAATCCAATGCGCTTATGTAGTGCACCGTGCCTGTCACCGCATGGTTAGCCATCGTCCATCCCAAACGCAAGTTCGCTTTTACGTCGGGTACCGCTGGCGCCGTCGCTGTCAGAAGATTTGTGATTCCCACACCTTCTCTCTTAGGACTGCCAACCTTCTCCTGGAACTCGAAAGAGTCCATCACGGTTGCTTGCAGGTTGATGCGGAAGCTACCCAAGTCGCCGAGATCAAAACGGTAATTGCTATCGATATCAAATGCAGTAACTTTCACAGACTCTGCATTTACGTTTCCTGGCGTGGTTATCTGAAGCAGGTTGCCAAGGTCATCAGGGTCCCGAATGATTTCCTTATTATTCTTACCACTGGCTAGCCAGGCTGCCAACTGCGCCCTTGAGGGCTGGTTGGCTGCACCTACACCAGTTCCAGTGAAGCCGGACCACGCCTTGAAGGCATCAAAATCGTTTTGCATAACTGTCTGGCCGGAAATGCCTACAATCCGATTTTCGAAGGATGTCTCGTTCCAAGTTACAGATAAATCGAAAGCCTCGAACTGTATATCAAAGCCAAGCTGCTTTGACGTAGAGAATTCGTTCTCCAACGCAGGATTGCCACTAGAGCAAGAAGTTGTGAACGCTGAGTAGAGCGTAAATCTATCGGACACAGTCGACAGACCACAAGACACAGGGTCTAGAAGCTGCTGTAGAGACGGTGCAATAAACGCATCACCGGTGGTTGCACGCAGAGTCAGCCAGTCAGTAGTAGCCCAGGTAATGCCAAACTTCGGGTCAGTAGAACTCTGCTTCGTGCTGAAAGTTTCATTTCGCACAGCTGCTTCGATCTCTACAGACTCAAGGACGGGAATCGCAAGCTCTACGAAGTAGGCATCAACTTCCCGTGTACCTGTAGTAATTTCCGATGGAAATTTACTTCCTATCCAAGTGTCTCCGCGAAGAGCTTCGATGGCAGGAGTATTCGTGTACTTATCGTTACGGAACTGGTAGCCCACCGCCGCGCCGATCGGTCCGCCAGGCAGTTCGAAGCCTCCGAGCGGGACTTCACCGTTTAAGACCAAGTCCACCGTGTCCAGCCAATTTTCCTGCATTTCGCGAGAGCGACCTGCTATCGCGTTCATAACATCCTTGGTGTTGTTGAATTTTTGATCAACCACAAAGAATGGATTGTAGCAAGACTTTGCGTCACGAAGAACGTCACAGTCAAGACCCTGTTTCATGGCGCTAATGCTGTAATTTTGGTTTTGCATAAAGCGCAATTGTTTCGAGCTCTTTGTGTAAGCCAGCATCCCTTCCCACCCTTGCACGAATGGGACTGTGAAGTCGGCCTGCAACGAAAGGCGAGTATTTCGATCGGCACTGCCACTCAAGTTATCACCGTCAGCCGTGTGTCCGTCAGAAGGTGTATGAGTCTTATTTATGGGACGAAGTGAACGAGCCCTCACGTCCTCGCGCAGGAGAACCCCATTTGGCGTCGTGCCTGAGACCAGGAAATCTAAACGCCCGTCCTTATTCAAATCTGCCGTGCCCCGATCCGGAATGCCATCTTTATTGGCATCAATCCCGTAAAGTTGTTGCCCGAGAGAATTTACTGCCAGAAATGGGTTGCCTGGCTGTTCACCGCGAATGGATGGCAATTCGCCAATACGGGAATTACCTGGGTTAGAGGTAGAGGTGTAGCTCGTCTGATTCAGCTTTGAAGTGAAAAATTGTGCTCGTAAAGTCAGATCCTCGCTCTGCTCCCAGGTAGCATTGGCAAAGACCGATCGTGTATCAGTAGGCTCCCGGTAGCTACGAGTGTCGCCGTAGTCAACCCAGCAGTTATTACCAACGCGCATTCCAAACGGGTTGTTAGCGACGTCCTTTTGATAGAATTGGCGCTGGTTGGCCGGTGCGCAGTTTGGATCAGCTACCGATTGATACGCGCCAGTGTATTGCCCAGCCGCATTGCGTACAGGTGCAGAATAATTACCTGGAGCAAGGGATGAATACATTGTTCCCGCTTGCGCAAGATATGGACGCTCGTCCCATGCTAACCGGCTATTTGTCTTGTATTGAGAAGCCAGAACCAGATCTACGCCTCCTATATCTCCGCCCCACAGGCCTTGCACTGACTGTTCGTCGTAATCTCCTTCCCAGTCACGCTCGCCGTAAACCTCCACTTTGCCGCCATCATAGGACGTATACGGCACAAAATTGACTACACCAGCCACTGCTTCGTTGCCGTAGAGAGCTGCGGCGCCATCAGCTACGATGTCTATGCGCGCGATGGCAATCGTTGGGACCATAACCTGCACGTTCTCGTCAGCGACACGCTTGCCATCTACTAGCGTCAGGGTAGAACGGGGACCCAGACCACGGAGGTCAATACTTTGGCTGCGCGAGGAAGTGCCTTGAATCGTATTCGTTGTTGAGGAAGACGGGCCTCCTACGAACGACATGTTTTGTATGACCTCTCCGAGGTTCATAGTGCCTTCATCCGTAAGGTCATCAGCGCTTAGCTGAGTCACTTGAGAAGCCGCTTGGAAGCCTTCTGAGCGGCGGATATAGGAACCAGTCACAACGACTTCTTCCACTTCCGGCGTGCCTTGCTGAGCGAAGGCGGGAGTCGCCAGTGGAAGCAATGAGAAAGAAATTGCCGTGTACAACAGACTGCGTTTGTGGGGAACGTGGAATCGCATAGAACACTCCTGGGTCATTTTTGTTATCTGATTCTTGGTTGAATAAGCATTACTGGACGCATGGAAAGGCCAGTGGCGCAATGCATTTGAAACAGACAGATGTTCTCGCACTGAAAGTCAATTTGCAATCGTTTGTGACATGCGTAGGAAAGTTCCATTCCGTTCGTCGCAGAGACGAACGGAGTTCCTTGGAAAACTGATTGATTTGGAAAGATAAATTTTTCGCAACCGAAAACGGCATGGTGAAAATAAAGAGGGAACAAAGATGGCTTTATTGTGTCGATTCGGCCAAGCGCCCTCTCAGCATCTGCAATATTTCACTAAGTTCATGGAAATACTGATTGCTTGTTGCTAAATCGTTCAACATCCCAGTCAGTCTTTCAAATTCCGGCTGCAGCTCTTTGATCAGGGCTTCATTGCTCAACAGATCGTCGCCGCCGGTGCGGTAATCATTGGCGCTTTCACTGCGCCGCTTGGTAACAAAATCGGGCTCACAGCCCACTTGCGGAATGTTCGTACCTGTCGGAGTGAACTTTTGACACACTATGTCGAAGTCATCGTCTTCGTTGACCCGATTGAAGACCGCGTAGTACTCGTCCCGTATCTTCTCAATCTCGGCACGCAGTTGCGGCACGGTGAGATCTTCGATGACTATCTGTTCCTCTTCTGCGGCCTGTACCTGCACTGACGCCAGCAGTGTGGTGAGTAAAATCGTAACAACTCTTTCCGGCAGCCTTCCTTTCATACGCATGTTCTTGTTCTCCTGATGGACCGGTTACACACTAGTTGCCACAGGTATTGCTGCAAATCCATGGGCCCTACCATGATGAAACTGGACTCGAGGAAGAATCAACTATATCTTCCGGCCCATCCAATCTGGCTGGCGCCAGAGGCAACCCAAACAAGGAAATCATCTTGCAGATTACACCGCAACCGCTTTTCCCCAGCCTGGTCTGGTCCACCCTTTTCGATGACCGCGCCGACTTCAACGCAAAACTCCTGGAACACGTGTACCGCCTGCGCGAGCAGGACCCGAAGGGCGTCAACAACACCAATGTGAAAGGCTGGCAGAGCCCCAGCATCCTGCAGAACCTTCCCGAGTTCAATGACATCAATCTGCGCATCCTGCAGGTGTGCGACAAGATCGGCGAATCCCAGCTGTTCAATCCCAACTTCGAGTACAGGCACCAGGCCTGGGTCAACATCAGCCCGCCCGGCGCCTCGAACAAGGTGCATTACCACGCAAACTGCCACTTCAGCGGCGTCTACTATGTCAGCCTGAAAGCCCCCGAGTGCGGCAGCATCTATTTCCGCGACCCGCGTGTGGCTGCGCGCATGATGACCTACCCCATCGAGAAGCCCACCGAATTCACCACCGAGGAAGTGAGCATGCGCCCCGAAGTAGGCCGCATGTATGTATTTCCGGGCTGGCTCGAGCACGGGGTAGAAGAGAACCTGAGCGACCGTGACAGGATCAGCATCAGCTTCAATGTGGCGGCATTCCCGAAGATGTGACGCCTCTATCTGGCGTTGTCGATCATCTGCATGGTTTTGGCCTCCACTTCTTTCGCGATCTCGTTGAGCGCGGGATCACTCGACAGAGCCGACAGCATTTGCGTCGGCCTGATGAGGCCGATTCTGGTGATTCCCTTTTCCGTGTAGACCGAAATGCGGCATGGCAGCGCCATGTTCAGCTGCATGTCGACCGCCAGCACTTTGGCGGCCTGGCCCGGATTGCACACCTCGAACACACGGCACTCCTCAGCAAATGCCACCCCTTTGCTGCGCAGCGTCTTGCCCAGGTCGTGGATATGCAGCACGCCAAAGCCCAGCTGCTTGACCTCTGCCTCAAGGGCTGCTGACGCATCTTCGAAAGTCTTGTCGGTATCAACGATGTAGTACATGGTGCCTGCTCCTCTGTTGCTGCGTGTATGGCATCTCGACGGCTTGTTGCATTCCCAGTGTGAGAACCATCCCCTTTGCACGGTCGTAGGCCGACCAGACGCCTGTTCAACGGTAACCCTTCAATGTACAAACGCAAACTGTATTTCTTCGCCACGAGGTTTGCCGGCGCGCTGATCGTGACCCTCATCGCCACCGCCATCGCCGCTCAGATCACCCGGCAGAACCTCGAGCAGACCACCATGGCACAGTCGCTGCTGGGTGAGCACCTGACGCTGTCCAGTGTGTCTTACCGCCTGTTCAAACAGCTGACCGACGAGCTGATCTTTGGCCGCAACGCCAATCAGGCCGACGTGCGCAACAAGGAAAACCAGATCGAGGCCTCACTTGCCCGCATCCGCGAACTGGAGTTGCAGCAGCGCGAGGCCCTTGGAGTGGAGGTCACCCAGGGCAGCGTGGAAGACACCGAAGATCTGTCCACGCTGCTCGACAGCATCATTGCCGAGTTTCGCGAGATCGTGGCCAGCGAGGATTCGGCGCCACTGAGCTCCCAGGGCAGGGTGCAGCGGCTTCTCGAAGTGACCATCGACAATCAGTTTCGCGAGGCCATTGATTCAGCCGTGCGCCGAAAGAGCACCGTGGTGGCCAGCATCAACGCCCGCATCGACACCCTGAACACCGCCATTGTCTGGTTCACGGTGGCCTTCGGGCTGGTGTCCATTCCTCTTGTAGTGCTGGCCTGTACCTGGCTGCTGAACCAGCTCTACAAACCACTGGATGCCATCCGCTACGGTGCCGAGGCCATCGCCATCGGCAAGTACACCCACCGTTTGCCTGAGACGCTGGACAAGGAGTTCCAGCAGATTGTACTGGCCTTCAACTCCATGGCGAGCCAGCTTTCGCAGCACGAATCCAAGGCCGAGCAATCCCTGCGGCAGCTGGAGACTGCAGTAGAGCAGCGCACACGGGAACTGACCGAGGCCAACCAGCGGCTGACCTCCATTGACTCCAAACGCCGGCAGTTTCTGGCTGATCTGAGCCATGAACTGCGGACTCCGCTGACGGTCATACGCGGCGAGGCGCAGGTCACCTTGCGTCACCCCACCGTGGGCAGCGACACCTACCGGCAGACCCTGGATACCATCCTGGCCCAGGCTGTGGGCCTGAGCCGCCTGGTGGACGACCTGCTGTTGCTGGCAAGGGCCGAGATCAGCCAGCTGACACTGGATGTCGAAACCTGCGAGCTGGGCCAGTGGCTGAAACAGAAGGCAACCCACTGGTCACGGGTCGCTGTGTCTCACCGCTTTCATGTAGTGCTGACACATGACGCGACGCCTCTGTCCGTGCGGGCGGATGCGCAGCGCCTGGCACAGGTGCTGGCCATACTGATCGACAATGCCATCAAGTATTCTCCGGCGGGCAGCACCATCACACTGCGTGCCGGGCTGGCGGGCGGCCGCGTCTGCATTGCGGTGCAGGACGAGGGTACAGGCATTGCCCCGACCGATCTCGGGCCGATCTTTGAACGTTTTGTGCGCCTGAATCGACGGGGCGACGGCGCCGGGCTGGGCCTGGCCATTGCACGTACCATCATCGAGGCCCATGGCGGCGAAATCACGGTGGACTCGGTCCTGCACAAGGGGTCTGTCTTCACAGTGTGGCTGCCGCTGGAGAATGTGCTGTGAAAATTCTGATCGCCGACGACGAGAAAGCCCTGCTGAACTTTCTGGAGCGCGGTCTGCGCGCGGAAGGGCACGAGTGTTTCTGCACCAGCCGGCTGCATGAGGTCAGTGTACTGGCCAGGCAGCACGCGCCGGATGTCATCATTCTGGATCGTCTGTTCGAAGACGAGGACAGCCTTGCGCTGCTGGAAGACCTGCGGCGCAAGGTGCCGGCAGCCATGATTCTGCTGCTCAGTGCTCTGGACGAGGTGAGTGAGCGCGTGGCAGGGCTCAAACAGGGTGCAGACGACTATCTGTGCAAACCGTTCGACTTCGAGGAACTGCTGGCGCGCATTGAAGCACTGGCACGACGGACAAAGGAAAAAGGAAAAAGGAAAAAGTCCAGCGGGAGCAAGCCCCGCTGGCAATCGGCCTATTGCGTTTTGATCGGGAAAATCGTCTGGTATTTCGCGGCGGGGAAGAACTCGTGCTGACCCGCATCGAGTTCGACCTGCTGCTGTATTTCGCGGAGAACCGCGGCAAGGTATTGTCCCGGGAACGTATCCTCAACCGCGTGTGGGACAGTCAGTCCGACCCCCTTACCAACATCGTGGATGTGTACATCAGTCGCCTGCGGCAGAAGATCGATGCCCCGCAGGGTGAATCGCTGATTCAGACCTTGCGGGGCAATGGCTACCGCATGCGCCTCACTGAATAGGTGACAACAGCTCGGGGTGCTCAACCAGATTGCGCACGCCGTGAGCCCCTGATTCCTCGAACACATTCTCGCCACACCATGCACCCACCGTCTCAATGTCGACAATGGCCACGTTCGGACGCACGCTCCAGCTCACCAGCAAGGGCGAGCCCTGCTCGTTGTAGGCTGGCCCGGTTGTGGAACCTGCGTACTGAATCGGCTCTCCTGTATTGCCCGGAATATTCAAGGCCTGGTGATAGCCATCTCGCATGCCGTGGGCGGCAAGTTCGTTGAAGTCCAGCGCATTGCGATCGTTGGCCAGCACATACACCTGTCCCTCGACCCGCAGCTGAGGGTTGCCGGTGGCTGGGTTCAGACAGGCGCCCAGCGTTGCGCCTGGGCTGGCCTGGGCGGCGGAGAACACATAGTGCACCTCGACTGTGTCACCCGGCACCAGCGGACCATGCTCGCTGGGACAGATCGCCCCGGCCGTGGGCGCGAGCTGTGCAGCCGTCAACGTACCGTTGTAACGAAATCCTGACCCCTAGCCGTGGCAGCCACCATTGCCCGCATAGGTTGTGAACTCACCACCGCGATGTTCGGCGTTCTTGTGAAAATGAATGTTGCACAAATTCATCTGAGTGTGCGCGGGGGCCGTATTGAATAAACGCAGATTGGAACCTGCAGGATTCTCAAGATCCCGCGGCGACTGCGGCCCGAAGCCCTGATCCCGGGTGTTTTCGGCGAGCGCCTGATGCTGGGCATCGATGACGCTGTCGGCAACGTGCCCGCTGTCCAGCTGGGCATGGGCTGCGCCGGCAGCGGCGAGCAGAAGTGTGGAAAGTGCAGTGCTGGTCAACAAACGCATGATGGGCTCCTTGTAGTGAAATACCGCGAGGAGGATAGTCAGGTTCACTGAATGCCAATTGAAAAGAAGATTAAATGAACATGAACACGATCAAGAACACCGCAGTCCTGCTGTTTTTTTTCACGCTCCTTCAGGCAGTAAACGCCATGGCCATTGAAGAACCTGCCTACAGCGTCGTCGCGACGGTCGACGACATCGAGTACCGCCAGTACGCCCCCTATCTGGTGGCGGAAACCATCGTCGAGGCGACCGCGGATCGCAATGACGCCGCCAATATCGGCTTCAGGCGCTTGTTCGACTACATTACCGGCGACAACAAATCACAGTCGAAAATTGCCATGACGGCGCCGGTGCAGCAGACACAGGTGAGTGAGAAAATTGCAATGACGGCGCCGGTGCAGCAAAAGCAAAGCGGTTCCGGATGGTCCATAGCCTTCGTGGTGCCCGGCGAGTACACGCTGGACACGGTGCCCATGCCCGCCAGCCCACTGGTCAACATCCGCGAAGTGCCGGGACAGTTGCTGGCCGTGCACCGCTATTCCGGGCGCTGGACAGACGCGAACCAGCGCAAGCACGAGACTGTTCTGATGGAGGCTCTGGAGAAAGCAGGCGTCACAGTGACCGGCGAGCTGATGAGTGCCGCCTACAATCCGCCCTTCATGCCGCCGTTTCTAAGGCGCAATGAAGTGATGGTGCCGGTAGGGGCTGTGCCTGGACTTTGACGCCGGGCTTATTCCCCGTAAAGAAACGAGAAGCCGAATTCCTGCGCGCGGGTCACCGCGATCACACCGGCGGGCACCAGGCGTGCGTTCGGAATCAGATTCGCTGACAGTTCCGCGAACACGGCGTCGGCAGTCTGGTTCGTGGCGCTGGCAATACCGCCTGCCTGACGTCGGGTGGCGCGACCGCACACGGCGAATTGCGCGCCCTTTTCGACGATTTCCCCGATAGAGTGCTGACCATTGCTCGGCCCGGCCGTGTTCATTGGATTGGCAGTGGGCACCGGGTCGGCATTGCGCATGAAAAGGTTGCCGTACCTGGCCCACATGGCATCGTTGAAGCCATAGGGTGTGGAGAGGTGCCGGAAGCACACCACCAAGGCGTAGTCCGACGCCTGACCCTCGTACTCGGTCTCATGGGTTTCCAGAATATTGCCTGCTCCCCACAGGGCCGTCGCACCGCCCTGCATTGTAGAGGAATCCACGAACACCTTGTGGATGCCGGACAGTTCGGCCAGCCATGCATCTTTCGGGTGGGGAGCGCGGGCAGTGGTACTGCTCTGCGCAGCGGCGGGTCTGGCACTGGCGGCCAGGCCGGCGACGGCGGCCACGCTCATGCCAGTCAACAGGGCGCGGCGGCCCAACATGCTTTCGTCGATGTCGTTCATTTTTTCTCTCCTGTCATTGTTGCTGAATGATTGATTGCAATCGAGCCTGACTCGGGACGTGCATTCTCCTGCAATGACTGCAAGGTGACCTGGCTGCTTACTCCCATGGCCTGCAGGAAGTGGCGTTGTCTGTCATTGATCAGCAGCTTCAGCCTGTGTCCACGGCCAGCCATGTGACGCGCCTCGCGGGAAAAGAAATCCACGGCCGACTGATCAATGTGCGTGGTGTACTGCAGATCCACCGTGAGATCTTCCTCAAGGTGCCGATGAAAGGCCTCGGACAAGGGCTCCAGCGACGCATAGAACAGCGCGCCCTTGATCCTGAGCATATAGCCGGCTGGCCCGGTTTCCTCGCGCAACTCCAGCTGACTGATGCGCAGCAGAAAGGCGGTGACGGACAGCAGCACGGCCACCAGCACGCCGGTTGCCAGTCCGAAAAACAGGATGCTTCCAAACGTCGACAGGTAGATCACCAGTTCCGAACGCATCTGCGCATAGTGCCGGATGTCGCTCCACTTGATCATGTCGGCGCCCACGATGAACAGCGTGCCCGCCAAGGCCGCCATCGGCATGTACGTCAGCACGGACCCGAGCAGGCTGACGAGCAGCAGAACAAAAACCGAGGCAGCAATCGTGGACAGCGGCGTTCTGGCCCCCAGACTCTGATTGGCCTTGGTGCGGTTGAAACTGCCGGCCCCCGCGAAGGCGGAAAAGAATGGCGCGAGGAGGTTCGCCAGGCCCTGGGCGTACACTTCCTTGTCCAGATTGATGTCCTGATCGGTCTGCATCTTGAGGTCCCGCACAATCACCAGCGACTGCGCCAGCCCGATGAACGCGATGGTGATGGCATAGGGAATCAGCATCACGCTCATCATCAGATATTCCACGGTGATCGTCGGCATGCGCAGTGGCAGCCACTCCAGCGGCATGCGGCCCAGATATTCCAGTTCAGTGACCGGCTGCGGCCAGAACAAGGCCACCACCAGTCCGGCCACATAGCCCGCCGCCACGGCGATCAGCAGGAAATATCGCGAGGTGTATTCACGCCCGAGGTAACCCGCCGTGATGGTGACGAGGGCAATACTGAGGCTGTAAGGGCTGACCAGGTCGAAGGCATCGCTGAGAATCACGTACAGCTTCTCGTAGAAAAACGTGGTCTGAAAGGATGACAGACCGAGCAGGCTGTCGAGCGAGGTCATCACGATAAGAAAACCAGCGCCGGCAGAAATCCCCGAAATGGCCGCGGGCGAGATGTACTGGAAGATGCGCCCCGCCCGCAGCAGCCAGAACAGCAACTGCACCATGCCCACCATCAGGCACAACAGAAACACGAAATCCACGTACACCGGACTGCCGCGCCCCGCCAGTGGCACGCACGGCCGTGCCAATAAGAATGGCCACAGCCGTATTGGGCCCGCTCATCATCGACGAGGTGCCCAGCACGCTGGCAAACAGCGTCACGAAGATTGCGCAGTACAGGCCGTACTCGGGCTGCATGCCCGCCAGGTAGGCGAAGTTGATGCCCTGGGGAATCACCAGCACGGCGCCCACCAGTCCGGCAAACAGCTCGGTCCGCCAGTGACAGGCCTTGTGCCGCCAGGCGAAGGAAGGCATGGCCTCCCGGAGCAGTTGCCTTAGCAGGGTGGCGATCACGGCAGAATGGTTTCCAGGAGTTTGAGGAACTTGCTTTCGCGCGGGTCCGCCGGCCGCAGCTGCAGGTTGAGATAGGCGGCGACGTCCAGCGCCTGCTGGTCGGTCAGCGACCTGCCATTGCCCAGTGGCATGTTGGCCCAGATGAATCCGGCAGCTTCCTGGATGCGGTGCATGCCGGCGCCGCGATTGTAGGAGTCCATTCCCCACACGGGCGGGGCGTCACCCACACCATCACCCTGCGCGCCATGGCAGCTGGCACATTGTTCCGCGTAGACCAGCCGGCCGCTGGCCGGGTTCGGGTCATAACCTGTGTCGTCCAGCGTAGGGACTCCGCGACCGTCGGGCTCGAAACCCATGACCTGCCCCTGGGACAGGTAACTCACATAGGCCGACACGGCCAGCACTTCGGGCGCGTCTTCCGGCGGCATGATGCCGTCCATGCTGTACAGGAAACACTCGCGAATCCGCAGACCGATGCCGTTGCGCTTGCCGTTCCTGGCGCGCCACTTGGGGTACATGCCGGCCACGTTCAGGAGCAGTGCGTCTTTCTGTGTTCCAGCCTGCAGGTGGCAGTTGCTGCAGTTCAGCGCATTGCCGACATAGCGGCTGGCGTGGGACTGGCTGTCTGTGACGATCTCGTAGCCATACACCACATTGGAATAGTAGTCGTCGAGAAAGGGTTCCTGCAGCAGCTGTTCAATGGTGGGCTGCGTCGGCTGAGCCTGGGCGGTGCCGGCAAGGAGAGAGAGGGCAAAGGCCATGAGGGAGCGGTAGAGTGTCATTGCGAGGCCGTTAAAATAAAAAGGAATAATCTCATTCTATTAAAGCATTAAACGCAGGGGAAGCCGTGTGACATCTTGCCGCAGGCGCCGGGCTCTGAAACCATGCACCCTGATTCCCATTTCCGGAGAGTTGCCATGGCCTTCTGGCTTGCCAAGACCGAACCTGCCGAGTGCGGCATCGAAGATTTCGAACGCGCGCCGGCCACGCCGATCGCCTGGGTGGGCGTGCGCAATTACCAGGCCCGCAATTATCTGAAGACGATGGTCGAGGGGGATGCAGTGCTGGTGTATCACTCCAGCTGCAAGCTCATCGGCGTGGCTGGCGTGGTGCGGGTGACACGCACCGCCTACCCCGACCCCACCCAGTTCGACTCCTCCTCGCCCTATCACGACCCGAAGAGCCCGGCGGATGCCCCGCGCTGGGTGGCCGTCGATATGGTCTTCGAGCGCCGGTTGCCAGAGCTGCTGACGCTGGATGCCCTGCGCGCCTTGCCAGCACTGGCACAGATGCCGCTGCTGCAGCGCGGCAATCGCCTGTCGGTAATGCCGGTGACTGCCGCCGAATGGGCCCACGTACTGCAACACGCGGGTGGTAAGGGGCGATGAGCGACACGCAGACGCTGGACAGCGTGCTTGAGCAGCTGCAACTGGCCTGGGAGAGCGGCCGCTACCAGGACATGCTCTCCATCGCCCTGCACATGACCCAGGCCTTCAACTCCCTGCCCCTGAGCTGGCAGGCGCTCGGGCTGGCCCTGCAGGCGCTGGGGCGCCACGAGGAGGCCGAGCAGGCGCTGCGGCACTGTCATCGACTGGACCCGGACGATGCAGAAGCCTGCAACACCCTCGGCATCTGCCTGACCCATCTGGGCCGCCCTGCCGAGGCACTGAGCTTCTATCAGCAGGCGGTTGCGCTGGAACCGGACTATGCCGAGGCACGTTTCAATCTGGGCCTGTGCCTGCATGGCCTGGGGCACTTCACGCAGGCCGAGGCGCACTACCGCCACGCCATCGCCTGTCAGAGCGACTTTGCCCAGGCTCACAACAATCTGGGCGTGACGCTCGAAGCGCTGGGACAGCAGGAAGCCGCCGCCCAGCAGTTCCGCAACGCCGTGGCGCTGCAGCCGGACTTCGTGGACGCCCACGTGAATCTGGGCCGTGCACTGCTGGCCCTGCACGCGCTGCATGAGGCCGAGACCAGCCTGCGCCGCGCCCTGCAGCTCGCGCCCGGGCATGCCGGGGCCCACCTCGACCTGGGCAGTGTGCTGGCAGCGCAGGGACGGCTGTTCGCCGCCGAGCAAAGTTGCCGCGCTGCCCTGCGCGCGCGACCCGATTATGTGGGAGCCCTCAACAATCTGGGCAATGTGCTGAAGAACCGTGGCGAGCTGCAAGCGGCGCTGGACTGCTACCGCGAGGCCATCACCCGTCGCCCTGACTTCCTGCAGGCTCACAGCAATCTGCTGTTCCTGCTGCATTACACCGGCGCCCCGGTGGCTGACTGCCTTCGCCAGGCCAGTGAGTTCGGCCGCATTGCCAGCGCTCTGGCCCCACAGCCATTCGCCTCCTGGGGGCCATCACGCGCCGGCGCACCGCTGCGGGTGGGGCTGGTCTCGGGCGATCTGCGCCAGCACCCCGTTGCGGTATTTCTGGAACAGGTCATGCGCAGTACAGACCCCGCCCGGCTGCAATGGCTGGCGTATCCCACTGCCCGGGGCGAGGACGCCGTGACACGGCGCCTGCGAGCCCTGTGCAGTCACTGGCAGCCACTGCTCGGCCTGGACGATCGCGCGGCCGCCCAGCGCATTCACGCCGACGCACCAGACGTGCTCATTGACCTGGCCGGCCACACGGCCCACAACCGCCTGGGCATGTTCGCGTGGAAACCGGCGCGGGTACAGGTGAGCTGGCTGGGCTATTTCGGCACCACGGGCCTGGCGGCCATGGACTATGTGCTGGGCGACCCGTTTGTGACGCCACCCGGCCAGGATGTCCACTTCGTGGAGCGCCTCTGGCGCCTGCCCCACAGTTATCTTTGCTTCACTCCGCCTGCGGAGGCCCCGCCCGTGGCACCTCTGCCTGCGCTGCAGCGCGGACAGTTCAGTTTTGGATGCTGCAACAATCTGAGCAAGCTCAATGACGAGGTCATCGCGCTATGGAGTGCCATTCTGAGCGCTGTGCACGGCGCTCGCCTAGTACTCAAGGCCGAGCAGCTCGGCGACCCGAACGTACAGGCCCACACGCTGGCGCGCTTTCAGGCCCACGGCATCGGCCCGGGACGGCTGGCGCTGTCCGGCGGCTCTCCGCGTCTGGAGTATCTCCAGCACTACGGCGAGATCGACCTCTGTCTTGACCCCTTCCCCTACCCCGGCGGCACCACCAGTGTGGAGAGTCTGTGGATGGGCGTGCCCGTGCTGACCCTGCGGGGCGACCGCTTTCTGGCCAACAATGGCGCGGGCATCGCCAGCAATGCCGGCCTGGCCGACTGGATCGCGCAGGATACCGGCGACTATCTGGCCAAGGCCGTGGCCGCAACCCGCGACCTGCCGGCCCTGGCCGCGCTGCGCGCCAGTCTGCGTGACAGTGTGCAGCACTCACCGCTGTGCGACGGCCCGGCCTTCGCCAGCGCACTGGAAGAGGCGCTGCGGGGCATGCTGCGCTGAGGAGGAGAGGCAAGCCCTGTGGGAGCGGGCCCTGCCCGCGAATGGCCGCCATTCGCGGGCAAGCCCGCTCCCACAGTAGAATGCTCACAAATTAAACAGCTGTGAGCGTCTCGATGCGTTTGTTCTCCCTGCTCCTGTTCGCCCTTCTGCTGTGGGCCGCGCTGCAGAATCCCCCCATCACTCCCGAGCCTGACACCTCCGAGAGACCTGCGGCGGCAAGCCCGGAAGTCAGTCTTCGCTACCAGCGCGAAGACTGGCCACACTGGATCGACGAGGATGGCGACTGTCAAAACACACGGCAGGAGCTGCTCATTCTCACCAGCAGGGTACCGGTGAGTTTCACCAACGAACGCGGCTGCACAGTGACAAGCGGTCAGTGGCTTGACCCCTACACCGGCAACACTTACGCCCTGGCCAGCGATGTCGACATTGATCATGTGGTTCCCCTGGCCTATGCCCACGCCGCGGGCGGGGCGGCGTGGTCTCGCGAAGAGCGCCAGCGCTTCGCCAATGACCCGCGCAACCTGCTGGTGGTGGACGACGCCGTCAACCAGCGCAAGGGGTCGGCCGGGCCCAGCGACTTCCTGCCGGCGCAAACCTTTCACCGCGACTATCTGCGCATCTGGCGCGACGTGGTGACTCTCTATGGCCTGCAACTGCTGCCCGAAGATGCGCGCCTTCTCAGCCCCTGAAGGCGCCCAGCTTGCCTGTGGCAGCGGGCCTTGTGGCTGCGAGCCTTGTGGGAGCGGGCCTTGTGGGAGCGGGCCTTGTGGGAGCGGGCCTTGTGGGAGCGGGCCTTGCCCGCGAACGGCCGCCACTTGAATTCACTGGCTTGCAGGCGTCGTTCGCGGGCAAGGCCCGCTCCCACTGGTACTGGCTGTGAACTCCTGCTTGAATCCCTGCGTATAATCAGGACACAACAATAGCAACAGGATTCCGCGCACCATGAGCGATACCTCCCAGAAATCCCCCGGCAAACGCGGCCTCATCGGCATTCTCATCTGTCTCATACTCGGCGGCCTGGTCGTTCTGGCCGGCAGCGACGGCGGTCTGCGCCTGAACAGTGCCTTTGGTCCCCTGCCACTGTTCTTGCTCTGCGGCATGGTGGGATTCGTGCTGCACTGGCTGATCTTCGTGCCGTCCTTCCTGGGGCAGACCGAACACTATTTCGACCTGACCGGAGCCCTTTCCTTCATACTCACGATTCTGCTGGCCAATTGGCTGGCGGGCGCCACGGCAAGCGATGACCTGCGCTCGCTCCTGCTTTCCGGCATGGTGCTGGCGTGGTCGCTGCGCCTGGGCAGCTTCCTGTTCCTGCGTGTCAAACGCGCCGGGCAGGACCGACGATTCCAGGAACTCAAAACACGCTTCTGGCGCTTTCTGTTCACCTGGACTCTGGGCGGCCTGTGGGTGCTGATCACCGTCGCGCCCGTCCTGGCGGCCATCACTTCCGGACGTGCCGTCTCCATGGATGGCCTTGCCTGGGCTGGCGTCGCTCTGTGGCTGGCGGGCTTCGTGCTGGAAGTTGTCGCTGATCGCCAGAAAACCGAGTTCCGCCGTGACCCGGCCAATGCCGAGCGCTTCATCAGCACCGGCCTGTGGGCCTGGTCCCGGCATCCCAACTACCTGGGCGAGATGGTGCTCTGGGTCGGCGCGGCACTGGTCGCCCTGCCAGTACTGCAGGGCTGGCAGTACGCCACGCTGCTGTCGCCGGTGTTCGTGATTCTGCTGATCTCGCGCATCAGTGGCATTCCCATGCTGGAAGAACGTGCCGACCAGAAATGGGGCGACGATCCGGAATATAAGGCCTACAAGAAGGCCACGCCTGTGCTGGTTCCCGGGGTGAAAGGGCGGTGAAGGAGGTTCGCGGGCAGGCCAGCTCCTGCAATCCGCAGCAAATCGCGCAGTATTACGACGACAACACAGCCCGCTTCCTGAGCCTGGGCGGCAGTGGCGATGTGGCCGCCATTCACCGTGCCATCTGGGCACCAGGAGTGACGACGCAGGCGCAGGCCTTCGGCTTTCTGAACCAGCTGGTTGCGAACGCTCTGCAGCCGGTGCTGCCCGCCGAACCTGCCGAGGCCAGGCTGCTGGATCTGGGCTGCGGCGTGGGCGGCACCGCCACCTGGCTGGCCCAGGCGCTGGGGGTGCAGGTGACGGGGGTCACCATCAGTCAGGCTCAGGTGCTGCTGGCGCAGCAACGGGCCGCGGCGCTGGGGCTGGCCGAACGAGTCAGCTTCGCGAAGGGCAGCTTCTCTGCCATGCCCGCGCTGCCAGCCAGCCATGGCGCTTATGCCATCGAATCCTTCGTGCATGCCGACGACGCGGCCGGCTTCTTCAGCATGGCGGCGCAGCAGTTGCTGCCTGGCGCCCGCCTGGTGCTGTGCGACGACTTTGTAAATCCTCCGCACACCGCGGAAGCACAAGCGTGTGTTGCGCGGTTTCGCCGCGGCTGGCATCTGAACACGCTGCTTTCGGAAGAGGACACCTGCGCCCTCGCGCAGAGCGCGGGATTCCGGCTTGTGGACGTGCAGGACTTGAGCGCGCATCTGCGCGGCTTCCACCCACTGCTTCTATGGGCCGTGAGCACGATCACCCGCGTGCCGCTGCCCTGGGCCTACTGGCACAATCTGGCGGGCGGCACTGCACTGCAGCGTTGCGTGAAGAATGGCTGGACCCGTTATCTCGCGCTGGTTTTTGAGAAGACTGAAAGCGCAGAGCAGGTGCTCGAAACGCCGGTGCCAGCAGAGGAATAAGTCTCAGCGGCCAAGCTGCTTGCGCATGCTGCGGTGCGGGAGCGTGACTTCCACGAAGTCTTCACCTTCCGAGACATACCCCAGCATCTGATAGAAGGGCACGACCGAGACGCGTGCATGGAGGATGATCGACCTGGCGCCATGAGTACGCAGATGCCCTTCAACCTCGGTCAGCAGACGTGAGCCCAGCCCCAGTCCCTGCAGGTCGGCCCGCACTGCCATCTGCCGCAACTTGAAGAGACCCTCACCCAGCGGCAGCGCCACCACGTTCGCCAGTAACGCATCGCGGCCATCAAGAAGCGCAAAGTGCCACTGCCCCTCTTCCCCGTGCACATCAGCCTCGGACAGTGTCAATCCAAGTGGCACGCGCAGCACGGTCTCGCGCAGATGCAACGTCTGCCGGTATTGAGCAGATCCAAAGGCAATGCGCAGGCACTGCACCGGATCGATGGGCGGAGGATGCGCGAGGGGCTCCTGGCGCGCATTCGCCGACACGGCGTCGAGCACCCGTGCCGCCAGCGCGCGACCGCTGCGCCAGGCACCTTCCACCTTGTCGTCCTGCAGCCAGTCACCACAGAGCCCTGCACCAGACTGGGCGTTCCACACACAAGGCTCGCCCAGCGTGCGCCCGGTATCGGCATACAGCCAGCGGTGCAGGCTGTGCCCGACCAGTCTTTGCCGGAGGTCCACGCCAGTCAGTGCCTGAAAGGCCGCCAGCATCTGCGCGATCACGGCCTCGCGGTCTGCCTCGATAGACTGCGTACTCCATGCCGCAGTGCCATGCAGCAACCACACTTCCTGCGCCGGGCGCCCGGGTTTGCTTGAGTCACGCGCCACCCAGCGCAACGGCCCGGCATTCACAAAGGCAGCGTCGAAGGCCAGCGGCAGAGGAGCGTCATAGTGCAGCATCAACGCCCAGCTCGGACGCATCTGGACACTGCCCGCGTGGGCGGCAAGCTCGGGCAGGGCGTCCTGCAGCAAGGCATGAGCCTGGGGGGCGGGAATGGCCAGCAGCACGGCATCGAACCCTGGAGCGGTGGCGCCTTCTGCCTCGTCCAGCTGCCACTTCCCGGCCTTGCGCTGCAGGGCACTCACGGTGAAGCCGGTATGCACTGTCAGTCCTCTGGCGAGCTCGCGCCCGGGAGCCGTCATAACTGGCGTGCCCACGAAGCGCTCCACGCTGGACTGATGGGGATGCCAGTCAGTGGCACCTTCGCCTTCGTAGACGCGCAGTGTCGGTGTCCACAGCGCGGCCGCGCCGGCGGCGATCCAGGTCTGCACTTCGGCACGAAATTCAGGGTCACGGGCCGTGAAATACTGAGCGCCGTGGTCGCACTGACCGAGCTCGCCACGGCGGGTGCTCATGCGACCGGAGACGCCGCGACTCTTCTCGAAGATCTGCACGTGCAGGCCCGCATCGGCAAGCGCGCGGGCGCACGCCAGACCGGCAACGCCGGCGCCAACAATGGCTATACGAGAGTGTGTGGTGAAGGAATGGGACATGGGGGCCTCCTGGCGCGGGCTGACATATTACCTCAGATGCGCGCCGCCTCTGCCAGTGTCAGCTGTACCACTGGGCCGACGGACATGGAGCGCCCTTGCAATGTGTGATTTACTGCCCGGCATACCCTCAGGAGGACACCATGACACCTTATTCCCTCAATCGCCGGCTCGTGCACTGGGCCATTGCTGCCTGCGTGCTGGCCCTCGTCCCTGTTGGCCTGTGGATGGTGGCGCGCGGTGAAGCCAATCTCTGGGACACCCTGACCAACACACTTTACGGCATTCACAAGGCCACGGGATTTACCGTCCTGCTGCTGATGGCGCTGCGCATCGCCTTCAAGCTGCGCAGTGCCGACCCCGCTTACCCCGCCGACTTCCCGAAGGCGCAGCGCATCGCGGCCAAGAGCCTCCACCACTTGTTCTATCTGCTGCTGGTGGCTGTGCCATTGCTGGGATGGGCGGGCGTGACGGCGTTCCCGGCGCTGATCGTGTTCCCGGGCCTGGACCTGCCACCAATGCCTTTTGTGCCGGTGGATGAAGACCTGGCTTTACGGCTGTTCCAGATTCATGGCGTGCTGGCAATCACACTGGCGTTGTTGGTGCTGGGGCACATCGGCGCGGCGCTGTGGCATCTGGTGATGAAAAAGGATGGCATGTTCCAGCGTATGTGGTTCGGGGGCTGACTGTCTGTGGGAGCGGGCCCTGTCTGTGGGAGCGGGCTTGCCCGCGAACCGCATTCGAAGCTGTTTTTGCAGTGCCCTGAATCGACCCTGCCCGGCCCTGGCCCGCTCTGCGACTGACCCGCATCGCTCCCCGATGCCCTCGCTTCACAAAATGCCTTGGGTCATTTTGCTCACTCGGTGCGGGACTTTCATGCCGCTGATCGGACCAGGGCCGGGCAGGGTCTGGCGCGGAGCCAGACAATTGAAAGTGCAGCTTCGAATGCGGTTCGCGGGCAAGCCCGCTCCCACAGGCAGGGCCCGCTCCCACCGTCAATGCAGAAATACAGCGGTGCGACCATGGCACACTCCCACAACGAATCTGCTCGGCAGCATCGCTGGCACAATGCGAGGCAGCGGACACCCGGCTTTCCGTTCAGCGGCATGAAAGACCCGCACCGAGAGAACAAAGAGACCGAGGCTCTTTGTGAAGCGAGGGCACCCAGGATGGGTGCGGGTCAGCCGCAGAACGGGAAGCCGGGTGCCCGCTGCCGGGTAGAACTCTCAATGGGCAACAATCAGGTCAAACGAATACTCCAGTGAAAACCGCCCTTGCATGGCGCACCTCGTTTACTGCGGTTTCATTGAATGACAAGTGGCACACCCGAAGCGCTGAACACCAGCGTATTGGTCCCTTCGAGAGAGTAAGCAAAGTACACTGTCAGGGACACCCTGGGTATTCCCAGCGCGCCAAATGCCACATCACGCAGTGCCGTCAGCTCTTCAATGGCCCTCAGCGGACGCGGCGCGATGCTGCCGGTAAGTGTGGCCGGGTTGCCATCCCAGGGCACGTAACCCCCGCTGGCATTGACCTGGAAGAAGCCCAGCCCCGGCGCCGAAATGACCATGTGCGTGCGCCCCTGGCGGCCGACATGCGCTGCATCCACGGACAGATTTCCCACCAGTGTCACGGCATCCTGCGCAGAGAACTGCGTGGCGAAACTGTCACTGGGCCCGTTGGGTCCGCCCGTGCGGATCACCCCCGCACGAAGGCTCGCCGCTGTGGACGCGCCGCTGGCAGTCGCCATGCTGTGCAGCGGGCGCGTGCCGAGATAGCGGGCTGCCTGGAAGCGGACGGTATTCAAGGCCAGCACGGCGTCAGCGCCACTTGTCTCGTCATCCCTGGCCACCCCGCAGGCCTGGCCCTTGCAGTTGTTGCGGCGCGGGTTGGAGAACAATGGCAACTGCTCGCTGTTGGGGAAATGCTCATCGTAGGCCATGATCGTGTGGAAAGAGCCATTCACGCCATGCCCCAGGGACCAGGGAAAGGTGGCAATCTGCTCGCCCTTCGCTTTCTGCTCGACGCGGGAATGCCCCAGCCCCAGCAGGTGACCAATCTCGTGGGCCACGGTCTTGTTGTCACAACCGGCCCCTTGACCACCCGCTACTCCGGCCCGGTAGTTGGCGCTGTAATAGGCCCTTGCGCTGGTGGAAGTCATGTCGCCATAGGACTGGTGTCCGCCGCCATTCGCAATGCCACACACTTCATCATTGCCATTGTGAAAACCGTCAAGCAGCACCACCAGATCCGAGCCCGTGGAGCGGCGGCGATAATCGATGTCGGCGAACACGCCTTCCTTGGCATTTATGGCATCCAGAATTTTTTCCAGACCGGTCGTTTCCGAATAGTTGATCAGCTGATAAGCCGCCGGGCGGAACACGATGCCCGCTCCTGACATCGCATACATATCGTTGGTTTCCTGAATCAGCTGGTTCAGATCGAGCACCGGGTTGCCCGTGGTGGAGGAACTTACGAATCCGGGCGTGTAAAGCAAAAGCAGGTCAATCTCGGCACTGGCACCTTCGGCCGGGCCGGAGCTGGCGCTGGCAGGGTTGGTGTTCAGTATCGCTTCATTGAAGTCGCTGATGCCGTCACCATCCGCATCTGCAAGGGTGTCGTTGACCACCGGGTGGAACACCACGCTTTCCACAGCCCCGAGAGAGATCGCGCTGGTAAGGAACGGCGCAGTTCGCTTTGCCGTCCGCACCCGGTAGGAAATCTCCACACTCGCACCCGCTGCCAGCGCGTTGATGGGGCAATGCAGCTCCTTGAAGGTGCCATTGCTGTACACCACATTGTTGGCCGTGCAGCCTGCGGTGCTGTCGACATACTCGGCCTGGTCCAGTGCCTCGAACACCTTGAGCGTCTCACCACTAATGGCCGCACTGGATTTGTTGGTCACTGTGAGGGTCACCTGCACGGTGCTGCCCACCATCACAGGCGTATCGCTGAAATCCTGCTCAATACTGGCATCACTGGCGCCTACAGCCTCAAAGACCTGGCCCTGCCCAAGCGGCACTGCGTCGTTGTCCGGCGGCAACATGCGGAACTGGTCGGAGTTCTGAAACAACCAGCCCACATAGTCATCACCCGCGCGTTGCGCCTGCAGGCGATACCTGCCCTGGGGGGAATAGATCGTTGCCAGCAGATCGCTTTCGCCAAGGGTCAGCGACACGATGTAATTGCCCGAGCCATCCTCCAGCACGGCACGCAGACCACGGTCGCCGTTGTCGAAGCGCTGCTCGCCGAGCACCGTGTAGCTCAGATCGCCGCCAGGCAGCGGCAGCACAAGAACGCTGCCGCGCGTCAGTGCCCGCAATTCGGCGCCGGCAAGGCGGATTTCCCGCAATGCCACGGCCTCATGGGGAAGCGCCATGTCGAAGGCCTCCAGCGCGCCTTCGGGCAGCCATTGCCACACAGGGGCCGCGTGAGTTGCACTCGCCAGAAGCAGACTCATGGCTAACAGAACAGGCTTTCGAAACATGGGGATACTCCGTGTGGAATCTTGTGCGGAACTGGCGCCGGTGCGCTGCAGGGGACGAGGTGGCAGAGTAAACAAGCCGGACCCGACTTGTACAGAGCCTGACCGCGATTTTGACGGGTCGGGACACACTGAACCTGAGCGTCTAGAGGACGACTCTGGCTCAGCTTTGACGTGTCTTCATTGCATTCCCGAAATTCTGATTCTTGTTATCGGTAAAGGGCACGTAGCGGGAAAATGCTTATTCCGTGCGCGGCACGAAGCTGAATTTGATCGGGTACCTTTCACCAACTTCAATCTTGAAAGAAAGGTGCAAGAAGTGGCGCGACACTCAGGCCAGGTAGCCGTCGGCACTATGACGGACCGTTGGCCGCCAGGACGGCGGCCACCGAGCCCCCAAGGACGGGTTCACGGCGTGTCCGCAATAGTGCCGACGGCTGACTGGCCGAGAATCAAGGCACCTCAATGCCTCGTAATGCGATCCAGCCCCCCCATTGCGAACGCCGACACCACGAAGGTCAGGTGCACAATCACGTACCACATGAGCATTTCGCCATCGACATTCGTCATGTTCATGAACACTTTGAGCAGGTGAATCGACGAGATCGCCACGATACTTGCCGCTACCTTCATCTTCAGCGACGAGGCATCCATCTTGCCCAGCCAGCTCAACTCGCCGTTGCCCTTGCCATCCAGTTCCGACACGAAGTTCTCATAGCCGCTCATCATGACCATCACCAGCAGTCCCCCTACCAGAGCGATGTCGATCAGGGACAACACCACCAGCACCACTTCCGCTTCGGTGGAGGTGAGGATGTGGGCGAACAGATGCAACACCTCCTGGAAGAACTTGATCACCAAAGCGATGATGGCGAGGCTCAGCCCGAGGTAAACCGGCGCGAGCAACCAGCGCGAGCGCAGCATCAGAGTTTCAATAATCTTTTCCATCATAGGTCTCTCTCGCTCAAACAAGGTATCAGGGAAGCCGGCAGGCGGCCGGCGCGCAAGTATATCTCAGATCGGGGGCAGGGCAGCCGGTGGGAGCTTGCTTGCAAGCGGCCAGTTTTCGCGGGCAAGCCCGCTCCCACTGCATTCGCTTGCCAAAGATCGCCTTCTCACTCTTTCGGGCCTTCCTCCAGGTCGCGAAAGTCACTGCGCAGAGACCTTGCCCTGGCCTGAAACTGTTCACTGTCGCCATATTCCACGAAGCGTTTGTAGCGACTGTGTTCCACCTTGAGCTGTGACGCATGCTTGATGGGGCACCAATACTGCTCGGTGCGCGCGGCAATCTCGGAGACATAGGCCAGCAGCCCGTTGAAGTAGCCGCAGAACAGGCAGTTGGCTTTCTGAATGATGTTCAGATAAGCCAGGTAGTGACGGTCGATGACAATGTAGTCGCGACGCCTGACCTTCGGTATGCCGTAGACCGGAAAGCAGATTGCCTGGAAGAGCGAGACGATCAGGTCCAGGAGCAGCGCCGGGAACACGCACAGCCAGATGACCGGTGCCGTCAGCACATGCTTGAGCTTTGCATGCCGCAGGTAGTCGAACAGGCGCACGGCCTGCGCCTTGTGGTGCGCCCTGATCTCGTCCGTGAACCGCACGGTGCGGTCGCGGATCTCGTAGGTTTCGATGCGGATGCGCTGGATCTCTTCACGGAGTTCTTTTTCCAGCGCCTTGATGCTGGCAAGCAGTTCTTCGATGCGTTTGTTCATGCAGACTCCAGGGCTACAGCGGGCGCCGGCGGTTGTGGTCGCCAGCAATGTGGGAGATTATGCCGCCTCCATGACAACACACCCATCTTTTATTCAATTGCAACGCACCGGCGCTGGCGGGGCAGGCCTGCTGGTCGCTGTGGCCGGCGGCATTGGCCTGCTCGAGTCCTGGCCCTTCGCTGCCTTGTGGCTTGTGCAGAGCCTGGCACTGTGGACTTTGTGCTGGCAACAGGTCTGGCAACGCCGGACGCTGAACCGTGCGGCGCCAGAGGCCGCACTTTATCCCGCGCTCGGCCTGGCCAATCAGCTGACCATACTGCGTGGCCTGCTGATCGCCGCCACCGGGGGCCTGCTGCTGCAACTGCCGGACAACGCACTGCTGATCTGGGCAGCTGCGCTGCTTTATTCCATCGCCGCCATCCTGGACCGGGTGGATGGTTTCGTGGCCCGGCGCACCCGGCAAACCAGCCTGCTGGGCAGTGAACTGGACACAGTGTTCGACGCCCTCGGACTGGTGGTGGCGCCTCTGCTGGCCGTGCTGCTGGGCAAGATCCACGAAAGTTACCTGTTGGTGAGCGTGGCCTATTACCTGTTCAGCTTTGCGCGGACACGGCGGCTGCGTCTGGGTTTGCCTGTCCATCCTCTGCTGCCGAACACATTGCGACGCACGCTCGCCGGATTCCAGATGGGCTATGTGGCCGTGGTGCTGTGGCCCCCGTTCCAGGCGCCGCTGACAGTCGTCGCGGGAGTCGCCTTCATGCTGCCTTTGCTGTTGGGTTTCGTCGTGGACTGGCTGGTAGTGAGCGGGCGCATCGACTCCTCCCGCGCCCCCGCCTTCGACGCGCTTGCAAGCCTGAGCACGCGATGGCTGCAGCCGCTGCTGCGGGCCATTCTGCTGAGCGCATTGCTGAGCCTGAGCCTGCTGGAAGGTACTGCATTGACGCCCTCGTCAGGCGGCGGCTTCGCACTGGCGGCACTGCTGATCCTCACCGGCTTCGGCGCCCGCCTGGGTGCGCTGTTGTTGCTCCTGATACTGGCATGGCAGGTGCCCTTTGCCGTCACCTCGCCGCTGTTCCTGATTCTGCTGTTCAGCACCGTCGGTGTTCTGCTGCTTGGCAGCGGACGCTTCAGTCTGTGGCAGGGCGATGATCAGTGGATCGCACGTCACGACGGCAGCTCATGAAACGCGCCGGCCTCCTCACCGTCATCCTCTGGCTTGCCGCCCTCACCCTCGCGGGGTGGACTCTGCGGCAGTTGCCCTTGGCGGACATCGGCAACAGCCTGCGTGGCCTTTCGCCTCTGCAATGGATTTTCTGGGCCGTGCTCAATGGCGTCGTCATGGCGCTTTCCACCGCGCGCTGGCAGGGCTTTGTGCGCATGCTCGGCGACCGCCTGGCACTGTGGCCCCTGCTGCTCAATCGCATGGCGGGGCAGACCGTGAGCTTCCTGACGCCAGGACCGCAGTTTGGCGGCGAGCCACTGCAGATATTCTGGCTGTGCAGGCGACATGGCGTGCCCGTGCATCGGGCTGTGCTGGCGCTGAGCCTGGACCGCTTCTTCGAACTCTGGGTGAATTTCGCGGTGCTGCTGGGCGGGGTCTCATTGCTCCTTCTTACCCAACTGGTGCCAGAGCAGGACTGGCGCAACACGCTGCTGCTGCTCGGCCTGCTCGTGCTGGCACTGCCCCTGATCGGCGTGCTGATTCTGCGTCAGCCTGAGTGGGTCGTAACGCGACTCGGCCGTGTCGCCGCTCGCTGGGAACAGCATCCCCGGCTACAGGAATTCGGCAGCCGCGTGGGCACTCACTGGCAGGCGTTGCGCCAGGATCTGCAGCGCGCAGTGCGCGAGGAACGCACAACACTGTTTGCAGGTTTGTTGCTCTCCGTGCTGGGCTGGGTGTTCATTCTTGGCGAACTGCGGGCGCTGCTGTGGTTCCTGGACGTGCAGGTTGCGACGGGCGACTTCGTGCTGCTGTTTGTCGGCATTCGCCTGGCCATGTTGCTGCCCCTGCCGGGCGGCATCGGCACGATCGAAGCCGCCGTGCTGTGGACCTTCGCGCTGCTTGACCTCAGCGCAGGCGATGCCCTGGGCCTGATCGCGCTGATGCGCCTGCGCGATGCCACGATTCTGGTGTTCGGGCTGCTGAGCCTGAGGGCAATGACGACAGCGGGTGGGAGCGGGCCTGGTGGGAGCGGGCCTGCCCGCGAACAGAGCTGAAAAACTGCGACGCCCGTCGGTGGCACTACTGCAGGCAGTGGCTACCCGCGCTGCTGTTCAGCGGCATAAGAGGCCCGCACCGAGTGAGCAAAGAGACCGCAGCTCTTTGCGATGCGAGGGCATCCGGGAGTGATGCGGGCCAGCCGCAGAACAGCAGCGCGGGTAGCCGCTGCCGGGCAATATCTGCTTTTCAATGCAATGGAGATTCATTCAGCCCGTTCGCGGGCAGGCCCGCTCCCACCAGGCCCGCTCCCACCAGGGCAGCTCCCACCCAGGCCAGCTCCCACAGGCTGGCAGCTACCGGGGATATCGGGCACTATTGCTGCAATATCCAGTTGCAGGAGCGCCACTTTGCCATCTTTCCCGCGTGCCCGTTTGACCCTGCTGGCCCTGGCGCTGGCAGCCCTGACAGCCTGCTCCAACGACTCCGCGACACCAGACGCGCCAGATGCACCTCCCCCCGAACCTTTCGACGTCCTGCTCACTGGCGGCACCCTTTACAGCGGCGAAGATGCACTGCCTGTGACGGGCGACATAGGGCTGAGGGGCAATCGCATCGTCGCGCTTGGCGGTGACCTCAGCGCCCATCCCGCCACACTGGTGCGCGATGTCAGCGGTCTGGCCGTGATGCCCGGCTTCATCGACATCCACAGCCACGCGGTGGGCTCTGACCTGAGCGATGGCCTGTACCGCTGGCCGGACGCCGAGAACCTGGTGCGTCAGGGCGTGACCCTGGTGGTGGGCGGTCAGGACGGCGATTCTCCGTTGCCCATCGAGAGCAGCTTCACGGCGCTGGAGACCGCTGACATCGCCATCCACTACGCGACGATGGTGGGTCATGGGTCCATACGCGCGCAGGTGGTGGGAGAACAGGATCGTCCGGCCACCGAGGAAGAACTGGAACGCATGCGCGAACAGGTACGCCTGGCCATGGAAGCGGGCGCCTTCGGGCTTTCCTCGGGCCTGATCTACGCACCTGGCCGCTTCGCTCCCACCGAAGAAGTGATCGCCCTGGCGCAGGTGGCCGGCGAGCACGACGGCATCTACATCAGCCACATGCGCGAAGAGGGCCTGCAGCTGCTGGAGAGTGTGGCCGAGACAATTCGCATCGGCGAGGAAGGTGGCCTGCCAACGCAGATCACCCACCACAAGGTGGTGGGCGCGCCCATGTGGGGCAAGTCGGTTGAAACCCTGCGCATGGTGGACGAGGCCATTGCCCGGGGCGTGGATGTGTCCATTGACCAGTACCCCTACACTGCCTCTGCCACCAGCCTGACCATCCTGTTTCCGGGCTGGAGTCTGGACGGGGGCCGGGACGCCCTTCTTGCCCGCATGGAAGACACCGCTCAACGCGCCCGCCTGAAAGCCGACATCGTCTACAACATCGAAGTGGACCGCGGGGGCAATGATCCGGCCAATGTGGGGCTCTCCAACTGTCCCCATGACAACACCATCAACGGCCTGAATCTGAGCGAAGTGCTCCGCCTTCAGGAACGGGCCGTCAGCAAGGACAACGCCGCCGATCTGCTCATGGAGCTGGTGGCCGCGGGCAATTGCGACGCGGTGTTTCACGCCATTCACGAGGACGACGTGCGCAACATCATGCGCCACCCGCGCACCATGATTGCGTCAGACGGGGGCGTCGAGGCGCCCACCGACCGCGTACCCCATCCGCGCAGCTATGGCACCTTCGCGCGCTTTCTGGGCCATTATGCCCGGGACGAGGGCGTGGTGCCGGTGCACACGGCCATTCACAAGATGACGCAATTGCCAGCAGACCGACTGGGACTGGAAGACCGGGGACGACTGCAGGTGGGCGCCATTGCAGACATCGCGGTGCTGGAACTGGCGGCAGTGCGGGACTTGTCGACCTTCGAGGAGCCGCATCAGTATGCGGAGGGCGCCGCCCATGTGTTCGTGGCAGGGGAAGCGGTGCTGCTGGATGGCGCCATGACGGCGGCGCGTCCGGGGGTGATAGTGCGCTCGACGGACGAGTAAGGGTCTGATTCAGGCCTGTTCGCGGGCAGGCCCGCTCCCACAAACGGGTCCGCGCCGACCGGCTGCCGCCGCAGCGTGCGGCGCACCCTGGCACGTACCCGCAGCAAGTCGCGGAACATGCGCCAGGAGTCGCGCACAATGTGCACACTGCTGTCCGGGGAGTTCAGCCAGCGCACTGGCAGCACGTCCACCCGCATGTCCAGTGCACGGGCCAGCATCAGCACTTCCACGTCGAAGGCGAAGCCATCCAGCGTCTGCCGACTGAAGATGGCCCGGGCGGCATCGCGCCGGAACGCCTTGAATCCGCACTGCGTATCTGTGATGCCCGGCACACTCAAGGTCTGCACCAGCGCATTGAAGATACGCCCCATGTTGCGCCGCAAGGCACTCTGTGGCTTCTCTACACGACTGCGCGCCAGCGCGCGGCTGCCAATCAGCACGTCGGTGTCCGGTTGCTGCTGAAAATGGGCGAGGAAAGCCTGCACTTCCTCAAGAGGCGTGGACAGGTCCGCGTCCATGAACAGCACGATGTCGCCACGGGCCCGCAGTACGCCGCTTCGCACCGCATAGCCTTTGCCGCGGTGCACCAGGTTGTCGATGACATGAAAGCGCGTATCTCCCTCTACCACCGCCCCAGCACGGTCCAGAGTGTCGTCCTGGGAGCGCTCAACCATGAGCAGGATTTCGACGTCCAGAGGATGGCTGTTGAAGTAGTCGCGGATTTGCAACAAGGACTGGGGCACTCGCCGCGCCTCGTTCCAGGCGGGAATCACGATTGACAGCACAGGTGTCGCAGATGCATTCATCGCTTTGCCGTCGCCCGCGTTTGTGTCTAAGATTGCCGCCATGAGCTTGATGCCCCCCCCGCCGGTACTCCCGGTCCCTTGAAAATATTCACCAGCATCCCTGCCCTGTGGCTTCAAGGCGCGTGTGTATTGCTGGTGGCACTGCTGCTGCGCACGGTTCTGCTGGACATCAAACCGCCTCACTTTGACGAAGGTATCAACGGTTGGTTCCTGGATCAAATGTGGCGGCAGGGATTCTACCGATATGACCCCACCAACTACCATGGCCCGCTCTATTTTTACCTGCTGATGCTGGCAGAATTGCTGATGGGGCGCGGCCTGCTGACGCTGCGCCTGGTGGCCGTGCTGTTCTCTGCCGGCATCGTCGCCGTGGTGCTGTTGCACAGCCGCTGGTTCGGGCGTGCCGCCATCTGGGCCGCTCTGGTGCTGGCGATCAGCCCCGCCATGGTGTTCTACGGGCGTTATGCCATCCACGAGTCCCTGTTCATCTTCTGCCAGGCGGTTTTTCTTTACGGCTATATTCGCTGGCATCTGGAAGGTGGCCGCGCGGCGGTGGTGTGCATGACGATCGGCGTGGCCGGCAGCATCGCCACCAAGGAGACCTTTTTCATTTTCCTGGGCACCTGGTTCATCGCCGTGGCGCTGGTGCACCTGTTGCAACGATTCCTGCCCGAACGCAACGCGGCGGTGCCACTGCAGCGCGAGCCGGTCCCCCGCCGTTTCGTGCTGATCACCGTGGCAGTGTCAGTCCTGGCAACACTGCTGCTTTTCAGCGGATTCCTGGCCAACCCGGCCGGCGTGCGGGACATGATCATGGCCTTCGCCCCGTGGATGGCCACGGGCACTGGGGATGCCAGCGGTCACGAGAAGCCCTTCTGGTACTGGCTCCAATTGCTGGCGCGCTACGAGTGGCCGCTGCTGGCGACCTTGCTCGCGCTGCCGGCATTGCTGCTGCATGAGTCGCGCTGGTCCTGGCGACTGGGGGCCACAGGATTCGGCCTGGTGCTCGCCTACTCGCTGATCCCGTACAAGACACCCTGGCTGATCATTGGCATGCTCCTGCCGCTGAGTTTCGCGTTCGGGTTTCTCATGGAGCTGGCCCTGGCGCGCCTGAAGGCTCGCTGGCGCCTGGCGTCTGTGGTCCTGGGCTGCGTGCTGCTGACCGTTTCGCTTTACACCAGCCTGCGGCTGAATTTTCGCGACTACGCCAATTTCAGCGAACCCTATGTGTATGTGCAGACATCGCCCGATCTGAACCGGCTCATGGACAATCTGGACAGCCTGATCGAGGTGTTTCCCGCCCGGCGCAATCTGTCCGTGCTGGTGATCACGCCGGATCCCTGGCCCCTGCCCTGGCTGCTGGGCCGTTTTCCAGGCCTGAGCTATGGCACGGCCGAGACGGCGCGCGACATCACGGCCGATGTGGTCATCTCCGATGCCACCGGACAGAGGCAGGTTGAGGCGGCATTGGGTGAGTTCTATTTCCGTCAACCATTCAAGATTCGCGACGCCACCGATACGGGCTGGGCCTACTACAAGCCCGCGACCTTCATCACTATGGACACCACTGACGCCGAACTGATCGCGCCGCAGGTTACCCCATGATCGTCTTCGGCCTGTTCCACATGCTGTTCAGCGCCTTGTTCGCGCTGCTGGTCGGCCTGCTCTACGGGGGGTTGTCGGGGCCTGCGGCACTGGTCTGCCTGCTGGGCGCCATTCCGGCGGCGTGGGCCGCGGGCCGCTCTTTTGCGCCGCTGGCGTTCGTCCTGCCGCTGCGGCAGCTGCGCGCTCTGGAGTGGCTGGTGCTCCTGTTCGTGCTCTACGTCGGCCTTCGGCATTTTGTCTGGCTGTTCTATTACGCCGACAGCACCTTCCGCACACTGGCAGTGAACAATCTGGGCGATCTGCCCCTGCACATCAATTACATCCGCCAGTTTGCTTGGGGTGCCGCATTCCCGCCGGTGAATCCCGAATTTGCCTCCGAAGCGCTCTACTACCTCTATGCGCTGGATCTGTACAACGGCCTGTGGGAAGCGCTGGGCGTGCCGCTGGAAGCTCATCTGTTCCTCGTGGGCCTGTTCCTGCTGCTGGCAAGCCTTGGCGCCCTGCGACACTGGGCTGGCTGGGCATGGCCGGCTTCTTTCTGAATGGCGGCTGGGCCGGCTGGGAAATTCTGCAAAGCGGGGAATGGCAGGACTATTAGGGGCCGCTGGCCTGGAAGAACTTCTTCCTGAGCCTGTTCGTCACCCAGCGCGGCATGATGTTCGCCATTCCCGCCGGCCTGCTGATTCTCACAGTGTTGTCCCGTGCCGTGCGCGAGCCCACGCAGACACCGCGTGCCGTGCTGCTGCTCACCGGTCTGCTGTGGGGAGGCCTGGCCTTTTTTCACCTGCACAGGCTTCATGGCGGTCAGCCTCATGCTTGCCGGCATTGCCGCCATCCACCGGCAATGGCGTCCCCTGCTGGACATGGGGAGAACTGCGGTGCCACTGGGCAGCCTGTTCGTGCTGTATTCCACACAGTTTCTGCAAAAGGCGGGCGTCATCAGGCTGCAGTGGGGATGGCTGGCGGGCGAGCAGAACGTGGCCGCGTTCTGGTGGCAGAACCTTGGGCCCTGGCTGCTGCTGCTTGCGGCGGTGCCCGTGGTCCTGCTGCTGCGCCGGCACTGGCAGGGACTGGCCCTGTACGCCTTCTATCTGGCGCTTTTCACAGTGTTTACCGTGGTGATGCTGGCGCCGTGGGACTGGGACAACATCAAGGTGCTGATCTGGCCCTGGTTAGGCCTGCTGGGTGTTGCCTGGCATTGTCTACCCACCCCTGAAGCACAGGCCTTGTGGCGTCTGCCCGTGCGCCTCGCGGCGGGCACGACAGCGGGGCTGCTGCTGGCGGTGCTGGGGTTGTCGGGCACGGTGTCACTCGTGTCCTCGCTCTCACCGCAGGAAGACGCAGTGACCGTGTATCAGGCCCGGGAACTGTGGGACATGGAAGGCGCCCTGAAGAATGTGTCGCCTGACGCCGTGTTCATCGCAGCGCCCAGCTACAATCATGCGCTGACCTACTGGGGCAGAGTGCGGGTGCTGGGTTACGAGGGCCACACATGGTCACACGGCATCGACTCTGCGGAAGTGTCAGCGCTGCAGGCGCGTCTGTATGCCGGCGATGCCGACTGGCGGCAGATTGCCACCGACCTGGGCGCGACGCACATTGTGTGGGGGCCCCACGAGCGGCAGCAGTATGGCGATGTGGCACACCCCTGGCGCCGGGAGCTTCGCAACAGCTCGGCCGTGGCGGAGGTGGAACTCTATGTCCTGGAGTAATCGCGCCCGAAGCAGCTGACTGTGGGAGCTTGCTTGCAAGCGAACTGTCGCGGGCAAGCCCGCTCCCACAAAGGGGTAGCTCCCACAGAGGGGTAGCTCCCACAGTCCGGGAGCTTCCGCCATCAGACCACCGTGTGGCGATAGGCAGCCCAGCAGGTCGCATTTTCCCAGAGTTTCACATTCAGCACGCCTTTGCCTGGGAAGGTGATCAGACTGAGCATCTTCTCGCAGATGATGCGGCTGAAGTGTTCGATGCTGGGATTGAGTCCGGCAAACTCCGGCTTGTCATTGAGCACGCAGTCGCGGAAGTACGCAACGATCTGGCCCAGCGCGGCCTCGATCTCCACGATGTCTACCAGATAGCCATGCTTGTCGAGCTGAGCTGCCTCGATGCTGATTTCGACCACATAGGGATGGGCGTGCGGAAAATTCTCACTGCCCCAGTCACCTCCGATCAGGTAGTGATTGGCGATGAAGTCTCGTGTGACGGCAACGGTGTACATGGCTATTCCTCTGTTCTATCAATAAGCGTCATTCAAAAATATCAGTCGTAGACGAAGACCGCCTGCATGACCTGCCCGGGCGACTCGTGCAACAGTGTGTAAAGCGCCGCCGCCTCGCCGAAAGGCATGCGGTGCGTGATGAGCGTCTGGGGCATGGTGCGGCGCAGCATGTCCCAGCACAGTGCGAAGCGGCGTTCTTTCGTCCAGCGACCGCTCAGCTCGGGTGCCAGCGTGCTGACCTGACTGGTGCTGATGCGCAGACGGTTGCGGTGGGCCTCGCCCCCCAGGGCGATGGCGGCGCTCTTGCTGCCGTACCAGCTGCCGATCACGATACGGCTGGTGTAGCCGCTCAGACCAATCGCCAGGTTCAAGGCCTCGGGCACGCCGCTCACTTCATAGATCAGATCGGCCCCCGGCACACTGTCGCTTTCCTGCAGCGACACACGCAGCGCCTCGATGTCGTCGGCATCCAGAGGATCGAACACATCGTCTACTCCCAGATGCAAGGCGCGCGCCCGGCGTGCTTCCAGGCCATCCACGCCATGCAGCGACTGCAGCGGACACTGCACCAGCAGACTGTCGAGCAGCAGGCCGACGATGCCCTGCCCCAGCACCACGACGCGCTCGCCCAGCGCCGGCTGGCCGTCCTGCAGAAGATTGACTGCAGTTTCCATATTGGCAAGGAATACGGCTGCCTCTGCCGGGACATCGTCCGGCACCACGATCACATCCTCGCACCGCGCATGGAAACGCGACGCATGGGGTGCGAAGCTGAACACGCGGCGGCCCAGCCAGTCTGGGTCCACCTGCGGGCCGATACGTTCCACCTGCCCCACACAGGCATAGCCATACTGCAGCGGATACGCCGGTGCACCCAGCAGGTTGGACAGGGTAGCGTCCAGTGTCATGTCGGCCGGAATCTGTCCCCGGTAGAGCAGCATCTCAGTGCCGGCGCTGACCGCCGAGAGCTGGGTGCGAACCAGCAGCTCGCCCGCGGCCAGCGGGGGCAAGCCTGCCCTGCGCACCTCCACCTGCAGCGGCGCAGTGAACCACAACTGTTCAGCGCTGTTGTTTTCACTGGAATGGCTGTTCTTCATGAGGGCTCTCCTGCGTGCGGCGCCCCGTAGTGCAGGTTGCCCCACATGATCAGATCATCGCCCAGGCGCGCTGTGTGAAGCGGCGCGATACGCGGCAGCTGTGCGCGCGCGAGGTGCCCCATGTCCCCGACAGCCTTGTAGCCGCCGGCGAAGACGGGCGCTACCGTCAGCACCAGGGCATCCACCAGCTGTGCTTTCAGAAATGCGGTGATGACATTGGCCCCGCCCTCCACCATCACGCTGCGAATGCCGCGCTGCCACAAGGCCTGCAGGGCTGCGCTCAGGTCGATGTGACCCATCGCGTCGCCCGGCAGCCGGATGATGTCGATGTCGGTGCGCGCCGGCACTGGGTCAGTACTCGTCAGCACCCAGCAGCGGCGCTGGCCGGGGGCGCACAGACGGGCCTGGGGGGAAATGCGCAGCTGACTGTCCAGTACTATGGGCTGCGGACTCGGGCCGGAACACTCACGCACCGTCAGCTGCGGATCGTCTGCCAGCACGGTGCCGATGCCCACCAGAATGCCGTCGTGCAGGCTGCGCAGCTGATGTGTCAGGCGCAGTGAGTCGGGATTGCTCAGAGCCAGTCCGGTGCCTGGTTGCAGGGTGATGCTGCCATCCCAGCTCTGAGCCCACGCCAGTGTGACAGAGGGCATGCCGGCACGATTGCGCCGCTCGCGATGCTCGTCAAGCCAGCGCGACAGCGTAGTGTGCAGGGAAAGATCAGGCGGGAGTGGGGAAGAAGTCGGCATGGCGGCGATGTTACGGCCCGCCCCTGCACAAGGCAAGGCAGCCGGATGCGGGATTTTTGTCAGCCCCGGGCTGGGAATCCCACAGAGAGCGGGCGACAATGCCGGCTCCTGTCTCAGCGCCCTGCCGGAGTCTGCGTGTTCCCCATCGTTCACTTTGCCATTCCCGGTGACCTGCAGTCCCGCACCGGCGGCTACGCCTGGGACCGGCGCATCATCGCCGAGCTCGAGGCCCTGGGCATGACGGTGCAGGTGCTGCCACTGTCGGCACGCTTTCCCCACCCGGACGCGGCGGCCCTCGCCGATGCCGCCGCCCGTGTCGCGGCCTTGCCCGATGGCGCCGTGCTGATTGCCGACGGCCTGGCCTGGGGCGTGCTCGACAGCGTGGCGCAGGCCCATGCGCAGCGCCTGTGCATCATCGCTCTGTGTCATCACCCGCTGGCCCTGGAGAGTGGCCTGAGCCTGCAGAACGCCGCGGCCCTGCACGAATCGGAGGGCCGCGCCCTGCGTGCCGCTGCAGCCATTCTCGTGACCAGCGACGAAACAGCCCGGACACTGGTGTCCCAATTCGACGTGAACAGTGCCTGCATCACTGTCGCGCTGCCGGGCACTGACGCCGTGCCGCCCGCACCCTGCACCGGGAACCCCCCCGTGCTCCTGAGCCTGGCCACTCTGACGCGACGCAAGGGCCACGACGTGCTGATCGCTGCACTGGCAAGCTTGGTGGATTTGCCGTGGACTGCACGGCTGGTTGGCGGCGATCACTTCGACTCCGCCTGGAGCGCCCATTTGCATGCGCTGGTGATCAAATACGGGCTTGCCGAGCGTATTGCCTTCACCGGCAGCTGCGAAACGCCTGCGGACGAATATGCGCAGGCCGATGTGTTCGTGTTGCCCTCGCGCTACGAAGGCTACGGCATGGTGTTCGCCGAGGCGCTGGCCCACGGCCTGCCCGTGATCGCGGCCCGCGCCGGTGCTGTGCCTGATGTCGTGCCGCCCGATGCCGGCCTGCTGGTGCCCGTGGATGACAGCGATGCGCTCGCGATGGCACTGCGCCGCGTGCTCACCGACGCCGCGCTGCGCAGCCAGCTGCGTGCCGGCGCCCTGCGCGCAGCGGCGGCGTTGCCCCGCTGGCAGGACACCGGACGCCGCATCGCCAATTTGATTGCCAACCTGACTGGAACGACGAGCATAAAATGAGTGGATTTTCGATTTCCTGGCTGGACCTGCGCGAGAGCGCCGACCATGCCGCCCGCGACAAGACGCTGGCGCGCGCCGCGCTGCGGTTCCTGGACAAGCCCCACGGCGCCCTGCTGGTGGACCTGGGGGCCGGCACCGGCTCGACGCTGCGTGCGCTGTCGGCCCTGGCAGCGGTGCAGCGCGCTTACATTGTATGGCGCCTGGTGGACCACGATGGCGCCTTGCTGGACGAGGCGCTGCGTCGCCACGGCAACGAGTGTGTGATCGAAGACCATCAGAATGATCTGCGTCACGTCGCCGAACTGCCGCTGGGCGGCGCAACGCTGGTCAGCGCCTCGGCCCTCTTTGATCTGGCCTCGCGCGACTTCGTCGACACCTTGCTGGCGCGGCTGCACAAGCAAGGCACCGGGCTGTATGCGGCACTGAACTACGACGGTCGCACTGAGTGGACACCCGCGCACCCGCTGGATGACGCCGTGCTGCAGGCCTTCAACAAGGACCAGCGCACGGCGAAAGGTCTGGGCGAAGGAGCAGCCCTGGGGCCGGACGCGACGGGCTATCTGCAGACACGGTGCACAGCCCTGGACTACGCGGTTCACATCGCGGACAGTCCCTGGCAACTGGGCCCGGACGACGCGGCGCTGGTGCGCGAGCTGATTTCTGGCATCGCCAGGGCGGTGGCGGTGGGCTACGAGCTGGACGCGGAGGCGCTGCTGCACTGGAAGACGTTCCGGCTGGCCAATGCGGCGACGGGGACGTGCGTGGTGGGACACCAGGATCTGCTGGCAGTGCCGGTGTGAATCTGGGACCAGTGCTCCGAATCCGGACACAAGTGCGGCCCGGGGCATCGCGGACACGCCACTAGTACTTCCCTGTAGGCTCGGCGCCCGCCCTCCCTGGCGGGCGACGGTCCGCTATGCCCCGGGCCGCACTTGTGTCCTGGCTCCAGCGCAAACTCCAGATCAACGCTGTGCACTCAAGACAGGTGTTGCGCCACCCACTCGCGCTCGAAAGGCGGAGAGCTCCGACCCCCTCCGCGCCCCCAGCCGACCGAAGCCTTCACCCACCTGCAGGAGCGGGCCTGCCCGCGAGGAGGCACAGAAGTCAGGGCCGGCGGGCCGGGGCGTGGTTTTCAGACCGTCGCCCGCCAGGGAGGGCGGGCGCCGAGCCTACAGGGAGGTACTAGTGGCGTGTCTGAAAACTACGCCCCGGACACCCGGCCCGAATCGAAACAAAGTTCGCGGGCCAGCCCGCTCCTACAGGTCAGAGAAGGTTTCGATCACGCGATCCCGCACCGCGTCCATGCGCCACACCGGCGCCCCATCCGCCGGCAGCATCCCCGGCGTCCAGTCCCACCCCGCCACCGCGTCCAGCACCGCCGGGTCACGGGCCACCAGGTGCACCATCACATCGCGGTTATCGGTGTTGTCCGTCACGAAGGGCATGGGCTGGTGGTCGCCCAGAATCAGCAGCACAAGGTCGTCGTCGCCGAATTCCGCCACATAGGACATCAGCGTCTGCACCACATATTCCGCCGATTCGCGGAAGTGCCGCATCACGCGCTCGTGGTCCTGCCACACCACATCCACGGCATCCCCCGCACTGGCCTGCGCATTGAAGACACTGCCATCACCCACGGCGGACCAGTCGATGAGGGTGGGCACCGGCGTCCAGGGTGCATGGGACGACAGCAGGGCAATCTCTGCCATCACCGGCTTGCGATCCTCACGGGCACGCTCCCATTCCTGGAAACGCGACAGTGTGAACTGATCGGGCATGGTCACGTAATTGAACGGCAGGCCGCGATAGTCCAGTTCCGGGGCGGAGTAGAGCTGGTCATAGCCGAAGTAGTCGCCCTCGGGCCAGGCGAGTGTGATGGCGGGCATCACGCCCACCGTGCGCCAGCCGGCTCTCTGGAACAGGCGCACCAGTGAAGGACGCTCGCTCATCATCAGGCTGTCATAGCGCACCTGACTGTCGATCCACAGCCCCGACAGGGCCGTGCCATGGGCCAGCCAGCTGATGCCACCCACCGTGGGCGAAGCCAGGAAGGCGCTGCGGGATTCGAAGCCCGCCGCTGATAGCGTCTGCGTGGCGCGGGCCAGCGACTCACGGAAAGGCGCGGCATAGGGAGCACCGTCCATCAGAATGCGGCCATAGGATTCGATGAACACCACCAGTACATCCTTGCCCTGCAGCTTGCCGAACAGCGAGTCGCCCGGAACCTGCGCGTAGCGATCCTGATTCACCACCTCGCGGAACTCGCCCAGGTCAATCACACCGGCAATGGTGTTGTTGACATGTTTGGCCAGTTGCTCCACGAAGTAGCGGGACGCGCGGGGCCACTCCGCAAAGGCAAGCGCCGTCCACACCAGCAGGCCGCTGCACAGCAGCACAAGAGAGCGACGTGGCGCCAGCAGCAGCACCCGTTGCGCCCGGCGCAGTACCAGAAACGACAGCAGCACGATCAGCAGCACCAGCCCGACGGCCAGCACTGCCGCCAGCACGGCGCCGGCGGTGCCGAAGGAGCTGCGCAGAAAGCCCATGCCATCCACCAGCAGATAGGCATCGAAGACAGGATTGAACGCACGGGAGAACACTTGATAGGCGGCGATGTCGGACACCCGCAGAATCACGCCCACTGCCAGCAGTACAGAGGCCAGCGCCCGCAGCACGCGCCCTGTCCTGCCCGGCACCAGCAGCGCCAGGCCGAACAGAAACAGCTCCACCGGGAAGTAGAGGTAGCTCATGTTGTCGAACCAGTCGATCCGGAACGGGAAGAGGAAGGCCGTGAGCAGGAAGAAGAAACAGGCGAGAGTAAGCGTCAGCGGTCCCGCACCGGCGAGGGGACTCGCGGCACGGGGTGACGGTGCGGAAGGGTTTTGCACTGGCGTCAAAGCTGCTGCTCGATGGCCTGGATGAGTGTGGCAGAGTCCGGGTCAACCGTGCTGCCGTAGTGAGCCACGACTTCGCCCGACTTGCTGACCAGATACTTGTTGAAGTTCCACTGCGGCTCGCCCTGCACATGCAGCTTCTGGAAGATCGGGTGCGCATCGGCCCCTTTCACCTTCACCACGGAGGTCATCGGGAAGCTCACGCCGTAATTGATGAAGCACACTTCAGCGATCTCGGCCGCATCATTGGACTCCTGGTTGAAGTCATCCGAGGGGAAGCCCACGATCATCAGCCCGTCGTCCTTGTATTTCTGATACAGCGCCTCGAGTCCTTCAAACTGCGGCGTGAAGCCGCAGAAGCTCGCGGTGTTGACCACCAGCACGGCCTTGCCGGCCGTCAGTGCGCACAGATCGTGGCGCTCCGAGCTGTTGAGTTTGCCCATGTCGTGATCCAGCCAGTCGATGCAGGCACCATCGGCGTCTGCAGGGGTCTGCGCCTGTGCGGCGGACAGGGAAGAGAAAGCGAAAAGCAGGGCCGTGCTGGCGGTGGCCGTGCGGGCGAGAAGTCGAAGCGATGGCATGGGGCGTTCCGTCCTGTGTGAGAGTGAGCATGCTACGCGCCGTCGGGGCCGCTGGATTGCTGATCCGTGCCCACAGCATAGGCGTATCCGCTTCACCTGAACAAGCCCCGCCCCCTTGAGAGACCATCGCCATGTCGAATTCCGCTTCCCCAGTCATACCCGTCGAGAACACCGCCCACGTCGCCCTGGTGATCGGCGCCAGCAGCCACATCGGGCTGGCCACCATGACCCTGCTGCATGCGCAGTCCCCCGACCTGCAGATCGTGGCCATCAGTCGCAACAGCGCGGCGGTGCCCGCAGCGGCGCATATTACGTCTCTCGAGAGCGACTACTCGGACGCTTCCCTGCGGGACATCGTGGCGCAGCTGGAAGACTGCCGGGGCCGCATCGTGCGGGTGTTGATCTGCCTGGGCGTATTGCACAACGACACCCTGCGCCCCGAGAAGCGGCTGGAAGACCTGCAGGCCGATCGCATGCTGGAGTACCTGCGCATCAACGCTGTGCTGCCCGCGCTCTGGGTCGGCGCGCTGCTGCCCCTGCTCGCCGGCACCCAGCCCTGCAGTCTGGCCGTGCTCAGTGCGCGGGTGGGCAGCATTGCCGACAATCGCAAGGGCGGCTGGTACAGCTACCGGGCGTCCAAGGCCGCGCTGAACATGCTGCTGCAGACCTCGGCAATCGAGTACGCCCGTCGGGCACCGAATGTCACGTTGCTGGCCTACCACCCGGGCACCGTGGACACCCCCCTTTCGGCCCCCTTCCACCGCAGCGTGCCCGAGGGCGCGCTGTTCACGGCGGCGCACACGGCCAAGTGCCTGCTGGACGTGATGGCACAGCCCGCCACCCCCGGCGACGCCCGCTTCGTGGACTATGCCGGCGAGACCGTGCCGTGGTAACGGCGTTGGAGCAGGGCGTGCAGACCAATGCGCGCTTCCGCAAGCCCGGCAGCTGTCTGCTGTGCGCGCGCGAGACTCTGCTCACGTTCCACCATCTGATTCCCCGCAAGATGCACCGGCGCGTCTGGTTCCAGAAGCACTATTCCCGGGACCAGCTCGCCAGCGGCATCTTCATCTGCACGCTTTGCCACAAAGGCATTCACAAGACCTACGACGAGATGACCCTGGGCAAGCACTTCGCCAGCCCGGCGCAGCTGCTGCAGGACGAGACCCTGCAGCGCCACTTCGCGTGGGTGGCCCGCCAGAAAGTGGGGTAAAGAGGCTTATCCTTCGAGCGCGCTCAGCGCCTTGCTGCGGCTTTCCTCGAAGGGGGCCTCCAGTGGCAGCGCCTGCAGCCATTGCAAAGCCTGCAGCCGGTCCGGATGGAAGAAGTTCAGATGCCCCAGCTTGCGACCCGCGCGTGGCTGTTTGCCATACCAGTGCAGCTGCGTACCGGGCAATGCCAGACACCCCGGGTGCGCTTGCTCGCCGATGATGTTGACCATGACGCTGCAACCCGGCTGCAGAGGCGCGACCAGGGGCAGTCCGGCAATCGCCCGCAGATGCATTTCGAACTGGCTGATGGAGGTACCCCCGTCCGTCCAGTGACCAGAGTTGTGCACCCGTGGCGCCACTTCGTTGATGAGCAAGCCCTCCGGGGTCAGGAAGAATTCAATGGCCAGCACGCCCTGATACTGCAGATGCGTCATCAGACGTGCGTGGTATTGCTCGGCCACACGCTGCAGGCTGGCATAGCGCCCGGGCTGCATCACGCTGATCTGCAGGATGCCGTCGGCGTGAAAGTTCTCGGTCAGCTCGTAGAACACCATGTTGCCTGCGGCATCGCGGGCGCCGATCAGGGACAGCTCGGTGCTGAACTGGATGCGCCGCTCGGCGATGGCCTCGGTTCGCCAGTCCGGCAGGCTGATACCACTGGCCTTGTCCGAGCGCCACTGCCCCCGACCGTCATAACCACCGCGCCGCTGCTTGAGCAGAAACTCGCCCCCCAGCGCTGCTCGCAGCGTCCCGACATGGGCCTCGTGAGGCACGGGACACCAGGGTGCCGTCGGCAACTGCAGGGCATCCAGCAGCGCTTTCTGGGACTGGCGGTCAGCCAGCACGGCGAAGGCAGGCGCATTCAGCCACGCGGGATGGGCATGCAACGCGCGGGTGAACACGTTGTCGGGCCAGTGTTCGCGCTCTGCAGTGATGATGTCCGGGGGCATGTCGGCCAGTGCGGCAAGGGCCTGCAGATCGTCCGGAGACTGCAGGGACACGGGGATGCCCAGGCGACGGCCGGCCTCCTGCAGCATCATCCCCAGCTGCCCGTCTCCCAGCACCCAGACCTGGGTCACGGCGTCACCACCAGGGGCTGCAGATCGTTCATCACCCGTGCGGTCTGCTGCGCACGCCAGGCGTCCAGCCGGGCACGCAGGGCTTCGTCATGCAGTGCCAGAATCTGCGCCGCCAGCAGGCCCGCATTGGCGGCCCCCGCTGCGCCGATGGCCAGGGTGCCCACCGCCACGCCCCGGGGCATCTGCACGATGGACAGCAGACTGTCCAGCCCGTTCAGGGCCTTGCTCTGCACAGGCACACCCAGCACAGGCAGCGGCGTGCAGGCGGCCACCATGCCTGGCAGATGGGCCGCACCGCCCGCGCCGGCAATGATCACCTGCACGCCGGCAGCAGCAGCCCCCGACGAGAATGCGAACAGCTTCTCGGGCGTGCGGTGGGCTGACACGACCTCGGCACTCCAGTCCACCTGCAGTTCATCCATCAGCACGGCAGCCGCAGACAGGGTGTCCCAGTCATTTCTGGAACCCATCACGATGGCAACACGCTTGGTCATTTCAGTCTCCTTTCATTGAAACAGCATTACCCACTGGAAATAGAGCGGGATACCCACCAGTACATTGATGGGGAAGGTTACGCCGAGGGCGGCGAGCATTGCCAGTCCGGCATTGGCTTCGGGCATGGCTTTGCGGACGATGGCCGGGGCCGCGATATACGAAGCGCTGGCACTGAGCGCCGTCAGCACCAGGGCACTGCCGACCGGAAGGTCCAGCAGCAGTGCCAGCGCGATGCCACACCAGGCCAGCGCGAAGGGCGCCAGCGCCGCGAATACCAGCACGCGCCAGTGTGCCAGGGGCAGCGGGCGGCATACGGCGGCTGTGCAGATGCCCATTTCCAGCAGGAACAAGGCCAGGAAGGTCTGGAAGCCACCGATCAGGGCCGGCTCGATGGGGGCCAGCCCCTGGGGACCATACGCCCACCCCAGCACGATGCCCCCCGCCAGCAGCATCACACCACGATTGGTCAGCGCCTCGTGCCAAACGCTACCAGAGCTGACCGGCTTTGCACTGTGGCGGCGATGGAACAGCAGCATGGCCACAATCGCCGGCAGCTCCAGCACCACCAGATAGAGGCTGGTCTCGGGCAGCAAGGGAAGTGCCCGGGTGTCGGCAAAGGCGACCGCCACAGCGAAGGTGGCGGCGCTCACAGAGCCGAAGTGCGCCGCGATGCTGGCCGCATCGGCCGTGCCCAGACGCACCGCGCGGCGCAGCACGGGGTAGAGCAGCATGGGAATCAGCGCGCCGTACAGGGCGATCAGGGCCAGATCCCCCACCCGTACATCGCCGGTGTGGCTGTGCAGGGAAAGACCACCTTTGATGCCCAGGGCAAGCATCAGCAGAATCGTCAGGGTTTCATAAATGGCGGAGGGGACTTTCAGATCGGACTTTAGCAGCCCGGCCAGCAGGCCGAGGGCGAAGAAAGCTATGACGATATCGGGCATTGGAGATTCCTGGTGAACAAGCGGTGGCGATTCTCCGGACACTGCCGTATATTTTCCAATAAATGTTTTCCGAATTTATCATTGAATATTATCTATGGGTAGCGCCATGAACATCCGCCATCTCAGCGTCCGCCAATTGCAAGTATTCGTGGCCGCCGTCCGCTCGGGCAATCTGTCGGCCACCGCCCGCGAGCTGCATCTGACCCAGCCCACCGTATCCCTGCAGATCAAGCGTCTTGCCGATGTGCTGGGCGAGAAATTGCTGGAACAGCGCGAAGGCAGGCTGGTGCCCACCGACGCGGGCCACGCCCTGCATGCTGCAGCCAGCGACGTGCTGACCCGCCTAGAGGAGCTGAGCAGTTCACTGGACCGCGTGCGCACGGGAGAAGCCGGCCACATCAGCATCGGCATCGTGACCACGGCCAAGTACGTGGTGCCGCGCATTCTCGGGGCCTTCGCCCGTGTTTACCCGAAAGTGCAGATCACCCTGAACATCGGCAACCGCGCCCACGTGCTGCAGCGCTTTCTGCAGCAGGCCGACGATGTCTACCTGTTCAGCCATCCGCCCACGGGCGAGCATGTCAGCGCCACGCGCATCATCAAGAACCCGTTGCAGATCATCGCGCCCACTGACCACTGGGCCGCCGGTCGCTCTGACCTGCGCTTCGAGGACCTGCTGGCCGAACGCTTCCTGATCCGCGAACCGGGCTCGGCCACCCGCATGAGGTTCGAGGCGTGGTTGAGCCAGGAAGGGCATGCGCTGCACAACACCATGCAGATCGAGAGCAACGAGGCCATCCGCCTGAGCGTGGCTTCCGGGCTGGGGCTGTCCGTAATCTCCGAGCACACGCTGCAGGAAGGCCGCGAGCACTATGCCGTGCTCGCGGTTGAGGGCTTCCCGCTGCCCAGCCACTGGTACATCGTGCTGCACGAAGGACGACGCCTGCCCCATGCCGCTCAGCGCCTGATGCAGTTCATCAGTGAACATCTGCAGGACTGCATAAGACCTGACTGGATCGCTGAAGCGTATACCCCCGGCGAGCCCCTTCTGAAGCCGCCGGAGAAAGCATGATTCCCCTCACTGATCCTCTCGCCACACAACGGGCCCGCGCCGCCCTGCGCAATCAGTTTGTCGGCGATGCCCTGGCCATGCCGGTGCACTGGTACTACAACCCGCTGGACATCGACCGCGCCTTCCCCGGCGGCATCCAGCGCCTGGAAGCGGCGCCCGCGCAGCATCCTTCGTCCATCATGGTGCTGCATTCCACCCGTCATGGCGGTCGCGGCAGTCAGGGCGGCCAGCGCGAGATTGTGGGCGACGTGATCCTGAAAGGCCGGCGGCAGTTCTGGGGCGTGCCCGGCATGCATTATCACCAAGGCATGCAGGCGGGCGAGAACACCCTCAATGCCCATTGCACCCGGGTGCTGATGCGCACCCTGACGGCGGATGGCGGGCAGTATCAACCGGACCATTTCCTGCGGGACTACATCGCCTTCATGACCGCCGAGCCCCCGGCCCACCCGGACACCTATGCCGAATCCTGGCACCGCGGCTTCTTCGCGAATCTGGAGGGCGGCCGTACGCCCGAGCGCTGCGCTGCGGTGACCCATGACACGCCTTCGGTGGGCGGACTGGTCAGCATCGCCGCCCTGTTGCTGTCCTTGCGCCTGCATGGGGTGCCACTGGAGGAGACCCAGGCTCAGTGCCGGACCCATCTGTTCCTGACCCATCCGGACGACTCGCTGGCGCGGGTGTGCGATGCCTACACCGCCCTGCTGGATGCACTGCTGCTGCGCGCACCGGATACCGCTGCCGATGCTCTGCTTGCCGCATGTGCGCAACGCAGCCTGGGGCTGGACTTGCCGGCACTACTGCGCAAGGGGCGGGGCGACCGGGATGTGGTGGGCCGCCTGTTCTCCAGCGCCTGCTACATCAGCGATTCCTGGCCCGCCATCCTGTACCTGGCTTACAAGTACCGGGATGACCCCCGCGCGGGCCTGCTGGCCAATGCCAATGTCGGCGGCGACAACGTGCACCGGGGCGCCGTACTGGGGGTGCTTTTCGGGCTGCTGCACGCACGGGAGGAAGAGGACTGGTTCGCGCAGCTGACCGACAGTGCCGCCATTGCACAGGAATGCGATATTTTGTCACACGGCTGACACGCAGGTTTACCCCGCCCGGGCAAGTGAGTAAGCTGCGCGCCTTCTCACTACATGTTCGCAAGGAGTTCCCCATGTCACGTTCCTCTCGCCACTCGCCCCTGCTGTATTCCGTGTTGCTGGCAGGCATTGCACTGCCCGGCAGCGCCCTGGCAACCAATGGCTACTTCTCCCACGGCTATGGCGTGCGTACCCAGGCTGTAGCAGGCGTCGGCATCGCACTGCCCCAGGACGGACTGGCGGCAGCGAACAATCCCGCAGGCACGGCAGGCCTGAGCAATCGTCTGGATATGGGCGCGGCCTGGTTCCGGCCTTCCCGTGGCGCCAGCATCTCTGGCAACGGGGCGGGCGCCAACGGCAGCTTCAGCGGCGATGACACTGAGAACTTTCTGATTCCCGAGCTGGGCTATGTACGTCAGCTGTCCGAGCAGCTGTCCTTCGGCTTCGCCCTGCACGCCAACGGCGGCATGAACACCGACTACGGCCGCAACCCCTTCGCGCCCTTCGGCTCCAAAGGTTCGGCCGGCGTCAATCTTGAACAGCTGTTCATCACCCCGTCGCTGGCGTGGAAACTGGACGATCGCAACAGCGTCGGCATCGCCACCACCTTCGCGTACCAGCGTTTCGAGATGAAAGGCGTGCAGGCGTTTGCCAACCCCTTCTTCTCGGCCTCCCCGACCGATGTCAGCAACAAGGGCGTGGATTCCTCCACGGGCTGGGGCTGGAAACTGGGCTGGACCGGCGAAGTCACCCCGGGCGTGACGCTGGGCGCGACGTATTCCTCGCGTGTGGAGATGGGCCGCTTCAGCAGCTACAAAGGCCTGTTCGCCGAGCGCGGCGGCTTCGACGTGCCGGCTTCCTATGGCGTTGGCGTGGCCTGGACAGCCACCGGCGCACTGACCGTGGCCAGTGACTGGCAGCGCATCAAGTACAGCGACGTCAAGTCTGTGGGCAACCCGCTGGCCAACCTGCTCATGGGCAACCCCCTGGGCAGCAACAACGGCGGCGGCTTCGGCTGGCGCGACATCAGTGTCATCAAGCTGGGCGTCGTACATGCCTGGAGCAATGCAATCACGCTGCGTGCCGGCGTGAGCCATGCCCAGCAGCCGATTCCGTCTTCCGAGACTTTCTTCAACATCCTGGCTCCCGGCACCATCCAGGATCACGTGTCTGCCGGCTTCAGCTGGAAGATGGCCAATGGCGGCGAATGGACCGTGTCCTACACCCACGCGCTGGAAGAAGAAGTGAACGGCAAGGGCTCCATTCCGATGCCCTTTGGCGGCGGCGAAGCGGATGTGTATCTGAAGGAAGACATTCTGAGCGTCGGGTACACCTTCGCACTGTGAAGCTGGCGTAAAAAAGGCCAGTGCCGCTCCTCGACATTCGAGAAGCGGCACTGGCCTCGTCGTTTCCCGGGCCCGAACGGGCTCAGTTCCCCCGCAGCGCCATCACCCGCGGATGGAAATAGCCCACCAGGCAGCCGCTGGTCTCCGGCACCTCGCTCATGTCCACCACTCCGCCCGCATACAAGGTCTCCAGCGCATCGGCCAGATACTCCTCCCTGGCTTCCAGGTGCCTCACCTCGTAGCTGAACTGATCACTGATGGGTCCGCGAAACAGCACCTCCCGCGTGCGCGGCTCGATGATGAACACCTCTGCCGTGCGCTCCACCCCCAGCGACCACGCCACCGTCTGATCCTCGTCCTTGAGCACCGGCAAGCGGATGTCGTTCATCTCCACCTCTTTCTGAATGCGGTGCATGTCGTCCTGCACGAACACGTTCAGCATCACAAACGCCGCGTTGCGCGCGCGGTACTGCTCCCAGAGCGCCTGAAAGGCGGGCACTGAATTGCGGGCAATGGGACAGCCACTGCCCTGAATGTAGAGCACCAGAAAATCGCGGTCCTCATACTCACTCAGGGTATGGTAGATGTGCATCTGGTCCGCCAGACTGAAGTGCTTGATGGTGCGCAGAAACTCGTCGGCATGGGCACCCCCGCCAGCGCTCGACAGCAGCGCCAGCAAGAGGCCCGTGGCAATCCTGTGAATGCCACCCATGGTCTCAGCGTCCGTTGAGGCGAATGAACTTCTGCACCCGGTGCCCGGTCTGCACTTCACCCGTGAACAGATTGCCCGCGGAGTCGAAGTCCATGTTGTGCACCCAGTCGAACTGGCCGGGCTGACGTCCGCCCGTGCCCCAGGAATACACAGGCTCCAGGGTCTGGCGATCCAGCGTCCAGATCACGTTGTTGGTGCCATCGGGCACGTAGACAAAGCGCTGCTCGGTATCCAGCGGGTCAAACTCCATCTCCCAGGTGGAGCCGGGGCCGTAGGTCTGTGGCGCCAGGATGCTCTCGCTCACATAGGTACCATCCTTGCGGAACACCTGGATGCGGTTGCTCGGGCGGTCGCTGATGTAGATATGATCGTCGTCGGAGATAGCCAGGCCGTGCACAGGAGTGCGCCAGGTGCGGCTGGGCGGAGCACTCGGATCCCACACGCCGGGGTTCTCGTCCACAGGCGGTTCGCCGTAGGCGCCCCAGTGCCGGAGGTAAGCCCCGGTCTCGGCATTGAAGACGATCACACGGCGATTGCCGTAGCCGTCGGCCACGTAGATCTCATTGTTCTCGGGGTCCACTTCCATGACGGCAGCACGGTTCACCGAGTCGGTGTCATTGCTGCCCTCGTTCATGCCCACGCCACCGATAGTCAGCACCAGTTCGCCTTCCTTCGTGAACTTGTGCATGTGGTGATCATCCGTGCCATTGCCAGCTACCCAGACGAAGCCCAGGTGATCAACATGGATGCCGTGTTCGCTGTTGAACCATTCGTATTCATTGGTCGGACTGGCGCCCCAGGCGTGAATGACATTGCCTTCCGGGTCGAAGGCCAGCACGGCCGGTGCCGTGGTGCAGCACAGCGACTGCAGCGGCGAGTGTCCCCAGCTCTGGTCGCGCACGGTTTGCAGCGGCGTCGAGCCGGCATTGGTGCTCTGTACAGTCCAGGGCCGGTGGATGATCCAGACATTGTCGTCGGCATCCACTGCCGTGCCGGCCACCTGGCCGATGATCCAGTTGTTGGGGAGCGGCTTGGGCCAGAAGGGGTCGACGGCGAACTGCGCGACGCCGGCGGGAACTTCGGGGCCGGAAGCATCTTCGGGCATGTGCGGAACGGTGAGGGTCTGCGCCTGGGTCAAGAGCGGTAAAGCCGCCATGGCCAACAGAGCACAGCCCGCAGTGAAGCGAGCAGCAGTGTTCTTCATATTCAGGGTTACTCCAGTATTTTTGTTGTTGTCAGTGTCCTGCGACCCGAAGTATGGAAGCGGCGAGAACAAGCTGTCCACATTTTTGTGTCCATCCGTCTGGAATCACCGGTTTGAAAGAGAATTTTCTTGCCGCCGCCGAGGAGCAGTCGGTATTCTCGCCGCCTTTCCACGCTGCACGGATTTCCTCTCCCCATGAAAGACCTGACCCAGGGCTCCATTCCCCGCACAATTATTGCCATGGCGGCGCCCGTAGCGGCGGGCATGATTTTCCAGACGCTGTACCTGCTGGTGGATCTGTACTTTGTTGCAGCGCTGGGCGATGACTCGGTGGCGGGAGTTGGCGCGGGCGGTACGCTGATGTTCATGATCATGGCGCTGACCCAGATTCTGGGCGTGAGTGCCGTGGCCATGATCTCCCAGGCCGTGGGCCGCAAGGACCGCGAGCACGCCAATCTGGTGTTCAATCAGTCGCTGATGGTGGCGGCCCTGTTCGCCGTGGTGACCCTGGTGGGCGGCTACGCGGCAGCGGATGTCTACATGACCAGCGTGGCCTCGGACGAAGGCGCGGTGCGCGAGGGCGTGATCTTCCTGTACTGGTTCCTGCCCGGCATGGCCCTGCAGTTTCCGATGATGGCCATGGCCTCGTCCCTGCGCGCCACCGGTCTGGTGAAGCCGGGCATGGTGGTGCAGGTGCTGACCGTGGTGCTCAACACCCTGCTCGCGCCGCTGCTGATCGCCGGCTGGGGCCCGGGCCCGGCGCTGGGCGTGATGGGCGCTGGTCTGGCCAGCTCGATTTCCGTGTTCGCAGGGGTGCTGCTGCTCACGGGCTATTTCATCAAGGTCGAAAAGTACGTGTCCTTCGAGACCAGCCTCTGGAAACCCCGCGTGGACATCTGGACCCGGATGTTCAATATCGGGCTGCCCGCTGGCGGCGAGATGGTGATCCTGTTTGTGTACTTCTCGGCCGTGTACTGGCTGATTGCCGACTTCGGCGCGGCGGCCCAGGCGGGCTTCAGCATTGGCGGGCGCATCATGCAGTCCATCTTCATGCCCACCATGGCCATCGCCTTCGCCCTGGGGCCCATCGTCGGCCAGAACTTCGGCGCCGGCCGCCATGACCGGGTGCGCGAAACCTACTTCAAGGGCGTCATGCTCAGCAGCGCACTGATGCTGCTGGTCACCATCCTCATGCAGTGGAAACCGGAGCTGCTGGTGATGGCCTTCACCGACGAGGCCGAAGTGATCGAAGTGGGCGCCGTGTTCCTGCAGCTGATCTCGCTGAACTTCATTGCCCAGGGCATCGTGTTCTCCAGCTCGGGCGTGTTCCAGGGCCTTGGCAACACGCGCCCGGCCATGATCAGTTCGATGATCCGCGTGCTGGTGTTCCTGCCCCTGGCGGTGTACCTGAAATACCAGCCCGGCTTCCACATCAACCAGGTGTGGTATGTGTCGATCCTGTCGGTCACCGCCCAGGCCGTGGCCGGCTACGTGCTGGTGCGCCGCGAATTCCGCCTGCGGCTGGACGCCCCGGCCGCCGTAAACGCAGGAATTTGAGAATTCAGTCAGCACTCTTCGGAATCGAGTAGAGCGCGACGCGGCGATCTGGTTCAATCCCGCCGTCTGCAGAAGAACACCGCCGCAGCCTGACTGCGCGGACGAACATCCCATTGCGAGAGGTAATGCCCATGTACACGAAGTCCCCGCTGTTCCTGCGCCGCGCCCTGCCGGCGCTTGGCCTGAGTCTGAGTCTTGTCCTTCCCGGCGCCTGGGCGCAGAGCACGGCCCCGGTAGCGGACGTTGTGGTGGATGCCCAGCGCATCACCGACGCCGATGCCTTCCCGGGCGACTGGATGAGCCACGGCCGCACCTACACCGAACAGCGTTTCAGCCCGCTGGACCAGATCAACCGCGACACCGTCGCCGGCCTCAGCCTGGCCTGGTCTGCCGACATCGACACCAGCCGCGCCCAGGAAGCCACGCCCATCGTGGTGAACGGCAAGATCTACGTCTCCACCGCTTGGAGCAATGTGAAGGCCTTCGACGCACTTACCGGCGCGCCGCTGTGGAGCTGGGATGCCGCCGTGGACCGCGCCAAGGGCGCCGATGCCTGCTGTGACGTGGTGAACCGGGGCGTGGCCTACTGGGAAGGCAAAGTCTATGTCGGCACGCTGGACGGCCGGCTGGTGGCACTGGATGCCAACACCGGCGAACAGGTCTGGTCCACGGCCACCTTCGACCCGGCGCTCAAATACACCATCACCGGCGCGCCCCGCGTCATCAAGGGCCAGGTGATGATCGGCAACGGCGGAGCCGAATACGGCGTGCGCGGCTATGTCAGCGCCTATGATGCCAACACCGGCGAGCTGACCTGGCGTTTCTACACCGTGCCCGGCAACCCTGCCGACGGCTTCGAGAACGACATCATGGCCGCCGCTGCCAACACCTGGAACGGCAGCTGGTGGAACCTGGGCGGCGGCGGCACCGTATGGGACGCCATCGCCTATGACCCGACGCTGGACTTGATGTACATCGGCGTGGGCAACGGCTCGCCCTGGAATCAGGCCCTGCGCAGCCCCGGCGGCGGCGACAACCTGTTCCTCAGCTCGATCGTGGCACTGGACCCGGACGACGGCAGCTACAAGTGGCACTACCAGACCACCCCCGGCGAGACCTGGGACTTCACCGCTACCCAGCCCATCATGATTGCCGATCTCACCATCGAGGGCGCCCAGCGCCGCGTGGTCATGCAGGCTCCCAAGAACGGCTTCTTCTACGTGCTGGACGCCGCCACCGGCGAGTTCATCTCCGCCGAGAACTTCATCAACGTGAACTGGGCCACCCACATCGACCCGGACACCGGCCGCCCGGTGGAGAACCCCGACGCGCGCTATGAGCTGAGCGAGAACGGTTTCATCGTGATCCCAGGCCCGCTGGGCGGACATAACTGGTATCCCATGGCCTTCAGTCAGAACACCGGCCTGGTCTACGTTCCCGTCACCGAGAATTTTGCCGGCTACTACCCAGACCGCGAGTTCGTGGTGAACCCCACTGGCTGGAACACCGGCAATGACTTTGCGCGCGGCGCCGGCCTGGTGCGCAGTGCGGCCCAGCGTCCGACCAATACCGCCTTTCTGATGGCCTGGGACCCGGTAACTCAGACCGAACGCTGGCGCGTGACCCACACCGTGACCACCGATGGCGCCGGCGTGCTGGCCACGGCCGGCGGCCTGGTGTTCCAGGGCAACCGTTCGGGCGAGTTCGTGGCCTACAACGACGAGACAGGCGAGCGCCTGTGGGCCGGCGTCACCCAGGCCGGCGTGATGGCCGCACCGTCCACCTACGCCATCAATGGCGAACAGTACCTGGCCCTGATGGTGGGCGCGCCCTCCGCGTTCGGCGGCAACTCCGGCGTGCCCACGGGCTTCTCGGTGACCACCACCGCATCCTCCAACAACTCGCGCCTGCTGGTGTTCAAGCTGGGCGGCACCGCCGCGCTGGCTACCGAGCCCGTGCCCCAGCCGGAGACCACCACCGGCACCCGCGTGCTGCCTCAGACCAGCGCGTCCAATGAAGTGATCGCACAGGGCCAGCGCGCCTATGAGCAGATCTGCAGCGCCTGCCACGGTACCAATGCCGTCAGCAGCCGCGCCGGCGTGTTCCCCGACCTGCGCATGAGCGCCCGACTGGGCGACACAGCCGCGTGGAGCGCCGTGGTCGTGGATGGCATCCTGGCCGACCGCGGCATGGTCTCCTTCGCCGCGAGCCTGCGTGAGGGTGACCTGGAGGCGATTCGGGCGTTTGTGATTAGAAGGGCGAATCAGGATCTGGGGAACTGAAGTCGCGGCCTCGGTCGTCGGTCCCACGCCGGGGAGAGGCCGGTCAGGACACGCCGTGAATACTTCCATGTAGGCTCGGCTGCCGCCGTCCTGGCGGCAGACGGTCCTGCCCGGCCTCTCCCCGGCGTGGAACCTGGCAGCATGGAGACGTCGAGACCTGGATTCGATTGCGACTTCGTGGGATTGGGAGGAGAGGTTATTGCCCAGACACAGAAGGATTCAAGACCGCACCGTCAATCTGACACCCAGCCCGTGCAGCACCTTCACAATGGTTTCATAACGCGGCTTCGCGCCGGGCGCGAGTGCCTTGTACAGGCTCTCGCGGCCCAGGCCGGTCCTGTTGGAGATGGTCGTCATGCCCCGCGCTCTGGCGACATCCGACACCGCAGCGAGGAACACGTCGGGGTTTTCGTCTTCGAGTGCGGCACAGAGGTATTCAACAATCATCTCGTCGCTGTCGAGATAGTCGGCGGCGTCAAAGGGTTTGACTGCTGTCATGGGAATTGCCCTCGATCTTCCTGTTCAATGAAATGGCCCGCACGATGTCTTTTTGCTGGCTGCTTTTATTGCCTGCGCACAGAAGCAGCAAGACAGCCCTGCCCGTTCGCTAGAAATACACGCGATACCCCGGGCCGTAGTGAATGCGCATTTCACTCACACCGTTGCCCACTGGTTTGACGTCACCCAGATTGCCGTATTCCGCAGAGCGTACGCGCGCAATGATCATCGCCCTTGCCCACATATCCATGAGAGCAGCCAGCTATTCGTCAAACTCCTCTGTCCTTTGAGTGTTGAACATGTGATTCACTGTATCCGTATAGATACTAACGAGCAACAAAATCCTTGGTTGCTTCGAGCATAGGACAGATTGGAGGGCTGTCGAATTCCCCACTCATGCTTGAGCGGGCTTGGTGGGAGCGGGCCTGGTGGGAGCGGGCTTGCCCGCGAACGGTTCGCTTGCAAGCAAGCTCCTAAAGTGCGAACAGTTCGCTTGCAGGCAAGCTCCTACAGCCCCCACTTCCTGTCACACACACCACTTACCCTGTGCAATGGAGATTGTCTTTGCCACTGACACAGGAGCACCGCATGCTTTTCACTCGTTCTTCCCTCGCGTCACGCTTTGCCCTCGGCGCGCTGCTAGGCCTTTCCTCCGGCGCACTGCACGCCGCCGACAATGTGCTGCTGGTCACCCTCGACGGGCTGCGCTGGCAGGAGCTGTATCGCGGCCTCGATCACGCCCTGGCCACCCACCCCGACTACTCTGCGCGCAGCGAGCAGCTGCTGGCGCAGTTCTGGGACGAAGACCCCGCCCTGCGCGCCGCGAAGCTGATGCCCTTTCTGCATGACGTGGTGTTCGCGCAGGGCGCCCATGCTGGCAATCGCGATGCCGGCTCCTGTGCGCGCATCACCAATCCCTGGCACTTTTCCTTCCCCGGTTACAGCGAGATTCTGAGCGGCGTGGTCAACCGCAGCATCGACACCAATGGCAAGAACCCGAACCCTGAGAAGACCATTCTGGAACTTTTGAACACAGAACCCGCCTTCGCCGGACGTGTGGCCGCCTTCGGCTCGTGGGATGTGTTTCCGTGGATCTTCAATGTCGAGCGCAGCGGCCTGCCGGTGAATGCGCTGGGCACGCAAGTCACACCCACCACGCCGCTGGAAGAAACCCTGGTGCAGCTGAGCCAGGACATCCCGGCGCCCTGGGAAACTGTGCGTCACGACGCCTTCACCCATCACTACGCGCTGGAGGAGTTGCGGGAAAACAGCCCGCGCGTGACCTTCATCAGCTATGGCGAGACGGACGACTTCGCCCACGACGGCCGCTACGACGAATACATTTTCGCGGCACAGCGCACCGACCGCTTCATCCGCGAGCTCTGGGAATTCGTGCAGAGCACCGAGGGCTATCGGGACAACACCGTGCTGTTCATCACCGTGGACCACGGCCGGGGCGAAGAGCCCATCGAGACCTGGCAGTACCACGCCAGCAAGGAATCGCTCACGGGTTACATGCAGTCACTGGCGCAGTATGAGGAAGGTATCGTCGGCTCGGAGCACACCTGGATGGCCGCGATAGGGCCGGGTGTCCCCGCCACAGGACTGATCGCCGCCAGCGATGAGAATTGTGTGCCGGCGAACCGCATCGCCGCCACGTTGCTGCAGCTGCTCGATGTGGACTACCGCAGCCTGAACCCCGCCATGGGGGCGCCGCTGCAGGAGTTCCTGCCATGAAGAATTTCGGAACTGGCCCTGCCTGTGAGAAGAGACTCCTTCTGTGGGAGCGGGCTCGCCCGCGAACTGGACTGCTGTGGGAGCGAGCCCTGCTCGCGAACCCCCTCCTGCTCTCCCTCACCCTCCTCTCCCTGGGGCTCTCCCCCACCGCCTCCGCCCAGGACATCAGCCGCATCGCCTTCGGTTCCTGCGGCGACCAGACCAAGCCGCAGCCCATCTGGTCGCCAATCCTGAATGACGCGCCCGACCTGTTCCTGTTGCTGGGCGACAACGTCTATGCCGACACGGACAATCCTGTGGAACTGCAGGCCGCCTACAACACCCTGGGCAACATCCCGGGCTTCCAGCGCCTGCGCGAAAGCACCCCGATCATGGCCACCTGGGATGATCACGACTACGGCCAGAACGACATCGGCCGCGACTATGTCAGCAAGGAGGCCTCGCGGCAGATCATGCTGGACTTCTTTGGCGAACCGCTCGATTCAGAACGGCGCACGCGGCCCGACGGCATCTATACCTCGCACACCTTTGGCCAGGAAGGCCGGCGCGTGCAGGTGATTCTGCTGGACCTGCGCTGGAACCGCGGCGAGCTGATGGCGCTGAGCGACCCGCAGCAGCTGGCCTGGCGCGAGGCGCAGCAGATGGGGCCCTACGAGGCCAATCTCCGTGCTGATGCGCAGCTGCTGGGCGAAGCACAGTGGACATGGCTGGAGGAACAGCTACTGGAGGACGTGGACATCCGCATCATCGGCTCCAGCATTCAACTGCTGGCCGACTTCACCGGCTGGGAAACCTGGGCCAATTTTCCGCAGGAGCGGCAGCGCTTCTTCGGCCTGCTGGAGGCGTATCAGCGGGAGCCCATTGTGATCATCTCCGGCGACGTGCACTGGGCCGACTACAGCGAGATCCGCGCTTCAGGCATGGCATGGCCGCTGATCGAACTGACCTCTTCAGGCATTACCGAGGAATGGAAAGCGGTGAGCCCCAACCGACATCGCGTGGGCGAGGCGTTTCCGGTGGCGAACTACGGGGTGATCGACATCGACTGGCGCACAGAAGTGCCCGGCGTGAGTCTGCAGATCAAGGATGAAACAGGGATGGTGTTGCTGGAGAAAAGAGAAAGCTTCCAGCCCTGAGGGGGCGGGAAGCTTTGATGTGGGAGCTTGCCTGTGGGGGCTTGCTTGCAAGCGAACCGCTCCGAAACTGTGGGAGCTTGCTTGCAAGCGAACTGTTCGCGGGCAAGCCCTCTCCCACAGGCAGATCAGAACGCTGCCTTGATCGACAGGAACATCTGACGCGGTGCGCCCGGCAGCAATGTCATGGCCGTGCCGGCCAGGTCAGAGTTGCCGAAGCCGCCGCTGCCTACTGTGGAGATGTAGTTTTCATCCAGCAGGTTGGCGATGTCCAGCTGCGCCGTCAGGTCCTTGAGCATGCCCATCTCGCCGAAGTGGTAACCGGCACTGAAGTTCAGCACGGAGAAGCTGTCCACACTGCCCTGATTCAGGAACGTGTATTCACGCTCGCCGGTAAACTTCAGGTGCAGCTTGGCGAACGCCTTGTCCACTTCGTAGCCCAGCTCTGAGTTGAACATCCACTCAGGAGAATCCACCACCGTCTTGCCGGAGGTGTTCACACGTGTGGTGCCGCTCATGTAGTCGTCGTCGATTGTGGACACGTTGTAGCTGGCAGAGTTGTACCAGTTGATCTGGTCGTTCAGCTGCCAGTCGATGCCTGTCTCGATGCCCTTGGACGTCACGCTGCCCACGTTGGCCAGTGCGTTGAACGCGCCAATGATGGCCGAGCCCTGCTGAATGGCCAGCAGACGGTCATCGAAGGTCACGTTGTACGCAGTCACCACGCCTTCCAGACCATCACCGCGGAAGCGGTAGCCGATCTCGAAGCTGGTGGCCGTTTCCGGGGCGATAGTGTCCTTGATGGCGTTGAAGCCCGCCAGCGTTGCAGAATACGGTGAGGTGCCAGTGGCAGAGCCGATCAGCGCGCGTACGTTCTTGGAGGCCGCACCGAACAGTTCGCTGTCAGCATTCAGGTCATACACGAAACCCACCTGCGGGAGGAAGCCTTCGTCGGTCTCGATCTGGCCTGTCTTGTTGTCGCCGACGATGGTCTTCGCAGACACGTCCACGTTCACGCTCTTGAAGCCGAATTCCAGACGCAGGGCGTCCGTGGCCTGCCACAGGTCCTTGACGTGCAGCTGCATGGTTTCGGTGTTGAACGCGTATTCCCACTGGGTCCGCAAGGGGTTGCGCTGGAACTTCAGGAAGTCGCGGCTCGGGAACTCTGCGCTGGGCTCGCCGTAGAAACGACGGGCCTGTTCGAAGTCATTGTCTTCTGTCCACAGGCCGGCGCTCAGTGTGTGGGCACCCATCTCGTAGGTCAGTTCAGACACGAAACCGGAACGGTCGATCACGTATTCCGTGGTGCGAATCGTCAGCGGCGCGCCACCGGGCGTTGCCAGATACGGCGTGCCCCACAGGCCCTGGCCTTCGTTGTCGTGGAAGTAGGCTGTGCCCGTGAAGCTCAGGCCGTCCTGAATCGGCAGGTCCAGAGACACGTAGGACAGGTCGTCCTTGCGCAGGCCGGACGCATTCCAGTACGCATCGTCCAGACTGTTCACGCCGCCGGTGAAGTTGCCACGTGCGGCTGCAACGGCGCGGGCGTAGTCGGGGAAGTAGTTGTCCCAGTCACTGCCTAGGCGACGGATCATGTCTTTGGACATGTCCTGATAGTCGTTCTCGGCACGGTCGGAATCGCTGTAGTACGCAGAGATCACGGCTTCGCCGATAGGCTGCACCAGCTTCAGGTTGAGGTAGTCCTGGTTCTGTTCGCCGGCCCCTTTCCACTTGTCAGATTCCTGAGTGGCGGCGCTGATGAAGAATTGCGTGCCGGTGCTCAGCGTGCCGCTGTCCATGCGCAGGAAAAGACGCTGGGCGCTGTCACTGCCCACGGAGGCATTGGTCATGATGCCGAACGTATCTTCCGGATTGGCAGAGGTGAATTCCAGCGTGCCACCCAGGTTGCTGGTGGAGGCTGTGCTCAGTGCACCGGCGCCCTGGGAAAGGGACACGCGGCCCATGTTCTCGGACATGATGGCACGGCTGATGTGCAGGCCGTTGTGGTTGGCGTAGGACATGTCGCCGAGGGGCACGCCGTCCAGCGTGAAGCCCATCTGGTTCTGGTTGAAGCCACGCACCACGATGCGGGTAGACCATTCGTAGGCGCCGTAAGGGTCGGCGGACTGGAAGTTCACGCCTGGCAGCTTCTCGATGGACTTGAGCGGGCTGGTGCCGGCGGGGAACTGCGCCAGTTGTTCCGCGTTCAGGCTCTGCACCTGTCGCGTCTGGCCCTGACCGAAGACGCTGATTTCCTGGATCTCGGGCGTCTGCTGGGCAAGGACGGACTCTGTGGAAAGAGTGGCGAGCGCTGCCAGAATGGCAATACTCAAGGGTGACACAGGGCGCTTAGGTGTGGGGCAGCCTGCAGATGTGGCGATGAACATAGGGTTTCTCCCGGTTGTTGTAGAAAGCCCCGCGATTCTGCGGGAGAGATATGACAGCAAGCCTGCACCGGTTTGACGCTTTTGCGACAGTTTTGTGGCAGGGCCCACGCTGGCACCTTGCGGGTCGACAGGTTAAAGTGCCGCAAAATCCGTTGCATTCCCTGCCTCGAGCGCGCGCCATTGGAAAGCCTCTTCCAGTCCATCAATGACTTCTTCCGTTTCATCCAGCCGATCTCTGACGGCGTGTGGAACTTCCCTCTGCAGTTTGTGTGGTACACGCAGATTCCGCTGCTGGGCCAGCTCTCGTTCGCCGTGCTGCTGCTTACCGGCACAGGCATCTGGTTCACGCTGCGCACCGGCTTCGTGCAGGCGCTCAGTGCCCGGCACGCCGTGCCGATCATGCGCCGTCAGCGGCGCTCGACCACTGGCATCAGCCCACTGGCCTCGTTTCTGCTGGGCCTGGCGATGCGGGTGGGGCCAGGCAACATCGTCGGGGTGACTGGCGCCATTGCAGTGGGGGGACCTGGCGCTCTGTTCTGGATGTGGGTGGCGGCCGGCTTCGGCATGGCGACGGCCTTCATGGAGTCTGTGCTCGCGCAGTTGTTCAAGGAAAGCAAGAATGACGAGTATGTCGGCGGCATGCCCTACTACGGACAGCGCCTGCTGGGCGACCGGCGCTGGGTGGGCGTGGCGCTGTCCGTGGCTTTCATAACTTATGCGCTGTTCAATGTGCCTGCACAGACCTTCAACGTATTCACCGCCATCGGCATGATGGCCGACACTGCCACCGGCATGCACTTTGACCGCCAGTCCGGTCTTTATTACGGCATCGCCATCGTGCTGGTGATCAGCTGTGCCTGGCTGATCCTGGGCGGCATCCGCCGCGTGACCCACTGGACGAACCGTCTGGTGCCCGGCATGGCGGCCGTGTTCTGCGGGCTGTCGGTGCTCATCATCCTGTTCAATCTGCCGCTGGTGCCGGATTTCTTCGTGCTGGTGCTGGGCGGCGCCTTCGCGCCGGATGCCCTGTTCGGCGGCAGCATCGGCATTGCACTGGCCGAGGGCGTGCGCCGGGGCCTGATGTCCAACGAGGCGGGCCAGGGCACCATCACCATGGCGGCCGCCGTGGCCGACAACGACCACCCCTGTGAGCAGGGCTTCGTGCAGAGCATGGGCGTGTTCTTCGACACGCTGGTCATCTGCACGCTCACCGGCTTCATCGTCGTGCTTGCACACTTGTGGACAGATTCTGCCACCAGCGCGGAATGGGCCTCGGCCAGTGCAGCGCGGCTGGACCTTTACGTGGGCTCGGTGCAGGCACTGACCCCTGCATTCCTGAGCAGCGTCCTCGTCATTCTGGTCAGCGCCTGCTACTGCCTGTTCGCCTTCACCACTCTTCTTGGCATGATCTCCTTCGCGGAGATCTCGGCCAACCTCATCTCGCGCTCGCCGCGTTTCATTTTCGGCATCCGCGTGCTTGGCTCGCTGGTGTTTGTGCCATTCGGCGCCCTGACGGTGCTGGCCGGACTGGAACTGGGCAATCTGTGGGCCATTACCGACCTGACCAACATCCTCATGGTGTACATGAATGTGCCGCTGTTGCTGCTGGGTGCGCCGCTGGTGTACAAGGCGCTGGCCCACTACCGCGCCACCGGGGGCGGCAAGTTCCTGTCGGCCGACATCGGCGTTGCAACACAGCACTGGGTGGCGGATGAACAGCGCCACCTGCCAGACTCCAAGGAGAACGCCCCGCGATGAATCCCTCTGCCCCCCTCTCTGACAAGCAGGCCCTGGCACGCAAGCCAGGCCTGGCCCAGTCGCTGCTGTGTTTCGGCGGCAATTTTCTGATGATCTCCACGGGCCTCTTCGTGTTCGCGATCAGCCTGCACGTGGTGCTGTTCTTCTGCCTGCTGTGGACGTCTCTGAACGCCTGGCTGCTGGGTTACGACTTCACCGCCATCCGCGGCATGATGAACGCCGGCATCAGCAATGCGCTGCCCGCCATCTACATCTTCGTGCTGATCGGCATGCTGATCGCCGCCTACATGCAGAGCGGCACGGTGGCGGCGCTGATCTACCACGGCCTCGACCTGCTGAGCCCGGCGCTGTTCCTGGCCACGGGCCTGATCCTGTGCAGCCTGATGTCGGTGGCCACCGGCACCTCCTGGGGCACGGCCGGCACGCTTGGCGTAGTGCTGATCGGCATCGGCGCCACCATGCAGCTGCCTCTCCCGCTGGTGGCAGGCATGGTGGTGGCCGGGGCCACCTTTGGCGACAAGCTCTCGCCAGTGTCCGACACCACGGTGCTGGCGGCCATGAGCGCCCATACCAATCTCTACCGCCACATCGGCAGCATGCTCTACACCACGGTGCCAGCCTTCGTGCTGACGCTGGTGATATTTCTCGGGCTGGGGTTTGGCTATGCCGACGTGGCGCTGCCGGCGGAAGCCATCGCACAAATGCAGAGCGCGCTGGCTGGCAGCTTCAACCTTGGCTTGCTGGCGACAGTACTGCCGCTGCTGGTGATGCTGGTGCTGAGCCTGCGCCGCCTGGCGCCGGAGATCAGCATGAGCGCCAGCGTGCTTACGGCCGTGGCCGTGGCCGTGCTGTATCAGGAGCGCAGCCTGGTGGACGTGCTCAACGCCCTCTGGGCGAATCAGCCGGGCAACACCGGTGTGGCCAGTCTGGATGATCTGCTGGGACGGGGTGGCATCATGAGTATGGCCTGGACCATGCTGCTGTCGCTGATGGCACTGGCGCTGGGGGGCATTCTGTATGCGGGGGGATTTCTGCAGGCCCTGCTGGAAGGCATCATCGCGCGGGTGCAACGCACGGCCACGCTGATCGCCACCACCATCGGGGCAGGCGTGCTCGGGAACATGGGCATGGGCGAGGCCTACATCAGCATCATTCTGAACTGCCAGCTGTTCAGGAAGGCCTACGAACAGAAGGGTCTGGACAATGCCGTGCTGTCACGCTCAGTGGAAGAGGGCTCGACGATGAGCACCGGGCTGATCCCGTGGACGACGGCAGGGGCTTTCTATGCGGCAACGCTGGGCGTGCCCGTGCTGGACTATGCGCCCTATGCGTTTCTGAACTATCTCAACCCGCTGATCTCGATCGGCATGGCGGCGCTGGGAATCGGCTTGTTGCGCCGCACGGTCTGACGCACTGCCCCGTAAAGGGCAGCGCATCGGTGCTGATCAGTACCCCACTGCCCCGCCATCTCCTGCGCGGGAATCCGAACCACCCAGGAACAGGCCGGCTTCACGGTCATGGAACACGCCCATGGCCGTGCCCTGCTCGCCCCGCACACGCACTTCGTGGCCACGGCTGTTCAGCAACTGGATGGTGTCTGGCGAGAAGCCACTGTCTTCCATGCTGATGACATCGGGCAACCACTGGTGGTGGATGCGCGGCGCTTCCACCGACTGGGCGATGTTCATGCCGTGATCCACTACGTTGAGGATCAGCTGCAGCGTCGTGTTGATGATGGTGCGGCCGCCGGGGCTGCCGACAGCCATCACGGGCTTGCCGTCCTTCGCGACGATGGTGGGGGACATGCTGGACAGCATGCGCTTGCCAGGGGCGATCAGGTTGGGCGGCGTGCCGATCTGGCCATTGCGGTTGGTGACGCCCGGCACGGCGTTGAAGTCGCCCATCTCGTTGTTCAGCAGGTAGCCAGAACCTTCCGCCACGATGCGTGAGCCGTAACCGTTTTCCAGCGTGTAGGTCAGCGAGACCATGTTGCCGTCCTTGTCCACCACCGAGAAATGCGTGGTGTCCTCGCTTTCATACACCTGTGCGAAATTGTTCTCGTCGCTGATGGAGGCCTTGTCGGGGTCGATGCTGGCACGCAGCGTGGCGGCGTAGTCCTTGTCCAGCAGAGTGTCCAGCGGCATGCTCTCGTTGAAGTCCGGGTCGCCCAGGTGCTCGGCACGGTCCGCATAGGCACGGCGCATGGCTTCGGTCATCAGGTGCAGAGTCTGAGCGGAATTGTGGCCGGAAGCGGCCAGGTCGAAGCCTTCCAGGATATTGAGAATCTCGATCAGGGTCACGCCGCCGGAGCTGGGCGGGGGCATGCTGACGATCTCGTAGCCGCGGTAGGTGCCGCGCACGGGCTCGCGCTCAATGGCCTCATACTGTTCCAGGTCTTCTTCGGTGATGATGCCGCCGTTGGCGCGCATGAAATCGGCCAGCTTCTTCGCATTGCGGCCCTTGTAGAATCCGTCGCGGCCCTGGTCCTGAATCAGTTGCAGGGTGTCGGCCAGATCGGGCTGCTGCCAGGTGTCGCCAAACTCGTAGGGGGTGCCATCGGCCTTGAGGAACACCTTGGCGGACGACGGGTACTGGTCCCAGAACTGCTGGTTCTGCTGAAAGCCGGTGTACAGCTCCCAGGTCATCGGGATGCCATCGCGGGCAAGTTTCACCGCCGGAGCCACCAGGTTCGCCCACGGCAGACTGCCCAGTTCCTCGTGGGCCTTGTACAGACCGGCCACAGTGCCGGGCACGCCTACCGAGAGCAGGCTGCGGTGGTTGGAGTTGTCCACCACCAGTCCGTCCAGACCCAGATACATGCGCTCTGTCGCTGCCAGTGGTGCCTTTTCGCGGAAGTCGAAGGTGGTCGCGTGGCCGTCTTCCCCGTGATAGACGAGGAAGCCGCCACCGCCGATGTTGCCGGCCGTCGGCCAGGTCACTGCCAGTGCGAAGGCAGTGGCGATGGACGCATCCACCGCGTTGCCGCCTTGCTTGAGGATGTCGACGCCAACCTGGGAGGCGATGTCCGAGGCACTGGCGACGATGCCATTCTTCGCCCGCAGCGGAGTGCGCCCGTCTTGAGCGAACGCAGGCAGCGTCAGTGTCAGACACAGGAACAGTGTCAGCGATCGAACCAGAAAACGCATCATCATCATGGAAATCTCCGGGGTAGCAAAAAGCAGGACGACAGCACGCTTCAGGCTGTCGTTTCCTGCAGGATCATCTCAACATACATCGCACGCAATTTCTGGGTCACGGCGCCTGGCCTGCCATCGGCCACTGGTTTGCCGTCTATCTCCACGATGGGCATGACCAGCGTCGTGGCACTGCTCATGAAGGCTTCGTCTGCGGCGAGAGCCTCGGCTACCGTGAATGGCCGCTCCACCAGCGCCATATTGTGTTCGCGGGCCATCTTGACGATCACCTTGCGACGAATGCCTGGCAGAATGGCATTGGAGAGCGCGCGCGTGATGATCGTGTTGTCCTTGACGATGTAGGCTGAAGAGGACGCCCCTTCCGTGACCACGCCATCTTCCGTCATCCAACCCTCGAAAGCGCCTCTGCTGGCCGCTTCCTGCTTCGCCAGACATTGCGCCAGCAGGTTGATCGATTTGATGTCGCGGCGCTTCCAGCGCAGATCGGGCACGGTCACCACCTTCACACCTGTGGCAGCCAGCGGATTGTCGATCAGCTTCTTCACGGCCGTCCATGCCACAAAAGTGCTCGGGATCGTTGCCGGGAATGCGAAATCCCGTTCGGCCACGCCACGGGTTACCTGCAGATAAACATAGCCTTCCTGCAACTGATTGCGCTGGCGCAGGTCTTCCAGCGCCCGTTTGAATTCGTCCTGGCTGCACGGCCAGGCCATGCTGATCTCGCCCAGGCTGCGGTTCAGGCGCTCGATGGCATGGGCCATTTCCACGATGCGCCCCCTGAGCACTGGAATCACTTCATACACACCGTCGCCGAACAGAAAACCACGGTCAAAGACCGATACCCTGGCGTCTTCCTGTGCGAAAAATGTGCCATTGACGTACACGCTGCGACTCATGCTGCGCTCCCATCCTGGGCGGCCAGCGCCAGCAGCGCCCGCCCGGTGAGGCGCTGTACTGTCCAGCCCTTCATCGGCACCGCGCCAATGGAGCGGTAGAACTGGATGGAAGGCTCATTCCAGTCGAGCACCGACCATTCGAAGCGTGCGTAATTGCGCGCCACGGCCAGCGCCGCAAGCCGCGTCATGATGGCCTTGCCGATGCCGCGCCCGCGCAGGGCGGGCTGGACATAGACATCTTCCAGATACAGCCCCGGCCGCCCTATGAAGGTGGAGAAACTTTGAAAAAACAGCGCATACCCCACAGGCTTGCCTTCGTACTCGGCGATCAGCACTTCGGCGCCGGGACGCGGCCCGAACAAGGTCTCGGCCAGCACTTCGGGCGTGGCTACCACTTCGTGGGCAAGCTTCTCGTAAACGGCGAGTTCCATGATGAACGAGTGGATAAGTGCACAATCTTCGACGCCGGCTGCACGAATCTGGAGCACGGCGGGTGTGGCATTGACTTGCATGTGGCGAGATCCTGTCCTGTAGTCCTGAACCGAGCATAGCAACAAAGCTGCGTCGGCAGAAAGCTGAAATACTGCCAAAAAAAATCCCGCTGTCAGCCTGGCCGGCAGCGGGATTTCATCCTGCAATCCACCGTGTTACTGAGCGGCGAACTCTGCCTTCTCTTCGTCGGTGATTTCCTTGAGGCTGAGCTTGATGCGGCCACGGGCGTCCAGGTCTGTCACTTTCACCAGCACGTCCTGTCCTTCCTTCAGATAGTCGCCGACATTTTCGACGCGATCATTGGAAATCTGGGAAATGTGTACCAGTCCGTCCTTGCCGGGCAGAATGGTGATGAAGGCGCCGAAGTCCACGATACGGGCCACTTTGCCCATGTAGAGACGACCGACTTCTGCTTCCGCCGTGATGCTCAGTACGCGGGCAATCGCTGCGTCGCGTGAGGTGGCATCTTCGCCATAGATGCGGATGTTGCCATCATCATCGATGTCGATGGACGCACCGGTTTCTTCGGTGATGCCGCGAATCACGGCGCCGCCCTTGCCGATCACGTCACGGATCTTGTCCGGATCAATCTTCATCATGGCCATGGAAGGTGCATTTTCAGACACCGCGGCGCGTGGCTTGCTCATGACCTTGTTCATTTCACCCAGAATGTGGATGCGGGCTTCATGTGCCTGGTGCAGAGCGATTTCCATGATCTCTTCAGTGATGCCCTGAATCTTGATGTCCATCTGCAGTGCCGTCACGCCATTGGCGGTACCGGCCACTTTGAAGTCCATGTCGCCCAGGTGATCTTCGTCGCCGAGGATGTCGGTGATCACGGAGAAGCGGTCGCCTTCCTTGATCAGACCCATCGCGATGCCTGCCACCGGTGCGGTGATGGGCACGCCAGCATCCATCAGCGCCAGCGAGCTGCCGCACACGGACGCCATGGAGCTGGAACCGTTGGATTCTGTGATCTCGGAGACCACACGAATGGCGTAGGGGAACGTGTCTTCAGACGGCATCACCGCCTGCACGCCACGCTTGGCCAGCTTGCCGTGACCGATCTCGCGACGCTTGGGGCCGGACATCATGCCGGTTTCGCCCACGCAGAACGGGGGGAAGTTGTAGTGCAGCATGAAGGCTTCCTTCTTGGAGCCCTCCAGGCCTTCGATCACCTGCGCATCACGCACGGCTCCAAGAGTCGTGACCACCAGCGCCTGTGTTTCACCGCGTGTGAACAGGGCAGAGCCGTGGGCCTTGGGCAGGACGCCGGTTTCAATGGAGATCGGACGTACTGTGCGGGTATCACGGCCGTCGATGCGCGGAGCGCCATCGATAATGCGGTTGCGCACCACTTTCTTCTCGATGGAGGCGAACACGCTGGAGACTTCCTCAGAGCTGGCGCCAGTCTCTTCCGTGGCGAACTGGGCCACAGCCTGCTGCAGCAGGGCTTCAAGAGCGTCGTAACGCTGCATCTTGTCGGAGATCTGGTAGGCATTGCCGATGCTTTCAGCGAAGGCGGCGCGGATGCCATCCACCAGCGGCTGGTTCACAACCACTGCCGGCAGTTCCCACATGGGCTTGCCTGCTTCAGCCTTGAACTCGTTGATCGCGTCGACGATGACCTGCATGGCCTCGTGGCCGAACAGCACGGCGCCCAGCATCTGGTCTTCGCTCAGCTGCTTCGCTTCGGATTCCACCATCAGTACGGCGGACTTCGTGCCGGCAACCACCATGTCCAGTGCTGAACTTTCCAGCTCCTTGACGTTGGGGTTCAGCACATAGCCGTTCTGCAGGTCGTAACCCACGCGGGCTGCGCCAACCGGCTCCAGGAACGGAATACCGGAAATGGCCAGAGCGGCGGATGCACCAATCAAGGCTGCAATATCCGGGTCCTGATCCTTGCTCGCGGAAATGACAGTACACACCACTTGTACTTCATTCATGAAACCTTTGGGGAACAGCGGTCTGATGGGACGATCGATCAGACGGGAGGTCAGTGTTTCCTTCTCGGTAGGACGGCCTTCACGCTTGAAGAAACCACCGGGGATCTTGCCGGCTGCGTAGGTCTTTTCCTGATAATTCACTGTCAGCGGGAAAAAGTCCTGTCCCGGTTTGATCTGCTTCTTGCCAACGACTGTCGCCAGAATCTGGGTATCACCCATGGTGACGATGACTGCGCCTGTTGCCTGGCGGGCAACCTTGCCTGTTTCCAGCGTCACGGTGTGTTTCCCGTACTGGAACGTCTTGCGTACGATATTGAACATACTTTATTCCTGTATTTTTATTTTGACCCCGGCACCATTGCAATGACATCCCTGTCAAACAAGGTCGATCTATCATCTCTTCATCATTGAATTACTGTTACGACTAGCGACGCAGACCCAGCTTCTTGATCAGAGCAGCATAACGATCTGTGCTCTTGCCACGCAGGTAGTCCAGCAGCTTGCGACGGCTGTTGACCATGCGAATCAGGCCACGACGGGAATGGTGGTCATGCGTGTGCTCTTTGAAATGCGACTGCAGGTGGTTGATGTTCTCGGTCAGCAGAGCCACCTGGACTTCAGGTGAACCTGTGTCGCCTTCGCCCTGCGCGTATTCCTTGACGATTGCTGCTTTCTGTTCTGGTGTTAATGCCATCTCTCTTCTCCAAATATGCGACATTGAAAAAACCCTTCACGCCAATCGTGAAGCGGCCTTCGTTCTCGACATCCTTGCCGAACCAGAATAACCACGCATATTGATAGTCATCTGGACTTCTCCTTCAATTACGGTACTGCACATTCGTGACAGTTCTGTCTGTCATGCCTGGGTTCGCATCAGGTGGCGAACAGGCGTTTCGGGGCGACACGCCCGTCTTCCAGGATCGTGCCGATGCCGATGAATTCTTCGCGGTCGTAAAGGCGGACCAGCCCGGAGGTGGGCAGATGCCGCACCAGCACTGCCTGCCCCTGCTTGAGATACGCAGCCGTCTCTTCCGGCAGCCTGACCTCGGGCAAGTCCTGCACGGCGCAATCCGTGGCCTGCAGCCACGGGTCCAGTGCTGCAAGTCCGCCCGCTTCCTTCAGTTGCGCGAGGGTGGCCATCGTAACACACTGCGCCTCCCCGAAGGCACCTGCCTGCAGGCGCCGCAGCGTCTGCACATGGGCGCCACAGCCCAGCACTTCGCCGATATCTTCTGCCAACGTCCGCACATAGGTGCCTTTGCTGCAGAAGATCTCCAGGTCGGCCGTTGCGGCCGCAGCATCGAAGCCCAGCAGCGTCAGCGCATGGATCGTCACGGGGCGCGCGTCTCGCGCCACTTCCTTGCCGGCGCGGGCCAGCTTGTATAGCGGCTGACCCTGGTGCTTCAAGGCCGAATACATGGGCGGGGTCTGCTCGATATCCCCTGTGAACGCCAGAATCGCCTCCTGCACAGCCACCGCAGTGACATGCGCTGCGGAACGCTCGTCGATCACACGCCCTTCAGCATCAGCCGTATCCGTCCGCACGCCCAGCTTGATCGTGGTGCGATAGCGTTTGTCGGAATCCAGCAGAAACTGCGAAATCTTGGTGGCCTCGCCGAAACAGATCGGCAGCACGCCAGTTGCCAGCGGGTCAAGACTCCCGGTATGCCCGGCTTTCTCGGCCTCGAACAGGCGTTTGACCTGTTGCAGACAGGCGTTCGAACTCATGCCGATCGGCTTGTCCAGCACCAGTATGCCGTCGATGTCCCGGCCCTTGGCCTTGCGATATTGCGCCACGTACTGCCTCTCAGCCTGCTGCCGTCAGGACTGGTGTTCGCTGTCAGCGGCCAGTGCCTTGTCGATCAGCGACGACAGGTATTGTCCGCGTGCCACGCTCTGATCATAGTGAAATATCAGTTTGGGCGTGGTGCGCAGGCTGGTGCGTTTGGCAAGCAGTGAGCGCAGATAGCCGGAAGCGACATTGAGCGCCTTGAGACTCTCTTCCACTTCCAGTTTGTCCAGCGCACCAGCCTTGTCCAGCGTCACGCCCGGTGCCAGCCCGGACACGCCATCGACCGAGCCCATCACGGTCACATACACATCGGCATGGGCAAGATCGCGGCTGACTTTCACGCCAGTCACCGACACCATACCGACACGCGGATCGTTGACTTCGAGCTGAATCAGCAGGGCAAGCTCCCGCTGAATCTGGTCGGCCACGCGCTGCAATCTGGGTGATACATTTGCCATAGCGGTTCCCGGCGCTTTACAGCGTTCTGGCCACCGCAGTGGTCTGATACACCTCGATCTTGTCGCCAATCTGCACGTCGTTGTAGTTCTTCACGCCGATACCGCACTCGATCCCCATGCGCACCGAACTAGCCTCGTCCTTGAAACGACGCAGGGATTCCAGCTCGCCTTCGTAGATCACCACATCATTGCGCAACACACGGATCGGCTTGGAACGATAGACGGTTCCCTCGATGACCATGCTGCCGGCGATCTGGCCGAACTTCGGCGAATTGAAGACATCGCGCACTTCGGCCACGCCGAGGATTTCCTCGCGCAATTCCGGGGTCAGCATGCCGCTCAGGACTGCCTTGGCATCGTCGATCACGTTGTAAATGATGTTGTAGTAACGAAGCTGCAGACCTTCGTTCTCAATGATCTCGCGCGCACTCTTGTCGGCGCGCACATTGAACCCGATGATCGTGGCCTTGGAAGTCGCCGCCAGTTGCGCATCCGTTTCGGAAATGCCACCAACACCCGCAGAGACGATGTTCACCTGCACTTCGTCAGTGCCCAGCTTGTGCAGCGACGACACGATCGCCTCAAGAGAGCCACGCACGTCCGTCTTCAGAACGACGTTCATGATGCCCACATTGGCGCGACCAATACCGGCGAACATGGTTTCGACCTTGTTGGTCTGCTGCATGGCCACCTTGCTGTCCTTGTGACGTTCGCGGCGCTGTGCTGCCACTTCCTTGGCCATCTTCTCGTCGGCCACGACGACGAACTCGTCACCGGCTTCGGGCACACCATTCAATCCCAGAATTTCCACGGGGATGGACGGACCGGCAGCCTTCACGGACTGGCTCATCTCGTCGATCAGGGCGCGAACACGACCATACTCTTGCCCTACCAGCACTACGTCGCCTACTTTCAGCGTGCCGTTCTGGACCAGCACGGACGCCACAGGGCCACGGCCCTTGTCGAGACGGGATTCGATGACCACACCCTTGCCCGGAGCGTCGACATGGGCTTTCAGTTCCAGCAACTCGGCCTGCAGCAGGATGGATTCCAGCAACTCTTCGATACCCTGCCCTGTATGGGCTGACACTTCCACGAACTGCGTGTCACCTCCCCATGCGTCAGAGATCACGTTCAAATTGGCCAGCTCGCTGCGCACGCGATCCAGATCGATGTCGGGCTTGTCGACCTTGTTGATTGCCACCACCAGAGGGACGCCTGCAGAGCGTGCGTGCTGCACGGCTTCTTCTGTCTGCGGCTTCACGCCGTCATCTGCTGCAACCACGAGAACCACCACATCCGTTGCCTTGGCACCGCGTGAGCGCATGGCGCTGAACGCAGCATGGCCGGGGGTGTCAAGGAAACAGATCATGCCGCCGGGGGTTTCCACGTGATAGGCGCCGATGTGCTGCGTAATGCCACCCGCCTCGTGGGAGACCACGGACGCCTTGCGGATGTAGTCCAGCAGCGAGGTCTTGCCATGGTCGACGTGACCCATGACCGTCACTACCGGTGCGCGCGGCGCAGATTCGGCACCACCGTCATAGGCAATTGATTCGTAAAGGCTTTCTTCCAGCGCGTCCGCAGAGACAAACTTGGCCGTATGGCCCATCTCTTCCACCAGCAGGGTGGCGATGTCCTGATCGAGCACCTGGTTGATGGTCGCCATGACGCCCATCTTGAAGAGCATCTTGACCACTTCGGCAGACTTGACCGACATCTTCTGTGCGAGGTCTGTGACGGAATTGGCTTCTCCGATGGCGATCTCACGGGAGATGAATTCCGTCGGCTTCTCGAAGCCATGCTGCTTGGCAGCGCGAGACTTGCTCTTGCGACCGCCACGACGACCACGACTGTCACCATACTCACTGTCTTCAAGCACGAAGTCATCGACGCGCCCTTTGACCTGCTTTCTGGCAGGCGCCTTGTCTTTCTTGCGGAAGGCGCCTTTGTCATCGTCCTTCACATCAGGCTGATCCTTCTTCAGTCCCTTGTTCAAATCTGGACGTGCGGCGGGAGCCGCTGGTGCCGGGCGGCGCGCTTCAACCACTTCCGGAGCCCGCTCCACGACTTTCTCGGCAGCGGCCTTTTCATGGGCCGGCGCAACAGACTCAACGGACGCTTCAGCCTTGATATTGCTCTCGACCTGCACACCAGGGGCGTCCGGTTGCTGTTCGAATTCCTGCCCCTGTGCCGACAGTTCTTCCGCCTGATCGAGCGCTTCTGCGCCCTCTGCTTCACCCGGGAGTTCGCTGCGCTTTACATAAGTGCGCTTCTTGCGGACTTCCACAGCAATGGTCTTGCCACGGCCATGATTGCTGGCCGATTTGAGCGTCTCCACCGTCTTGCGCTGGAGCGTGATTTTCTTGGGCGCGTTGTCAGTCGCTTCCTTGTCCCCATGGCTGCGCCGCAAGAACAGCAACAACGTGTTCTTGTCGTCGTTGGAAATGGAATCGTCTGCCTTTGTATGGGGCAGACCCGCTTCCTTCACCTGGGAAAGAAGTCTCTCGACTGAAACTCCAACAACCTTGGCGAGTTCACTGACTGTTACATCTGCCATTTACCTACTCCTGATTACCCTTGCCGCCTGACCCAGATTCTTTTCCTGCCTGATCCATTCTGCGCTCGCTTGCGCTTACGCGAACCAGGGCGCTCGCGCCGTCATGATCAGCTTGCCTGCACGCTCTTCATCCATTCCGTCTATGTCCATCAGTTCGTCGATGGACTGCTCTGCCAGATCTTCCATGCAGAGCACGCCCTTTATGGCAAGCGCCAGCGCCAGCGTGTCATCCATGCCATCCATATTGATCAGATCATCGGCGACTTTCGCACTGGACAGCCCTTCTTCCGATGCGATGGCCTGTGTGAGCAACGCGTCTTTGGCGCGATTGCGCAATTCATTCGCGATGTCTTCGTCGAAGCCGTCAATACTGAGAATTTCTTCCAGCGGAACGTAAGCGATCTCTTCCAGAGAGGTGAAACCTTCGCTCACCAGAATCTCCGCGATATCTTCATCCACATCCAGTTTGGCAACAAACATTTCGACGAATCCGCTGGTTTCCTGCTGCTGCTTCTCGGCGGCCTCGGCAACGCTCATCACGTTGATGGTCCAGCCAGTCAGCTCGCTGGACAAGCGCACGTTCTGACCGCTGCGACCAATGGCCTGGGCCAGATTTTCTTCTTCCACGGCCACATCCATCGTGTGGCTGTCTTCGTCCACAATGATGGACGCCACTTCGGCCGGCGCCATGGAATTGATCACCAGCTGCGCGGGGTTGTCGTCCCAGAGAATGATGTCGATACGCTCATTGGCCAGTTCGTTGGACACTACCTGCACACGCGAACCGCGCATGCCAACACACGCGCCTACCGGGTCGATACGACCATCATTGGTCCGTACGACGATCTTCGCGCGTGAGCCTGGATCACGTGCCGCAGCCTTGATCTCGATGACTTCTTCCGCGATCTCGGGCACTTCAATCTTGAACAGCTCGATCAGCATGCCCGGGTCGGTTCTGCTCAGAAACAGTTGGGGGCCACGTGGCTCTGATCGGACATCCAGCAACAAGGCACGGATACGATCTCCTACGCGGAAATTCTCACGCGGGATCATGTGTTCACGCGCCAGCAAGCCTTCTGCATTGCCTCCCAGGTCCACCAGAACGCTCTCTCGGGTCACTTTCTTGACTGTGCCGGAGATCAGGCCGCCGATCTTGTGGCGATACTCGGCGATAATGATGTCGCGCTCAGCTTCGCGCACTTTCTGGACGATGACCTGCTTCGCAGTCTGTGCCGCAATACGACCGAATTCGATGTTTGCGACTTTCTCGTCCCAGATGCCTCCGAGCACCACATCAGGATTGATCAGCTGGGCATCTTCGAAAATCATCTGCGAGCCTTTCCCTGTGTATTCTTCATCGCTCACGATGTTCCACACACGAAATGTCTCGTACTCGCCAGTCTTGCGGTCAACACGCACGCGACAAGTCATTTCGTCATCTTCATAGAATTTCTTGGTAGCAGTGGCCAGCGCGGACTCGATAGCTTCGAAAATTACCTCGCGCGAAACGCCCTTCTCATTGGAAACTGCATCCGCGACCAACAGAATTTCTTTACTCATCATAATCGTGTCACCTTACTCCAGAGGTCTTCTTGTATTCTGCCAATACCCGTCTCAAAGCGGGCGCTGTCACCGTCGGAATCCCGACCACTCAAAAAACCAGATTAGCCTTGTCAATTGACGAGAAGGGAAAGCTTACTTCTTTCTCATCGACCAAGAGGCAGACACTGTCAGCCTCTGCTTTCTGAATTACACCTTTGAACTTTCTGCGTCCATCCAGAGGGGCACGCAATCGCACATTGGCCACACTGCCAATGAAGCGGGCAAAATGGGCCAGAGCGAACAATGGCCGATCCATGCCTGGCGAGGAGACTTCCAGTGTGTACTCCCCCGCAACCGGCTCTTCCACATCCAGAATTCCGCTGATCTGACGACTGACGCGCTCGCAATCATCAATTGAAATGCCCTCGTCGCCTTTGTCGATGTAAACGCGCAGGATGCTGCTGCGTCCCTGCCCGATCTGGTCGACACCCCACAGCTCGACGCCAAGCGCCTCCACTGTCGGGCGCAAAAGATCTGCTATCGCGGCAATATTATTGCTCAATACCTGCTCCACTCTTGTGTTTGCTGTCGATCCGCAAAATCACTTTCCACAAATAAAAAATGGGCCAGCGGCCCACTCCTGAAATCCTGATTTATGCATCGACAAGCTCTTTCGAACTTGACGATGTGGAGCAAAACAGCCCGGCATTCCGGCACCAAAATCGCGCCTAACAAAAAGCCCCTGATGGGGCTTCGATACTGCAACGCATAGCGTCTCCTGCTGCCTGCATGAACTGCCAGAGAACCATGCTGCATTGAATCGGGAAGATCTGCGATCCATTCCCGAAGTTGGTAGCGGGGGCAGGATTTGAACCTACGACCTTCGGGTTATGAGCCCGACGAGCTGCCAGACTGCTCCACCCCGCAACAAATCGTGAATTCTGAAGTGTCACTTGCTTTTTTGACCGACACCTCTGGCGAGTGCATCGGCTCCCTGCTTCGTTCTCAGGGGCCGGAATTATACTGAGGCACCTTCGAAACGGTCAAGCAAAAGCGCTGAAAACCTTTAAAATCGCGCGCTCCAAGCAATACTTCTTGTGTTTGCTGCATTTGGTGCCGAAGGCGAGACTTGAACTCGCACGACCATAGGTCACTACCCCCTCAAGATAGCGTGTCTACCAATTTCACCACTTCGGCTTTAACTCTTTGAATCTTCGAATCTTCAGTGCGATGAGAACGCTCGCAGGATCAATTTCCTGGTGCAGGCACGGGCGCCTGCTCAGGGATGACGGGAACATCGCCTGCCGCAGCATCATTTGAGGTATCTACCTGCGGTACGTCACTCAGCGGTGCAACAGGCTGCGTCAGAAGATCTGGATTGAGGATTGGCAAACCATCAACCACACCCGCACTGGTGTTCTGCTTTGCAAAAATCGCCAGTGTCAGACTGGTGATGAAGAATATGGTCGCGGCGACGGAGGTTGATCTTGTCAGAAAATTGCCTGTTCCTGCACTGCCAAAAACTGTCTGCGATGCTCCGCTGCCGAACGCAGCGCCTGCATCAGCGCCCTTGCCCTGCTGCAGAAGCACCAGCCCAACAATCGCTATAGCAACGATCACATGCACTACGACCACTAAGGTTTCCATTGCTCGCTCACACTCTTGCAAATTGTTATGAATTCTTCAGGCTTGAGAGACGTGCCGCCCACCAAGCCACCGTCGATATCGCTCTGCGCAAACAACCCACGCGCATTCTCCGCATTTACACTGCCACCGTAAAGAATCCTGGTTCTGGCAGCCAGGTCTACACTGCTTTCGCGCAACAGCCCCCGGATAAACCCGTGCATCGTTTGCGCCTGGCCAGGACTCGCCGTCAGGCCCGTGCCAATTGCCCATACGGGTTCGTACGCAAATACTGAGTTCAGCAAGGCTGACGCATCACAATGCTGCAAAATGGCGTTGACCTGCCTTGCCACTACGGAATCTGCATTTCCAGCTTCGCGTTCTTCCAGCGATTCTCCCACACAGATTATTGGGGAAATTCCGCTGTCCAGCGCAGCTGCGCATTTGCGCGCCACTTGCTCATCCGTTTCACCTGCATCGCGACGACGCTCGGAATGCCCCACTATCACAAACCGGACTCCGAATTCGACCAGCATCGCGGCCGCTACTTCTCCGGTAAAGGCACCTGCGGCTTCCGCATGGACATTCTGCGCACCCAATTGCAAGCCAGTGTGCCGCAACAAGTCCTGGCTCAAGGAAAGATAGGGAGCGGGCGGGCAGACCACCACTTCCACACCATCCTCGACCGCACCAAGCTCCTGAACCAGTCTCTGCAACAGCCCGGTTATCATGACGCCGGAGCCGTGCATTTTCCAGTTACCGGCCACAAGACTTCGGCGCATTCACATCACCTTGTACAGAGGATAGTGCCTGACGTAGGGAAAACGGGGCGCCAATATAACCAAGATGCCTGGTGCTTGCAACCAGCCAGAGCCTTGCCTCTGACTCATGCGTGCATCTTGACCTGCTGAGCCAACTCCTCTGCCAGGCGCTGGACAAGGCCGGCATCTTCACCTTCCACCATGACACGCACTACCGGTTCTGTCCCTGACGGACGCAACAGCACACGGCCTTTGCGCCCGAGAGTCGCCTCGACTGACGCGACGGCGTCACGAATCGCAGGAACCGACTGGAGATCCTTCTTGTCCTTCACTCTCACATTGATCATGGTTTGCGGAAACTTGACCATCTTGTTACGCAACTCGTACAGACTTGCACCACAACTTATCATCGCATACAACGTCTGCAAGGCTGACACGATGCCATCTCCCGTCGTCGAGACATCCAGACAGATGATGTGCCCTGAAGACTCGCCGCCAAGCTGCCACTGACGCTGCTTGAGCTCCGCCATGACGTAACGGTCACCAACGGCAACCCGCACAAAAGGAATATCCAACGCTTCAAGGCCCAACTGGAGACCCAGATTGCTCATCAATGTCCCCACCACGCCACCAAAATCCACGTTGCGACGGCGCTTGTCCCGGGCGATTACATAAAGAATTTCGTCGCCGTCTACAACATTGCCAAGGTGATCAACCATGATGAGGCGATCACCATCGCCATCAAATGCCACACCCAGATCCGCCTTTTCAGCAAGCACTTCGCGAACCAGAGCATCGGTGCAGGTGGACCCGCACTGATCATTGATGTTGAGGCCATTGGGCGAAGCACCGATAGTCTTGACGGTTGCGCCCAACTCCTTGAACACGTTACTTGCAATGTTGTAAGTGGAGCCATTGGCGCAGTCCACCACCAGCTTCATGCCGGTCAGCTTGATCTCCGATGGGACGGTTCCCTTGCAATACTCTATGTAGCGGCCGCTGGCATCGTTGATCCGCGATGCCTTGCCGATCAGCTGCGAATCCACAGTAGTAATGGCACGCTCGAGGTATGCCTCTATGGCGAACTCCATTTCGTCCGGCAACTTGGACCCGTCACCTGAGAAAAACTTGATGCCATTGTCTTCGAAGGGATTGTGGGACGCGCTGATGACAATGCCCGCCTGCGCATGAAACGTGCGCGTGAGATAGGCCACTGCAGGGGTAGGCATAGGCCCGAGAAGATTGATGTCGACGCCAGCCGCGGTAAGGCCTGCCTCGAGAGCCGCTTCAAACATGTAACCAGAAATACGAGTGTCCTTGCCGATCAGAATCTTGCTGCGCGCTCTATCCGAGTTTGCGAACACTTTGCCAGCTGCCCAGCCCAGCTTGAGCATGAAATCTGGCGTTATGGGATGCTCGCCGACGCGACCCCGAATTCCATCAGTGCCGAAATACTTCTTTTCCATTTTCTTGTTTTTCATTCCTGGTCCTGCAACTTATTCAGCGGGCGCCCTCGACGGCGCAGTGAATCTTGATGGCATCGACCGTCGGTGCCACATCGTGTGTGCGAATGATGGCTGCACCACCACGCAGAGCCAGCATTGCCGCGGCAACACCAGCATGAACTCGCTCATCGACGGGACGACCAGTAACCGCCCCCAGCATCGATTTGCGTGAAATGCCGGCCAGAATCGGCAGGCCGAGACTCTTAAAACAGTGCAGGCTCTGCAGCAGCAACCAATTGTGCCTCACCGTCTTGCCAAAGCCGAAACCTGGGTCGAGGATCAGCCTGGAACGGAGTATCCCAGCTGCTTCGCAGACTGCAATCCGCTGCCGCAGGAATGCCAGAACTTCTTCGACCACATCATCATAATGGATTTCCTGCTGCATCGTGCCGGGCTCACCCCGCATATGCATCAGGCAGACAGCTGATTTGCCGGACGAAACAGCAGCCACGGCGCCGGGGCGCTGCAACGCCCGAACATCGTTCACGAACCCTGCACCCGCCGCAACTGCTGCCAGCATCACACCGGGCGTGCTGGTATCAACAGAAACAGCGACATCCAGACGATCCTGAATCGCTTCGAGCACTGGAATTACGCGGTCCAGTTCTTCCTGCTCAGACAATGGCCGGGCGCCCGGTCGCGTGGACTCTCCGCCAATATCCAGAATCGTTGCCCCCTCAGCCAGCATGGATTCAGCCTGCGCCAGCGCCTTGTCGATAGAGACCGTAAAGCGGGAGGATGGGGTGTCAGTACGGAGCTTGCCGCCATCAGAAAACGAGTCGGGGGTGACATTCACGATACCCATGACCACAGGAACAGAAAGGTCGATGACTCTGTCACCGACCTTGAGGGAGTTACCGTTCACTCGGATTTCCTGAAAAACGCCAGTCACACTTCGCTGGCCGGGCCACCGATAGGACTGTCCGGAGCCGCGCCGGACGCACGACCACTGGTGCGGGCAGAGCCCGATCCGTTGTCATTGTGAGACCAGTCAGCCGGTGGACGTGGTTTCTTGCCAGCCATGATGTCTCCGATCTGGTCTGCATCAATAGTCTCGTATTCCAGCAATGCGTCCTTCATGAGCTCCAGCTTGTCGCGGTTCTCCTCAAGGATGCGCTTCGCTCTGCCGTAACAGTCATCGATAATGCGCTTGATCTCTTCGTCGATGATTTTGGCAGTCTCGCCGGAATGCGCCTTTGAATGAGAGGCTGACGATCGCCCCAGGAAGACTTCGCCTTCGTCTTCGGCATACATCAAAGGCCCAAGCTTCTCCGAAAGCCCCCACTTGGTAACCATGTTGCGGGCCATGTCCGTGGCGCGTTGAATATCATTGGATGCACCAGTCGTGACGCCTTCGGTACCGAGCGTCATTTCTTCTGCAATGCGGCCGCCGTAAAGGCTGCAGATCATGCTCAGAATGCCTTGCTTGCTCAGACTGTAACGGTCTTCTTCGGGCAGGAACATCGTGACGCCCAAGGCCCGGCCACGCGGAATGATGCTGACCTTGTAAACCGGGTCATGCTCCGGCACGACCCGGCCAACGATGGCGTGACCCGACTCGTGATACGCAGTATTGAGCTTTTCCTTGTCCGACATGACCATGGATTTGCGCTCGGCGCCCATCATGATCTTGTCCTTGGCTTTCTCGAACTCTTCCATACCAACCAGCTTGCGATTGCCACGCGCTGCGAAGAGTGCCGCCTCATTGACGAGATTGGCCAGATCGGCACCTGAAAAACCAGGTGTACCACGGGCTATCACGCTGGCATTGACGCGGTCGTCGATCGGTACCTTGCGCATATGGACCTTGAGAATCTGCTCGCGTCCGCGAATGTCCGGCAGACCCACCACAACCTGACGATCGAAGCGACCGGGACGCAGCAGCGCAGGGTCCAGAACATCAGGACGGTTGGTGGCAGCAATCACGATGATGCCGTCATTGGCCTCGAAACCGTCCATTTCCACCAGCAACTGGTTGAGTGTCTGCTCACGCTCGTCATGTCCGCCGCCAAGGCCGGCACCACGGTGGCGACCCACGGCATCGATTTCGTCGATGAAGATGATGCAGGGAGCCTGCTTCTTGGCCTGGTCGAACATGTCACGCACGCGGGACGCACCGACACCAACAAACATTTCCACGAAATCAGAACCGGATATGGAGAAGAAAGGCACTTTCGCTTCACCGGCAATGGCCTTGGCCAGCAACGTCTTGCCCGTACCGGGCTGGCCCACCATCAGGATGCCCCGCGGAATCCGCCCGCCCAGTCGCTGAAACTTGTCCGGCTCGCGCAGGAAATCCACGAGCTCCTTTACGTCTTCCTTGGCCTCGTCAACGCCCGCCACATCGGCAAACGTCACTTTGATCTGATCTTCACCCAGCAGCTTGGCCTTGCTCTTGCCGAAAGACATGGGCCCGCCCTTGCCGCCCGCGCCCCCGCCCTGCATTTGCCGCATGAAGAAGAAGAACAGTCCAATAATGATCAGGATAGGAAAACTGGCCACAAGCAGCTGAGACCAGATGCTTTGCCGCTCGGGTTCGGACCCCACTATCTCGACGCCATTGTTGAAGAGATCGTTCATCAACTGGTCATCGCCGATCATCGGAATGGTCGTAGTGAACTGCGTGTTGTCCATCCGCCGCCCGGTGACTGAGATGCCGGCAATCGTGACGGATCGCACCTGACCAGCACGCACTTCCTTCACGAAGTCTGAATAGGTCACGGAAACGCTGCTTGTCTCCTGGTTGATGTTGTTGAACACCGTCAGGAGCACTGCTGCGATGACCATCCAGAGGAGTAGATTTTTTGCCATATCGTTCAAGGGAATTTCCCCCATCTCAGTTAACACAAATGTGATCAGAGGCTCAAAGGACCCTGAGATTGCCAATTCCATTGCAATGTACGTTCATCGCGCAAATTCCGGATCAGGCACACTACCCAGCATATTGGGAGTCGAGATCGATATTACAAGATCGATCCGTGAAAAGTCCAAGCAATGCCGGACAAGTGTGGAGCCAGGCCGGTTGTGTATTTCCCGGGCTGGGCTACAATGGCCCCTCTTTTGAAACAGGGCCCCGCCCGCTGACAGACGCGACACTACTATGACATTGGCTGCACCGGATAAAAAACGCTTTCGGACCATTGCACACAATCTTTCGCCGATTGTGACTATTGCCCAGAAGGGACTCACAGAGAGCGTCACCGATGAAATCGAACGCGCGCTGAGCGAGCACGAACTGATCAAGATCAAGATCTTTGCCGCTGACCGTGATTCCCGTCGCGAGATTATTGTACAGGTGAGTACACAGGCTGGTGCCGAGCTGATTCAGAGCATTGGCAATATTGCCGTTCTGTATCGAGCTTCCGCGAAGCCCGATCCCCGACTTTCCAATATTCTTCGCCACAAGGCGCACTGAGGCAGAGTAGCGCGTCGAGCACTCTCAGAGATGCTCTACGGCCTCGATTTCGTATTCGATATCACCAGCCGGCGCCTTTACAACTATCTCGTCACCCACTTCCTTGCCCATGATCGCACGGGCGATGGGAGACCCAACCGATATACGACCTGCACGCACATCGGCCTCATCTTCGCCCACGATCTGATACACCACGCTGGTATCGGTTCCCAGATTCAGCAGGGTGACCGTCGTGCCGAATATCACACGACCGGTACGGGGAATCGCACTCACGTCGATGACTTCAGCATCGGCAAGCTTGCCTTCAATCTCCTTGATGCGACCTTCACAGAAGCTCTGCTGTTCGCGCGCCGCGTGATACTCCGCGTTTTCACGCAGATCGCCATGCTCGCGCGCATCGGCAATCGCCTGGATGATCCGGGGGCGCCGTGCACTTTTCAACTCGTTCAGCTCTGCACGCAGTCGCTCTGCGCCGGCGACCGTCATCGGGACTTTTCTCATAATTCCGCGTGCAGCTCCTGAATCGTGTAGACGGAAAGCTTGTCACCGAAAAGCAGCGCCTCACAAACAGCCAGAGCTCCAGCGATGGTGGTCGTACAGGCCACGTCGTGACGCAATGCTGTGCGGCGAATGATGGACGAATCGGCGATGGCCTGTTTCCCCTCGGTGGTGTTGACTACCAGCTGTACCTGATCATTCTTCATCATGTCTACGATGTGCGGACGGCCTTCGTTGACCTTGTTCACAAGGGTCACCGGCAGCCCGGCAGCCGCTATGACGGCCGCTGTGCCCTGCGTTGCAATCAGGTTGAAGCCCAGGTTGTCCAGCTTCCTTGCCACTTCCACAACGCGCGGCTTGTCAGCATCGCGCACGCTGATGAACACCGTGCCACTGGTCTTTATCTCTTCTCCTGCTCCCAGCTGTGACTTGGCAAAAGCCTCTGCGAAAGTGCGACCGACGCCCATTACTTCGCCTGTGGATTTCATCTCTGGTCCAAGAATCGGATCGACACCAGGAAACTTGTTGAAGGGGAACACGGCTTCCTTCACAGCGAAGTTCTTCGGCACGATTTCCTTCGTGAAGCCCTGCTGCTTCAGTGTCGTGCCCGCCATGCAGCGTGCCGCGATCTTGGCCAGGGATACTCCGATGCACTTTGAAACAAACGGCACTGTACGCGAAGCACGCGGATTCACTTCAATGATGTAGATCTCGCCGTCCTGATAGGCAAGTTGCGTATTCATCAGGCCGATGACGTGCAGCTCTTTGGCCAGCAACGTCACTTGTTCACGAATGCGGTTCTGCACGTCCATCGGCAGGTTGTAAGGTGGCAGCGAGCAGGCGGAGTCACCGGAATGCACCCCTGCCTGCTCAATGTGCTGCATGATCGCGCCGACTACAACCTGCTCGCCGTCGCTCACCAGATCCACGTCGATCTCGATCGCAGAATTGAGGAAGTAATCCAGTAACACCGGGCTTTCATTGCCGACCTTCACAGAGGTGCGCATGTAGCGGCGCAGCTCTTCTTCGTTGTAGACAATCTCCATGGCGCGCCCACCCAGAACATAGGACGGACGCACAACGATCGGGTAAGTGATCTGCTCAGCCGCGGCGATACTTTCCTCGACGCTGCGCACAATGCAGTTCGGTGGCTGCTTGAGGCCAAGTTTGCGGATCAGCTGCTGGAACCGCTCGCGGTCCTCCGCCAGATCGATGGCATCAGCAGAGGTGCCGATAATGGGCACTCCGGCTGCCTCGAGACGCGTCGCAAGATTGAGTGGTGTCTGACCGCCAAACTGCACGATGACCCCATGTGGCCGCTCCAGAGCCACGATCTCCATGACGTCTTCGAAGGTCACTGGCTCAAAGAACAGGCGATCAGAAATGTTGTAGTCGGTGGAGACTGTCTCCGGGTTGCAGTTGACCATGATGGTCTCGTACCCGTCTTCACGCATCGCCAGTGCGGCATGGACGCAGCAATAGTCAAACTCAATGCCCTGACCGATCCGGTTCGGACCGCCGCCCAGCACCATGATCTTCTTGCGGTCGGAAGGCAGCGCTTCACACTCTTCTTCATAGGTGGAGTACATGTAAGCTGTCGCCGATGCGAATTCCGCCGCACAGGTGTCCACTCGCTTGTACACCGGACGGACATTCAAGGAATGACGATGCCGCTGCACACTCAGCTCAGGCACTTTCAGCAATGACGCAAGACGTGAGTCGGAGAAGCCCTTCTGCTTGATGCGGAACATCGCGTCCTTGTCGATATCGCCCAGCGTCAACGCCGCAATGCGGGCCTCTTCCTGGATGATGTCTTCAATCTGGACGAGGAACCACGGATCCACGCCAGTAAGCTCGGCAACGGTTTTCACTGACCAACCCTGACGGAACGCATCACCTATGTACCAGACGCGCTCGCCACCGGCATCCATCAGCTCGCGCTTGAGTATGTCCATGGCATCGCTCAAGCCAGTGTCGAGAATCGGATCGAAACCCGACACGCCCACTTCCAGTCCCCGTAGCGCTTTCTGGATTGATTCCTGGAACGTGCGGCCAATGGCCATCACTTCCCCGACGGACTTCATCTGCGTGGTAATGCGGTCATTGGTCTCAGGAAATTTTTCGAAGGTGAAACGGGGAATCTTGGTGACGACATAGTCGATTGCCGGTTCAAAGGACGCCGGGGTGGCCCCGCCTGTAATTTCATTGCGCAGTTCATCCAGCGTATATCCGACAGCAAGCTTGGCGGCAACGCGGGCTATCGGGAATCCTGTGGCTTTGGAGGCAAGCGCGGAGGAGCGCGACACGCGCGGATTCATCTCGATGATGACCAGGCGCCCGGTACGCGGACACATGCCGAACTGCACGTTGGAACCACCGGTTTCGACACCGATTTCACGCAAAATGGCGATCGCAGCATTGCGCAGGATCTGGTACTCCTTGTCCGTCAGCGTCTGCGATGGCGCCACGGTAATCGAGTCGCCCGTGTGCACGCCCATGGCGTCGAAATTCTCGATGGTGCAGACAATGATGCAGTTGTCCTTGCGGTCACGCACAACTTCCAGCTCGTATTCCTTCCAGCCAATAAGCGACTCGTCGATCAACAATTCCTTGATGGGAGACAAATCCAGTCCGCGGTTACAGATCTCGATGAACTCTTCCTTGTTGTAGGCGATGCCGCCGCCGCTTCCACCAAGCGTGAAGGATGGGCGGATGATGCACGGGAAGCCCACCTTGTCGAGCGCAGCGAAAGCTTCTTCCATGTTGTGCGCAATGCCGTGTGCAGGTGTCTCGAGCCCTATCGATTTCATGGCGCGATCGAACAGCTCACGATTCTCGGCCTTGTCGATGGCCTCACAGCTGGCGCCGATCAGCTCGACATTGTATTTGGCGAGCACGCCGTGGCGATTCAGGTCCAGAGCGCAGTTAAGTGCTGTCTGCCCGCCCATGGTCGGAAGGATCGCGTCGGGCCGTTCGCGGGCGATGATCTTCTCGACGATTTCCCAGGTCACCGGTTCTATGTAGGTGGCGTCCGCCATGGCGGGGTCGGTCATGATCGTCGCCGGGTTGGAGTTGACCAGAATGACGCGATACCCCTCCTCTCGCAGCGCCTGGCAGGCCTGTGCTCCGGAGTAATCGAATTCACATGCTTGGCCAATGACGATCGGGCCGGCACCGAGGATAAGGATACTGTTTATGTCGGATCGTTTTGGCATATTCAAACCGTAGGTTCTGGCGCGGCCGCACGCATGCGCGGCTGCTTGTTTAATTTTCGCAACCCGGCCATTGAGGCCGGGCATGACTGGGTCTAGCGACCGGCTCTTGTCTTCATCAGATCGATGAAGTGATCAAAGAGCGAGGTGATATCGTGCGGGCCGGGGCTTGCCTCAGGATGACCCTGGAATGCGAACGCCGGCTTGTCGGTTCGTTCTATACCCTGCAGGGTGCCATCGAACAGCGACCTGTGGGTGGCCTTCAGGTTTGCCGGCAGGCTTGCTTCATCTACAGCGAAACCATGGTTCTGACTGGTGATGGAAACTGCTCCATCCGCTATGCGCTGCACCGGGTGGTTGGCACCATGATGGCCAAGACGCATCTTCACCGTGCTGGCACCGCAGGCCAGCGCCAGAATCTGACAGCCCAGACAGATGCCGAAAACCGGCAGGTCGGTCTCCAGAAATTTGCGGGTTGCGGCAATTGCGTAATCACACGGAGCAGGGTCTCCGGGACCATTGGAGAGGAACACGCCATCTGGATTCATTGCCAGAACGTCGTCCGCGGGCGTCTGCGCAGGGACCACTGTCACTCGGCAATTGCGCTCTGCAATCATGCGCAGAATGTTGCGTTTGATACCGAAATCGTAGGCGACAACGTGGAAAGGTTTTTCGAGAGTTGCCGGCTGGTGCCCGCTTTCCCATTGCCAGACACCTTCGTTCCATTCATAGGCCTGCTTGACGCTTACTTCCTTTGCCAGGTCCATGCCCTTGAGACCAGGGAATCCGCGCGCTTCTTCCAGAGCGCGGGCTTCGCCGAACTCCTCGAGGGCCTTGCCCGTCAGCAGACAACCATTCAGCGGGCCCTTGTCGCGCAGAAGTCGCGTCAGGCGACGCGTGTCGATATCTGCTATGGCGACAACGTTGTGCGCGCGCAGAAAGTCTTCAAGGGTCTGCTGATTGCGCCAGTTGCTGGCCATTCTCGACAAGTCGCGAATTACCAGCCCGGAAGCCCAGACATTGTCGGACTCGTTGTCTTCATCAGTAGTGCCGGTGTTGCCAATATGGGGATACGTCAGAGTGACGATCTGTCGTGCGTAGGACGGATCAGTGAGAATTTCCTGATAGCCAGTCATGGACGTGTTGAATACGACTTCCCCGCTCGAAATACCGTGAGCCCCGATGGCGCGGCCGCGAAAAATACTGCCATCTTCCAATGCCAGTACGGCTGAATTAATCAATGCAATCTCCAGAAAAAACGCAAAATCCGGGTGAAAAAAAGCGGAATGAAACAAACGCTTCATTCCGCCCTTCTGTGAATCCCGTTATGTGCTCAGATGTAAACATACTGAGGCCGCATTGTAAGGGAACATGACAAGCGGTGTCTACGAAGGTTTCCGACTCACATCATTCTGATCCAAACAGAACATCATCGATGGAGTACAAACCCGGCGCCTTGTCCTTGAGCCAGGCCGCAGCACGGACCGCGCCCTTGGCGAACGTCATGCGGCTGCTGGCCTTGTGCGTGATCTCGATGCGCTCACCAAGCCCGGCGAAAATAACGGTGTGATCCCCGACAATATCGCCGGCTCGGATCGTTGCAAACCCGATGGCCTTGCGGTCTCGTTCGTCGCTCATGCCCTCTCTGCCATAAACGGCCACCTCGGCAAGATTGCGACCCAGCGCGTCGGCAATCACTTCCCCCATGCGCAATGCCGTGCCGGAAGGCGCATCCTTCTTGAAGCGGTGATGCGCCTCGACAATTTCTATGTCAACTTCATCGCCAAGCACTTTGGCTGCCATTTCCAGCAATTTCAGACACAGATTCACACCTACACTCATATTGGGCGCGAAGACGACGGGAATCTCCATGGCGGCAACGGCAATCTGCTGTTTCTCCTCTGATGTAAAGCCAGTGGTCCCGATGACTATCGCCCGGCCGAGTCGGCGACAAATCTCGAGATGTTCGAGGGTGGAAGTGCGAGACGTAAAATCAATGAGCACGTCGAACGCCTCAGCATGCGCAGCGAGATTGGTGACGGCAGGCACGCCGATATGCTGTACCCCCGCCAGCAACCCCAGATCAACACCCAGTGCGGGGTCGTCGGACAACACAGTGCCCAGCGCTACGGTCAGGCCGGATTCGCTTTGCATAACAGCGTCGATCAGCGTTTTTCCCATTCGTCCGGCGGCACCGGCTATCGCAATTCTTGTCATTGTCCATGTCCATCCAGCATATCGGGGACGCGATTATAGCCTTCCCAACTGCCGCCGGCCAAAAACAATCAGGACTTGCCGCCCCCCTGCGAATTGGGCAAACTCATCTTCCGGCTGGCAAGCCCCAGAGACAACGTTGTTTGTAATTGATTTGCCAGCAAAAACTCACCTGTAATAGAGCTTCTGGCATACCGAAAAGAAATGAGCGAAACCCCGGTCTTGGAAGATAGACTCAAGAAAGAGCGCTACGAAGCGCTGGTCGACGCCTTGTACCAGGACGTCTATCGCTATGCCTACTGGATTTGCAAGAACAGTGCGCTGGCCGAAGATCTGGTGCAGGAAACTTTTCTGCGTGCATGGCGGTCTCTGGACAGTCTGCAGAATGACAAGGCCGCAAAGGCCTGGCTGTTCACCATTCTGCGACGAGAAAATGCGCGGCTTTACGAGCGCTATCGTCCGGAGCTGGTTGACATAGAAGATCAGTCAATCGCCGACTCAGACGAGAATGAACCCGATCAACGCATGGACCGTCGCCTGCTCCACGAGGCTATCGCCAAACTGGAAAAGGACTATCGCGAACCTCTGATGCTGCAGGTTATTGGTGGCTTCAGCGGCAAGGAAATAGCGGAAATTCTTGAGCTCAACAACAACACCGTGATGACTCGCCTCTTCAGGGCGCGCGGAAAGCTCAAGCAGGTTTTCTTTCCGAATGCGCCCATCACGGATGACTTTTCTGGAGATGACACGTTCGACGAGCAGGGCTGAGCCTCTGCGCGCGAATTGCCACTATTGAACATGAAAGGGGTTTGAACCCCGACAAGAGTCAAGAATATGGATGACTTCGAATTCAGGAAACGCGCCCTGGCCAACCCCCACGACACGAATGAAGACTTTGCCGCCGCTGCCAGCACAAGCCCGGAGCGTGCCAGACTACTACAGGATCTACAGGACCTTGACGCACGAGTCAGCGCCATAGTGCACTCTGTACAGGTGCCACCAGGCCTGGCTGATCGACTGAAGGCCAAGAGTGGCACAGCAACAGTCACGGCGATGCCAGCGCGCTCGCGCTACCAGCGCTACTACGCCATGGCAGCCAGCCTCGTCATCACGGTGGGCGTCATCATGTCCTCCGGCCTGGGAACAGCACGACCCAGCGCTGCCGATATCAAGTTTCACGATGACATTCTTGGCCATATGTACCGGGAAGCGCCGCGCATTGCCAATGCTACTACTGATTTGAGCATGGAAGAGATCAACCAGGTTCTCGAAGAGGCGGGCGGCCATTTGCGTGAAGACGAACGGATCAAGTCGATGCACATCAAATTCGCCAACGACTGCAACGTCGTGCCGTCCATCAAAGGTGCGCACATCGTGCTTGAGGGCACCCGTGGTTCCGTGTCGGTAATCATGATTCACAATTCGCCGGTATCCACGGAGTTCGACGTCAACGACCCACGCTTCAAGGGCAAGATCATCCCGTTCGGTCAGGGCAATCTCATTATTCTGGGTGAAAAGGAAGAAAGCCTGGATACCTACGAGACGCTCATCACCGAGACTTTCGAGTGGGTGATCTGATCGACTTGCTGCCAGCCGCTCAGAATCGATCAGCTGGCAGCGCCATCAGCGTTGCACATCCGCCTTTGATTTCCGCCGACAGAGCCAGCGCGGCGGGCATCATCCGCACCATGAAGAAGCGGGCGATTGTCAGCTTGTCTTCGTAAAACTGACGATCTCCAGTTCCCCGGGCAAGACCGTCCCGTGCAGCCACCACCATGCGGCACCACATGAAACAGTAGAGCAGCTGCGACAAGAGACGCAGATAGGGCACTGACGCTGCGCCTGTCTCGTCGGGATCAGTGGCAGCCGCTTGTTGAAGCCACGCCGTCACGCTCCGAAACTCCTCGAGATTTTTCTGCAGTGGCGACAAAAATTCCTGAATCACAGCGTCGCCGCCGACGGCATCCATAAAGACTTCAAGCTCTTCGTACAGCGTGACAAGCAGGCCTTCCTGATCGCGTATCACCTTGCGCCCCGCCAGATCCAGCGCCTGAATCCCATTGGTCCCCTCGTAAATCTGCGCAATGCGGGCATCGCGCACGTTCTGCTCGAGCCCCCACTCCCGCACGTATCCGTGCCCCCCCAGCACCTGCTGTGCCTGCACGCAGCCCTCGAAACCCCGATCCGAGAATGCCGCTTTGGCGACGGGCGTCAACAGCGCCACCAGTCTTGCCGCGCGTTCACGTACACGCGCATCCTGATGAAAATGCGCCATGTCCAACTGACTTGCGACATACACCGCCAGCGCACGCCCTGCTTCAAGTTCCGCACGAATACCCAGCAGCATACGTCGCACATCAGGGTGAACCAGAATCGAGTCTGCCGGCCCCGTCGGATTGGCCGGCGCCTGCGCGGCGCGCCCCTGGAGCCGCTCACGGGCATACGCACTGGCAGTCTGCAATGAGTGCTCTGCAAGTCCAAGGCCCTGCAGTCCGATGGAAAGACGCTCGTAGTTCATCATGGTGAACATGCATGCGAGGCCTTTGTTCGGCTCTCCCACCAGGAAACCGCGGGCGCCGTCGAAATTGATCACACAGGTTGCTGAGGCCTTGATCCCCATCTTGTGCTCAATGGCGCCGCAGGACACACCGTTGTGCTGATCGGCTGCATCCGGCAAATGCCGGGGCACCAGAAACAGCGAGATCCCCTTTGGCCCTGCCGGCGCATCAGGCAGGCGCGCCAGGACAAGGTGGATGATGTTGCTGCTCAGATCGTGCTCGCCGCCTGTGATGAAAATTTTCGAACCCGTGATCAGGTACGTACCGTCCTCGACGGGCACAGCGCGGGTCTTGAGCAGGCCCAGATCTGTACCGGCATGGGCTTCCGTCAGGCACATGGTGCCAGTCCACTCACCGGAGTAAAGACGAGGCAGATAGAGCGCTTTCAGTTCATCGGACGCGTGACGCGCCAGAGCAAGGCTGGCGCCGGCACTGAGAATGGGGTACAGCGCGAAGGAGGTGTTTGCTCCCATCAGCATTTCTTCCACCAGTACGGCAAGCATCTTGGGCATTCCCTGGCCGCCGAACTCTGGATCACCGCACAGCCCAACCCATCCCCCGTCGGCGAATGCCTTGTAGGCTTGCTGGAAACCTGCCGGCGTGAGCACTCGCCCACCTTCGAAGCGGCAGCCCTCTTCATCACCACTGCGATTGATTGGCGCCAGCACTTCGCTGGCCAGTTGTGCGGCACTCTCCAGTACAGCGTCCATGAGGTCGGTCGTAACCTCTGCCGTGGCAGGCATGGCCACGCACAAGGAGGCGGCGCGCTGCACTTCGTGCAGAACGAAATGCATGTCTTTGAGGGGTGCCTGATAGCCTGTCATGTTGTGCTCCGTCGAACGCTGGTACTGCCCGTACCGACCTTGGTCAGCGCAGGAACTGCGGTCAATCCGCTTGCTCAGTCAATCAGTCCATTCCTGCAAGCTCTTGCAGCCGCAAGAGCGATGAAGCGGCTGCAACGCGCTCCTCGAGCGAAAGGTGGCCGAGGGCTGGAATCTGTCCCAGGCAAACGGCGGACATTCGCTCTGCAATGGCCTCGACATTCTCGTCTACAAGCGCCATGTCGGGATCGATCTGATTCGCAACCCAGCCGGCAATCTGGAGTCCATCGGCAAGGATTGCACGCGCTGTCAGCAAGGCATGATTGATGCAGCCCGGCCGCATACCAACCACAAGAATGACCGGAACGCCGAGCAACTTCGCCAGATCAGCCATTGTCTGTCGCCCGTTCAATGGCGTCTGCCAGCCTTCTGCCCCTTCGATGAGAGTGAGCCCTGCCCGCTTCATGAGCACGGCGCGGCAAAACCCTTCCAGGCGACCGGCGTCCAGCTTGCGACTTTCCCGAGCGGCTGCAAGATGGGGCGAGACTGGCAGACGCAGACTGACAGGATTGCTCATCTCGTAGGGCAGGACGATACTGGAATACTGCCGCAGCAACTGCACACCTTCACTGCGCAGCCCTTCCGGTTCAACCTGGCAGCCTGTAGCTACTGGCTTTACAGCAAACGTGCTCAAGCCGCGGCAGCCGGCCGCGTGCAGCAGAGCTGCTGCAATCAGGCTTTTGCCTGCGCCGGTGTCGGTCCCGGCAACAAAGAACACAGAGGGCTTGCTGGACATCGTGACTGGACCTATTGGGTGCCCGCTGAACATGACTGAGGATAGCAGCACGCACTGGAATTGCCGAGACGGGCGACAACAGAAGATCCAGAACAAGGAGGTTGAGGCGTACCGGAACAGTGGCCCGAGTCTATACTGAAATCGCGGAGCAAATCCCGCAAATGACGCAGCATCGCCCGGCTGCACAACTCTCGTCGTTGGACGACAGCCATTCAACTCCCAATCATGACGATTTTTGAATGTCCACTATGTGGCTCCAGCACGCAGAATGTGCATGGCCTGTGCTGTGAATGCGACGCTTTGCTGCCACGCCCCTTGCGACCGTGTCGGAGATGTTCGGTAGAATTGCCTGCGCAGGGTCCCTGGCGAGACTACTGCGAAACCTGCCTCCTTGCGCCGCCAAGCTTCGACCGCTGCCTGACTGCCTTCCAATATGTCTTCCCGGTGCGCGAACTCATCGCGCGCTTCAAATTCCAGGCTGATTTTGCCACAGGGCGCACGCTCGCATTGCTATTGGCCGCTCGCCTGGCCAATGCCTGGTCCGACGTTCAGGACACCCCTGTACTGATTCCAGTGCCTCTTCACAGAAGCCGACTGCGCGCACGCGGGTTCAACCAGAGTGCGCTGATTGCTGGAGCCCTGGCTGCGCGTTGCAATTTGACAGTCTCTCGTCAGCATTGCCGGCGGGTTCGCGATACGCACTCCCAGCGAGGGCTGCGAGCCGCCGAACGCGGCAGCAATCTGCAACATGCCTTTGCCTTGAACAATCCCGGCCTGGTTTACCCACACGTCATCATCGTGGATGACGTTGTGACCACTACGGCCACCGTTGAAGAAGTAGCGAGGCTCTACCGAAGCGCAGGCACGCGACGTATCGACGTTGCCTGCCTGGCTCGCGTCAGCTGAAAAAGGAATACGCCTGCGCTTGGCTGCCGCGCAGGCTGTTGGATTCGAAGAAGAATGGATTTACGAAGGGGAAGAAGCAGATCAGAACTGATACTTGATGGAGCCGTATGCCACACGTCCGCTTTGTTCGACACGACCGGCACCGACTTTCGGAAGTTGTTCAGGCCGCTCGTCGAACAGGTTGCGCACACCCACCGAGAACACCGCCTGTCCCTGCTTGCCTGCTTTCATGTTGTAGCCATATTGCAGATCGAGGGTGGTCATGTTGCCGACGATTTCATTGAGCTGCTCCATGTCGAGTTTGCCCAGGTCTTCAAAGGAATCGAAGTAATGCGTCACGGCGCTGGCCGAATGTTGTCCTGCCTGCCAGGTCAGCATGACACTGCTTTGCAGTTCCGTGCCCTTGGGGAGCTGGGTATTTTCGGTCATTGGCAGCATCGGCCCTTCAAAGCCAATATCCGCAGTTGCCGGATCATACAAATACGTCGCCTTGGTGCTGACGATGAACTGACCGAATCGGGGTGATTCCCAGACATAAGAGGCGCTCAGGTCTATGCCGTGAGCGAGCTGGCCGGGAATGACCGAATCCTTTACGGATGGCGCTTCAATCAGCCCAGCGTAAAGATTGGAGTCGTCTATGAAGAACCCTTTGCTGCCCGATGCCGGAGTCATGGCCTCTGGCATCAGTCGAGCTGCCGGCATCTGCTCTTCCACTTCGATGCGCCAGGCGTCTGCACGCAGATCAAACCCCTTGACCGGCGAGAAACCCATGCCCAGATTGAGGTTGTTGACGGACTCACCGAAAAACGGGGTCTTGACGTCGTCGCGGAAGATTTTCAAACCAGAGTTGACGGGACTCAGCAACGAGGGCACGAGCGCCTCGACAGCTGGCAAGGTCTGTGCGGCCGCAGGCATGGCTGCGCCCAGACAGATTACTGCCGCCGTCAGCAAGCTTATTCCGACATGTGAGAGTTGCACTTTCTTACCCCTGATTATCGCCAAAAGGCACAATCTACCGGTCTCTGAGCCGGTTCTGATTTGTAGTATACACAGCGAATCACAAAACGATAGCGCCCGGCGTGAGATTCATGCGAACCAGTTCACCCTGCCCTTCGAGGCATTCAAGCAGCTCTGCAATTGTCCGGCCATGCCCGGGAATGTGCAGATCGGGGGCAATCTCTGCCAGTGGCGCCAGGACGAAGCGACGCTCCGCCATCCTTGGATGAGGCAGCACCAGCGCAGGCGACTCAAAACACTGCTCAGCAAACAGCAGAAGATCCAGGTCCAGAACGCGAGCTTCGTTGCGCGCTGCGCCTCGTTTGCGCCCGGCGTCTGCTTCAATCCTCTGCAGCAACTCAAGCAGCGTCAGCGGGTCAACAACGTCCGGAACGAAGGCGGCAACTGCGTTGATGAACGGTGGCGAACCTTCCGGACAATGCAGCGGTGAAGTCTGCCAGAGTGAAGAAGTGATCAGACCACTGCAACTGTGTCCTGCGAGCGTCTCGAACGCGCGCAGCACCGTTGCATGAGGTCCGCCTGCAGGCGTCGGGAGATTGGCACCGAGACTGACAAAGCACACTGCTCGGTCAGCTGGCACCGTCAGCTCAGCGAGCGTTCCCCTGATGATACTGTTGCGAGAGCTCATGCACGGACTCAACAAAGACGGCCACATTGGCGGGATCGACATCTGGCGTGATGCCATGCCCGAGGTTGAACACATGGCCATTGCCGGGACCAAAGTCCCTCAGAATACGATCCACTTCCGCGCGAATGGATTGCGGCGAAGCGTAAAGAATGGAAGGGTCCATGTTGCCCTGCAGCGACACTTTGCTGCCGATACGGGCCCGTGCTGTACCGATGTCGATCGTCCAATCCAGTCCGACACAGTCACTGCCGCACTGCGCAATGTCTTCAAGCCAGAGACCACCGTTCTTGGTAAATACGATGACTGGCACTTTGCGACCTTCTGACTCCCGGGTCAGGCCCTGTACGATCTTTTTCATGTAGGCCAGCGAGAACTCGCGATAGGCGTGAGTGGACAGCACCCCCCCCCAGGTATCGAAAATCTGCACTGCCTGGGCACCTGCGGCAATCTGCGCGTTCAGATAGTTGGTAACGGCACGAGCCAGCTTGTCGAGCAGCAGATGCATCGCCTGGGGCTGATTGAACATGAAGGACTTGGCATGGCGGAAATCCTTGCTGCCACTTCCCTCTATCATGTAAGTCGCCAGGGTCCAGGGACTGCCGGAGAATCCGATCAGCGGTACGGAGCCGTTCAGTTCGCGGCGAATCACGGAAACTGCGTCGGTGACATAGCCAAGATCCCTGGTGGTATCGAGTTCGGGCAACTGCTCCACATCCTGTTCAGTGCGTACGGTCTTGCGAAAGCGCGGCCCTTCTCCTTCGGTGAAGTAAAGCCCCTGCCCCATGGCATCGGGAATGGTGAGGATGTCGGAAAACAGGATGGCGGCGTCCATCGCGTAGCGGCGCAGCGGCTGCAGCGTCACTTCGCAGGCAAGCTCAGGGGACTTGCACAGGCTCATGAAATCTCCCGCCTGCTTGCGTGTGGCACGATACTCGGGCAGGTAACGACCGGCCTGACGCATCATCCATACGGGCGTCATATCGACGTTCTGGCCTGTCAGAGCTCGCAAAAATCTATCGTTCTTCAACGCTGTCAACGTACATTCCTCGTTCTGAAGGTATTGGAAAACTGAGGCAAAAGGGCGGCCATTCTACACATCGCCCATTGCCCTAACAAAGCAGGAACCAGCTTAGTTGCCAGCCACGATCTCGCCATGAATGGCACCGATACTGCGGATCCAGGGCTCCAGTCGGCCAAGCTCGCCTGAAAGTCCGGAGGCAGCGGTCTGGGCCGCTGCCCGGCTTGGATAAGCCCCCATCATGATTACAAACCATGGGTTGCCCTGATTCCGGGTCTCGAACCAGTACAAAGGCGTACTGGCATGGCGACGAACAAAATCTTCCACATTCGCCCGGGATGTGGACCCCAGCAACTGCACGGTGAACTGATTCGCAGGCAATGCCCGGATCCGCGTGTGCTGGGACGCCAGCGGCGCAGTCGCATCGGAGGTGCTGGCAGCGGCTGCAGGCCTGGCTGGCGTGGAGGCAGGCGCCGGAGTAGTCGCTGCAACGGCACGTGCAGGCGTCGTCGCTGGAGCAGGCGTGCTGGCGCTGGAGACAGGACTTGCCGCTGTGGCGGCAGGAGCAGTGGCAACGGCCCGCGCGGGGGCAACAGAAGGTGTTGCGGAAGCTTCAGGCGTGGCAGAGGTGAGGTTCGCTGCCGCCGCCGCAGGCTCTGCATTTGCGGTGTCTGCGTTGGTTTGCGACGCCGGAGCATCTGAGGTGTCCAGCGGTGTTGTCAGGGGAATGCCTGTCGCCAGACCGGTCGCAACGTTATCCCCAATGGCTGGATCCGTGTCCACGTCCAGGGCGTCGTCAACCGTCCGAATGGTGTTCACTGGCTCCAGCGGAATCGGGACGGGTTCCGACAAATTCGACTGCGCCAGCTCTGGATCTTCATTGCCCCCCACCAACAGGGCCACCAGTACGATCACCGCAAGGGCTCCCGCTGTAGCGTAGAAATATGGCCGCGGCAGCTCTGCCGGCAGACTGGGCAGCAGATCGAGAAGATCCAGACCGCCATCGCCCAGCAGGTCACTGGCACGGGCATTGATCGCGGCCGGTATGCCACCGGAAAGTTTGTGGATGCGTTCCACCTGGCGATTGGAATACGGCAGAGTGCGCGCCGCGTCATCCTGGTTGTAGCCTGCTCCACTGAGACGATAACGCAGGTACGCGCGGGTCTCTTCCAGACTGAAAGCAGGCAGTTGCACTGCGGTGAACTGCGGCTGCCCTTCCCGGATTGGACAGGTGTAGTCGAGCATGTCCAGCAAGGATGGCTCACCCAGCAGCAACAAGTGGAACGTGGCGTCGTGGTTGTCGTTCAGGGCAAGCTTGGTCAGCAGACTCAGCGCATCGTCGCCAAGCTCATGGGCACTGTCGACGATCAGCACCACAGTGCGTGATTGTCGATGCAGTGCGGCGAAATAACGCTGCAACGCGGCCTTCAGATCGGCAAGCGTGGCCTGCTCTGGAAAGTCCAGCACGAAGGCCTTGAACATGTCTTCCAGCAGCTGACTCGGCGTCGTCAGCAATGTAGCGCGGATTCGGGCAACCACCTGATCGCGGTCTGCGTGGCGGGCAAAGAAATCGCCGAGGGTCGTTTTGCCGCTGCCAGCGGGTCCGGTCAGGGCTACAATGTCTTCGCTCTCACGAGCCAGCAGCTGCATCTGGTCGAGGCTCGCACGACGCATAGCACCGGGAAAAAGACTCTCCAGCGGGGTGTCCGATGCAAAGGGGTCTGTCGTCAGCCCCAGATCTGCCAGTCGCTCATTCAGATTTCGCACAGGTGCTCTTTCGCCTCCAGTGTCTGTTCCAGCAGCGCGGCGTCAATACCGCTTTCGATGACGGCGTGCCCCAGCCCGCGCATCAGAATGAATCGAATCTTGCCACCCACAACTTTTTTGTCAAAGGCCATAAGGCGCATGTAGTCCGCCACACTGATTTCGGCAGGGGGCACCACCGGCAGTCCGGCGCGTTGCAAAAGCGCCTTGGCACGCCGGGCTTCAGCACTGCTGATCCAGCCCAGGCGCACCGACAAGTCCGCCGCCATGACCATCCCTGCAGACACAGCCTCACCGTGCAGCCACGCGCCATAGCCCATGGCATTTTCGATCGCGTGTCCGAATGTGTGACCAAGATTCAGCAGAGCGCGCACGCCCCCTTCCTTCTCGTCGGCCGCCACGATGCGTGCCTTGTCCTGGCAGCTGACTCTGACGGCTTCTGCCAGGAGACTCTGTTCGCCTGCGACCAGTCCGTCGACATTGGCCTCCAGCCACTCGAAAAACGGCAGATTGTCGATCAGCCCATACTTGATCACTTCAGCAAGGCCGGCCTTGAGCTCTCGACCTGGCAGCGACTTCAGCACCTGAGTATCCGCTACCACACATTGTGGCTGATAGAAGGCGCCGATCATGTTCTTGCCCAGCGGGTGGTTGACGCCAGTCTTGCCGCCCACCGAGGAATCCACCTGTGACAACAAGGTTGTTGGCACCTGGATGAAATTGACGCCGCGCTGATAAGTGGCCGCTGCGAACCCGGTGATGTCACCAATCACGCCTCCGCCAAGCGCGACCAGGGTAGTGCTGCGCTCGTGACGCTCTGCCAGCAGCTTGTCATAGATGAGCGACAGCGTCTGCAGCGTTTTGGTATGTTCGCCATCGGGCAATACCAGTGTGTCGCACTGCACATCGCCCAGGGCCTCGCGTACTGCGCCAAGATACAGAGGCGCCACGACTTCATTGGTAACGATCAGCGCACGACGCCCCTTCACGAAAGGTCGCAGCAGATTCGTTTGCGCCAGCAAGCCCTGGCCAATGAAGATGGGATAGGCGCGCTCGCCCAGACTGACTTCCAGCGTAATCATCTTTCAATCCACCTTGGCGGGTTCAGCGGCCCAGCGTTCCTGCAACTGGCGAACAATTTCCGTACTGACTGAACGCGGGCTGCGTCGACTGGTGTCGATGGTCACATGCGCTGTCTCACGATAGAGGGGTTCGCGAATCTTGATGAGTTCCTTGATCTTGGCGAGGGGATTCTCGGTCTGCAGCAGGGGCCTGTTCTTGTCTTTGCCTGTGCGCTCGAGCTGCTGGGCCACGGACGCACGCAGATATACCACTGTGCCACGCGAGTGCAGGTTGCGACGGCTCTCCGGCGCCAGTATTGCGCCACCGCCCGTGGCCAGGATGATGCCTTCACGCTGTGTCAACGTATCGATCATGCGGGCTTCACGAATGCGAAAGCCCTGCTCGCCTTCCACGTCAAAAATCCAGGGAATGTCCGCGCCTGTCACGAACTCGATCTCGCGGTCGGAATCGTGGAACGGCATGTTGAGCGCAGTGGCCAGGAGCCGACCGATGGTGCTCTTGCCAACACCCATCGGTCCGATCAGGAAAATGTTCTCGCGCCTGTCCATTCGCTGCTGCTGCCCCGCCGGTTCTTGAAAGTCCGGCATTGTAACCTTGGCAGCCGGGCAAAATCACGGGAGTTCGCTCAGCGCGTGTTGATCTCCGCAATGATGCGGGGAGTGATGAAAATCAGCAGCTCAGTACGACGATTTTCGTTGTTGGTGCGCTTGAACAGACGTCCAAGGTAGGGCACATCGCCCAGCAGCGGGGTCTTGGTTTCCGTGGTCGTGGTTTCTTCCCGGAATACTCCGCCCAGAACAATCGTGTCGCCGTTTTCCACGAGCACGCTGGTGTTGATGGAATTGGTGTTGATTGCCGGCACCGCGCCGGTGCCTGCCGCCACGGAATCCTGATGAATGTCGAGCTGCATGATGATGCGTCCGTCCGGCGTGATCTGAGGCGTTACTTCCAGCGAAAGCACCGCATCGACAAACTCGGTGGTAGAGCCACCTGCCGTGCCGCCAGCCTGTGCCTGATAGGGTATGCGGACACCAGACTGGATCGTTGCCGTCACCTTGTCCTGCGTGGTGACTTTCGGACGCGCAATCACTTCGCCATTGCCACTGCTCTCAAGCGCGGACAACTCAAGCTCGATGAGACCACTGTTGCTGGTGAAGCCCACGGAGAAAGACGAGGCACTTTCGTCCTGTACTCCCAGATCCACTGCCAGAGCATCGGGGAATGACGTGGTACCAATCGGGATCGGTATAGCCGCAATTGCCTGGGCCACTATGGAACCAATCAAGCTGGGGTCAGTACCGTCCTGCAAGGCCTGCACGCGCGCAGCTTCGCCAGCAGCCAGCGCCTCCTGAATCGCCGAGGCTTCGGCAACGCGGTTGTTCTGTTGTTCCAGGGCGGCACCTTGATTGCCGCCGTAACGGAAACCGTCACTGGAATCCGTGCGCCCGGCTCCGCCCCAGCGGATGCCCAGGTCGCGCCCGAAGTCGGTGGAAACGTTCACGATTCTGGCTTCAATCAGGACCTGCCGTACCGGCACGTCGAGCTTGCTGAGCAGCTCGCGCACTTCATCCAGCTTTTCCGCGACGTCCCGGATGATGATGATATTGGTCCGCGCATCCACAGTGGCGCTGCCCCGACTGGAAAGCACGCCCGTGGCGCCCGACTCGGCCGGCACGCCGGGAGCTGCAGGTGCTGCGGGGTCTGCCGCAGGGGCAGAAGCCGCCCCACTGCCAGTCGGCGAACCTGTCAGCAGCATCAGGATATTCGCTGCGTCGGCGTAATTGACCTGGATGTATTCGGTCTGCAATGGAGCCAGCGCCTGGGCCTGACGACTCGCATCCAGAGCCTGCTGTTCCTGTGCAGCAATCTCGTTGGCCGGAGCTACATAGAGCACATTGCCCACCAGACGCTTGTCGAGGTTGCGTGACTGCAGCACCAGATTCAGTGCCTGATCCCAGGGCACATCCTGCAGCTGCAGCACGGAGCGCACATCGATATTCTGGAAGCTGAGCGACACCAGACTTCCTGAAAACTGCGAAGCCGGGTCTGCATTGGCCGCCGCAGAACCCGGCGGGGTCACACTTACGGTGTATTGCCGACCCTGCTGGTAAGCCACGTATTCGTATTGCCCGTTGAGGTCAATCGCGATCGTCGCGTTGCCGCGCTGGGGGTAGACATCGACAGTATTGACGGGCGTAGCAAAGTCAGTCACGTCAAAGCGTCTGTTGAGACGTTCTGGCACCGCAGTGCCGGCAAATTCCAGATACACTCGGCTGCCAACCTGCTCCACATTGCCCACGATCTGGTCGTCGCTCAGCGTGATGACGATCTGCCCTTCATTGAGATCGTTACCGCGCCGGAAAGCAACGTCAGCAATGGCAGGACCATCGGACGCCGGCTCCTGAACGACCTGCGCCTCAACAGTTTCTGCAGGGGCCGCGGCGACGACATTGTCGCCGCCCAGATGAACTACCAGGGTATTGCCTTCGATGCGGGTCTGGTATTCGACTGGGGACACCAGATTGAATACAAGTCGCGTGCGGTCACTGGTTTCCAGCACCATCACACTTTGGGCATTGCTGGCCCCCAGATCAAACCGACGTTCCGCCAGACTGCTCTGCACGTTGCTGAGGTCGATGGAAATACGTGCGGGGTCAGTCTGGGTAAACCCTGTGGGTTCTGGCGGAATGCCGTCGAATTCGAGTCGCACTTCGATGCTGTCTCCCGGCAGATTCGCGAAGCCGATGCTGTTCAGTGTCACAGCATCCTGTGCCTGCGCGAACGCGGCGAGGACACTCAGAACCACCAACACAAGGCCTCTCAGCCACCATCCAGCCAATGCGGGCTGTCTGGCACTTGAAGTCATCGTCACTGTAGCCATTCTCAAATCACCTGTTGTGGCAGCGTTGTGCCCGCTGCTGAAAAATTCCGTGCATTTCACGCGTCATTCCCCTCACCGTTGCAGGACAAGCGTGCGCGGTCGTTCCACCCAGCCGCCGTCCCCTGCAGGGACGATTTCCACCAGCTCCACTTCGCCGGATGTCACGCGGGCAATCCGACCGTGGTTGCGCCCCATGTAATTGCCAACCCCGACACGGTGCAGAGTGCCGTTCATGTCCCGGACCAGCGCGATGTAGGTGCGATCCCGGGTAATCATCCCAACCATCGTCAAGTCCGTAAGCGCGAACTCCTCCAGTACCTCTGGCGTACGATCGAAGTCTGGCTGCACCAGATTCACGGGTGCTTCTGCCTCGCCCGTACCTGCCATGATCGGCACATCGAAGGGACTGCGCATCGACGCGGCACTGTATGTGAATACTTCGTAGGGCTGGAATTCCGGCATCGGTTCAATTGGCCCGCCCGGACGCAGGGACACTTCCACGATGAACTGCTGCAAGTCATCCATTGCCGTTTGCCGCCCGCAGGCAGCAAGCAGCAGACTCAGCGCTGCCAGCAGCGCCCAGCGCAACAGACCGGCGCAGAAAAGGGAGTCAAGGCGCTGCGGCACTTTGCGCCTCCTCTTGCTCTTGTTCCTGCTCTTCCTCGTCCTGCTGTTCTTCCTCTTCCGTCCTGTACCGATAGGTCTTCGCGGTAATGCTCATGGTGAGCGCCGTGCGATTGTCAGGAGCGATAATCTCGAAGTCGTGCAATGTGACGATACGCGGCAGACTGGCAACGCCACTGACGAAAGTTCCAAAGTCGTGGTAATTGCCCTGCACTTCCACTTGAATGGGTTGCTCGATGTAGAACTCCAGTTCCACTTCAGAGTCCAGTTCAATGCGCGCGAAAGTCATGACCTGCCTGGGTATTTTCGGACCAGTTAAAACTTGAGAGTATGGCTCCCTCAACCGAGGTGAGACATGAAGAAGAGTCGATTTACTGAAGAACAGATTGTGAAGATGTTGCGCGAAGCCGATCG
>Ga0255097_1000040_pt1 | contig 108392 bp, 105 predicted proteins | sample Colum_Atlam_RepB_2_FD_188436 | JGI IMG/M metagenome (GOLD analysis project Ga0255097, IMG submission 188436) | Freshwater microbial communities from Columbia River, Oregon, United States - Colum_Atlam_RepB_8d | ecosystem: Environmental > Aquatic > Freshwater > River | place: USA: Oregon...
CGCTTGTGCCTGCACCAGCGCCGCGCAGGCCCGGTCTTCGTTGCCGGTCAACAACGCCACGTCAAAACTGCGGCGAAAGAGTTCTGGCGTGCGGGCGGGCAAAGCGGCATCCAGCAGCGCCTGCGCCTGTTCCAAGGCACCAAGAGCCAGAAGTTTGTCGATCCGCGCCATCAAAAGCCGCCCCTCCACCCCCGCGTCAGCAGGTGGCAGCGCCTCGGCCAGAAGAACAGTGATCAGAAGGCTTTGCAGCGATGGCAGCCCAACGGGATCGGCGCGGGTCAAGGCGGCGGCGGCCTCGTCCGTCAGGCCCATGCCCCAAAGCGCGTGCGGAAAGCCGGTTTGGGCCGGGGTCAACAGCCCCACGGCGTCCGGCGACGGTCCCCCCAGAACCGAGGTGGTGACATTGGCCGGCAAACCGCCGCCGCTGGTCACCGGGGCCTCTTTGATCTTCGGCTTCTTCTTGGCCTCGGGGGGCGAAGGTTCGGTCGGGACCACAGTATCGGCCGGCGCCGTCACCGGTTGCGACAGCCAATCAATCGCCGAGAGCGGTTTTTTGCGCCGCGATTCGGCTGCCACCGGCAGCGCCATCAGCCCCGCCAAAAGCGGCAGGGCGATCCAACGCATGGACCCGCGCTTAGCCCGCATCCAGCGAAACCGGCTGGCGTATTTCTTGTATTTCTGGGGCCAGATTGCCCAAATAGGCGTATCCTGCCACCCCCGCGAAGGCCAAAACGATCAACACGACCACCAGTTTCAACAGCCGTACCATGCGCTGCCTGCCCATTCCCCCCGGTTCTGCCGGGGCGTTGACTTTTCTTTGATCCCCGAAATCGGTGACCGCCTCGTGACGAATATATATGGCATTTGCGCCAAGTTCACGCCATTCAGGGAAGAAAGTTGACAGTCGGCGGTGCTTTGCCCGGAAACGACGGTTTGTAACAGGGGGATTTGGGTGGGAAATCCGCTGCGGCTTAGGAAAACCGCCGTGATGGTGGGCATGATGGGGGCGGGAAAAACCGCCGTCGGCACGGCCCTTGCCCGGCTGTTGGGCGTGCCTTTTCGTGATTCGGACGAAGAGATTGTCCGTGCCGCGGACCGATCCATCGCTGAAATCTTTGAGCGCGACGGCGAAGCCTTCTTTCGGGCCCGCGAAACCGAAGTCATCAGCCGATTGCTGAACGGCACGCCGGGTATCCTGTCCACCGGGGGCGGGGCGTTCCTGTCTGCACATAATCGCGATTTGATTACCGAAAAGGGCGTATCGGTCTGGTTGAAGGCCGATCTTGATCTTTTGTGGCAGCGGGTCCGGCACAAGACGACGCGGCCCTTGCTGCGCACGGCGAACCCGCGCGAAACCCTGCGCGGGCTTTACGAAGCCCGCATGCCCTTTTACCAGATGGCTGATATCGCGGTGGAATCCTCGCCCGATCTGTCGATCGAGGATATGGCGCAGCGGGTGATGGCAGCTCTTCTCACGCGGCCGGATGTGCTGGAAAAGGAATAGGATATGACGATCGACGTGGTGCCGGTGGCGCTTGGCGCGCGCAGCTATGAGGTGCGCATCGGCGCGGGTCTGATTGCGCGGGCCGGGGCCGAAATTGCCCCGCTGTTGCGCCGCCCCAAGGTGGCCGTCGTCACCGATGACACCGTTGCCGCGCATCACCTGATGGCCCTGTCCGAAGCCCTTGTCGCAGAAGGCATTGCCATGACCGCGCTGGCCGTGCCGCCGGGTGAGGGGTCGAAAAGCTGGGAGCAATTTGCCCGCGTTTCGGAATGGCTGCTCGAGCAAAAGGTTGAGCGGCGCGATGTCGTAGTCGCGTTTGGCGGGGGTGTTGTGGGCGATCTGGTGGGATTTGCCGCCGCCACCCTGCGGCGCGGCGTGCGGTTTGTGCAGATTCCGACAACGCTTTTGGCGCAGGTGGACAGTTCGGTTGGCGGCAAGACCGGCATCAATACCGCCCAAGGCAAGAACCTGATCGGCGCCTTTCATCAGCCGTCGCTGGTTCTGGCCGACATCGCCGTGCTGGAAACCCTGACCCCGCGTGATTTCCTTGCCGGTTATGGTGAGGTGGTGAAATATGGGCTTTTGGGCGATGCCGCCTTTTTCGATTGGCTGGAGGCGAACGGCCCTGCCATGGCGGCGGGGGATGCGGGCCTGCGGCAATATGCGGTGAAACGCTCGGTCGAGATGAAGGCCGAGATTGTCGCCCGCGACGAGACGGAAGAAGGCGACCGGGCGCTTTTGAACCTGGGCCATACCTTCTGCCATGCGCTGGAAAAGGCTACGGGCTATTCCAATCGCCTGTTTCATGGCGAGGGCGTGGCAATCGGCTGCGCTTTGGCCTTTGAACTTAGCCAACGTCTGGGTCTGTGCTCGCAAGAGGCGCCAAGCCGGGTCAGGGCACATCTGAAGGCGATGGGCATGAAGACGGATCTGGCGGATATTCCGGGCGATCTGCCCGATGCGGCGGCCCTTTTGGCGCTGATGGGGCAGGACAAAAAGGTGATCGACGGCCGGTTGCGCTTTATCTTGGCCCGCGGCATCGGCGCGGCTTTCGTGGCCGACGATGTTCCGGCTGCGGTGGTCACCGGGGTTCTGGCCGATGCTTTGGCCCGACGCCATTGATGTCGTTTCTTCGAATTTCCACCTAATAGGCTGGTATTGAACAACGATTTCAGATTGGCAATCTAGCGCTGACACCGCTTGCAAGGGCGGACCTGCTCGGGCTAGGTATGCCCAACCCTGTTCCAGATGTGAGACTGAAGATGAGCGACGCCAACGACGCCTATAATGTGACCGCTGACGAACTGCGCCAGTTCATTGAACGGTTTGAGCAGTTGGAGTCCGAGAAAAAGGACGTCGCCGAGCAGCAAAAAGAGCTGATGGCCGAGGCCAAGGGCCGCGGCTATGACACCAAGGTGATGAAAAAGGTCGTCGCCCTGCGCAAGCGCAAGCCCGATGACATTGCCGAAGAAGAAGCCGTTCTCGACATGTACAAATCCGCTCTTGGGATGATCTGAGACCGGCAAGGCCGACGTCGGGCGGATCGAGACGTCAGGGGGCGAGGAAGGTAATCTCGCCCATCTGCGCGATCCGCGCGACATCGGCCTCATAGGCCTGCGTCATCTCGGTCACCATATCGGCCGTCCAACCGGGCATCTCGATCTCTTGGTCGATCCGCTCGGGCAGGGCGAATTTGTCCAGAAAGGCCGAGACGATCTTGCGGCGCTGCATCACGCTTTGCGGCGGATGGCTCTCAAGATAGGCCCTAAGGCGCGCCACGCCCTCGCTCGACATCAGGCCGGCATGCAAATCATCCTCGCCCTCGAGCGACAGGCCCTCGGGCAGGCCCGCCACGGCGCGCAAAACCTCCGGCCAAACAAGCGGCGTATCCTCGTCGCACCAGACCGTCAGCGGCACCCCCGGATTGGCATCGACAATGCGCTCGATCACGTCCAGCCATGACATATCCAAAGGATCGGCACCGTTCAGAAAATCGCGGTAGTTTTCGGGTTTCAGACGCCCGTGCAACTGCGGCAGGAACGAGGCCGGGTTGCGGATGGCAAGGTGAAACTCAGCCTCGATCTGCGGGAAAATCTGACAAAAGGCGCGCACCCTATCGCCTGCGGCCGGATAAAGCCGCTCATTCAAGACGTAGTTGGGCAGGGACAAAAAGCTTTCCCAAGACAGGATCAACCGGTCGGCCCGGTCTTCCTCCATGATCTGCTCAAGGATCAGCGCCTGCTCATCAACCGTCGCCGCCTTGCCCTTCAGCTTTGTCGCGGTTTCCCGCAAAAGCCTGCGATAGCGGTTCGGTCCCGGCACGACGATGTCATGTTGCGCCAAAACGTCCCGGTTCTTCAAAAGGCAGCGCAACAGGCGTTCGTCATCGGTGAAATGGGCGCCAAGGTGGTAAACGATCCGCATAATGAACTGATCTGCTATAAGGTCTCTATCGTGCCGACTATAGTGGGTTTTCTGGACAGGGAAACAGCTTTCCGCTATGGGCAAGCCCATGTCGAGCCAGCAAAACAGTCGCAAATCTGTCATGCCCTTCGGGCGTCTTTGGCCCGATGGCTGGACGCTGGCGGCCTTGGCGATTGTGTCGGTGGTGGTGGCGCCTCTGGTGGCGGTGGTGTGGATCGCCTTTCACCCGACAGAGAATATCTGGCCGCATCTTCTGGCCACGGTGCTGCCGCGCTATTTCACCACAACGCTGATCCTGATGGCGGGGGTGGGCGTTCTGACAGCGGCGATGGGGACCGGGGCAGCTTGGCTGGTGACGATGTATCGCTTTCCCGGTCGCGGTTGGCTGGTGCACGCGCTGCTGTTTCCACTGGCCTTGCCGGCCTATGTCGGGGCCTATGCACTGGTCGATTTTCTGGATTACGCTGGCCCCCTGCAAACCGCGATGCGCAGCACCTTCGGCTGGCAGGATTCGCGGGATTACTGGTTTCCCGAGATCCGCAGCACGTGGGCTGCGATCCTTGTTCTGTCGGCCGCCCTCTACCCTTACGTTTATCTTCTGACCCGACAGGCCCTGCGCGAACAGTCAGGCGGGGTTTATGAGGTCGCCCGTGCACTTGGCACCGGGGGATGGGGGCTGTTTTGGCGGTTGGGTCTGCCCTTGGCGCGGCCTGCGATTGCTGCGGGCGTCGCCTTGGCCTTGATGGAGACGGTGGCGGATTTTGGCACCGTCACGCATTTCGGCGTGCAGACCCTGACGACGGGGGTGTTTTCCACTTGGCTGTCGGCTGGCAATGCCGGGGGGGCCGCGCAGATTGCCGGTGTCATCATGGCGCTGATCCTGACCCTTGTCGCGATAGAGCGCGTCAGCCGCCGCAATGCGCGCTTTCACCGCGCCGCCCGTCACGCCCGCCCGATTGAGCCGCTGAGCCTGCCCGGATGGCGCGGGACCATGGCCTTTGGGCTGTGTCTTTTGCCCTTTGCCATGGGGTTCTTGCTGCCCGTTGGCGTCATGCTGATCCATGCCTTCGCCAATCCCGCAGTGTGGCTGGCCAAGGGGCTGTTGGAGGCGGCACTGAACACGCTCATGGTCGGTGGGATCGCAGCGGTCGTCACCGTCGGGGCAGCGCTGTTTTTGGTTTACGGGGTTCGGATGGCGGGCAGGGGGGTGGCACGCGTGGTGCTGCCCGTGACCATGCTGGGCTATGCCGCGCCAGGTGCTGTGCTGGCGGTGGGGCTTTTGGTGCCACTGGCGGCGTTCGATCACCGCTTGGCCGATGCCATTCTGGCGCTGACGGGGTATGATCCGGGGCTGATGCTGACCGGAACCTCGGCAGCGCTTGTCTTGGCCTTTGTGGTGCGGTTTTTCGGTATTGCCCAGGGCGCGGTCGATGCGGCCTTTGGCCGGATTTCGCCCTCGCTGCCGATGGCCGCCCGCAGTTTGGGCGAGGGCACGGGCGGTACGCTGCGCAGGCTTTACCTGCCCTTGATGCGTGGCTCGGTCGCCTCGGCGCTCTTGGTGGTCTTTGTCGATTGCGTCAAGGAACTGCCCGCCACGCTGCTCTTGCGCCCCTTCAACTTCAACACGCTGGCCACACGCGTGCAGGAACTGGCAAGCCTCGAGCGCCTCGGCGAAGCCGCCCCCGCAGCCCTTGTGGTCGCCGCCTTCGGCCTCGCCGCCGTCGCCCTCTTGGCCCACACCCACCGCGACCGCTGAGGGCTTGCAACGGACGCTTCCCGAGGGTATTCCAGCCACAGAGTGCCCTTATAGCTCAGCTGGTAGAGCACCTGATTTGTAATCAGGGGGTCGGCGGTTCAAGTCCGTCTGGGGGCACCATAATATTCAAATGCGTAGGTTATGTTTCGCCCGCCGGACGATGGGGCGGCGCAGAACCATGTTGCGCTGGTCGATGGTGACCTTTTAAGCGATCTTTTCCAGGGTCTGGACGTTTCTGCAAATTGAGCCGATTTGACCAAGCGTCAGAGTATCATCACCTGTTTTCCGCTCCCTGTTCGACCATTTCGTCGCCACCTCACAGCAGAAAATCGGTCTTTTGCGCGCTTGTCAGGCCGACAAGGCCGATCTCCAGATCGGCCCGCGCGTCGCCGGTGACATCCAGCCGGATCACCAGTTGACCGGCGGATTTCACCATCCACGCGCTATAGGCCCGCGCCGTGGAGCTGCCAAAGCCAAAGGTCTGGTTGCCTGCCACGTTGGCATTGGCGTCGATCAGATGGAGGTCGATCTTGTCGCGCGCAGAGACAAAATCATAAACCAGATCGCGCCCGGTGCCGACCGCGCTTTCGCTGTGGCTGTTGAAGATGAAGAGATCCGCAGCGCTGTCTTTGCCGCCATAGAGCAGATCGCGTCCGGCGCCGCCGATCAGTTTATCGGCCCCGGCCCCGCCCAACAGGCTGTCGGCCTTGACCCCGCCATAAAGCGTATTGGCCGCGCTGTTGCCGGTCAGTTTCAGCGCCACCGCGCCATAGACCCGCATGTCTTCGACCAGAGTGGTTGCGGCCAATGTATAGCTGGTCGTGGTATAGATCACATCCGTGCCGCCATTGGCGATTTCAATCACCCGATCCGTGGCATTGTTCAGAAAATAGCGGTCATTTCCGGCCCCGCCGACCAGCGTATCTGCACAGGCGGCGTTGCTGAAAAAGCTGTTGGCCAGCGTATTTCCGGTCAAAACACGGGCCGTTGGTCCCAGCGCATAGATCGCCTCGACCTCGCTGCCGGCGGCCAGCGTGTGATGGGCATAGGCGTTGATGCGGTCATTGCCGCGCCCGACTGCTTCGACCACCCGGTCACCCGCGTGATAGAGGGTGTAAATATCATCGCCCGCCCCACCCGACAGCGTATCGGCGTGGGCCGCGCTGCTGACAAAGCTGTTGGCCAGCGTATTGCCGGTCAGCGTGATGCCACCGCTGCCATCGGCCACAACCAATTCTTCAATCGACTGCCCGGCGGCGAGCGCAAAATTGCTATGGGCGATGACCCGATCCGTGCCTTGGCCCGTCAGCTCCACAACACTGTCGAGCGGCGAGAAAACATGAAAGACATCGTTGCCCTCCCCCCCATAGAGGGCGTTGCCCGCAAAGCCGGGCTGGAAGCTGATGGCCACCGTTTGCGTTGGCCCGCTTGCCGCCAAATCCACCTGACTTTCAAAAGCATTGGTCAGCCCGCCCATGCCATCGGCAGCCCATTGATGCTGTAGACCCGCCGCATTGATCGGGTCGGGCAGGGGCGCCCAAGCCCAATCCCAGATATCCGCTGGGGATCGGTCGTAATTAAAGATACGGATATCGCCAATTGCGGCATGATCGGCAATCAGGATGCCGCCGGTGCTGTCCAGCCCGCGGGTGTTGGGCACGAACACCCGCTCAAAGGTTTTCACCCCATCAAGGTAAAGACAAAAGCGGCCATCCGTTTCGTTATAGCTGATCGACAGACGATGCGGGTCGCCGTCGATCAGCGCCGGGGGCAGGGCGCCCGGCAACAAGCCGTCCTCCATTGCATCGGCAAACAGGACCGAGATTTGCCCCGCCGCATCGCGCTGCAAAGACAGGTTGCCGAAGCGCAGCATCTCACCCGGATCGCTGTACGCCTGCTGTTGCCAGATGAACTCCAAGGTGAAGCTCTGTGTCTCAAAAAAGCCCGCCCCGCTGGCCGCAAGCGCCGCCCCGGCGGCAGTCGTACTGACCAGTTGGAACACGGCGGAGGGGACAATGGTCGGCAACCCGGTCTCGCCCCACAAGACATCAGCGCCGCCGCCGCCATACAGGCTGTCGGACCCGCTGCCACCGTAGAGACTGTCATTGCCCAATCCGCCAAAGATCAGATCCGCGCCCTGATTGCCCTGCACCAGATTGGCGACGGCATTGCCATAGATGCTGTCATCGCCGCGCCCACCCTTTGCCGCCTCGATCACCGCGCCATGGGCGATGCCAAGGTTGTTGGCAAAGCCGCCGATGCTGGATTGGCTTTCGGCCTCAAGGTGGATCAACTGATCGGCCGAATAGCGCCAAAGATCCAGCGTATCGAAACCGCCCGCGTCCCAGATGGTCAGCATGGGATCAAAGTTCTGGTCAAAGTCATAGACCCCGCCCAGATTGCTGCCGAACCCATAGGTATCATCACCAAGCCGCGTGGTGCTGTTCTGCCCGTAAATCTGGTGCAGCGCGAGCATGTCGGCGATACCCAGCGTATCGGGTTCCAGCGCCGCGCCGCCGATCCCAGCGGGCAGGCCGGGGCCTGTAACCTCATTGGCGGCAAAGGTGCTCATCACGGTGAACTGGCGGCTGTCTTGCCAGAACAAGGCGTCTGCGGCGTAGCTGACCGCAGGGCCAGCAGAACTGTGAAGGCCGGGGGCCGTCAGGCCAAGACTGTGGCCAACGGCCTGCAAAAGCGCACGAAACGCTGTGCTGCCGGGCAGGGTGAGGTCGGTCTGTGGCGTGGCGGTGTTCAGCCAGACATCCCCCGCGAGCGCGGCAAAATCACCGTCCCCCGGCAGCCCGCCGATGCTGACCGCAGTGTCGGCGGGATCGTGATAATTGCCATAGAGCAGCACCGCGTCGTCGCCGTCCGCTTCGACAAAGCTGACATTGGCCAGTTCGGACACCTGCGCCAACACGGCGCGCGTGCTGTCTTCTTGCGCCTCAGAGAAGGGCTGAAATCCGGGCAGGGCTTGGACGTTGGTTTCGGCAAAGCCATAGCTCAATACGGACCCAGATCCGGGCGCGTTCGACCAATGGCTGTGGCTGTCCAAGATCCCCGCCATCATCTGGGCATCAAAGCTGGCTTTGGGCCCAAGGCTGGCCGAAACGGCATAGTTGCCGGTTTCCCCGCTGACGGCCGCCAGATAGACGCGCCCCGTTCCCGTGGCAGTATAGTGGATGAGCGCGTTGCCGTTCACCAAACCGTTGTCATCTGCGGCTTGTAAGGTCAGCCCGTCAGGCCCGTAAAGCCGCAGGATCGGGTCTGTGACCGGCTGCGGGCCGCTCCCGACCATGGCAAAGCTGTAGGTTTGCCCCGCGACAAGATCGACGGCAAGGAAATCGCTGTCGCCGGGGACGCCAATGCTGCCCTGCGCTGATCCGCCCACCGCGACCACAAACCCCGTCGTCGGGGTGGCGGGCGCGTCGACGGAAAGGTCAATCTCCAGACTGACAGGCATCGTCTAATTTTGCCCTTCGTAAATCCGGCGTGGTATCGCCGCAAAAAACTGCTTTGCAATCCGCAGGCCAAAATGGGCCGCACGCAACCCTACGACGAAATTAGGGCAAATCCAAGACTGCCTTGGGTTGTTATTTCAGGTGCCGCCCAAACGCAGACGGGCAAACAAAACACAGGCTTGCAGCCCGTTTTGCACCGCCTTGGCGTCGCGCCGCCGCATCCAATCGAGCCAGAGCCCATCCAGCGTGGCCATGATGAGATCGCTGACCATGGGGATGCGATCGGTTTTCCAAGGGTCTGACACCTGATGCAGCAAAGTTTCGACCTGAGAGCGATAGCGGTCGTAAAGCCTGCGCTCCACCTCGGCGATGGCGGGGTGGCTGATGGCGGCAGACCACAGATCAATGCGGGCGCGCAGATGGCCGGGCATCAACACATCTTCGGTGAAACCCGCCTTGAGAAAGGCCTCCAGCCGTTCGGCAGGGGTGGCGCCGGGCATGGCGATGCGGGCCTCTCCGGCGCCTTGCAACCGCTCGGCCGCCAGGGCGCAAGCCGCAGCCAACACCTCGTCCATGCCTGAGAAGTGATAGCTGATATGCCCGAGCGATATTCCGGCCTCGGCCGCGACCTTGCGGGCGGTCACCTCGGCATAGCCCACGCGCTCCAGACAGCGCAGCGCCGCTTCGGCAATCTCGCGGCGGCGGTCATCGCCCTTGCTGCGGGCAGACGGTGCGCGGCCCAAGGGGTCGCGGGCCGGGGGTTCGGCGGTCAAATCAGACATATCAATCCTGCCCTTTTGGGGAATAATCGCTTCCCTCTTGGCTTTTTGCCCCCATTCGACCAGAAGGGCAACCTGAACCGGAGGGGCGAAATGGCAACGGGCTTTGGCTTTACCCTGAATGCAACAGATGGCGCGGCGCGCACGGGTGTGATTTCCACCCCGCGCGGCGACATTCGCACGCCTGCCTTCATGCCGGTCGGCACCGCAGGCACCGTAAAGGCGATGATGCCGGAATCAGTCCGCGCGACCGGCGCCGATATTTTGCTTGGCAACACCTATCACCTGATGCTGCGCCCCACGGCTGAACGGATCGCCCATCTCGGCGGCCTGCACAAATTCATGAATTGGGAGCGCCCGATCCTGACGGATTCCGGTGGCTTTCAGGTGATGTCGCTGGCCTCCTTGCGCAAGATGACCGAGGAAGGCGTTCGGTTTTCCAGCCATATCGATGGCTCAAAGCATATGCTCACACCCGAGCGCAGCATGGAAATCCAGAAGCTGCTCGGCTCTGACATCGTGATGTGTTTTGACGAATGCCCGGCCTTGCCCGCGACGGATGAGGCGGTGGCCAAGTCGATGCGTATGTCGATGCGGTGGGCGCAGCGCTCGCGCGATGCCTTTGGCGACCGGCCGGGCCATGCGCTGTTTGGCATCATGCAAGGCGGCGTGAACCGCGATCTGCGCGAGGAATCCGCCAAGGCGCTGACCGAGATCGGCTTTGACGGTTATGCCGTCGGCGGCCTTGCGGTGGGCGAGGGGCAAGAGGCGATGTTTTCGGTGCTGGACTATGCGCCGGGCTTCCTGCCTGAAGACAAGCCGCGCTATTTGATGGGCGTTGGCAAACCCGATGACATCGTCGGCGCGGTGGAACGTGGCATCGACATGATGGATTGCGTGCTGCCCTCCCGTTCGGGGCGCACGGGGCAGGCATGGACCCGCATGGGCGCGATCAACCTGAAAAACGCCCGCCACAAGGATGACCCACGCCCGTTGGACGCGGCCTGCACCTGCCCGGCCTGCCAAAATTACAGCCGCGCCTATCTGCACCATGTGGTGAAGGCGGATGAAATCATCGGCTCCATGCTGCTGACATGGCACAACCTGCACTACTTCCAAGAGTTGATGCAGGGCCTGCGCGATGCGATCGCAGCAGGGGCGCTGGCGGCTTTTGTCGCAGGCTTCCATGCCCGCCGCGCCGAGGGCGATATCGAGCCGCTTTAAGGCCCGCAGCCATCGTATGATCTGCAACAAATCCGCATGATATCGCCGCTTGTTCCCGCCAAGGGATCAGCGCAAAATGTGATCGAGCGGCGTGGTTGACTCGGGGCGATGACACCCCCAAGTAACTAGGCCGAGGGGAAGGCCAGAACGCTGCCGATAGCCGGGGCGGGGCCTTCTTGCCGACAAGGAAACGCGAAGATGACTGACATCCATAACCCGACCGCTCAGGCCCCGTCCTCTGGCGCCACGACCCATCCGGTCCTGCCGCTGCGCGACATCGTGGTGTTCCCGCATATGATCGTGCCGTTGTTCGTCGGGCGCGAAAAGTCGGTGCGCGCACTGGAAGAGGTGATGGCAGAAGACCGCCAGATCCTGCTGTCGTCCCAGATCGACCCGTCGATTGATGATCCCACCACCGAGGGCATCTATCGCACCGGGGTTCTGGCCAATGTGCTGCAACTGTTGAAGTTGCCCGATGGCACCGTGAAAGTGCTGGTCGAAGGCAAGACACGCGTCAAGATCATCGAATTCATCGACAATCCGTCGTTCTTTGAGGCCAGCGCCACGCGGCTGAACGAGGTTGAAGGCGATAAACAAGCGGTGGATGCGCTGGTGCGCGCCGTGGCGGATGAATTTGAACGCTACGCCAAGATCCGCAAGAACATCCCCGAAGAGGCCTTGGGCGCGGTTTCGGAAACCCGCGAACCCGCACGGCTGGCCGATCTGGTCGCCGGTCATCTCGGCATTGATGTGGCCCAAAAGCAGGCCATTTTGGAAACGCTGGATGTGGCCGAACGGCTGGAGAAGGTCTACGGCCATATGCAGGGCGAAATGTCGGTGCTGCAGGTCGAGAAGAAGATCAAATCCCGGGTGAAAACCCAGATGGAGAAGACCCAGCGCGAATATTATCTGAATGAGCAGATGAAGGCCATTCAGAAGGAGCTTGGCGATGGCGAAGAAGGCCAGAACGAGCTGAAAGAGCTGGAAGATCGCATCAAGGCGACCAAATTCTCGAAAGAGGCCCGTGAAAAGGCCGAAGGCGAGTTGAAAAAGTTGAAGTCGATGAGCCCGATGAGCGCGGAAGCGACCGTCGTGCGCAACTATCTCGACTGGCTTTTGGGCGTGCCATGGGGCGAACAGTCGCGTGTCAAGAAAGACCTGAACGCCGCACAAAAGGTGCTGGATGCCGATCACTATGGCCTTGAAAAGGTCAAGGAACGCATCGTTGAATATCTTGCCGTACAGGCGCGTTCGGCAAAACTGAAAGGCCCGATCCTCTGCCTCGTCGGCCCGCCCGGCGTGGGGAAAACCTCGCTTGGTCGGTCGGTCGCCAAGGCGACGGGGCGTGAATTCATCCGCATCAGCCTTGGTGGCGTGCGGGACGAAAGCGAAATCCGCGGCCACCGCCGGACCTATATCGGCTCGATGCCGGGCAAGATCATTCAGGCGCTAAAAAAGGCGAAAACCACCAACCCGCTGATCCTGTTGGATGAAATCGACAAGATGGGGCAGGACTTCCGGGGTGACCCGGCCAGCGCCATGCTGGAGGTGCTGGACCCGGAACAGAACTCCACCTTCGTCGATCATTACATGGAGGTCGAATATGACCTGTCCAATGTGATGTTCCTGACCACGGCCAACAGCTACAACATGCCGGGTCCGCTTTTGGACCGGATGGAGATCATCTCGGTCGCCGGCTATACCGAGGATGAAAAGCGCGAGATCGCGCGTCAGCATCTGTTGCCGAAACAGGTCGAGGCAAACGGCCTGCGCAAGGGCGAGTTTGAAGTGTCTGACGCAGCCCTGACCCATGTGATCCGCTATTACACCCGCGAAGCGGGCGTGCGGAACCTTGAGCGGGAAATCGCGAAGCTCGCACGCAAGGCCGTGACGGATATTCTGAAGAAAAAAGCCAAATCGGTTGTCGTCGATGAGGCCAAGGTCGAAGACTATCTGGGCGTTCAGCGCCATCGCTATGGTCTGGCCGAAAAGGAAGATCAGGTTGGCGTGGTCACCGGTCTGGCTTGGACCTCCGTTGGCGGCGATCTGTTGCAGATCGAAGCGTTGCGCCTGCCGGGCAAGGGCCGGATGAAAACCACCGGCAAGCTGGGCGACGTGATGAAGGAATCGATCGAGGCGGCGTCAAGCTATGTCCGCTCGATTTCGCCCAAAATTGGGGTCAAACCGCCGAAGTTCGAGACGATGGACATTCACGTTCACGTCCCCGACGGCGCGACGCCCAAGGATGGCCCTTCGGCAGGTCTGGCCATGGTGACGGCGATTGTGTCGGTGCTGACCGGGATTCCCGTTCGCAAAGACATCGCCATGACCGGCGAAGTGACGCTGCGCGGCAATGCCAGCGCCATTGGCGGGCTGAAGGAAAAGCTGTTGGCGGCGCTGCGCGGCGGCATCACCACAGTCTTCATTCCGGAAGAAAACGCCAAAGATCTGGCGGATATTCCGGACAATGTGAAGGAAGGCCTGAAGATCATTCCGGTCACCCATGTCCGCGAGGTGTTGGCGCAAGCGTTAGTGCGGCAGCCCGAGCCGGTCGAATGGGATGAGGCCGCCGAGGAAGCCGCCGCAGCGGCCCGCGCGGCCGCCGCAGATCTTGGTGCGGGTCAGACCACGCATTGATTTGATGTAAAGAGCGGGGCAGGGCAGGGCGCGGAACCGTTGGTTTCCGCGCCATTCTTGTTTCTGCGCCGTAGACAATTGCCGGGATTAGCTGTCATATCTTTGGATATCGAGACAAAATGCATTTTTGCCAAAGGACAGCCCATGGCCACCGCCCCTGCCAAGAAACCCAGCCCCGCCAAGGCGCCGGCAACCAAAACCTCTGCGGCCAAACCTGCTGCGGCTAAGACAGTTCCGGCCAATGCCCCGGATATCCCCGCCGTCAGATCGGCAGAAAAAGCTCTGAAAGCGGAACGCGCACCCAAACCGGCGGCCTCGACGCCCAGCAGGGGCGGCACGTTGAAAGCCCGCGATCTGATCGCGCGGGTGGCCGAGGCGACTGGCACCAAGGCCAAGGATATCAAATCCACCGTCGAGGCGACCCTGGCCGAGTTGGGTAAATCCTTGGACGCAGGCGAAATGCTGGTGCTGCCCCCCTTGGGCAAGCTGCGCATCACCCCGGCCAAGGCCGAAGGCGGCAGCGGCCCGATGAAGCTGAAACTCAATCGTGGGGCTGCGGCGGGGGCCAAGAAAAAAGTGGAAAAAGAGCCTCTTGCGGCGGGCGGGGAAGCCAGCTAAAAGCCGCCCCATCGGGCGATTAGCTCAGCGGTAGAGCGCTTCGTTCACATCGAAGATGTCAGCGGTTCAAATCCGTTATCGCCCACCATCCTAGCGAAAGCGCGTCCCAAGGGGCGCGCTTTTTGCGTTTGGGGCAGCGGCGACTTATCAACTGGTTGTCATGCATAGATATGCACTTGCCGCAGGTTTTCTGCTCTGCTAGGGAACCGGCGGGGGCGGTTAGCTCAGTTGGTAGAGCGTCTCGTTTACACCGAGAATGTCGGGGGTTCGAGTCCCTCACCGCCCACCATCCCCCATTCAAATTTTCCTCTTGAAGCAACGCGTTGCAACACGCGGCGGTGCGTCTTTGCAAAATGCGAAACAGTTTGTTTTCTGCATTTCTCTCGTAAAAAAATTGTGTCATAAGATAGGATATTTAGTGTCATAAGTTGCATCCGTACCGATTTGTCATAAATTATCGGGCGAAAAGCCCAAACATTGGGGGGTTTTAAATGGCTATTAGCATCGCAACGTCAGGCGACGACATTCTTACCGGTTCAAAAGGGGCCGACACGATCGATGGTGGCGCAGGGGCCGATATCATCAACAGTGGCGCAGGCGATGACGTCATTGATGGCGGCGCAGGCGATGACAAGCTGAACGCCGGCGCGGGCGATGACGTTCTGGAAGGCGGCATTGGCAATGACGTTCTGAACGGCGGCGGCGGGTCGGATAAATTCGTGTTCAACTTTGCCGTTCTCGTGCAGCCCGGCGAGACCATTGCGCAAGAGTTCAGAGACGGAGATATCCCATCCGGCAACGCGAACGTGGCTGCCGTGGAAAACTATCTAGACCAGCTTGGCGATTGGCGTGACAATCTTGAAAGCCAATATGGCGTGGACGACAATACGGCCCTGTCTGATTCCGTGACCTTCACAGGAAAAAAATCAGCAGAAACGGCCGCTGCTGCAGCAACCTATAATGCTGAAACTTGGGCAGAAACCAGCGGCACGACGTTGTCCGTCGACAATACCTACGCCCACACCACCGAGGACATTCTCGAAATCACCGCCTCGGATGGCCATGACGCCATTACGGCATTCCAGAATGCGGGACCGAACGTCGATACCATCGTGCTGAATGGCCTTGCCGGGCTGAGCGACGATATGCTCGACACTCTTTTTGACATGGTGCTGGTGGATACCAACGGCGACTCGATTGCGGACGCGAGCAAACTCGTGTGGGGCGATGGCATGGGGTCGATTGAAATCGGCGGCACCACGGAATGGGGCACCAATGTGTTGGACTTCTTCCATGACAGTCAGGTTCTATTGGCCTGATTGAAGGGCGCCGGATCAAATCTGAACAAAGGGGGTCCGTTTGGGCCCCCTTTGCCTTCGTGCGTCCCTGCACAATGGTCCAGCGCAGATGCGGGTCGCAAAAGGGGGCAAAGCAGCCTACCTTTTCAGCAGCAAAAGGAGACCGCCATGAGCTGGAACCCGCTTCTTGATCCAACTGTCCCGATCGGCGATGCCGTGGATGCCATCGAAGCCGTCATTGTGCCGCGCGCCCGGGATCTGGGCGGGTTCGAGGTGCGCCGGGCGTTGCCTTCGGTGCAGCGCCAGATGGTCGGGCCCTTCATCTTTTTCGATCAGATGGGTCCGGCGGAATTTCTGACCGGGCAGGGGATCGATGTGCGCCCGCACCCGCATATCGGCCTCGCGACGGTGACCTATCTGCTGAAAGGTCGCATGCACCACCGCGACAGCCTTGGCACCGATCAGTGGATCACGCCCGGCGAGGTCAATCTGATGACGGCGGGCCATGGAATCACCCATTCGGAACGCACCGATGGCCCGATGCGGGCAGCGCCCCATGCGATGTTCGGGCTGCAAACCTGGCTCGCGCTGCCGCTGTCGCAAGAGGACCGCGCAGCCGAGTTTCACAATGCGCCAGAGGCCGCGCTGCCGGTGCTGGAGGGCGAGGGCAAGACGCTGCGGCTGATTCTCGGCAAGGCCTGGGGGGCAGAGGCCCCGGTGCCGACCGCCTCGGAAACCTTTTACGCCGATGCCACGCTGGCCCCGGGGGCCAGCCTGCCGCTGCCGGACAATCACGAAGACCGCGGGATCTATATCCTGTCCGGTTCGGTGATCTCGGGCGGGGTCACGCATGAGGCCGGTCGGATGCTGGTGTTTCGTCCCGGCGATGCGGTGTCGGTCAAGGCCGGAGCGGCTGGCGCGCGGCTTATGGTGTTGGGCGGGGCCACGATGGAAGGGCCGCGGCACATCTGGTGGAACTTTGTTGCCTCGACGAAAGAGCGGATCGAAGCGGCAAAAGAGGCGTGGCGGGCCGGCGATTGGGCGCATGGGCGCTTCTCACTGCCGCCGGGCGATGACGGTGAATTTATTCCGGCACCCGATCGCTGATTTTCCCAACCTTTCCCGCCGCTTTCCCGCTTGACGCCGCCGACAGCCTTCCGTAATACCCACCCCACGCCGGGGCGACCCGGAAAGACGATGCGCGGTGGTAGCTCAGTTGGTTAGAGTACCGGCCTGTCACGCCGGGGGTCGCGGGTTCGAGCCCCGTCCACCGCGCCAGTCTTTCCTTTCGTCCTGAACGTGCAAATGCGCGGTGGTAGCTCAGTTGGTTAGAGTACCGGCCTGTCACGCCGGGGGTCGCGGGTTCGAGCCCCGTCCACCGCGCCACTTGCTCAAAGCCCCCCTCGTGGGGGCTTTTTGCTTTTGAAACAGGCGCTTGATGCGTCGCAAATTTGTCCCTGCGCCGCGCGAGCGTTCAGAAGCCTGCGGTGGCGATTATCCGCTTCAATTCGCATCACCCCTATGCGTCTGCAGCCCAACTTGTTTATATCTCGACAGTAAAATAAATTTCGAAGCTTAACATTGTACCGGATCCGAAGTGGTGATCTGCTTAACTGTACCAAACCGCGGCGCGGGACACCGCCGAGACATTGACGGGCTGCGAGCCGTCGCGGTTTCTGGTGTTATCCTTGACCATGCCGGGGTCCCAGGGTTCAGCGCGGGATTTTCCGGCGTCGACATCTTTTTCGTGATTTCCGGTTTCCTAATCGGCGGCATCGTTTTGAAGGCGCTGGCAGAGGGCCGCTTCAGCTTCCGCGAATTTTATGCACGACGTGCCCGCCGGATTCTGCCCGCACTCTTCGTCATGATTCTTGTCACGCTGCCTTTTGCGTTGACGATGATGATCCCACGCGAATTGCGCCACTACGGTGGCGGCGCCTTTGCGACGATCATTTTCCTGTCGAATGTCTGGTTCCTGAAGCGGATCGACTACTTCAACCCCGAGGCTGCATCCGACCCGCTTTTGCACACTTGGAGTCTCGCTGTTGAGGAGCAGTTCTATCTGGTATTGCCGATCCTCTTGATACTGCTGTGGCGCTGGCAACGCTTGCGGGCGCAAATAGGGACAGTCCTAGTCATCGTTTCAGCGGCGAGTTTCCTCTTGGCGGTATTTTCGCCTCCCGAACAGACGATGGATCGCTTTTATCTGAGCCATACACGTGCTTGGGAGCTTTTGTCCGGCGTGCTGGCTGCGATGGCCTATCAAAGGGCACAGACGCTAACCGGAAGGGTCCGCGGCGGTCTTGCTGCGGCTGGCCTCTTGCTAACGCTCGCCTCGATCACGGTTATACCGGATCCTTCGGGCTGGCCGGGAGTCTGGACGTTGATTCCGGTCGTCGGGGCCAGTCTGGTTCTGCTGTTTGGGGATCAAGCCTCTGCGGCGCGGCGCTTACTCAGCCTGCCGCCGATGGTCTGGCTCGGAGCCATCAGCTACTCTGCCTATTTGTGGCATCAGCCGATTCTTGGTTTTCTGGCGATCAGTGACAACGACCTCGGAGGCCCCCTGCAAACCGCCGCCTTTCTATGTGCGACGCTGGCTCTGGCCTACACAAGCTGGCGGTTTATCGAGCAGCCGTTCCGGCATCAAAAACTGCCGCCTCGTTTTGCCCAGTGGATGATGGCAGGTATGGCTGTCGCCATAGCGACCTTCGCGGTCGCTGCGCACGTCAGCAATGGCTTTCCACAGCGGTTGCCAGAAAAGCTTCAGGTCATGGTCGGCTCGGATCTTGATAAACAGCTGGGCTATAGGAATTGTATTGGGGCACGGCGCTCCTTCGAGAAAATCCAACCGGAAAAAGCGTGTGTTCTGGGGGCGGGGGAACCGGCATCAATTGCCATCTGGGGGGATAGTCATGCCGCCGTTCTGGGAGGCCCTCTGGCAGCGCGCCTGGCGACCCATGGACTTTCCGTTCGCATGCTCACGATGGCCGGCTGCTCACCTGTGCTACAGTGGATACACACCAAAAAACCTGAATACGTGATCTGTCAGGACCATAACCGACGCATGTATGACTATCTGCTCAAAGATACAGACATAAAGGTCGTCATCCTGCACGCCTACTGGAACGATGGCATTCAGCGCAACGACTATGACAATGGCATTGGAGACCGAAAGTCGGACGCCGGGCATGTCATCAATCTCGGTGATGACGAAGATGAGCCCGACGAAGTTCGTTATTCTCACTTGGCCGAGAGCCTCCAGACTGAGGTGCAGACTTTGAAGGCCGCAGGCAAGCAGGTGATCGTGGTGGGCCCCGTGCCCGAGCCGGGTTTCAATGTGTTGGACCGTCTGGCAAAGCAGTATTGGACCGACGGCAGGCTGCAACAACCGTTGACCATTCCCGCCAAAGCTGCGCTCGATTACGCAGCGCCTGCGCGGAGAATATTGATGGGGGCAGCCAGCAAAACCGGTGCCATCTGGATTGATCCGGCACCTTTGTTTTGTAGCGAAGGCGGCGATTGCGCGCTAACGACGACGGACAAATCATTGTACTTCGACGATAATCATCTGGCCATCATAGGCGTCGAACGATTGGTCCCGCAATTGGAACAAGCGATTTTGGGGGCGCTCGCCCCCTAAGTCTAAAGTGTCAACCGATAGCGGATATGGCCATCGTCCGGCGTAAAGCTGTCATACAGCTTTCGCGCAGCGGCATTGGTGATTTCGGTGTTCCAGTAAAGCCGCTTCCAGCCTTGGGCGCGGGCGAGGCTGGCGAGATCCTCGATCAACGCCCGGCCCACACCATTCCCCCGCGCGGCAGGGTCCACGAACAGGTCTTCCAAATAGCAGTCATCCCCCATCACCCAAGTCGAGGGGTGGTGCTGGTGGATGGCAAAGCCAAGCGCCCGCGGGCCGTCGAAGGCCATGCGGGCCTTCATCGGGCAGCTTGGGTCCATCAGACGAGCCCAGGTGAAATCCGTAATTTCCGGGGCGAGGTTCATGTCGTAATAGTTCAGAAACCCCGTCCAAAGACGGCGCCATTCGGCTTCATGCGCCGCTTCGGCCCATGCGATCATGCCAGCTTCTCCAGAAGACGCGCCCAAGACCGGATGCCTTTGTGGAAGCATTCCAGATCATATTTCTCGTTCGGGCTGTGGATCTGGTCATCGTCCCGACCAAAGCCGACAAGCATGGCATCCATGCCGAGATAGGTTTTGAAATAGCCCGCAATCGGGATCGACCCGCCGCAACCGACATAGGCCGCGGCACGGCCCCATTCCTCGCCCAAGGCCGCGCGGGCGGCTTCAAAGGCGGGATCGTCGATCGACATCACCCCGGCGGGCGAATTGCCATGGCCTTTCCAGTCCACCGTGCAATCGGCGGGCAGCTGTGCCTCAACCCAAGCGCGGAACTGTTCGCGGATCGCATGGGGGTCCTGATCGCCCACAAGACGGAAGGACACTTTGGCATGGGCCTCGGCGGGCAGGACAGTTTTGAACCCATCGCCCGTATAGCCGCCCCAGATGCCGTTGATTTCAGCTGTCGGGCGCGACCAAATCATTTCCAACGGCGTGTGGTCCTGTTCGCCGGCCGGCACCGACAGGCCGACATCGCCAAGGAATGTCGCATGGTCAAAGGCCAGCGCCTGCCATTGTTGGCGGATCGCATCGGGCAGTTCGCTCACCCCATCATAGAAATGCGGGATGGTGATCCGGCCTGTGGCGTCATGCATGCCTGCCAAGATCCGCGACAAGACCCGGATCGGGTTTTGCGCGGCCCCGCCATACATGCCGGAATGCAGATCCTTGTTGGCGGCGTGGATGGTCATTTCCTCGCCCAAAAGCCCCCGCAGCATGGTCACGATGGCGGGGGAGGTGTCTTGAAACAGCCCGGTATCGCAAATCAGCGCGATCTGGGCTTTCAACTCCTCGGCATTGTCTTTCAGGAAGGGGATCAGGCTCGGGGATCCCGATTCCTCCTCGCCCTCCAGAAAGATCGTCAGCCGACAGGGCAGGGTGCCATGCACCGCCTTCCACGCCCGAAGGGCTTCGAGAAAGGTCATCAACTGGCCCTTGTCATCGGCGGCACCGCGGGCGCGGATCACGCGGCCTTTGGGGGTATCCTGAATTTCCGGATCAAAGGGATCACGGTCCCAAAGCGACAGCGGATCAACGGGTTGCACATCATAGTGTCCGTAGAACAACAGATGCGGCCCCCCAGATCCCCCATGGGCCACCACCATCGGATGCCCCGGCGTCGGGCGGGCCGATGCGTCAAACCCCAACCCTTGCAGATCGGCCACCAGCCAATCGGCCGCATGGGCGCAATCAGCCTTATAGGCCGGATCGGTTGAAATCGACGGGATGCGCAACAGCTGCATCAGCCGCTCCAAGGCCTGCGGCAACTGATCGTCGATGCGGGCAAGAACGGCGTCCAAGGTCATGATCTATCTCCGATGGGTGAACGGCGGCAGCCTATCAGGCGGCGGGGGACTGTCCAGTGTCTGCGGATTGCGGTATGAGGCCGCCAACTGCTGCCAAAAGGAACTACACTATGCTGCGCCTCACCCCAGCCGGGATTGTTGCCCTTGCCCTCTGCGTTACCCCGGCGCTGGCCGAACCCTTGACGGGAAAAGAGGCGAAAAAGCTGGTGTTCGCACCGATCATTGCCGAGGTTGAGGTGATGGCCGAGGCTGGCCTTCCCGCCGATCAGGCCGAGGTTTTGAAGACGGTCGGCGTCAGCCAGCCCTATTACGGCGCCATCGCCATCGCCCCCGATGAGGGGCTGATGTCCGAGGCGACGGTTGCGGCGGCGAATTTTCATGACACCGGGTCGGCCAGCGCGGCGGCCTTGGCCGAATGTAACGCCAAGAAAAAGACCCCGACCGATTGTGTGATCGCGGCCTATATCCGCCCAGCAGGGTGGAACGATGCCGGATTCAGCCTTTCGTCCGATGCGACGACGGCGCTGGAGGAGTATGCTCGTCGCAAAGGCGCGCTGGCGATTTCGCCGACGACCGGGGCGTTCGGCATGGCCAAGGGCGATACCGCGGTCGAGCAGGCTCTGACCAACTGCGCGGCGAAGAATGAAAAGGCCACCGATTGCGTGGTTGCCGTTCAAGACTGAAAAGATACATCCCATAGGGACAATTTGTCCCGTTGTCAGGGCGCTGTCTTGATGCAAGTCAAGGAAGCCCGACCGGGGGCCATGCCAATAGGATGGCACAGGACAGACCACGACCAAGGTGCCCGCTACGCTGGCGACACCCAGGAGAGACGCGATGAACTTTGATGCCGCCCTTGATGCCGCCCTTGCCCGTCTGCACGACGAAGGCCGCTACCGCACCTTCATCGAGATCGAGCGGGAGAAGGGGCATTTCCCCCATGCCGTCTGGACCAAGCCCGATGGGTCGAAAAAGGACATCACGGTGTGGTGCGGCAATGACTATTTGGGCATGGGCCAGCACCCGGTCGTGTTGACCGCCATGCACGAGGCGCTGGAGGCAACCGGCGCAGGGTCGGGCGGGACGCGCAACATTTCTGGCACCACGGTTTACCACAAACAGCTGGAAGCCGAGATTGCCGATCTGCACGGCAAAGAGGCCGCCTTGGTCTTTACCAGCGCCTATATCGCCAATGACGCGACGCTTTCCACGCTGCCAAAGCTGTTTCCCGGTCTGATCATCTATTCGGATGCGCTGAACCACGCCTCGATGATCGAAGGTGTGCGCCGCAATGGTGGGGCCAAGCGGATTTTCCGGCACAATGATGTGGCGCACCTGCGCGCGTTGATTGAAGCGGATGATCCGGCCGCGCCCAAACTGATCGCCTTTGAATCGATCTATTCGATGGACGGCGATTTTGGTCCGATCAAGGAAATCTGTGATCTGGCCGAGGAGGTTGGCGCGCTGACCTATATCGACGAAGTGCATGCCGTCGGCATGTATGGCCCGCGCGGGGCAGGGGTTGCGGAACGCGATGGCCAGATGGCCCGCATTGACATCATCAACGCGACTTTGGCCAAGGCCTATGGCGTCTTTGGCGGCTATATTGCTGCATCTGCAAAGATGGTGGATGCCGTGCGGTCTTATGCGCCGGGGTTCATTTTCACCACCTCTCTGCCGCCTGCCGTGGCAGCGGGGGCTGCGGCCTCCATCGCCTATCTGAAAACGGACGAGGGGCAGAAACTGCGTGACAGCCAGCAATTGAACGCCCGCATCCTGAAAATGCGGCTGCGTGGGCTTGGCCTGCCGATCATCGACCATGGCTCACATATTGTGCCTGTGCATGTCGGCAACCCTGTTCATTGCAAGATGTTGAGTGACATGCTGTTGGAAGATCACGGGATTTACGCCCAGCCGATCAACTTCCCCACCGTGCCGCGTGGCACCGAACGTCTGCGCTTTACCCCGTCGCCCGTGCATGATGCGGGACAGATCGACGGGCTTATCAAAGCGATGGATAATCTGTGGCGCCACTGTGCGCTGAATCGCGCCGAGATTTCCGCCTAAGCTCTTTCTGCACATGCAGAATCGTTTGCCCCGTGTTAGGAAATCTACAATAGAGAAAAAATGAGTCGCAGATTGGCGACGGATTTGGGACACACGGGGCACATGGAGCAGATCGTATGATCGGGCGGAGATTTAAGTCCGCAGCGCCAGAGGTCGAGGGACCGAAGGGGTTTGACGATTTCGACATGCGTCTTGGTGATCTCATGCGGGGCGAACGGGCCACCATGGGCAAGTCGCTCTTGGATGTTCAGCGTGATCTGAAGATCAAAGCGACCTATATCGCCGCCATCGAAAATGCCGATGTCTCTGCCTTTGAAGCGCCGGGCTTTATCGCCGGTTTCGTGCGCTCTTATGCCCGCTATCTTGGCATGGACCCCGATCACGCCTTTGCCAAATTCTGCCGCGAGGCGAATTTTCAGGTGGCCCATGGCATGTCGCAGGCCGCGTCTTCTGCCTCGATGAACGCCAAACGGGCCCGGATGGATGAGGCACGCGATTCCATCGCCAGCCCCGCCGTGGCCTTTGGCCCGGCACGGGAAAGCTGGACCCACCGAATCGAACCCGGTGCGATGGGGTCATTTGCCGTGCTGGCAGCGCTGATTCTTGCGCTTGGCTATGGCGGCTGGTCGATTCTGCAAGAGGTGCAGCGCGTGCAGCTGGCACCGGTCGATCAGGCCCCGGTCGTGGTGGCCGAAATTGATCCCTTGGGCGGCGTCAAACCTATCAGCGAACCGGCCCCGGTGACCGAAGAGGTCGCGGCCAACGCCCCCGCCGGTGTGACGACCGATCCCTTGGCGCGGATGAACCAGCCGCAGGCCTTGGCCGTACCGGTGCTGACCTCGCGCGATGGGCCGATTGCGGCGATCAAGCCGGGCGCGATTGCAGATACCCAAGTGGCCAGCGCCCCGGTGACCGTGTCGCCCGATGCCGGCGCGCCGGTACAAGTTTTGGCCGATGCAAAGCCGGGGGTCGAGGTTTTGGCCGTGCGCCCGTCTTGGGTGCAGGTTGCTGCGGCGGATGGCACTGTGCTGTTTGAAAAGATCCTTGATGCGGGCGAACGCTATAGCGTGCCGCCGTTGCAGGACGCGCCTGTGCTGCGCGCAGGCAATTCGGGATCGGTCTATTTTGTCGTGAACGGCACCACCTTTGGTCCGGCCGCGCCGGGGGCCAATGTGGTGAAGAATGTCACCCTCACGGCCGAGGGCTTGACCGGCCAATACGCGGCAGCCGATCTGACCGGGGATGCCGATCTTGCCAAGGTTCTGAACGTGGCTGATGCCGGTGATACGGCCCCGGCGGCAGCGCCTGAACCGACCGCAGCCCCGCTGGAATAATCCCGCCGATCTGGCACAGCGATTGGCCCCGGCGGCATTGCCCCGGGGCTTTTGCACGTCTATCTAGGGGCGATAGAGAAAGGTCATTCCCATGTCGCACAATCCGATCCGTCCTTGGCGCAACATTGACCGCCGTGTGAGCCGTCAGATCATGGTGGGGAAGGTGCCGGTGGGGGGCGATGCGCCGATTGCGGTGCAGACCATGACCAACACACTGACCCATGACGTCAAGGCGACACTGGAACAGATTCAGCGCGCCGCGATTGCAGGGGCCGATATTGTGCGCGTCTCGACCCCGGATGTGGAATCGACCGCCGCTCTGCGCGAGATTTGCCGCGAAAGCCCGGTGCCGATCGTGGCCGACATCCACTTTCACTACAAACGCGCCATTGAGGCGGCAGAGGCGGGCGCGGCCTGCCTGCGGATCAATCCGGGCAATATCGGCGACGCGAAACGCGTGGCCGAGGTGGTCAAGGCCGCCAAGGACCATGGCTGTTCCATCCGCATCGGCGTGAACGCCGGGTCTTTGGAAAAGCACCTCTTGGACAAATACGGTGAGCCTTGCCCGGATGCGATGGTGGAATCCGGTCTGGATCATATCAAGCTGCTGCAAGACAACGATTTTCACGAATACAAGATTTCGGTGAAGGCCTCGGACGTCTTCATGTCGGCTGCCGCCTATCAGCAATTGGCCACCGTCACCGATGCGCCGATCCACCTTGGCATCACCGAGGCGGGCGGGTTGATTTCCGGCACGGTGAAATCGGCCATTGGGCTTGGCAGCCTGCTGTGGTTCGGCATCGGCGACACCATCCGCGTCTCGCTTTCGGCCGATCCGGTCGAGGAGGTGAAGGTCGGGTTCGAGATTCTGAAATCGCTGGGCCTGCGGACCCGAGGCGTACAGATCATTTCGTGCCCATCCTGCGCGCGGCAGGGCTTTGACGTCATCAAGACGGTCGAGGCGCTGGAAAAGCGGCTTGAACACATCAAGACGCCGATTTCGCTGTCGATCATCGGCTGTGTGGTCAACGGCCCCGGTGAGGCGCTGATGACCGACATCGGCTTTACCGGCGGCGGGGCAGGCTCTGGCATGGTCTATCTGGCCGGCCGCCAAGACCACAAACTGGGCAACGACAAGATGATCGACCACATCGTCGAATTGGTCGAATCCAAAGCTGCCGAGATGGAAGCCGCCAAGGTGGAGTGAGCTGCGGGGCGCTTAGGCCCGCGCTTTCAACTGCAATGACAGACCCATGGCCAAGCTGCCATAAACGGCCACGCCGATCAGCAAGGGCAGGGCCGTGCCGTTGAACAACAGCCCCACCGGCACGGCCAAAAGAACCGACGCCACCGTGGCGATGGCCGAGGTGACAGAGGCCGCCATGCCGGCGATATGGCCCAAAGGCTCCATCGCCAGCGCGTTCAGATTGCCCAGCGTCAGGCCCATGACGGCAAAAAGCACGATGGACCACAGAAGATGCACGGCAAAGCCGACAGTCCCCGCCAGCGCTCCGGTGGCCGTCAGCGCCAAATAGGCCAGCGTCACCGCCAAAAGCACGGCATAGGTCGCCTTGACCATGCCGCGCATCCCCACCCGCATCACCAGCCGCGCATTGAGGATCGAGCCCGACATCGACGCCACGGCGATCAGCGCGAACCATTTGGGAAAGCTTTCGGCGCGGTGGAAGGTTTGGTCGAAAATCCCTTCCATGGATGACAGCGTGGCAAACAGCATGCCAAGCGTCAGCGCCTGTGTCGCGATGGAGATCAAGACGATGCGCAGCGACAGCACCTCTTTGCAGGCGGCAAACAACGGCGCAAAGGCCAACGGGCGGCGGTCGGCAAGGGGCAGGGTTTCAGGTTGGCGAAGCTGCATCCATGTGCCGATGAAAAGCGCAAAGCCGATATAGACCAGAAAAATCGCCTGCCAACCGGCCAAGGCCATCACGCCTTGGCCCATCAACGGGGCCACGGCCGGCACAAGGGTAAAGATCATCATGGCAAAGGACATGATCTGTGCCATCTCGCGGCCCTTGAACAGATCACGCACCATCGCGATCGACACCGTGCGGGGTGCTGCCGAACCAAAGCCCATCACCACACGCGCGATCAGCAGAGTTTCAAGGCTGGGGGCCGCCCAGCAGGCTGCCGCCGCCAGAATGTAAAGCGCCATCCCGGCAAGGATGGTGGTCTTGCGGCCAAAGGCATCAGAGAGCGGGCCTGCGAACAGCGTGCCAAGCCCCATCCCAAGGACAAAGGCGGTGATGACAAGTTGCGCCTTGTTGGGATCCGCAGGCGAGAGGCTGGCCGCGATCTGCGGCAGCGCGGGCAGCATGGCGTCAATCGAAAGGGCGATGACCGCAAAAAGAAGCGCCAGCAAGGCGATGAATTCATTGCGGGAAATCGATTGGGGCATGGCACACCTTCAGCCGCCGCAAAAGCGCGGCGAGCGGCGTTGTGACGTGAAGTGGTGGAAAGGTCCAGACCGGGTGGTCAAATTTCGGGCCGCCCCCAACCGGTCGCTGGTCAGGACTTGGCTTTCTCGACCAACTCGCGGATCACATTGCCCCAGACCTCGGGCGGCTGCGCGCCGCTGACCACATATTGTTGGGCGATCAAGAAGGTTGGCACCGAGTTCACCCCCTTGCGGCGGGCGTCCTCATCACGGGCGCGGATGTCATCGGCATCGGCATCACTGTCCAAAAGGCGGGCCACCAACGCCCGATCCATGCCCGCGCTGGCGGCGATATCGGCAAGCACACCGGGATTGCCAATATCACGCCCCTCGCGCCAATAGGCGCGGAACAGCCCCGCCACCGCCGCGTTCTGGCGACCCTCAAGCCCTGCCCAGTGAATCAGACGATGGGCATCCAGCGTGTTGGGAATGCGCTTCGGCGTATCGGGGTCGATCTCGGCCCCGGCGGCCCGGCTCATTTCCTTGAGCCGCAGATGCACTTGGGTCAACTGCGCCTCTCCGAATTTACCGGCCAGATAGGTGCGCTTGTCGACACCTTCGCGCGGCATGTCGGGGTTCAGCTGGAAGGGGTGCCACTCGATCTGAAAGGGGTGGTCGGGATGGGCCTCCAACGCGCGGTCAAGGTTTGCCTTGCCGATATAGCACCACGGGCAAACCGGATCAGAGAAGATATCAAGACGGATCATGGCGGGCTCCGGGGCATGCTGGGGCTGTATCTGGCCTGCTTTGTCGGAGTTTTGGTCCCAAGGGTCAAGCCGCGCCCGGTTGCAAGCCTTGCGAAAACCGCTATAGCCAATGCCATGTCTGCCGATCCGAAAAAACTGATCCGCATTGCCCGTGAAACCGGCGGGCCGCTGGCCGAGGCCGCGCTTGAGGCGCTGGATCTGGGCCTGCGGGTGCGCGATCTGCGCAAGGCCAAGGGCTGGACGCTGGAACAGGCGGCAAGCCAAGCCGGGCTGGCGCGTTCGACCCTGTCGAAGATCGAAAACGGCCAGATGTCACCCACCTATGACGCGCTGAAGAAATTGGCGCAGGGCATGGGCATGTCGGTGCCACAGCTTTTCACCCCGCCCGCAAAACCGCAGGCCACCGCGCGCATGGCGGTGACCAAGCTGGGTGAAGGGCAGGGCCATGCCACCACCACCTACGAGCATGAATTGCTGGCCGGCAGCTTGACCAAAAAGCAGATGCTGCCCTATCGCGCCACCATCCGCGCCCGCTCGATGGACGAATTTGACGGCTGGGTGCGCCATGACGGCGAAGAGTTTCTTTATGTGCTGACCGGCGTCATCCGGCTTTACACCGAATTTTATGAGCCGGTCGACCTGCGCCGGGGCGACAGCGCCTATTATGACGCGTCGATGGGGCATAATGTGATTTCGGTGTCAGATGATGACGCCACCTTGTTGTGGGTGACCTCGCTGGCCTGAGAGGGTGCAAAGAGCCTCCGGCGCGCCTGAAATCAGGGATTTAAGGCCTGAGTATTTCAAAAGGCGCAAGACCTTGGACCGCGGCTCTTGCCCATCGGCTTGATCCAGATCACTGTCATGCATAAAAAAAACCATAATTTAAAACGGCGCTTTCGTGGGGGGACCGCGAAAGGGGGAGGGTTCATGCGGCTTGCGATCCTGACGGATATTCATGCCAATCGCGAAGCGTTCGAGGCGGTTTTGGCCGATTGCGCGGGCATGCGGATCGACCGCTATGTGTTTTTGGGCGATATCGTTGGCTATGGGCCAGACCCGGCTTGGTGCATTGACAAGCTGGTTGAGATGATAGCGGCCGGGGCGATTGCGGTGCGCGGCAATCACGACCGGGCGGTGGGGGTGCCGGACGGGGCGCTGAACTCCAATGCCCGCCGGGTGATCGACTGGACGGTGGATCGGCTGTCGGCCGCCCATAAGGCCGTGCTGAGCGATCTGCCTTTGACCGTGGCAGAAGACGACCTGCTGTTTGTCCATGCCAGTGCCAATGATCCGCAGGACTGGATCTATGTCACCAGCGAACATCACGCCATGCCGTCGTTTCGCGTGTCAAAGGCGCGGGTGATCTTTTGCGGACATGTCCACAAGCCCGCACTTTACAGCCACGACATGAGCGGCCGCGTCATGGGCCATGGCTTTGGCTATGGCACTGGGGTGCCGTTGATCCGCTCGCGCCGCTGGCTGGCGGTGGTCGGTTCGGTCGGCCAACCGCGCGATGGGTCTGGGTTGGCGTCATGGTCGATCATGGACACCGAAAAGAACGAGTTGACCTTCCGCCGCGTCGGCTATGACAGCGCCACCACAGCGCGCAAGGTGCGCAGCGCGGGCCTGCCCGAGGCTTTGGCCGCCCGGCTGGTGAAGGGGATCTAGGGGAAAAGGCATGCAGATCAAGCCGCAGACGGGCCTAGAGATTGACGGCTTCACGCTTGGCGACAAGCTGCATACGGGCGGCTTTGCGACCATCTGGGAGGTGACGCATCCGCTGTATCGCACGCCCATGGTGATGAAGGTTCCCACCATTCTGGACGGCTATGACGGCCCGACCATTGTGGGCTTTGAGGTGGAGCAGATGATCATGCCGCGCCTGACGGGGCCGCATGTGCCGCGGGTGATGGGGCAGGGTGACTTTGCCCAGATGGCCTATATCGTGACCGAAAAGATCCCAGGCGGCTCGCTCTGGCAGCATTTCAAAAGGGCGCCCTTGGCAATTGACGAGTTGATCGAGATGACGGCGCGCATGGCCCAAGCCGTGCATGACCTGCACCGCCAGCATGTCATCCATCTGGATCTGAAGCCCGACAATTTCCTGCAACGCCCAAGCGGCGAGATGGTGCTGATCGACTTTGGCCTGTCGCGCCACGACCATCTGCCCGACCTTTTGGCCGAGGAATTCACCATTCCGATGGGCACCTTCCCCTATATCGCGCCGGAACAATATCTGCGCCAGCGCGGGGACTTGCGCAGCGATCTTTATGCGCTTGGCGCCATGATCTACCAGCTTGCCACCGGCAAGATGCCCTTTGGTGAGCCTGACACGCTGAAACAGGTGCGTCAGCGGCTGTGGCGCGATCCTGTGCCGCCGCGCGCCTTGCGGACCGAGATCCCGGAATGGCTGCAGGAAATCATCCTGCGGGCGATGGAGGTGGATCCGGCCAAGCGCTATCAATCGGCCGCCCAGATGATCTTTGATTTGACCCACCCGATGCAGGTGCGACTGACCGCCCGCGCCCATAAAATGGCGCAGGACGGGTTCTGGACAGTCTGGAAACGCAGCCGCGTGATGAAGCGGGTGAAATCCTTTGGCACGCCGATCTCTATGGCCGGCCAGATCGACCGCGCACCGATCCTGCTTGTCGCGGTGGATCTGTCGCCCGAGATGGAAAGCCTGTCCGATCAGCTGTTCCGGGCCGTAAAGCGGATGCTGGTCATTCAGCCAGATGCGCGGGTGGCTTGTGTGAACGTCATCAAGACGGCCCGGATCGGCATTGACCAGACCACCGATGCGGCAGGCAATCACCTGCATGTCAGCCGACTTGTCGGCCTGAAATCCTGGGCCGAGGGGATCGAGTTGACCGATGATCGGCTGACCTATTCGATCTTGGAAAACTCAGACCCGGCCAGCGCAATTCTGGACCATGCCGAAGCCGTTGAGGCCGACCACATCATGATGGGCGCGCGGGGCCATTCGACCACGCGGCGTTTTTTGGGGTCGGTTTCTGCGCGGGTGGTGGCCGAGGCGCCATGCTCGGTCACCGTGATCCGATTGCCCGAAGGCCGCAAGGCCGAAGCCGTTGCGGAAGACGCAGCCGTTTAGTTGCCGCCGAACCAACCTTGCACGGTACGCGCGCCGTTCGACACATCCTCGCCCGCCCCTGCAACAGTGTTGCAGGCGGCCAACAAGGACAGCAGGGCGAGGAGAGCGAGAGGTTTCATTCTTCGATCCAGAAAGTTTCGGGGTTGAACCCAGGGTAGAAGCCATAAAGCGGCAGGCGATCAGGGTAATGCAACCGCGCGTCATGGGCAATGAGGTCGCGATCCGCATACCACATCGGCACCACATAGCGCCCGGCCGTCAGCAAACGGTCCAGCGCCATGGTCGCATCCTTGAAACTGTCGGGGTCGGTGGCCGTCAGCATCTTGTCGATCATCGCGTCCACTGCGGGGGATTTGATGCCGGGCAGATTGCGTGAGCCAGATTGATCGGCCTGTTCCGCGCCCCAGTACAGCCGCTGCTCGTTGCCCGGCGACAGGCTGAGTGCGCGCAGGATGTAGGTCATGTCAAACTTGAACTCATTGACCCGCTCTTTGTACATCGCGGCATCCACCGTCTGCACCCGCGCGAAAATACCCAAACGCTTCAGCGCCTCGATATAGATATTGGCGGTGGCGATCATATCGTCCGAGCCGTTTTGTAGCAGGATTTCAAACGAGAACGGCACACCGGCCGCATTGACAAGCTGGCCATTGGTCACCGTCCAGCCGGCGTCTTCCAGCAACCCCATCGCGCGCCGCAGGTTCTTGCGATTGGCCTCGGACCCGTCAGAGACCGGCAGCGTGTAGCCCTCGAGCGTGCCGGGCAGAAGATCGGCCGCATAGGGCTGCAACAGGGCGCTCACCTTGTCATTGGCCGGGGCCGCCACGTCGCCCGCCAAGGGAGAGTTCGCGAAATAGGACGAAATCCGCGGCAGCGCCCCCGCATTGAGTGTGCTGTTCACCAGTTCAAAGTTGAACGCGAGGATCATCGCCTCGCGCACACGCCAATCGGCAAAAAGCGGCGAGCGGGTGTTCATCGCAAAGCCTTCGATCCCGGCGGGGCGCTGATGCGGCAGCGAGGCCAGTGTCACCTTGCCTTCGGTCACGGCGGGATAGTCGAAATTCACCTTCCATTTCGCCGGGTTGGTTTCGCGCCACAGCATTTCTTCGCCGGCGCGGAAGGCCTCGAACACGGTGGCGGCAGAGCCGAAATATTCCACGCGGATTTCGGCCAGATTGTTCAGGCCACGATTGAAGGGCAGATCCTTGCCCCACCAGGTCGGATTGCGGGCATAGGTGATCGACTGGCCGGGCTTTGCCTCAAGCACGATATAGGGGCCTGAGCCGATGGGGGCGGTCAGGGTCGTTTCGTCAAAGGCCTTGCCCTCCCATTGCGCCTTTTTCAGAACCGGGCGCATGCCAAGGATCAGCGGCAATTCGCGGTCCGAGGTGTTGAAGGTAAAGCGCACAGAGCGCGGGCCGGTCACCTCGGCACGGGCAATCTTCTTCCACGCATTCTGGTAGCGCGGGCTGCCAAGCGTGCCCAGCGTCTCGAAAGACCACAGCACATCTTCGACCGTGACGGGGGTGCCGTCGGAAAACTTCGCCTGTTCGCGCAGGGTAAATTCAACATAGCTGCGGGCCGCGTCGGTATCGACCGATTCGGCCAAAAGGCCGTAAAGCGTGAACGGCTCGTCGATAGAGCGGCCCATCAGGCTTTCCACGGTCAAAGAGCCCAACTGGCTCGGGGCCTGTCCCTTGAGGATATAGGGATTGAGCGAATCGAATCCCCCCGATTCGCCCAAGACCAGCCGGCCGCCCTGCGGGGCATCAGGGTTGGCATAGGGCAGGGACACAAAATCAGGTGGGAGTGCCGGGGAGCCATACATAGCTATGCCATGCGACGGCTGGGCCTGGGCCTTTTGCACAAAGACCGATTGACCAATGAAAGCCAAGCTTCCGGCCAAAGCCAGGGTGCAGAGCCGGGTTATTCCCTGTTTCATTCCAGCAACAATCCTCTCTTGGCGGGGCTTATAACCCCTTCCTACGCGGGGTTTCTTGGCAATTCAAACTTTTAGCTTGGATCACCCTGCGAGGGGGGATATAAGAAGGGCACTGCTCGATAGGTTTCTTGCCTGTATGAAACCTGCCTCAACGACTTAACGCCGGCTTCGCGCCGGCGTTTTTTTTGGCGTTCTGGCATGGCCTTGGCCCGATCAGAGGCTGTTTTGGCCCGAATTAGGGCGCAGGCCTCACATCAAACGACGAAACATTTCTTTGCACCGGGCGCGAAGAGGATCACGGACATTGGGGATAGACGGACAATCGGGTCACCTTGGGGTGCCGATTGCGGGGTGTTTTCGCATTGGTGACGGGCGTTGAATTGATTATGCTGTGGCGCAGAAACAAATAGGGTTGGGGCCATGATGTTGGCGGGCAAGACGGCGGTTGTGACGGGGTCGAATTCGGGAATCGGTCTGGGTGTGGCCGAAGAACTGGCGCGGGCCGGGGCGGATGTGGTGCTGAACAGCTTCACCGATCGGGCCGAAGACCACGAGCTGGCCGCCGATCTGGCGCATCGCCATCGCATCAAGGCGCGCTATATCGCCGCCGACATGTCGCGTGCCGACGAGTGCCGGGCGCTGATCGCCAAGGCGGGGGCCTGCGATATTCTGGTGAACAATGCCGGTATTCAGCATGTAGCGCCCGTGGATGAATTTCCGGTCGACAAATGGAACCTCATTCTGGCGATCAATCTGTCATCGGCCTTCCACACCGCCGCCGCCGCGCTGCCCTTGATGCGGGCGCGGGGCTGGGGCCGGATCATCAATATCGCCTCGGCCCATGGCTTGACCGCCAGCCCCTTCAAATCGGCCTATATTGCGGCCAAACATGGCGTCGTGGGCCTGTCAAAGACCATCGCACTAGAGACGGCGGGGCAGGGGATCACCTGCAATGCGATCTGTCCCGGCTATGTGCTGACCCCGTTGATCGAGGCACAGATCCCCGATCAGATGAAGGTGCATGGGATGGACCGCGACACGGTGATCCGCGATGTGATGCTGCTGCGTCAGCCCAGCCGCCAATTTGCCACCACCGAACAGATCGGCGGCACGGTGACCTATCTGTGCAGCCCCTATGCCGATCAGGTGACGGGGACCACGATTTCGGTCGATGGCGGCTGGACGGCGCTGTAAAGGCGCCGCTAGCGGGCGGCGAGAGCGCTTTGCAGCTGATCCTTGGATGCGGGATAGACAAGACCTGCCGAAACGATCAGCTTCACCGCCTCATCCGCCTTGAGATCCAGCACAATCACCTCGCGTTCCGGCACAAAGACCAAAAAGCCCGAGGTCAAGGGCGTCAGCCCGATGAAGACGGCAACCATTTCTTCGCCATTCGGCAACTTCGCCGCAATCTCGCCCTTGGGTTTGGTCGCGACCATCCCCACCGCCCAATAGCCTTGGCGGGGAAACTCGACGAGACAGGTGCGATCAAAGCTCTTTTCCTTCTTGGTGAAGAAGGTCTCGGTGATCTGCTTCACCCCGGAATAGACCGAACGCACCAGAGGAACCCGGTCGACCATATCCTCGGTCTTGCGCATCACTGACCTGCCGATCAGCCCGCGCGCGAGCCAGCCCACGATGGCGGTAACGACCAGAAAGACCAGCACACCAACGCCGCGCACCGGGAAATTCGCTTCCGGGCCGAAATAACGCTCGACAAGCGCCTCGGGTTGATAGGCGGCGGGGATCAGGGGCAGGATCCAGCCATCAATCCAGCCGATGACGCCCCAGACGACATAGATCGTCAGCCCCACCGGTAAGACGACAACAAGCCCTGTCAGAAAAGACGCCCGGAAGGCGGCCAGAATTGAACGGCGGGGGTCTTCAGACATGGGGCCTCCTGTGCGCGCACCGCCACTCTACGGTCAGCGCATGGCTTTCGCAATCGCCGCGCCAAGCCGGGCATTTGACAGCACAAGGGCGATGTTTGACGCCAGAGAGCGGCCTTCGGTGATCTGGAAGATGCGGTCCAGCAGGAAGGGGGTCACGTCTTTGGCGCTGATGCCTTGCGCCTCGGCCTCGACCAAAGCGGCCTCGATGGCCGGGTTGATGTCTTCGCGCGGAATTTCAGCCTCGGCCGGGATCGGATTTGCCACCAACTGCCCGCCCGGCAGGCCAAGCAGCCCCCGCATCTGGTGGGCGGCGGCGATCTCGCGCGGGTCGTCCATCCGCAACGGCGCCTTCAATCCCGAGGAGCGCGACCAGAAGGCCGGGAATTCATCCTGACCAAAGGCGATGACCGGCACGCCTTGGGTTTCCAGCACTTCCAGCGTTTTGGGCAGGTCGAGAATGGCCTTGGCCCCGGCGGCCACCACGGTGACCGGCGTCGCGGCCAATTCCATCAGATCGGCAGAAATGTCGAACGAGGTTTCCGCCCCCCGATGCACGCCGCCAATGCCGCCTGTGGCGAACACCTTGATGCCCGCCACATGGGCGCAGATCATGGTGGCTGCCACTGTGGTGGCCCCGATCCCCCCGGTGGCAAGGCAGGCGGCCAGATCAGCGCGCGACAGCTTGGCGACATGGGTCGCCTGACCAAGCCTGTCCAACTCACCCTCGGTCAAACCGATGTGGATGCGTCCGTCCATGATGGCAATGGTCGCAGGCACCGCACCATGGGCGCGGATTTCAGCCTCGACCGCGCGAGCGGCTTCGACGTTTTGCGGAAACGGCATGCCGTGGGTGATAATGGTGCTTTCCAAAGCCACGATCGGCGCGCCGCCTGCGCGGGCCTCGGCAACTTCGGGCGAAAATGTAAGGGGCAGGGCGGTCATGATCCGATTTCTCCAGAAACATATGTGGCAGCGGCCTTGAGGGCACGAGAGAGCGCAGCGGCACGGTCAGCCCCGTCACGCTCGGCCACGATATGGGCCGCCATGAACGTATCGCCCGCGCCGGTGACACGCGCCACCATCACCGGCGGCGGGGCGTCAGAAATTACACCAAGGCCTGCGGTGCCTTCGGCGCAAGCCTTGCCGCCATTGGTCACCAAGACCCGACCAGCCCCCCGCGCCAGCAGCGCCTCGGCTGCGGCGGCAGCGGTCTCGGCATGGCCGCGGGTCAGAAGATTGGCTTCCTCAAGATTGACATAGAGCGTCGCACGTGGGTGTTTCAGCAACGGCAACAGCCGCTCGGCCTTGCCGGGGCTGGCCGGGGCCACCCGCAGGTCGGCGGCGGCAAAGAGCGGTGAGGCAGCGATCTCGGCCAAAAGTGCCTCGGTCAGATTGCCATCCAGCGCAATCAACCCCGCCCAAGGCGTTGTCGCCGACCCGAGCGCGCCGTTGGCCAAAGGCCGCAAAATCTTGTCGCCCGCAGCCTCTAGCGAATGGGCGTCGGCGATGGCCGCGATCAACCCATTGGCTCCCTCGACCGCCATATAGCGGTCGGTCGGCAGATCATCCGAGCGATAGGCATGGTCGGTCGCAAGCCCCATGCGGGCGCAAGCGGCGATCAGTTCATCGCCCTCGGCGTCGCGGCCAATGGCCGTCAGGATCGCAGGGGTCAGGCCAAACCGTGCCAAAGTCATGGCGATGTTCATGGCCACGCCCCCCGGCAACCGGGTGATACGCCCTGGCACATCCGAGCCAAGCCGCATCGAGGCGGGTGAGCGGCCGATGATGTCCCAAAGAATAGAACCGATGCAGAGGATATCTGGTGTCATGACCCTTCATCGCCCGACTGACCGGGGCTGCGCAAGGGGGCTATATGCCGTGCAGCGCTGCCGTGATGCCCGTCGCAATCGGGCTGATTTCCTGCTAATGTCAGGCCATGCGCTTTCGCCCTGAGATGCTGTTGCGCCTGTGGGGCAGGGCGGCCAGACCTACGCCCGACTGCCGTAGCGCGGCCCCGCTCGGCCTTCGGTCCCCTGCCAGTGGGCCAGATCAGGGGGGACGAGATGTCAAATGCAGCAACCACAGCGCTTTTGTCCCGGATGGCGGACCGTTTGCATCTGACCGATGGCGGGTTGGAAACCACGATGATCTTTCACGAAGGGCTGGATCTGCCGCATTTCGCCGCCTTCACACTGCTTGAGCGCGCCGAAGGCCGGGCCGCGATGCGGCGTTATTTCACCGGCTTTCTGGATCAGGCCGCAAATCTTGGGCTGGGATATGTGCTGGACACCGCGACGTGGCGGGCCAGCGAAGGCTGGGGCGAGACGATGGGCCTGGCGCCCGGTCAAATCGATTACCTCAATCGCGAGGCGGTGGCCTTTGCCGAAAGCCTGCGTGACGCCCATGGGCAAGGTGATGCCTTGATAAACGGCGTGATCGGACCGCATGGCGATGCCTACAAGCCAGACAGTGTTCTCGGCCCCGACGAGGCGTTTGACTACCACCATCGGCAGATTGGTGTGCTGGCCGATGAGGGGGTGGATCTGGTCACGGCGCTGACGATTTCCTCGACGGGTGAGGCGATCGGCATCGCAGAGGCAGCACAGGATGTCGGGGTGCCTGTGGTGCTGTCCTTTACGGTCGAGACCGATGGCAAGCTTTTGGGCGGCCTGACCTTGGCCGAGGCGATTACGGTGACAGATGCCGCGACCTCGGGCTATCCTGCATGGTATGGGATCAACTGCGCCCACCCAGATCATTTTGCCACCAATCTGCGTGGGGCATGGACGACGCGGCTAGGCCTGTTGCGGGCCAATGCCTCGCGCCAAAGCCATGCGGAACTTGACGCGGCCACCGAACTGGATGATGGCGATCCCGACGATCTGGCACGCGCCTATGCCGCGCTGCGCCAGCGCCTGCCGGGCCTGCGGGTCTTGGGGGGCTGCTGCGGCACCGACCTGCGCCATGTTGCGGCCATCAGCCAAAGCTGGCACGGCTAGGGCCAACGCACCAACGTCTCTACGGCTTTCGGCTTGCGTTCCATGACAGGGCAGTGTAGGGACGCGCCACTTCACAGGTGCGGCTTGGGTGCCGCGGGGAGAAATCCCGTATCATCCGCCGGTTGGGGGCAACCCTGAAGACGGCCGCGCCAAGGTTTAAACCGGAAAAGGAAAAGACATGGCTCTTCCCGAGTTCTCCATGCGTCAGCTGTTGGAAGCTGGCGTTCACTACGGCCACCAGACCCAGCGTTGGAACCCGCGCATGGGCGAGTATATCTACGGTGACCGCAACGGCATCCATATCCTCGACCTGACCCAGACCGTCCCGATGCTGGACGCCGCTCTGAAGGTCGTGCGCGACACCGTCGCCAAGGGCGGCCGCATCCTGTTCGTCGGCACCAAGCGTCAGGCTCAAAAGCCGGTCGCCGAAGCCGCTGAAAAATGCGCACAGTATTTCATGAACCACCGCTGGCTGGGCGGCACGCTGACCAACTGGCAGACCGTGTCGAAGTCGATCCAGCGTCTGAAGCACATCGACGAAGTTCTGGGCGCTGGCGGCGAAGGCCTGACCAAGAAAGAACGCCTGATGATGGAACGCGACCAGGCCAAGCTGCAAGCTTCGCTCGGCGGCATCCGTGAAATGGGCGGCACCCCGGACCTGCTGTTCGTGATCGACGTTGGTAAGGAAGACCTCGCCATCCTCGAAGCACAAAAGCTGGGCATCCCGGTTGTCGGCATCGTCGACACCAACTGCTCGCCCAAGGGCGTTGACTATGTCATCCCCGGCAACGACGACGCGGCCCGCGCCATTGCTCTGTACTGCGACCTGATCGCCCGTGCAGCTCTGGACGGCATGTCGGCCCAAATGGGCGCGGCTGGCGTTGACCTTGGCGCTTTGGAAGAAGCTCCGGCCGAGGAAGCTGCCGAGGCCTGATCGGCCTTGTCACGACCATGACATCCGGCGGGGGGAATACTCCCCGCCAATCCATTTCAGGAATTCAGGAGTCTGAAAAATGACCGCAATCACCGCTGCAATGGTGAAAGAGCTGCGCGATTCGACCGGCGCAGGCATGATGGACGCCAAAAAGGCGCTGACCGAAAACGACGGCAACATGGAAGCCGCTGTTGACTGGCTGCGTACCAAGGGTCTGGCGAAAGCCGCCAAGAAAGCTGACCGCGTCGCCGCCGAAGGCCTCGTTGGTGTGGCTGTGTCGAACGGCAAAGGCGTGGCTGTCGAGATCAACTCGGAAACCGACTTCGTTGCCAAGAACGCCGATTTCCAGGCGCTGGTGCGTGAAGTCGCCAAAGTCGCGCTGAGCGCGGGCGACTCGGTTGAGGTGGTGAAAGCTGCCCACCTGAACGGCAAGTCGGTTGACGAAACCATTCAGGAAACCATCGCCCGTATCGGCGAGAACATGACCTTCCGCCGCATGCACATTCTCGAAGGCGAAACCGTTGTGTCCTATGTGCACAACGCCGCTGCTGAAGGCATGGGCAAAATCGGCGTTCTCGTTGCGCTGAACGGCCCGGCTGCCAAGGCCCAAGAGATCGGCAAGCAATTCGCGATGCACATCGCTGCGACCAATCCGCTGTCGCTGAGCGAAGCCACCCTTGACCCGGTTCTGGTCGAGCGTGAACTCTCCGTGCAGACCGCCAAGGCGCTGGAAGAAAACGCCGCGTCGGCCAAGCCGAAGCCCGATGCTGTGATCCACAACAACATCATCCCGGGCCGTATGAAGCGCTTCCTGTCGGAAAACACGCTGATGGGTCAGGCTTTCGTCATCAACCCCGACCTGACCGTTGAAGCCGCCGCGAAAGAGGCTGGCGTCGAGATCACCGGCTATGCCCGCGTGATGGTTGGCGAAGGCGTTGAGAAGAAAGAAGAAGATTTCGCAGCTGAAGTTGCGAAGATGGTTCAGGGCTGAGTTTCAGCACCAGATTCAGGGCAGGGGCTGGCGGCAACGCCAGCCCTTTGTCTTTGGCGATCGGCGCAGCGCGGTTATCAGGTCAACCAAGGAGCTGACCTGATTGCGGGCCGACCAGCAGTCGACCACCAGCCAAACGGCGCGGATAGCGGTTGCACATTAAATCTGGAACCCGTGATCCTGCTGGAACGCCGCATGGACGTCTGGCGCAACAACTTGTCTGTCTGCACGGGGCTGATCGGTAGCATCCGACGCCAATCGCATTAAGTTGGCATTTGTAGCGTCTTAAGCCTCTTTTGTTGGCATGTATATTACATAATATTGATTATGCGACAAATCCTTTGATCCGGGTTATCCGGGATCAGGGGCATATCTGAAAACTGCAAGTTGCCCCTCAAAAACGGAGGTTTAATTTGCAAAACCAACTTCTGCGGGCGCTCTGGCCCGTTCTCCTGAAAACCGTCGTTCCCGCTGCTCTTGGTTCTCTTGGAACCATGGCGGCGGTCGTTTGGTCGGACGGCTTCCGCGCCTTCTGCGGGGTCTGATATGACCGAGTTCTCAACCTCAAGCCCGATCTCGACCTATGAACAAGCTGTTTGGCAACTCGCCAAATTTGAGCTTGTTCAAAAGCACACGCCTGACCAACTGGCGCTTGCTGTCTCTATCGTTGCCGATGTCTTTTGGTTCTCTGAGGCCAAAGTCCGGCACGATGTTCAACGCGCTATCCGGCGCGTGTCCGCTGAACCAAAGCCGCGCAAACGCCCGTACGGGTATGAGCGTCGGGCGGTGTACTGATGCCGTTGCTTGAAGCACTTATCGGGGCGGGATCGTCGCTGCTTGGTGGCCTGTTTGGTCAATCGAGTGCGGCGGCTGATCGGCGTTTCAATGCCGAGCAGATCGACAAACAAAACGAGTATAACAAGCCGATTAACATTCGGAAACGTGCTGAGGAAGGCGGGTTTAACCCCCTTTCCTTCATCGGTCCGGGTGTCGGCTTGCAAACTGGCGTGGCGCAAGCCAATTCCGCTAACTATATGGGCGCGGCTATCGCCGACGCTGGTATGGCTATCGCGGACAACATCGCCAACAGCACGAAACGTAAGCAAGCTGAACAGCTCGGCGCTTTGGAAATTGAAAACGCCAAGCTGCAAAATAAGCTGCTTCAGCTGACCTTGCGTCCCAAGGTTGGCGGCGTTTATGCTCAACGCGAAACGACGCCGACTATCGCGGCGGCTGTGGGGGGCGGAAATGCTGGCGAAGCTGGTTTATTTGGTGTCACGGCTACTAGCTCTGCTGGTGTTAGCGGGTCTGTTGGACTTGGTGGCTCGGCTAACGCTAGCGGCGATGCAATAAGGACTAGTGATAACTGGGTTGCCAGTGACGGCACTGTGTTCGCCGGGCCGGGTTCTAAATCTATGGATTTGGAGCAGGTCGTCGGCGCGGCGGTTATGGATATGTACGGGCGGGGCGTCGGTTTAGGGCGTCAGTTGCCTAAATCCGATGGCCCCCGGTACGGCCGTTCTTTTGCGGATAAATTTTGGTCGCGGTTGGCCTCTGAGGCGTCGCATGCGTCGTCCGCGTTTCAGCGCGGCGACCAGCGCAACGCAAAGTGGGTGGCCTCCGCGCTTTATCCGGCTGTTCATGCGACGGAAAATCAGGCTCGGGCCTTCGGCACGAACTGGTATCGGGAGCAATTCCCGTGAGCAAAAAACCCTGCAAATCTTGCGCCAAGCGTCGGGCGGCTCTCAAGTCCGCCTCGCAATCAATCATCAACAAAATCAAGGCGAAGGGTCTTACTCTTCGCGTCAAATCTGAGGTGAAATAATGGACTTTAAAACAGCCCGTAACGTGCGCCGTGAAGCGCGCACCCTTGTTGGCCGCACCCGTGGCGGCAAGCTGGCCCCGATCATGGCCACCCCGGTTCGGGGCAACGAAGGCGGCATGCTCTCGCAGAACGTCACTATGGAACTCGACCCTATCATGGGTCGGATGATTACCCCCATCACTGCCGAACTGACGGCAGTCTTTGTTCCCGTTCAAGCGATTGACGCGATCAAAGACCCCAACGCCGCTTATGCGGGGATGACCGAAGTCCTCCGCGAAAAGCTGCTCTCCGGCAATCCGCTCTTTGGTCTCGAAACCGAAGGCGAAATCTCCAAGCGCTGCGGTGTTAATCCGCGCTCGGTCGGCGGGGTGAAAAAGGTCAATGAAATGGTGCGCTTGGCGCACAATGCTGCGGTGAACTATCTGCGGCAGCGGAAGTATCACAAAGCGACCGCCCTGCCCCATACGAATACTGCGATCACGCCCGCGCTGATCGCTCAAACTGTTCTCGACCGTCTCAACGGCGTTCTTGATCCCGATGATCGGATCAACGGCGCTTTTTCGTTCACTCTTCCTAACGTGACGTTGCCTGCGGCGGATCTCGTCGTGCAAGGTATTGGCACCAACAGCGCTATGGCGTCGGTGACCACGGCGACCGTTAAAGAAACGGGCGGCACTGGCACTGAAACGTGGACTCGCGCGGCGGTGAATAACGGCACTTCGCCCAATAACACTTGGTTGGAAGTTGACGCGAATAATCGGCCGATGATTTTCGCCAAACTGAACCAAACTGTGTTTGGCGGCGGTCAAACTTCGCAAGTGTCTTTGACTGACATTTACAACGCTGAAAAGGCTGACGCCCTCACGCGCACCATGCGTACGATCATGGATGAAAACCCGGAATACGGGGAAGAAATGATTCTGCGGTGGGCGCACGGCCTTATGGTCGATGCTGGCAAAGTCCCGTTTGTCATTGCTGAAAAGCAAGCTGTCTTCGGGCGCAACATCGTTGGCGCGACTGACACGGCGGGTATCACCGCCGAAACCATCCGGTCCGATATGATGCTGCAAATGGGCTTTTCGGTTCCTCTCCCGAAAACCGAACTCGGCGGCATCATTATCACCTTCATCGCGATCAAGCCGGATGAAACCCTTGCGGGCCAGCCGCATCCGTTCCTCTCGGACGTCTGGGGCCTTGATAACTTCGTCGCTGACGAAATGGCCCTTGATCCCGTTCCGGTCACCATCCGCGAATTGGATGCGGACTGCACGTCTGCGCAGGAAAGCACGGTGGCGCTCTACACGGGCCACAACGCGCTGAAAGCGACGTATGTTGATTACGGCCTGAACCGCCACCTCAACCCAACCACGGTCGCCAATAAAACGGCGCTCTGGCAAATCAAGGTTCCTATGTCTGTCACGCCTGACAGCATCCTCTATCCCGACACCTTGGATCATTACCCCTTCGCCGATCAGCTCGCCGAAGTCTGCACCTATACGGTTGCTTCTCAAGCGGTCGTGCAAACCCCGATGCACATCGGCCCGACGCCGGTTGAGACTCTGGCTATCATCAACCAAGAAACCCTGTTTGAGGCTTAATCATGCAAGAGATTAACTCGCGCTCCTTCCTCGTTTCGTCCCAAGGTGGAACCTTGGATTATGTGGCACCTGACGGGGAAATCCTTTTCTCCGTCGCGGTGCCGCCCGGTCGGGTGGCTGCCCGCGAATATCTCGATCTCGTGCCGGAAGGCTGTTGGGTCGAGGTGTCGTCAGGTCTCGCGGTGGTCAATCCCCGCCACGGCTACGGGGTCCAGTCCTACGGCCCCGGCTCTCACGATAGCGGCGCAAACCCGGACTTCCGGCCCACCTCGGCCTCTCGCTTCGAAAACGAAATGCGGCTGACCCTGAACAAAATTCAGGCGCAGACCGCGCGTATCGAGGCCCGCGAACGGGCGCTTGCGGCCATCGAGCGCATGCCCATGGCCTCTGCCCCGGCTCCTGAACCTGATCCGGTTCTAGAGCCTGTCCAGCCGGAACCTGCACCCGTTGCAGAGTAGGGCTTACATCAAGCGAGTTTGGCGGGTCCCCAAGGATCGGGGACCCACCGAATACCTCGCTACGCTCGTTACCAAATTGCTGGTCAAGCACGGCTGGCCAGCGGTTTGGACCGAAAGCGGGCTTCCCGGCTTTGACGCCTTCGTCATTGACTATCACAAAGACAAGGGCCTCCCCGGCCCTGATTTCTGGTCGGCGGTCTCTATCGCCGTCCGTATCGTCGCGCGGACCTATCGCGTCGACGTTCATGAACACAAAGGCTTTGTCGAATTGACAAAAGCCTACCGCGTCACAGACGGCGGACATTTCAAGGAAATCTAAAATGATCTTGCAAGGCGGTGAGCCTGTGCGAGAGGCGGTGCTGCATTGCGCCGCCATCCGCACGGGTCAATTCGACGGAATGACCCCGTTTCAGGTGTTTCTGACCATCAACAGATGGCACCATGAACGGGGCTTCAAAAACGGCTTCGGTTATCACGGCATCTTTATGCCCGATGGCACTTTCTACGGCGGGCGACCCCTGACCATGCAGGGGGCGCACGTCATAGGCCATAACAAGGCCACGTGGGGCCTGCTCATGATCGAGAGCCGCACCATCAAAGAGCTTGGCGAGGCGGAGGACTACTACACCCCGCACCAAATCCGCGCCGTCAAGGCGTGGATTCGCGCGTGGCCGCAACTGGAAAAGGTAAGCGGCCATAACGATTACGCCAACAAGCTCTGTCCCGGCTTTAAGGTCCAGTCAGAAGACTGGCTCTAAAGCCCCAGCCCCACCCCCCTAACGAACGTGGGGGGTGGGGCGTTTGCATACTCCTAGTTCCAGTATGCACTTTAAGACACAAACAAGGCCCCTCCCCCATGTGTACACGCCCCATAACCAAAGACGGCAAAACCTTCGCCTGTCGCACGTGCGATCAATGTATCGCAACACGCCGCGCCGGGTGGATCGCCCGCGCCATGGCAGAAAAGGCCATGTGGCCGCATACGCTCTGCGTTGCTCTGACCTATAATAATGACACGCAGGAAAACCGCGATGCGGCTGCGATGTTCAACTATGGCGATGTGCGGGCGTTTCTGAAACGCCTGCTCCGCGCGTCCACCTATAAAAAACCCGGATCTCGGGTGCGCTTCATCTGTGCCGGGGAACAAGGCGACCGCTACGGGCGCTGCCACTGGCACCTGATCCTCTATTCGGATCTCGATCTTACGCAGCTGGGCACCGTCCAGCTTCGCGGCGAAACCATCACTGACCGGAACGATATGTTCACGGTCGGCAAGCAAAAGCGCCGCCTGCATTGGTCCTTATGGGCAACGAACGATGTTCCTAAAGGGTTCGTCACCTTCCAAGAACCCGATCAAGGGGGCATGGCCTATGTTTTGTCTTACTGTCTTAAAGACCAGTTCACGCAGCAAAAGTCTGAAGGGACGATGCGTGAGGCCAAAAGTGAAAACTTTGCTACTGGTCTATTCCGCATGTCCAAGCGTCCCAGCATTGGGGAAAGCTGGCTCATGCGTAAACTGGAAGGGCTAGAAGCCTCCGGCTCGGTCCTTCCCTCTCTACAAATCAAAATTCCGGACATGTCCGGTTATTGGCACCCTAACGGCACTTTTCGAGAAAAGGCGCTGTGGGGCCTCGTCGCGCTGAACCAGCGCGCTGTCTGGGCCACTGGCGCTAACGCGCCCCAGTGGGCCGCGCTGCTGGCTTCCTGCAAAGATAACCCCTCTGATTTGGAGATACTTAATGTCACGCAAAAAGAACTCGACGATGAAACCCTCGACGCCCGCATCGCCCGCACTCAGCGGGAAGCCGCAGGCGAGGCAGTTACCCGCGAAATCGCCCGCAGGTGCGGCGGTCAACTCCCCTGCACTCAATGCCTCGCGGGCCTTAGCGACGCAGATCTCGCAACGCTTGGTGTCGCTGCAACATTCAATGATTGGGGCGACCCGACATTCGAAGCTACAAGCGGTTTCGAAAGCGTCACAGACCGCCAAGCCACAAGCGGCGGTGGTATCAACCCCTTCTGTCAAAACAGAGGCAGTGCGCCCCAGAGGCGAGCTTTCCCCCGATCGGCTGAAACCGTCGCTTGAACAGGTTAAGCCCGAGGATCGGGCCACCTGCAAAGCACGGCCAGAAAAAACCTCTGGTTCTGGCGGCTCTCGTCCGTTCGTTCCTTGGTGCGACAGAAAATCGTGACACCTGGTAAACGCGAAAAATTGCATAGCTAAACCTGGGCTATGCATCTAGCGCATAGCCCAGGTTTGACCAGGTGTTATAAATCATAGCGGGGGCGCACAAAGCGGCGGCCCGGAATGGATATTCCGGGTTGCCCAGCGGCGAGCGCCCCCGCGCCGGGTTGTCAAGCGTTCCCGCAGCCCGCCCGGAGCCACGCACAGCCCTAGTGCTTGCACCAGGGCGAGCATGGCGAGGACGGGCGAGGACAACGCTTTACATCCCGTTCTTCCTTCCTTTGTTCCTTTTGGGTCTAAAACTACCTTTAAAGGCCCTGCTCTAGCCTCGCCCCCAAACACTTAGCACAGGCCCGCCCTGTTCGCCCCGCGCGCGGTGTAGGGCAGGCCCGCAGGGCCAAAGCGCAGCCCCCCAAAGCTTGGGGGGCGCTGCGCAAGGGGGGGTGAAAAAACTCCCCAAAAAACAAAAACCAATTGTATAACGGGGCCGCAGGCGGATCGTTCGTGAAACGCTTGGGATTCCACTATGTTCGATAATTACAATTGGTAAAATAACGACGGCACCTCTGCCGTTTTTGGATGTTCGCAAGGCGTTCACGCTCTGGGCGGTAGGGGCAAAATCCCCGTTCCGCAACCTCTGGTGGTGACGCCTAGATCATGTGGTCGTAAGATACCAAATACGATCTATTGATTATGCGACAAACTGATATCGGATCGCCGCCGCACAACTGGCTCTTCCCATTGCCTTGAAACGCCACCGCGGTCTAAGCTTTCGCCCATAGAAACAGCCTTGGCATTATTCATGGACACTTTCATTTCTCGGCTCCTCTTGGCGCTGGCACTATCTGCCACCATCACCGCAGTCCCCGCTCAGGCCGAGCCCAAAGGCTATTATGAGGTCGTCGGTGTCGAAGACGACGATATGCTGAAAATGCGCGCTGGTCCTGGGGTTGGCTATAACGTCATCGTCGGCCTGCCCAATGGCACGGTGCTTTGGCTGAACAGTTGCGAACGCTCGGGCAATACCAGCTGGTGCAAGGTTGCGCTGAAACAAGCACGCGGACTGAAGGGTTATGTCTCCAGCGCCTATTTGCGAAAGCTGGAGCGCGGCAGTTTGTGACATTTGCACGCAGAACCCACCTATTACCGACATTTAATGTCGCATACTGCGCTGCGTGACGCGTTGGTCTGGTCAATCTGAGGCAGCACCATTCGGAGATCACCATGCCCCTGCGCCGCACCCCGTTTCACGCCCTCGCCTCCGCCATGGGGGCGCAGATGGGCCCGGTTGGCGGTGGGTTTCTCAACGTCCACAGCTATGGCGACGTTGCCGCAGAACACCTGAACACGCGTCGCAATGTTGGCCTGCAAGACCTTTCCACCATGGGAAAAATTGACATCAAGGGACCAGACGCCGAGGCCTTGGTCAACCATCTGATCGTCAATGATGCTGCCGCCATGCGCCCCGGTCAGGCACGCTATGCCAGCGTTTGCGCGCCGGATGGCGGGATTATGGATGACTTGACGGTGTTCCGTCTGGCAGAGGAACATTTCCTGATCGTCTCCGGCTCGCGCAATCGGTTGAAGATGCGCGATTGGTTTTTCAGCCATGCCAGCGGCCGCCGCGCCTATGTCACCGATCAAACCGCAGCGATTGCGTTCCCAACGATCCAAGGCCCAAAATCGCGGGCGCTGCTTCAAAGTGTGATCGAAGATGCCGATCTAACCGCTCTGAAACGTTGGAGTTTCACCTATGGTACTGTGGACGGCACGCGGGTCATGATCTCGCGCACAGGCGTCACTGGTGAGCTGGGTTTTGAACTCTTTGTTCCTGCAGATGAGGCGGCGGGCGTCTGGAATACACTCTTTGCAGCGGGTGGTGCCTTTGGATTGCGACCCTATGGCGTCAAGGCCATGTTCACCTTGGGCCTTGAAAAGCTTTACCCCGCCCATGGCATCGACATGGACGAGACGAATACGCCGTTTCATGTTGGCACCGACGCTTTCATCAAATTCGACAAGGGCGATTTCATCGGCCGCGAGGCATTGGTGCGGCTGCGCGATCAGGGCGCTCCGACAGCTTGGGTCGGTCTAAGCCTGACGAGCGACAGCCCTGCCCCGGATTTCACCCCTGTGATGCTGAATGGCCAACAGATCGGCCACATCACCTATTCTGACCATGGCTATTCTGTGGGGCATGTGCTGGCCACGGCCCATATCGCCCGAGAATTTGCAGTGGAGGGGCAAGCGGTTACGGTGCTTGGTCAACCCGCCACGGTCGCGCGCAAGGCGTTCTTCGACGCGCAAGGGCTGCGATTGCGTTCATAAGGGGAGTTGGCGCACCCAGCACGATTCGAACGTGCGACCTTCGCCTTCGGAGGGCGACACTCTATCCAGCTGAGCTATGGGTGCCTGCCATCGCTATACCCTGCCCCGCCCGGCGCTGCAACGCCCCTTAGGCAAAAAGTTCGTGGCAAAGTTCCAAGGCCGAAATCAGCGCATCGACCTCTGCCGTCGTGTTGTAAAGCCCGAAGGAGGCGCGGCAGGTCGCCGTAACGCCCAGATGCTCCATCAACGGCATGGCGCAATGGGTGCCGGCCCGAACTGCGATGCCGCGCTTGTCGAGGACAGTCGAGATGTCATGCGCATGGGCCGGACCATCCAGCGTGAAGGAGAAGATAGCCCCCTTCCCTGCCGAATTTCCCTGCACTTGCAACCAGTTAAGGCCAGAAAGTCTGTCACGCGCATAATCGCGGATCGACCGTTCATGCGCGGCGACATTGGCCATGCCAAGGCCCATCAGATAGTCCAAGGCCACGCCAAGCCCGATCTGCTGCACGATGCCGGGTGTTCCGGCCTCAAACTTCATCGGCGGGTCGTTGTAGGTCACCGCGTCGCGCGTCACCTCGCGGATCATATCGCCGCCACCAAGGAAGGGCCGCATCTCGGCCTGCCGGGCGCGGTTCACCCAGATCGCCCCAGAGCCGGACGGCCCATACAGCTTATGCCCGGTGATGGCGTAGAAATCGGCGCCGATATCTTGCACATCCACCGGCATGTGAACCGAGGCTTGCGAGCCATCGACCAGCACCGGAACCCCTTTTTCACGGGCGGCGGCACAGATTGATTTTACATCAACAACGGTTCCCAACACATTGGACATATGGGAAATTGCGACCAACTTGGTCTTTGGCCCAATCGCGTCAATCACCGCTTGGGGATCCAAATCGCCCTTGGCGTCGATCTCAACCCATTTCAGCACCACGCCTTGGCGTTCACGCAGAAAATGCCACGGCACAATATTGGCGTGATGCTCCATCACCGACAGAACAATCTCATCCCCCGCCTGCAAACGCGGCGCGGCCCAGCCGTAAGAGATCAGATTGATGCCTTCGGTCGCGCCCGTGGTGAAGATGATCTCATCTTCATGCGCGGCGTTCAAAAAGCGGGCCACCGTGCCACGCACGGCTTCGTACTTTTCCGTCGCGACATTGGAAAGATAGTGCAAGCCCCTGTGAACATTGGCGTATTCCATCGAATAGGCCTCTGTCATTGCCGCAATCACCGCACGCGGCTTTTGCGCCGAGGCCCCGTTATCAAGATAGACCAGCGGCTTGCCATTCACCTGGCGGCCAAGGATGGGGAAATCAGCGCGGATACGGGCGACGTCATACATAGGCAGGCACTCCGAAGACGGCGGCAAAGAGGAAGGCCGCGATCAGGGCGACAAGGAAGCCCACGATCAGCAGGCCCAGAAACACCAAGGGACCAGAGCGGAAGCCATGCAGTTCCGCGATGAACAACGACAGGATCACCGCGTATAGCGCAAACCCGGTCAATCCGATCAGCGGGGCAAGCGCCGGAGCGATCAAGATCGCCGCAAGTTGGGCCAGTTGCAACAACAAGGGCGGCAGTTGCGCCCAAGCGACCAAGACCAGCGCCTGCGACAAGCGGCCCGTGCCGCCAAACCGCTGCCCGACCCAAAAGGCTAGAACTCCGGTCAGCGCCAACGCCACACATTGCAGTGCGGCAGTCCGCAAGGGGCTGCCAAGCAGGGCCTGCATCGCAGGATCCATGTCGACCGGGGCGATCATCAGGCCGATAAATCCGAGTGTTGCAGATAGAACTGCCATCAACACCAGCGCTGTCCAGCCCGTGCTGACGGGCAAATCCAGCGCCATCAGCGCCCGCGCTGCGGACCTTGGGTCAGCCAGCGTCAAGCGCAGCAGATCCGGCAGCGCCCGGTTCATCCCCGTTCCGCCTCGCGCAGCATCAGACCCCAGAGCAGAACGAAGGTTGAAAAAACCCCCACTCCTAGCACCAAGGTCTGCGTACCCATTCCGAGAAACCCAAGACTCAACCCCATCAAGAGCATGCCGGGCGACATGGCCACCAAAGCCCAGAACAAGGCCAGCCGCGCGCCATACCATGTGCCACGCCCCCCCATCACGCCCGCGATCAGCCGCGACAGGGCGGCCAACGAATAGCTGATCGGAATGAAGACTAAAGACCCAAGGAAGCCCCCAAACAACCTTTGAGACATTGGCACCTCGGGCTGGAAAAAGGTCATCCGCGAGGCATATGGCATCTGCGCAACAAAGGAGATCAGCAGAAACGTGAAAAGAAACGTGAAAACAAAGGCTTCCGAGCGTGGTCTGTCAAGATGGCGGCGCAGCACACGGGCAGGTGCGCGCCAGCTTTCCACGATATCGGGGATCAGCGACATGTTACTGCCCGTTCCCCGCATGCTCATGCCGATGCAACCACGCCTCCAGCCTGCCGCGGATATCTTCGGCGATGGTCTCGTCATCAATCTCGGCGATTGCTTCGGCCAAGAAGGCCAGAACCAACAGCGATTGCGCCTGTTTCAACGGCACCCCGCGCGAACGCAGGTAATAAAGCGCGGTATCGTCAATCGCGCCCGAGGTGGAGCCATGCGAACATTTCACATCGTCGGCGTAGATTTCCAATTCGGGCTTGGCAAGGAACTGGCTGTCATCATCCAGCAAAAGCGATTGGCTGATCTGATAGCCATCGGTCTTTTGAGCGCCCTGCTTGACCAGAATCTTGCCCTGAAACACCCCGACTGCGCCGTTTTTCAGCACCTTCTTATAGACCTGACGGCTTTCGCACCGCTCGGCCGCATGGGTGACGAAAACGGTGTCATCATGGTGAAAATCGCCGTCGCCAACACTGGCACCCGCGATGTGCGCGACGGAATCGGCGCCAAGCAGTTCGATGAATGCCTCGGTGCGGGTCAACCGCCCATTGGCGGTCAACGTAAAGGATTTGAACAGCGCGCCCGCCCCGATGCGGGCAAAGATATGGCTGATGGCGCGACGATCATGATCGCGGCCTTGGGTGCGGACGTGGTGGAAGCGGCCCTTGTCGGCAACCTCGACCTCCATCACCTTGGACAGCCGGGCCGCAGCCGGGCCATTTTCCAACAAGGTCAGCTCCGCCCCAGATTCCACCTTGATAAGGTGGTGAAGGATTGCGTCGCAATCCACTGATTTCCTGAGATAAATCAACGAAACCGGCCTTGACGGTTTGCCCGTCACGCGGATCAGAACGCCCTCATCGGCCTGCGCTGTGTTCAAAGCTGCGAAAGGGCGCTCCACCGGGGTTTGCCCGCGGGCCTCAAGCGTGCCGTAAAGCCCGGCCGCCCAATGAGACGGGTTTGCGGCGGCCTGAGAAAGACGTTCAATCTCAATACCTTCCAGCGCCAAGCTGTCAGACTGGGCGGGGTCGAACACCCCGTCCACGAAGACCAGTTTCAGCCGATCAACGGCAGAAAACGGGCGCGGCTCACCGCGATTGTCAAACAGCGCGGCCGACAGCGCCTTTGGGACGTTCAACGTGCTGGGATCGGTGTAGCGCCAATATTCATCGCGCTTGCCGGGCAGACCCATGCCCTGAACCCGCGCCAAAGCAGCCGCTTGCGCGGCCCCCAACCAAGATTGTTGGGTCGAACCGCCCTGCCCCTCAGCGCCCGCACCAAGCCGCGCGGCAAGGGCATCGGCCTTTGCCTGTTGGATCGTCATGCCTGCACCTCGGCCAAGAGATCGGCATAGCCGTTGTTTTCGACCTCCAGCGCCAATTCCGGCCCGCCGGTTTTCACGATGCGCCCGGCGGCCATGATATGCACAACGTCCGGTTTGATATGATCCAGCAGGCGCTGGTAATGGGTGATGACCAAGAACGACCGCCCCGCATCGCGCAGCGCGTTAACGCCATCCGACACCAGTTTCATCGCATCAACGTCCAACCCCGAGTCCGTCTCGTCGAGGATGCACATCTTGGGTTCCAGCATGGCCATCTGAAGGATTTCGTTGCGCTTTTTCTCACCACCCGAAAAGCCCACATTGACCGGGCGCTTCAGCATTTCCGCGTCGATCTTCAGCGTCTTGGCCTTTTCGCGCACCAGCTTCAGGAAGTCGCCTGCGCTGACCTCCTCTTCGCCGCGCGCCTTGCGTTGGGCATTCAGCGCGGTGCGCAGGAAGGTCATATTGCCAACACCGGGAATTTCTACCGGATACTGAAAGGCCAAAAACAGGCCAGCCGCCGCACGGGCCTCCGGCTCCATCTCCAGCAATTCCTCGCCCAAGAGCTTGGCAGAGCCGTCGGTGACCTCATAGCCCTCGCGCCCGGACAGGACATAGCTCAGCGTCGATTTGCCCGACCCGTTCGGCCCCATGATCGCATGGACCTCGCCGGCGCCGATGCTCAGATCAAGGCCCCGCAGGATCACCTTGTCCTCGTCGGCCAGTTTCACATGCAGGTTCTTGATCTCAAGCATCATATCCTCGGTCATTCGTCGCGGGCCGCGCGGGCCAATTTGGGTTTTGCACATATGTGCAGGCGTTGGACGGGCTTAGCCCACGGACCCTTCCAACGAGATCGCCACAAGGCTTTGCGCCTCCATAGCAAATTCCATCGGCAGGGCTTGCAGCACGTCCTTGCAGAAGCCGTTCACAACCAGCGCCACGGCTGCTTCCTCGTCCATCCCGCGCGAGCGGCAATAGAACAGTTGATCTTCATCCACCTTCGAGGTGGTCGCCTCATGCTCAACACGCGACGAGTTATTCTTCACCTCGATGTAAGGCACGGTATGCGCCCCACATTTGTCGCCGATCAGCAGGCTGTCGCACTGGGTATAGTTGCGCGAATTCGTGGCTTTCGGGTGCATCGAGACCAAGCCGCGATAGGTGTTCTGCGCCCGGCCCGCCGAAATGCCCTTCGACACGATCCGGCTTTTGGTGTTCTTGCCCAGATGTATCATCTTGGTGCCGGTGTCGGCCTGCTGGGCATTGTTGGCGATGGCGATGGAATAGAACTCACCTTGGGAATTGTCGCCGCGCAGGATGCAGGACGGGTATTTCCAGGTAATCGCCGAACCGGTTTCCACCTGCGTCCACATCACCTTGGCATTGTCGCCCCGGCAATCGGCGCGCTTGGTGACAAAGTTATAAATCCCGCCCTTGCCGTTTTCGTCGCCCGGATACCAGTTCTGCACCGTGGAATATTTCACCTCGGCATTCTTCAGGATCACCAGCTCCACCACTGCGGCGTGCAGCTGATGGGTGTCGCGCTTGGGCGCAGTGCAACCTTCCAGATAGCTGACGTAGCTGCCTTCATCGGCGATGATCAGCGTGCGCTCAAACTGACCGGTGTTTTCGGCATTGATGCGGAAATAGGTCGACAGCTCCATCGGGCAGCGGGTTCCTTTGGGGATGTAGACAAAGGATCCATCTGAAAACACAGCCGAATTCAGCGTGGCAAAGAAGTTGTCAGACTGCGGCACCACGGTGCCGAGATATTGCTTCACCAGATCCGGATATTCCCGCACCGCTTCTGAGATCGAGCAGAAGATCACCCCGGCCTTGGCCAGTTCCGCCTTGAAGGTGGTGCCGACAGAAACCGAATCGAACACCGCATCGACGGCGACCTTGCGCTCGCCCTCCGGCGCCTCGACCCCTGCCAGAATATACTGCTCTTTCAGCGGGATACCCAGCTTTTCATAGGTCGCCAGCAGCTTGGGGTCCACCTCATCCAAGGACTTCGGTTTCACCGCCATGCTTTTCGGTTTGGCGTAATAATACTGGTCCTGATAGTCGATTTCCGGGTAATGCAGCATCGCCCACCGCGGCTCTTCCATCTTCACCCAGCGCCGATAGGCGGCCAGACGCCATTCCAGCATCCATTCCGGCTCGGCGTTCTTTTCCGAGATCAGCCGCACGATATCTTCGGACAGGCCCTTGGGCGCATAGTCCATCTCGATATCGGTGGCCCAGCCATATTTATAGCTGCCCGACATGGCCTGAACGGTCTCGATGGTTTCCCGATCGACGCCGTCGCGCACTTCCATATCCACAGCCGCCATGGCTTTATCCTTCCGTATCTGGGGCTTGCACCCCGTTATTCATATCTCACGCGAACGGATCCGCGCGTATTCCCGACCCCAGACCTCGGCAAAGCGCAAGACATCCTCGCGGCTTACCCCCGGCCCGATTGACAGCCGGATCGCTTGGCCCGCCCGCGCCTCGTCAAAGCCCATGGCCTTGAGCACCCGGCTTGCCTTGACCTTGCCAGACGAACAGGCCGACCCCGCCGAAATGGCAAAGCCCGCCAGATCCATCGCCATGACCTGCGTCTCGCCTTTCCAGCCCGGCGCGATCAGGCACAGGGTGTTGGGCAAACGGGCTACTTCATTCCCGACAGAAATAGTCTCAAAACCAAAGGACGACAATGCTGAATCTAGAATATTTCTAACTTGGGCCACTTCCTCCCAAACGCCGTTCGCCAAATCGCGCATCGCGGCCGTGGCCGCCGCCGCAAATCCGGCAATGCCGATCAGGTTTTCTGTTCCAGCCCGGCGGCCCATTTCCTGCCCGCCACCCCGCAGTTGCGGCACAAAATCAACCCCTTGCCGCAACACCAAGGCACCAACCCCCTTTGGCCCGCCCAGCTTGTGCGCGCTCACCAACCCCATCTGGCACCCAAGCCAGTTGAACGCGATCGGCAACTTGCCAAACCCCTGCGTCAGGTCAGATACGGCCAAGCCTTCCGGCAACTGCTGCACGATCCCAGTTTCGGAATTGGCCAGTTGCAGCGCCGCACGGGTCGGGTCCGGCACGATCACCTGCCCCGAAGGCGCAACCTCCAAGACCGGCTCGCACCAGGCCACCACTGCGTCATGTTCAACATTCGCCGAAACCAACCCGCGCCCTGCACAGGCCAAAGCCGCCGCCTCTGTTGCGCCCGAGGTGAACACGACATCCGCCCCATCCGCGCCCAAGGCCGCGGCAATTTGTCCCCGCGCCCTTTCGCGCAGGGCTTTGGCCGCACGTCCCTCGGCATGAACCGAGGACGGGTTGCCGACGATCTCCATCGCCGCGATCATCGCGGCCTTCGCCTCGGGCCGCAGCGGCGTGGTGGCGTTCCAGTCCAGATAGACCCGGCTCATCCCGACGCCCCTTTATCTTGGCCCAAATATCCTTGGTGGGCAGAAAGCCCCCCGCAAATTCTTTCTTTAAGACTTTGCCGCCCAGGCATCATTCCTCATCCACCACCCGAAACAGCGCAGGCACCGCCGGACAGGGGGTCATCTGGTTGCGGATCACATCGGAAAGCCGGGTCTGGTGCAAAAACACATAGACATGGGCCGAAAGCCCCTCCCAAAGCCGATTGGTCATGCTTTGCGCCCGGCTGCCCGACACGCCACCGCTGGCCCCTGCCCCGGTATGCAGCGCGTCCACCGTCTCTTCGACGGCCTCCATCACCTCTGAAACCCGAATATCCGAGGGGCTGCGCGCCAACCGATAGCCGCCGCCCGGTCCGCGCACCGCCTCCACCAATCCGGCCCGGCGCAGCTTGACGAACAGCTGCTCCAGATAGGGCAAGGAAATATCCTGCCGCTTGGAAATTGCCGCCAGCGACATCAGATCATCGCTTTTGGCCAGTGCCAGATCGGCCAGCGCCACCATGGCATAACGGCCCTTGGTCGAGAGTTTCATCGCAAGCCCCCTTAAACCCCGCGCTTCTCCATTGACGGCACAGCCCCCAAGTCTTACCTGAAATTGGCAAACCGTCCGAGAAAAACGTCTTGGAACGGCTCTAGATTGTCCGTGCGGTCAGGTCAATGAACCGCACCTCGATGAAAGCAGGCGACACCAATGCCCGAAGTGATTTTTGCTGGCCCCGAAGGCCGTCTCGAAGGCCGCTACCACCCGCAAAAAGAGCGCGACGCCCCGATTGCCATCGTGCTGCATCCGCACCCGAACTACGGGGGCACGATGAACAACAAGGTGGTCTACAACCTGCACTACGCCTTTTACAATCTGGGCTTCACGGTGCTGCGGTTCAACTTCCGCGGCGTCGGGCGCAGCCAAGGCGAATATGACATGGGGATTGGCGAGCTGAGCGATGCCGCCTCGGCCTTGGATTATCTGCAATCCATGAACCAAAACGCCAAGCATTGCTGGGTTGCAGGCTTTTCGTTCGGCGCCTGGGTCGGCATGCAGCTTTTGATGCGCCGTCCGGAAATCACCGGCTTCGTCTCGGTCGCGCCGCCGGCGAACCTTTACGATTTCTCCTTCCTTGCGCCCTGCCCCTCCTCGGGTCTGATCATCAACGGCACCGCCGACAAGGTGGCCCCGCCAAAAGACACAACGGCGCTGGTGAACAAACTGCACGAGCAAAAGGGCATCACCATCACCCATGAACAGATCGAAGGCGCCGATCACTTCTTCAAGGATGACGAAGCCCACATGAAGCCGATGATCAACACGGTGTCGTCCTATGTGAAGCGCCGTCTGGGGGAGGCCAGCCGCTAAATGTCAGTGTTGGAGGATATGGGCGATGCCTTGGCCCTCGAGGTGATCGCGGCCATGGAAGAACTGGGCGACGAGCGGTTTTTCGACAAAGTGTCCAAGGTCTTGCTTGATGCCTCTCCCACCATGCAAGAGGCGTTTCTGACCGCCTATCGCGTGCGCGTTGCTGAAAAGCGCGGCCGTGCCTTCATCGAGGCCAGCCTGAAAGCCAAGCGCGAGGGCGGGTCTGGCCCGCGTGTTGTGCTGGATCAGGGCGGCGGGCATTGACCGCCCCGACCGCAGACCGCCTGCAAGCACAGTTCGATTTTCTGAACGAAGCAGACCGGCTGAAATCCGTGCTGCGTGCCACGACCTTGGTCGATGGCTCGCGGCCGGAAAACTCGGGCGAACATAGCTGGCATCTGGCGCTTTATGCTCTGACCCTTGCCGATCAGGCCGCGCCCGGCGTGAACATCGACCGGGTCATCCGTATGCTTTTGCTGCATGATCTGGTTGAAATTGATGTCGGCGACGTGCCGATCCATTCGGCCAATGGCCATGCCCATGCCAGCGCAGAAACCCAAGCCGCCGAACAGCGCGCCGCCGACCGGATTTTCGGTCTTTTGCCCGCCGATCAGGCCGCCGCCTTTCGTACGCTGTGGGATGAATTTGAAGCGGCCGAAACCCCGGATGCGGTCTTTGCCAAGTCGCTTGACCGCGTGCAGCCCGTCATGGCGAACCTGATGTCGGGGGGCGGCACCTGGGTGACCTACAATGTCACCGCAGAGCAGCTTGAATCCCGTGTCGGTGCCAAAGTTGCCCGTGGCGCGCCGGCGCTTTGGTCTTGGGTCAAGGACAAGACCCGCAGCTACTTCGGCTGACCCTCGCAGACCCTCGCAGACCCGTTGCAGCCGGGATTTCGGGGTAAGATTTCGGTATACATTCGCATACAACGCTTCCCAAGCGCCCTGATTTCCGCTATGACGCCAGCAACCCGAATCCCAACACCAGAAAGGGCACGCCCATGACCAAGATCAAGGTAGCCAATCCCATCGTCGAGATGGACGGCGACGAGATGACCCGGATCATCTGGGACTTCATCAAGAAAAAGCTGATCCTGCCCTATCTGGATGTGGACCTGCTGTACTACGATCTGGGCATCGAAGAGCGTGACCGCACCAACGACCAGATCACCATCGATTCTGCCGAAATGACCAAAAAGGTCGGTGTCGCGGTGAAATGCGCCACCATCACGCCGGACGAGCAGCGTGTCGAAGAATTCGGCCTCAAGCAGATGTGGAAATCGCCGAACGGCACCATCCGCAACATCCTTGGCGGCGTGATCTTCCGCGAGCCGATCATCTGCAAAAACGTGCCGCGTCTGGTTCCGGGCTGGACCAAACCCATCGTCATCGGCCGTCACGCCTTTGGTGACCAATACCGCGCGACCGACTTCCACTTCCCCGGCAAGGGCAAGCTGACGATGAAATTCGTCGGTGAGGATGGCACGGTCATCGAAAAGAACGTGTTCGATGCCCCCGCCGCCGGTGTGGCCATGGGCATGTACAACCTTGACCAGTCGATCATCGATTTCGCCCGCTCGTCGATGAACTATGGCCTGCTGAAAGGCTGGCCGGTGTACCTGTCGACCAAGAACACCATCCTCAAGGCCTATGACGGCCGCTTCAAGGATCTGTTCCAGCAGGTGTTTGACGCCGAATTCGCCGACGCGTTCAAGAAAGCTGGCATCACCTACGAACACCGCCTGATCGACGACATGGTGGCTTCGGCGCTGAAATGGTCGGGCGGCTATGTCTGGGCCTGCAAGAACTATGACGGCGACGTGCAGTCCGACACCGTGGCGCAGGGCTTCGGCTCGCTGGGCCTGATGACCTCGGTCCTCATGACCCCCGATGGCCAGATCGTCGAAGCCGAGGCCGCCCACGGCACCGTGACCCGTCACTACCGCGAACACCAGAAGGGCAAAGAGACCTCGACCAACTCGGTCGCGTCGATCTTTGCTTGGACCGGTGGCCTGAAGCACCGCGCCAAACTGGACGGCAACGAGGCATTGGCCCGTTTTGCCACCACGCTGGAAAAGGTCTGCGTCGATACCGTCGAAGACGGCTGGATGACCAAAGACCTCGCACTCCTCGTCGGCCCCGATCAGAAATGGCTCACCACCATGGGCTATCTGGAAAAGGTCGATGAATACCTGAACAAGGCGCTCAAAGGCTAATCTGCCTTCGATGTGGTGAAAATATCCCGGGGGGCCGGGGGGCTGGCCCCCCCGGCCCCTTCTTATTATAGCGCCCCCATTTTAGGTCAGCATTATTGACTTTTATCGAAGACAAGCCTAGGCTTGTCCCATGACAGACCCGACACATCACTCCCTGATCGAAGATATCCAAGGCATCGGCTTTGGCGTCTGCATGGCGGCTGTCGGCATGCATATCCTGACTTTCATGGGCTTTGTGGCAGGCCAAACCACCGGGGTGGCGGCGCTGATTGCCTATGGGCTTCACCTGCCCTTTCCGGCGGTATATTTCGCCGTCTCGGTGCCTTTTCTGTGGTTCGGTTGGCGGCGGATGGGCGCGCGTTTTGCGGTGAAAACCCTGATAACCTTGGCCGCGCTCTCGGTGCTGACCGCACTTTTGCCGCGCTGGCTGGGGTTTTCGCAAATTCACCCGGCCTTTGCGGCCCTGCTCTTTGGCATCCTTTTCGGCATCGCGGCCCTCGCCGTGGTGCGCCATGGCGGCAGCTTTGGCGGGATTTCGATCCTGTGGCTGATGCTGCAAGATCGCACCGGCTTTCCGGCGGGCTATGCACAACTGGCCTTTGATGTTGTCCTGTTCGCCGTCTCGGCCTTTGTGATCGACACCGGGCCGCTGATCTGGTCCTTTGCCGGGGCGGTGGTGTTCAACCTGTTTCTGGCCATCAACCACCGCCGCGACCGCTATATCGCAACCTGACCGAACTGATTAGCCGATCAGGGGGCCATGCTTGCCATAGGTCTCGTCATAATGCCGCCGCAGGCGTTGCAGGGCGATGCGCAGCACGATCTTGCCCGACCGCGCGGCCCACCCCATGCGCTGTTCGGCCGCCTCGATCCCTTCTAAAAAGCAGCACACCCGCAGCGCCACATCGCCAAGCCCCGGCCCCAGATCGCGCAACGCCGCCGCCACGCGGTCCCGTGCCACACGGGGCCCCTGCGCCAATCCGGCGTCATTTTGAAACCCGCCGCGGTCACTGACCGTCAAAAACCGCTCCCAATTCTGCGCCACCCGCGGCCCCATCTGCGCCAGTTCAAAATCCTCGCGCAGCCGCTCGGCGGCCTCCACCAGACCCGGTTCCAGAAAGGGGCGGCCATCCTTTTCGCGGCAGCGGCCCAAAACCGTAACCGGGCTTTCGGCCAGATTGTGCCGCACCCGGCGGGGGCCCTCCTCGCCCGTCACCAGCCTGTCGCCCCAAATCCGGTGTTGATCGGCAAAGGCCATCGGCGCCTCGGCCATGCCACTCGCCAGCCGCGCCTGATCGTCTTCCTCGATCATCCGCTTCAACCGCGCACGCCCCGGCGCGCTGAGTTCATAGGTCGATACCCGCCCGGCCTTGCGGCAGGAAATCCAGTCCTGCAAGACAAAGCCCTGTGCCACCCCACGGTCCACCACCGCGAGCCGGGCGCAGCGGCCGTCGGGAAATTCGCGCATCACCACCGCCTTTTCCATATCCGGCGCAATCGCCAGCGTGGCGCCCGGTTCAGCCAACCGGCGCAGGATGCGTAACCCCTCTCGTTTCAAGGTGATCTCGTCGACAGCGCCTTGCGAGGGGCGGATCATGGTCGTCATCTGGGCAGGCTCCTTTGCGGCGGGATCTTGCAACCGCGAGACATGCCCCTGAACCAGCGCATCCAGCGCCTCGTCCAAAAGCGGGTCTTCCCGGCGTTTTTCATAGCGACGCACCGTACGCAGCACCGTCGAGGCATGGCAGCCATCGCGCCGCGCCAGCGCCCGCAGCGATTTCCCCTCGGCCGTGTGGTCCAGATACAGCCGCACCGCGTCGGGTAGCCAGTCTGGCAGATGAAGCAAGGGGGAAAGATTGGCAGGCATCGCGTGGCTCATTCAGCGGGGTGAGATCGGCAAGGTCCGGTCGGGTAGGATCTTTCGAATAACTCAACCGTGAGTGGCATTTCTTACCCAAGTGTTAATTTCTGTTGTGAAACCCATAATTGTTTCGAAATATTAAACAAACCAACGACCATCGCGCGCTTGTTGCGGCAAAGACGCAACGTATGGTTGTGATGATTTAGGATGGCATCCTCACTTGCAGGAGCTTGCCATGACCGACTTTGCCGCCATCCTCGCCAATCTGCGCCGCCCGCGTCTGTTGATCCGCGCCGCCCGATTCGGGTTGCAGGATTACCGCCGCGACCGGGATCTGCGACGGATTTTGTCGCTTCCGGCCACGGCAGAGCGCAATGTGCCGCAACTTTTGGCCGAAGAGGCGCGGCTGGAGGAAATCCGCAAGACCGATGACCTGAACTATCCGGTGGCCCGCCATATCGAAGTTCTGGTGGCGCTGATCGCCGAAATCCGGCTGTTGCCGCGCCGCATGGCCCTGTGACAGAAGCTGTGAAATGCAAAAGGCCCGCCATGATCTGGCGGGCCTTTTGTTTCATATTTGGATGCAATCAGAGATCTGATTACATGAACGCATCCGGCATCGACTCTTTCTTCTTGGCGACATAGGCCTCCAGCCCCTCACGGATGCCTTCGTCCAGATGCGGTTGCTGGTAATCGGCCAGCATCTTTTCGACCCGCTCACCGGCCAAGGCCATGGTGTCGCGCGCGCCTTCTTCCGCCCAGGTTTCATAGGGCTTGTAGTCCAGCAGATCCGACCGCCAGAAAGCCGATTTGAAGTTGGCTTGGGTATGGGCGCAGCCCAGATAGTGGCCGCCCGGACCGACTTCGCGGATGGCGTCCATGCCTTGACCGTTGGCATCCACCGCCACGCCCTGCGCCAGATGGTGCAGCGCGCCAAGTTGGTCGGCGTCCATGACGAACTTTTCGTAAGACGACACAAGACCGCCTTCCAGCCAGCCACAAGCGTGCAGCATGAAGTTCACGCCAGACAGCAGACCCATGTTCAGGCTGTTGGCCGATTCGTAAGCCGCCTGCGCGTCGGGCAGTTTGGAGCCACAGAAGCCACCAGCCGAACGATAGGGCAGCCCCAGACGACGAACCAGCTGGCCAACGCCATAGGTCACGTGGCTGGCTTCCGGCGTCCCAAAGGTCGGCGCACCCGAGTTCATGTCGATCGAGGTCACAAACGCGCCCGCAATCACCGGCGCACCCTTGCGGATCAGCTGGCTGTAGGACACGCCGGCCAGAACCTCGGCCAGAACCTGCGTCAGCGTGCCCGCAACCGTCACCGGCGCCATAGCGCCCCCGACGATGAACGGCGACACGATGGCGGCCTGATTGGCCATGGCGTATTCTTCCAACGCGCCCATCATGATGCCGTCAAAGGTCATCGGCGAGTTGATGTTGATCAGCGAGGTCATCACCGTGTTCTGGTCAACGAAATCGCTGCCGAACAGGATCTTGGCCATTTCCACCGAATCTGCTGCGCGCGACGGTTCCGTGACCGAACCCATGAAGGGCTTGTCCGAAAGGGTCATGTGCGCCAACAGCATATCGAGGTGACGCTTGTTCACCGGAACGTCGGTCGGCTCACAAACCGTGCCGCCCGAGTGGTGCAGCCACTTGGACATATAGCCAAGCTTCACGAAATTGCGGAAATCCTCGATCGTGGCATAGCGGCGGCCACCCTTGGCATCATGCACGAAGGGCGGGCCATAGACCGGCGCCAGAACCAGATTGCGGCCGCCGATTTCCACCGAACGCTCGGGGTTGCGGGCATGCTGGGTAAAGGTCTTCGGTGCGGTCTTGATCAGTTCACGCGCCAAACCACGGGGAATACGAACCCGCTCGCCCTGCACATCCGCCCCGGCATCGCGCCAACGCTGCAACGCAACTTCATTCTCAACGAAGTTGACGCCGATTTCTTCCAACACGGTTTCCGCGTTGTGTTCGATGATCTGCAACGCTTCTTCGTTCAGGATCTCGAAATTCGGGATATTGCGCTGGATGAACTTCGCGGTCTCAAAAGACACCGCCGTACGTTCCGCCCGACGGGCAGAACCGCCACCACCACGGGCCCGACGCCCTGCTGCAACATCGCTCATGATAAGCCTCCGAAAGCTGATTTTGCCCCTTATGCGCCGAACCCGCCCAAATCCGCCTCGGAAAAGCGTCGCATGACCGCCAAAAGCGACAGATTCCCCCCTCAAAAGCGACTGAACTCGCGCTTCAACGGGGCACAAATATCCCAAGGGGGCTGCAGGGGTGTGAAACCCCCATCGCGGTCTGCCTCTTGCGATTCTCTTCGTCATTGCTTAGGCGAAACCATGACCCAACATGACCGCCTTCTCATCATCGACTTCGGCTCTCAGGTGACGCAACTGATCGCGCGCCGCCTGCGCGAGCTGAACGTCTATTGCGAAATCCACCCCTATAACAAAGTGGATGATGCCTTCCTTCGGGCCTTTGGGCCCAAGGCCGTGATTTTTTCGGGCGGTCCCGCCTCGGTGTATTGGGACGGCGCGCCGATGCCGCCGAAAGCCGCCTTTGATCTGGGCGTGCCGATCCTTGGCATCTGCTATGGTCAACAGGTGATGATGCATTGCCTGGGCGGCCACGTCGAAGGCGGCCATGGAACGGCCGAATTTGGCAAGGCCTTTGTCACGCCGACCGCCGAGCGCCTGCCGCTTTTGGATGGCTGGTTCGACGACGGCGACGAACAGGTCTGGATGAGCCATGGCGACCATGTGTCCAAGATCGCCCCCGGCTTTCAGGTCTATGGCACATCGCCCAATGCGCCCTTCGCCATCACCGCAGACCTCGCCCGCAACTTCTATGCCGTCCAGTTCCACCCCGAGGTGCATCACACCCCCAAGGGCGCGAAACTTTACGAGAATTTTGTAAAGCTCGCCGGCTTCAAGGGCGACTGGACCATGGGCGCCTACCGCGAGGAAATGATTGCGAAAATCCGCGCGCAGGTCGGCGACAAAAAGGTGATCTGCGCCCTTTCCGGCGGCGTTGACAGCTCGGTCACCGGCATCCTGCTGCACGAAGCCATTGGCGACCAACTCACCTGCGTTTTCGTTGACCACGGCCTGTTGCGGCTGGGCGAGGCGGAACAGGTCGTCAAGATGTTCCGCGAGAACTACAACCTGAACCTGATCCACGCCGATGAATCCGAACTGTTCCTTGGCCAGCTTGAGGGCGTGTCTGACCCCGAGGTAAAGCGCAAGACCATTGGTCGGCTCTTCATCGAAGTCTTCCAGAAATACGCCAATGAAATCGACGGGGCCGAGTTCCTTGCCCAAGGCACGCTCTACCCCGATGTCATTGAATCGGTCAGCTTTTCTGGCGGGCCTTCTGTCACCATCAAATCGCACCACAACGTCGGCGGCCTGCCGGAAAAGATGGGGCTGAAGCTGGTTGAACCCTTGCGCGAACTTTTCAAGGACGAGGTCCGCGCCTTGGGCCGCGAACTTGGTCTGCCGCAATCGTTCATCGGCCGCCACCCCTTCCCCGGTCCGGGTCTGGCGATCCGCTGCCCCGGTGAGATCACCGGCGAAAAGCTGGATATCCTGCGCCGGGCCGATGCGGTTTATATCGACCAGATCCGCAAGCACGGGCTTTATGACGAGATCTGGCAGGCCTTTGCCGCGATCTTGCCGATGCGCACCGTGGGCGTGATGGGTGACGGGCGGACATATGATTACGCCCTTGCCCTGCGAGCGGTCACCTCGGTCGATGGCATGACGGCGGATTACTACCCCTTCAGCCATGACTTCCTGTCAGAAACCGCGACCCGGATCATCAATGAGGTCAAAGGCGTGAACCGGGTGTTCTACGACTGCACCTCAAAGCCGCCGGGCACGATCGAATTGGAATGACGAAAAGGCCCGCAGCGATGCGGGCCTTTTTTTATACTTTTCGGGTCCAGCGACGTGGCCGAGGCGTGAGGCCAAGGAAATTACGCGGGGAACCTGCCATGCCCTGCCACATCGGCCACCGGGCGGCGTGGGCTGGGATTTTCGCGCGCTTGCAGTTTTTCGGGCAAATCTTCCGCATTGCCTTGGGTGCCAAATGCCACCACCGCATGGATGATATAGCCGTCGGGCAGATGCAGCGCCGGGGCCAGAACCTTGGCCTCAAACCCGCCCATGGCATGGGCCACCAGCCCCATGGCTTGCGCTTGCAAGGCCATGCTCATCCAAGCGGCGCCAGCATCAAAGGCGTGCCAGACATTTTCCGCCGCCTCGCCATCCTTTTCCACCACGGGCTTTGAGGCCACAACCACCAGCGCCGCAGCTTTGCCCGCCCAAACCGTATTGAACCCCATCAAGCCGCCATGGATCGCCGCAAAAGCCGCATCGCCGCGCAAGCCCCAAGCAAACCGCGCCGGCTGATTGTTTGAGGCAGAGGGCGCCCAGCGGGCGGCCTCCAACAGGCTCATCACCTGCGCCTCGGTCATCGGCGTGGGCGCAAAGGCGCGGGGGGACCAGCGGCTGACGAACTGCGGATCTACGGGAAAATCGGCTTGGCGGGCGGTCATCTGCAACACTCCATCACAACGGCCAAGACCATAGCGCACCCAAGCCGGCCTGCAAGCCGCTCAGATCGCGCCATGCGCCCCCAGCACCGCCCCCGCGACGGTGACAAGCGACAGCCCCAGCAGCACCCGATGAAAGCGCAAGACCAGCCGGAACGTTCCCTCGGGGTCGCGCAAGGATCGTGCATGGAACCAACGGTGCAGCACCAAAGGTTCGGCGACAAACAAAACCACGGTGAAGATGGCCCAGACCGCCAGCATCGCCGTCATCCACCATGCCGCCGGATCACTGAACCGCCCCCAAGCGTCCAGCTCCCATGTCATCCACAGGCCCGAAGCGCCTGCCAACAGGGTCGAGATCTTGGCCTGCGCGCCAAAACGCCCCTCGATCATTTCGAACAGCGCCAGCCGTTCGGGGCCGGGCACCGCCCGCATCAGGCCGGGCAACAGCACCAGCGTTACCATGGCGACGCCACCGATCCAGTGGACAATGGCCAGAACATGCAGGGCGCGGGCAAGGGTAAAGCTATCCATGCCGGAACCATCGCCGTGTCGCCCGCGGCGCGCAAGGCGACAAATCGCGCAGGCCCCCTTGCCCAATGGCCCCGCTCCGTCCCATCATGCAGACATGACACAGATTTTTGCCCCCGACCTTTTCACCGGAAAAACCTTTCTCGTCACCGGCGCCGGCGGTGGCGTTGGCGGGGCTGTCGCCCGGCTTTTGGCCCGGCTTGGCGCGCGGCTGGCCATCACCGATGTCAACGCCCCTGCCCTGACCGCAACGGCCGCCGCCACCGGGGCCATTCCGCTGCAAGGGGATGTGCGGCAGGTGTCGGTCTGCGAAGAAATCATCACCCGCGCCGTGGCAGGTCTGGGTCGGCTGGATGGTCTGGTCAATGCCGCCGGCATCTGGGTTGAAGGTGACAGCGCCACTGCCTCCGAAGCCGATTGGCACGCCTGCATCGACGTCAACCTGAAGGCCACATTTTTCCTGTGTTCCCGCGCCATCCCGGCCCTGCAAGCGACGCGCGGGGCCATCGTCAACATCTCGTCCGATGCGGGTGTGGTGGGCAATGCGGGGGCTGCGATCTACTGCGCCTCCAAGGGCGGGGTCACCACCATGAGCCGCGCGCTGGCGCGCGAGCTGGCGCCCAAGGGTATTCGCGTCAATGCGCTTTGCCCGTCGGATATTGCCTCGCCCATGCTGGACCATCAGGCCCGCGCCTATGGCAACGGTGACCCGGCAGGCTATTTTGCCCGGCTCTTGGCGCATTACCCCCAAGGCCCTGCCGCCCGCTTCCTGACGCCCGATGAGGTGGCACAGAACGTGGCCTTTCTGCTGTCTCCGGCAGCGGCAGGGATCACCGGGGCGGCGGTGATGCTCGATTTCGGGCTGACGGCGGGGTATTAGAGCCTGATCCGCTGTCGCGCTGCAATCTGACTGGACATTTTCCGCGCCGGACGCCAGCAAAGCCACATGAGCCACGCCTACCACCCCCTGAAGGCCGCCCTGTGGATGTCAGGCGCCATTGCCTCCTTCACCGGAATGGCGATTGCCGCTCGCGCGATCAACGGCGTTCATGACAGCTTTGAGATCATGGCCGCACGCTCGGTCATCGGGCTTGGCATCGTGCTTGTGGCCGGGGCCTTGACCGGCCAATTGCACCGCATCAGCACGGCGCGGCTGTGGGGTCATGCCTTGCGCAATGTCGTGCATTTCACCGCGCAAAACCTGTGGTTCTGGGCATTGACGCTGATCCCCTTGGCGCAAGTCTTTGCGCTGGAATTCACCGCTCCGGTCTGGGTGATCCTGCTGTCGCCACTGGTCTTGGGCGAAAAGCTGACCCTGCCCAAGCTGATGGCTGCGATCCTTGGCTTTGTCGGCATCTTGATCGTCGCGCGGCCCGATCTGTCCAACCTGAACCCCGGTGTTCTGGCGGCGGCCGGCGCAGCGCTGGGCTTTGCCACCACCTCGATCCTGACAAAACGCCTGACACGCGGCGAGGCGATCATCGGCATCCTGTTCTGGCTGACGGTGTTTCAAGGCATCTTTGGCCTTGTGATGGCGAGCTATGATGGACAGGTCAACTGGCCCACGGCCCAAACCCTGCCTTGGCTGGTGCTGATCGGTTTTTGCGGGGTTTTGGCGCATTTTTCGCTGACCTCTGCCCTATCGCTGGCGCCTGCAAGTTTTGTCATGCCGATCGACTTTTTGCGCCTGCCGCTGATCGCGGTCATCGCCGCGCTGGTCTATGCCGAGCCGCTGGATCCTTATGTGCTGGGAGGGGGCGCGGTAATTTTCACGGGCCTTTGGTTCTCGGTTCGGGCCGAATTGCGGGCCAAGATACACACAGCTGTATCTTAAGCGACGTCACGTCATAGGTCTGACAGACCTAAGTTGACTTTGACAATCTGGAACCGCTGATCCCATCATACCCCACAGCCTCCTTGCGGGAGACAAGGTCGCCGAGGCGAAAAAAGAAAAAACTGGGAGAACACCTAACATGAAACTGAATATCGCGGTCGCGGCACTGTGCTGCTCCGCCTCGGCGGCGTTTGCCGGAGGTTTTGAACGGTCGGGCATGCCCTTGGGCTTCATGTTCGAAAAGGGCAGCTATGTTGAGCTGAGCTATGGCTATGCCTCGCCCAAGATCGGCGGCGCAGCAGGAGGTGGCTTGGCGCCGTCGGGGGATATGGCCGAAAGCTATTCGACGGCTGGCCTCGCCTTCAAAACGGATCTGAACGACAAGCTCTCATTGGGTGTTACCCTTGATCCAAGCTATGGCGCGGATCTGACTTACCCCAATCCTAGCCCTGGGCCTGCCTCCTACCCGATCCGCGGCACCAATGCCGAGTTGAACGGCGACACAATCGCCCTCATTGGCCGTTACAAATTGACGGATCAGATCTCGGTCCTTGCGGGGCTGCGTTCAGTTGGGATCGGTGGAAACGTCGAGGTGTGGAGCAACGGGACCTTGGCCTATGCCGCCAGCTACAACACCGACCGCGACGTCGGCTATCTGATCGGCGCGGCCTATGAAAAGCCGGAAATCGCGCTGCGCGTGGCACTGACCTATGCCAGCGAAACCAAACATGATCTGGCAACCAGCGTCGGCGGTAGCCCTGTCGGGTCTGAGACCGTTGAACTGCCGAAATCTGTAACGCTGGACGCGCAATCCGGGATTGCCGCCAATACGCTGCTCTTTGGGTCGGTCCGCTGGGTGGACTGGACTTCGACCACGCTGAACTCCATCGGCTATCCGTTCGCGCCGCTGGTCAGTCATGACAACGACACCATCACCTACACGCTGGGTGTGGGCCGCAAGTTCACTGACAACTGGTCGGGGGCTGTGTCTGTGGGCTATGAAAAACCGGCAGGCGGGCTGGCCTCGAACCTTGCGCCGACGGATGGCTTTCTTAGCCTTGGCGTGGGCGGGAGCTATACCCAAGGCAATATGAAGATCTCGGGTGGCGTGCGCTATGTGAAGATCGGCGATGCGACCGCTTTGAGCGGCGCCTCCGAATTTACCGACAACTCCGCCGTCGGGGTTGGCGTGAAAGTTGGCTGGACCTTCTGATCCTTCCCGGCCCCGCAGCACCTGCGGGGCCGAATTTTTCGCGTGAACTCGCGGGCATGGCCCTGTAACAGGGAAGCCAAAGCCGATGGAGCGACGCGTGATGATCTACCCCGATGGACAGTCCTTTCTGACCGCCCCGATGAAACGGGTGATGCTGTTTGGCATGTCCGGGCTCGGAAAGACCACGCTTTCAAACATGCTGCGCGATGCTGGCGATTGGTTTCATTACTCGGTCGATTACCGGATCGGCACGCGCTACATGGGCGAATACATCTCTGACAACTTCAAGCGCGAGGCGATGAAAGTGCCCCTCTTGCGCGAGCTGTTGATGTCGGATTCCGTCTACATCACCTCGAACATCACCTTCGACAATCTCGCACCGCTGTCGACCTATCTCGGCAAACCGGGCGATGCGACCAAAGGTGGGCTGCCGCTTGCCGAATACCAGCGCCGGCAAGCCCAGCATGCGCGGGCCGAGGTGGCGGCCATGCTGGACACCACCCGCTTTATTGACCGGGCGAAAGACTTGTATGGCTACAATCACTTCGTCTGCGACACCTCTGGCTCCATCTGCGAGGTCGTGAACGGCGATGATCCCAAGGATGCGGTGATGGCAGAGGTGTCCGCGCATCTGCTACCGGTCTGGATCAAAGGCTCGGACGCGCATCGTGATGAGCTATGCCGTCGCTTTGATCGGGCGCCAAAACCGATGTATTATCGCCCCGAATTCCTGTTGCAGGTCTGGGACGAATATCTGGCGCAATCCGGCCTTAGCCCTGAAACTGCCGACCCTGACGCGTTCTTGCGCTTTGGCTATGCGCGCCTGCTGGAAAGCCGCCAGCCGCGCTATGAAGCCATGGCGCGCTGGGGCGTCACCGTGACCGCTGCCGAGGTGGCCGAGGCGACCAGCCCCGCCGCCTTTGACACCCTGATCGCACGCGCCCTTGATCGGCGCAGCACCCAAGCCTAACTGACTGATACCCATACAAGGTTCCGACCATGCCCATCACCCTGCCAGAAACCCTGCCCGCCTTTGACGTCCTGCGGAACGAGGGCGTCATGGTGATGTCGCCGGACCGCGCAGCGCATCAGGACATCCGCCCCTTGCGGATTGGGCTGTTGAACTTGATGCCCAAAAAGATCCAGACCGAGAACCAATTTGCCCGGCTGATCGGCGCGACGCCTTTGCAGATCGACCTTTCGTTGATCCGCATGACCGAACATTTGACCCGCAACACTGCGGCCGAACATATGGCAAACTTCTATCGGCCCTTTGCCGAGGTCGAGGCGTCGGGCGAAAAGTTTGACGGTCTCATCATCACCGGCGCGCCGATCGAGCATCTGCCCTTCGAAGACGTCACCTATTGGGACGAGCTGAAACGGGTGATGGATTGGACGCAGACCCATGTGTTTTCTACCTTTGGCGTCTGCTGGGGTGGCATGGCGATGATCAACCATTTCCACGGCGTGCAAAAACACATGTTGAAGGCCAAGGCCTTTGGCTGCTTCCGGCACCAGAACCTGAACCCGACCTCGCCTTACCTGCGTGGATTTTCTGATGATTTCGTGATCCCGGTCAGCCGTTGGACCGAGATGCGCCAGTCGGAAATCGACGCCGCCCCGGGCCTGCGCACCCTATTGGGCAGCGAAGAGGTCGGCCCTTGTCTGGTCGAAGACCCGGCACACCGGGCGCTCTATATCTTCAACCATTTCGAATATGACAGCGACACGCTGAAACAGGAATATGACCGCGACGTGGCCTCTGGCACGCCGATCAACGTGCCGATGAATTATTATCCCGACGACAATCCGGCCAACCCGCCGAAGAACCGTTGGCGCAGCCATGCCCACCTGCTTTATGGCAACTGGCTGAATGAAATTTACCAAGGAACGCCATTTGATATCAATGCGATAGGTGATGCATGACCGACCTGCCCTTTGACGGCGCGATCAGCCGTTACTTCCGCGAAACCGCCCCCGAGGCGGTGCGCCGCGCCATCGAAAAGGGCGACAAGGATGATATCCTGTGGAAGGGCTATCCTTACGACGCGGAGATGAAGGGCAAAGCTTACGACAGCGCGATGGAGGCCCTGCAGATCGAGCTTGTGAAGATGCAGGCCGATATCAAGGCAACGGGCAAGCGCGTGGTGGTGGTGTTTGAAGGCCGCGATGCCGCAGGCAAGGGCGGCACCATTGGCGTGATGCGCGAGAACCTGAACCCGCGCGTCGCCAATGTGGTAGCCTTGTCAAAGCCGTCGGACCGCGAGGCGGCGCAGTGGTATTTCCAGCGCTATATCGATTGGCTGCCGGCCAAGGGCGAAATGTCGATCTTTGACCGCTCGTGGTACAATCGTGCCATGATCGAACATGTGTTCGGCTTTTGTAAGCCCGAGGAACGTAAGAAGTTCTTCCGGCAACTGCCTGATTTTGAACGCATGTTGGTCGATGAAGGCATCATCTTTCTAAAGATCTGGCTGGAGGTTGGCCAAGCCGAACAACTGAAGCGTTTCCTTGACCGGGAAGGCGATCCGCTGAAGCAATGGAAGCTCAGCCAGATCGACATCGACGGGCTGTCGAAATGGTACGCCTATACCAAAGCGATCCATGAGACGATGGAGCGCAGCCAGTTCAAACAGGCCCCGTGGACGGTGATCCTGTCAGACGACAAGAAACGCGCGCGGATTGCCGCGATACAATCGCTGCTGCACGCAGTTGATTACAAGGGACGCGACAAAGCGGCGATTGGCAAGATCGATGACAAGATCTGCGGTGGCCCTGATCTGATACCAAAGGGCTGATACAGGCGTGAAAAAGGGTTATCACCACGGCAACCTGCGGCAGGCGCTGGTCGATGCGGCGCTGGACCTGATTGCCGCGCAGGGGCCGAATGGCTTTACCCTGTCCGAGGCGGCAAAGGCTGCCGATGTCACCCCCGCCGCCGTCTATCGCCATTTTGCGGGGCGTGAAGACCTGATTGCCGAGGTGGCGCGCCAAGGCTTTGATATTTTCGCGGCCCTGATGGAATTTGCCTATGCGAATGGTCAGCCCTCGGCACTGGCGGCGTTCGAGGCAACGGGCCGGGCCTATCTGGCCTTTGCCCGGAAATACCCGGGTCACTATATGGCGATGTTTGAAAGCGGGCTGAACCTGTCGATGCATCCGCAGGTGGCCGATGTCGCGCTGCGCGCCAAATCGGTGCAGGATCGCGCCGCGGCCGGGCTTGCCGCCCAACTGCCCGAAACTCGGCGCCCCCCCGCGGCGATGTTTGCCGCCCATGTCTGGGCCATGAGCCATGGCGTGGTGGAACTCTTCATGCGCGGCCAGAACCGCAGCCCCTTCCCGCCCGAAGATCTTTTGGAGACGGGAATCGGCATCTACCTGCGCGGCCTCGGCCTTTTGGCCCCCGACGGTCAGAAATAACCGCGCCCGGTATCCGCCCAAAGCCAGCCCTTGCGGTGCAGTTTGTCCAAGGCCGCGGGCAGGCTGTCGGCGCTATCCTCGACCAACTTGTCCTGAAAAAACCAATAGAGAAAGCGCAGATACGGCCAATCCCGGCTGGTGGCGGCATCAATGGCATCCGCCAGCTTGTCAGGATTGGTCAGGGTGATGGCATTTTGCCAAAAGTCGGTCTGCCCGCCCAAGACCACCGGCTTTTGGTGCAAAAACGCCTCGATCCCGACGGCTGAGGTCAAGGTCAGCACACAATGCGCGATGGGCAACAGATCATGGATCGAGGCGTCAATCACCTCCACCCCATTGGAGGGGTCGTGATAGGCCTGCACCACCGCCAATTCATCCGGTTTTTGCGTCGGATGCGCCTTGATATAAAGCCGCCGCGCGCCCTTGGCGGCGATGGCCGCTTCGATGAATTCGGGGGCTGACATGTAATGCCGGTGATAGGGCTGGTCGGTGAACCCCTGCACGAACAGACACAGCGCGCCCTGCTCTAGCACTTGGCCGGTGGGCGGCTGCGGCAGGCGCGAACGGTTCTGTTCGATGTGGCGCCGATGCAGGCGGCGGAAAAAGACCCGCGCCTGATCTTCGTCCACCATGTCTGGGCGGAAAGGCTCAATGCGCTGGGTCGAATTGTTGCGGGTGCCGATTTCGTCAAAAAACCAGAACCCCCGGAAATAGGACGGCACGCAGTACATCGCGTTCAACGCATAGCCCGGCATATCATCCATAAAGATATGCTGGTGCATATCGTCGTCCATCGCCAGACGCTGCACCTCGCGCGAGAAATGGGTCAGATGCAACTCCAACCCCTGCGCGCGGGCATGCCCCGCCAAGGCGCTGAGAAACTTGAACCGCCCTTCCGACAGCGAGGTCGCCAGCTTGGGCCTTGCATGAAAGATCAACGCAGGCGGCAGGCTTTCCAACCGTTCGGCGGTCAGCCAGCGCGCACTGGTGATCTTGTCAAACATCAGCGGAACAGCACCAATGCCGAAGGGCTCCACGCCACCCGCACCTTGCTGCCAACATCCAAAATCGGGCGCCCCGGCACGTTGCGCATCGACAGCCGCACCTCAACATCGGTGCCGCCCAGATAGACGTCATAATAGGTCATGTCGCCGAAATAGATCACCTCGTCGATCACGCCTTCGGTTTCGCGCTCCATCGGCTTTTGATCGTCGTAAAGCAGGGTCAGGGTTTCGGGACGCAGGCCCACAACCGGGCTTTCACCCCGTGCGGGCGGCTGGACGCTGGCATCCAGCGTGACGCGGCCAAGCCCCTTGGCCTCCACCTCAACCTGACCCTCGGTTTCTGACAGCACGGTTGCCGGCACAAAGTTCATTGTACCGATGAAATCTGCGACCTTTTTCGAGGTTGGGCGACGATACAGCGTTTCGGGATCCGCCAGCTGTGCAATCTCGCCTTCGAACATCACGGCGATGCGGTCCGACATGACCAGCGCTTCTTCCTGATCGTGGGTGACCAGAATAAAGGTGATGCCAACCTGCCGTTGCAGCTTGATAAGTTCCACCTGCATATGTTCGCGCATCTTCTTGTCCAGCGCCGACAGCGGTTCATCCAGCAGCAGAACCTTGGGCTTCAAGATCAGCGCGCGGGCCAAAGCCACCCGCTGCCGCTGCCCGCCCGACAGCGCATGCGCCGCCCGGTTGCCAAAGCCTTTCAGGCCGACCATCTCCAACGCCTCAGCAACCGCCTTGGCCTTTTCAGCTTTGGACCGCGGGTCTTTACGCAGGCCAAAGCCCACGTTTTCGCCCACCGTCATATGCGGGAAAATCGCGTAGGACTGGAACACCATGTTTGTCGGGCGTTCGTTGGGCGGCACGCCCTCCATGGTCTTGCCATCAATCAGCACCGCGCCCGAGGAGATGCCCTCAAACCCGGCGATGGTGCGCAAAAGGGTGGTCTTGCCACAGCCCGACGGCCCCAAAAGCGAGAAGAACTCTCCCGCCTTGATGGTGCCATTGATGCCCCTCAGCGCGTGATAGTCGCCATAATACTTATGGACGTCCTTGAATTCGATCATCGTGGGTTTTTCGTCCGAGAACGTCACAGGAAGCCTCCGGTATCCTTGCCACCGGTCTTGGCTATGCCACGGCGGCGGAAATATTCTGCAATGGTAAGAAGCATGATCGAGGTCAGCACAAGGATCGTGCCAAGCGCCAGCATCGACGGCACCTTGGCCGGGAACCGGAACTGGCCGTAGATGTAGACCGACAGCACCTTGGTCGATCCGCCAAGGAAGTTGGCGATGATGAATTCATCAAGGCTGATGGTGAAGCAGATCAGCAAGGACGAGATGATCCCCGGCAGAACCAAGGGCAGGATCACCAGCCGAAAGGCCGACCACGGGGTTTCACCAAGGTCATAGGCGGCTTCCTCCAAAGACCCGTCCAGCGATTGGAAGGCCGAAGACAGGATCGCCACCGCAAAGGGCGTGCAGATCAGCATATGGCCCATGATGATGGTGAATATCGACAACGGAAACCCGATCGAGGTCATCACCGCCAAAAGCGCCATGGCCACGATCATTTCGGGCAGCACCAAGGGCAGCATGATAAGCCCGGTGATCGCCCCCTTGCCGGGAAAGCGGAACCCAGTGGTGGCGCGAGCTGCGAAAAGCCCAAGGCAGGTCGATAGGATAGAGGCCGCAACCGCCACGGTCAGCGAGTTGAAAAGCGCCTCGTGCAGGCTGCTGTCGGCCGCCATTTCGGCAAACCAGTTGGTGGTGAACCCTGACAGCGGAAAGGCGATGATTTTGCTGTCATTGAAGGCAAACAGCGGCAACAGCGCGATCGGGGCGTAAAGGAAGATCAGATAGAGAACCGCATAGGTCCGCAGGCCACCAGATTTCATTTCTGCCCCCTCAGGAAACGCCGGTTCAGGAACAGGAAGATCAGCGACACCACCGCCACCACAAACATCGCCGACACCGCCAAAGCCGAGCCAAGCGCCTTGTTCTGTTGCTTCAGCATGTTCACTTCGATCTGGTTGGCGATCATCGACAGCTTGCCGCCGCCAATAAGGTCAGGCGTCACATAGTCCCCCACCGTCGGAATAAAGACGATCAGCACCGCGGCAATCACGCCCGGCATCGACAAGGGCAACGTCACACGCCAAAAGGTGCGAAGCCGCGTCTCGCCAAGGTCTTGCCCCGCCTCGAGCAGGCTGCGGTCGATCTTTTCCAGTGCCACAAAGATCGGCAGGATGGCAAAGGGCGCATAGGCATGCGCCAGCGTCATCACCAGCGCGCCCACGTTGTAATTGATGGCCTGCAGCGGTTCGTCAATGATCCCAAGGCTGAGAAGGCCCGAGTTGACGACGCCGTTGTAGCCCAGGATCACCTTCCACAGGAAAACCCGGATCACATAAGAGGTCCAGAACGGGATGGTGATAAGGAACAGCCACAGCGACTTTTTCGAGGGCGCAACGCTGAAGGACACAAAATAGGCCACCGGATAGGCCAGCACCACCGTGGCCAGCGTCACCAGCATCGACACCGTCAAGGAACGCTGCATCAAGGCGCGGTATTGCGGCTTTTCGACCCAAACCGTCCAGTAATTCTGCAAGTTCAGCGTCCAATCGATCTTGCCGCCACCCGCATCTTTCATCAGCGAATAGATCAGCACCATCGCAAGGGGCGCTGCCAGCATCACGATGACGTAGATGGCCGATGGCGAAATGATCGCCAGACCGCTGGCGGATTCGGATCTGCGGATCCGCGCCAGTATCCCCCGTTCTTGCATCATGCCCCCTGTTGGCACGTTTTGTCGTTATTTGATCAAATTCTAAGCAAAGCCACAGGCGCCCGGCAAGGAAAATCGCCGCTGCCCTTTTGCTTGCCCCCAGAATGCAACAAGGCCGGACCGAGGTCCAGCCTTGGATTTCAGAGGCTTGGCGGAATTTGTTTCCTTAGCGGCCCGTGGCTCAGGCGCCTATGCGCTCGATGGCGATTGCCCGCTTTTTCAGCTCGTCATACAGCGTTGGCAAAACCCGTAGGCTGGAAACCGACACACGCAACGCATCGACGATTCGTGCCTCGTTGCTCGTGCCCGCCACGCGCCACACCATGCGGCGGTCAGCCCCATCATCATAGACGATCTCGGTCGCGCCATTGCGCGCCTTGCGCCAGCCAAGAAAATCTGCGCTGCCATTCGGGGCGTGAAAGGTGGTCTGGAGTCCCATTTTTCGGGCTTTCTCTTTTTGTTCTGCTCTGTGGATAAGTTCTGCCCTGTTGCCCGGGGATCGGTCAACATATCGAAAGATGCACTGAACAGATCGCGATCCTGAACAACAAGATTGCAACAAGACGCCGCGGGGCGTCACGCGGGCGCGCCACAGCTCCGCATCACACCGCCATGTCGCGCGGCGGGCGCGGCAACAGGCTGGCCAAGGCCGCGACCCCGGCCTCCAACTGCGCCCTTGGGATATCGCCCACCACCGCAACCCGCACCGCATTGGGTGCCCGGCCATGCACCATGGCGAATTGATCCGACGGGCGTACCAGCACACCTTCGTCTTCCGCCATTCGCGTAAAGGTCGAGGCGCGCCAGCCTTGTGGCAGGTTGAGCCAAGCAAAGGGCATTCCGGGCTGCCAAGACAGATCAAACGCCCCAAGCCGATTGACCAAAAGCTGCAAACGCTCAGACAATTCGCGTTGGCTTTTCTGGCGAATATCGTCGGCGGCCCCGGATTGGAACAGATCCAGCATCAGCGCATGGACCGGCTGCGACAGGGCAAAGAATCCGTGCTGCGCCGTCAACCTCCCCGCCTCGCCCATGCCTTGCGGGCAGATCACATAGCCAAACCGCAACGCCGCAGAGACGGTTTTCGAAACCGATCCGATATACCAGACACGCTCCGGCGCCATGGCGCGCAGCGCGGGCAGTTCCGGCATGGCCGGGGCATAGCAATCATCCTCGATGATTTGCAGATCATACCGCCTTGCAATTGCGACGATTTCCGCGCGACGCGCCACACTCATCCGCGCGGTGGTCGGGTTTTGGGTATCGGGCGTCAGACACAAGACCTGAGGACCATGCCGGCGGCACGCCACCTCCAGCGCCTCGGGTAAGACACCCTCGCCGTCCATCTCAACACCGACGACCTCGGCCCGCGCCAGACGCGCGGCATAGCGGAAGCCGGGAAAGGACAGATCTTCGGTCAAGACCACCGGCCGGTCGCCACGCAGGCAACAGGCCAGCACCAGATTGATGGCATTCTGCCCGCCATGGGTCAGCATCACCTCGTCAGCGCCATAGGGGCCAAGACCGCGATGGGCCAGCCAAGCACAGACCGCTTGGCGCAAAGGCCCTTCGTTGCTTTGTCGGGTATAGGCCAGCCAATCCATGCCCACCGTTTTCGACAGTCGCGCCAAGGCGTCAGAGATCGCCGCCGTTTGGCCCACCTCGGGCAATTGCGGCGCCCGCAGGTCCACCCGCCCCTGCAGCACGCCGGGGTCCAACTCGGTGTACAGCGGCTGGGTCGGCCCAAGCCGGGCGCTGCGGGCGGCGACAAAGGTACCGCGCCCCACCGTCGCTGCCAAAATCCCCTCTTGCGTCAGGATCTGATAGGCCCGTGCCACCGTGCCGGGCGTCACCTTTAGCGCCCAAGCCAGTTCACGCACCGTCGGCACCTGCGCGCCCTCGGCATATAGCCCGTCGCGCACCCCGTCGCGCAAGGCGCGGCTCAGGTTGAGATACTTCGGCCCCTCGCCTTCGGCGGTCAGCTTTGACCAAATTGTATCCATGGCAATACTCCGCTGGCAAAGATGCTCGGGCCGATTGTATCAATTCATTAGCGTCATCGCCCCCACACATCAACACAAATGAGGTTCCCCATGCCCAAGCGCATCGAACATGCCGCCTCGACGATCTTGTCGCAGGCTATGCCCCTGCCGCCGATCTCGCGTTTGCTGATGGGAGTTGCGGTGACCGTAGCGCGTTGGGAAACCAATATGCGAACCCGCAAGGCGCTGGAAAAGCTGGATGATCACCTGTTGCGCGATGTGGGGCTTGATGCCGCGCGGGCGCGCATGGAATGGGACAAACCCTTCTGGTGGAACTGAGCCGAATTGTACTGATTACAAAGTAGGACAGGCGCCCCCTGCCCTTGCCGTCCACAATCGGCTCAAGGATGGGCTGCGGTCCCACAACGCCGGCCGAGAAGACCCCCGGGACATCCTGCGCCACCCCTTCCTGTCCACAAATGAAAAAGGGCCCGCAACAGCGAGCCCTTTGTCTTTTCGAAGTTCCGCTGAAGCTTAGCGCTTCGCTAATTAGTATCTCATGCAACACTTTGACGCAACACCATATTTTTTCTAGATCAGCCAGTTGTGAAACTCTTGTGAAGAATTTCCATACCGGCCAAAAAGTTAGCTGGCCTTGGCAGCCGAACGCATAGTCGACGCAATGGCCTTGTCGAACTCACCATCCTTTGTTGCTGCACGCAACGCAACCAGAACGTCTGCGACTTGATCAAGCTTCTCAACGAAGATGGCGTTGGACTTACCATGCAAGTTGAGAACACGGCTTCCATAGCGGCAGTGAACGTACCAGCCGTTGTCCTTTTCGAAGAACCACGGACGAACGACCTTGGCATGCTTGGTCACTTCCCGTTCGCCCGTCTCGGACTTCGAAACCTTACGGGCTTCAACCCGATACTCGCCACCATCCTTGACCGCAGTAAGCACCTTGGCCTGCTCATCGATGGCGGCGATCAGCTTGTTGCGACGAGCGATCACGGGATCGTCGTCAGGTGCCTTGGAAACCGTTGCAAGATTGAATTTCGTAAGCTGTGACATGACCTTACCCTCGATTGGCATCTGTCACAGCACTATGGTCGGTGCCAGACTATTCCTACCGAAGACTTCCATACCTATGCGTAAAATCGGAAACGATGCCGCGAGCCTCGAACAATATTTGTCAGCCGATGTCGCATGCCCAGCGATCTTAGGCTTCGACCACCGTCCTTGACCGCAGCAAACACTACAAGGACGATCGAATGTATGCCTTCAAGCATCAGTGTGGTTGCGAGCAGCAAGCCATCCTTAAACAGCAAGCCATCCTTAAACAGCAAGGCAAGCCGTTCAAACTGGCTGTGCGGCTTGTCACGCTACTCCGACCAACACACCCACAAGGCGTATCAACCTTGCAAACTCCCGTCAGGGCATCTACTGTAACGATGTCAGCGGCGATAACCGGCAGCTCACCTTGGCTTGAACCTTAAGTTTAGCATTTTGCGAAACTTGCGGGAATAGTTTCGAGAGCTTCATATGCTCTCTTAGTTGACGGCTCTATGTAGATAGAGTTGCAGGTTGCCGTTGGGAAAGCATGGAGGAAGTGGCGATGAAAAATTCGAAACTTTATGGCCTTGCTTGCAAGTGGCTGCCGTTGGTGTACTTGGCACTAAAGGTTGCCAATCAGCTCGCTGAACTTGTAAGCAAGGTCGTCAACTACAATGCCCGTCCAATTCGAAAACTACACTCACTCGTTCATTCTTAATGGCAAGCCAGTATTCGCACCAAATGATCTTGGGCGAAGAATAGGTGAAGACATTAAGTCAAAGGTCGAGGGAGCATATTCCTTTGAACCTTTTTACTATCATCTTGCTGCAGGCGGCCATGTTGCGGCATTGCATGCTCATCGCGAAATGGAATTCTTCTGTAAAGCCGATATAGAGAACTTCTTCTATGCAATTGCTCGAAATCGCGTAGTCAGGGCACTTAAAGAAATCGGCATTCCTCGCGCAAAACATTTTGGCAAATGGTCATGCGTCAGGAGCCCTTTCGAAAACCCAAGATATGCCATTCCATACGGGTTTGTTCAATCTCCAATACTTGCCTCCCTTACCCTTGCGACTTCAGCGGTAGGACATTTTCTCCGGCAAGTCAGCGACCGCATAACTGTTGCGGTCTATGTTGATGACATTACAATGTCGTCCAATGATCCCAATGAATTGCGCGAATGCTACTCTAAGCTACTTAAATTAATGGTGGAGGCCAATCTCCCGCCAAAGTTGGCGAAATGCTTGGCGCCAGATAGTCAAATTGACGTCTTCAAATGCCATTTAGAAAACAAGAAGACTGAAGTGTTAGCTGATCGAAAGGCTGACTTTTACGCTGCCGCAAGGTCGCCAAATAGCATTGATGCTTTCGAGCGTTATTGCAACAACGTTTCGAAGGGAAGCAAGTGATCCGCACTGCGATCCTTCTCCTTATTTTTCCCATTTAGCCGGTGCCGTACCTTTAGCAGCCCAAGACCTACACATGATCTGTGAGCACGATTTCGCATTGTCTGGCCCCTAACAGCAGCCCTGCCCGTTTCACCGCCTGTAGGCGCTGCTGCGTGCGTCGCTGACGCCAATGCAGCAGCGGTCCATGCAAGCAGGTTAGATTGCGAGTTCGTCCGGGGTCTTGCCTGCCGCAATGGCAGCCGCGAACCACGCTGGTTTGCGACCACGACCGCTCCACGTTTCCGCAGGGTTCTCGGGATGACGATACTTGGCAACGGCAGGGCTTCGCTTGCGACTGGGCGCTTCGCCGCCGATCAGCTCTGCCAGATTGAAACCTAGTTCGCGGGCATGTGCTTCCAGCTCAGCACGGGCTTTGGCCTTAGTGCGGTCTTCATAGTTCGTGATTGCAGCCGTCACGTCCTTGTGCAGCTTCTTCAGCTCGGCCAGCGAAAGCGAATTCAGGTCCATTCTATCTCCCAAGCACTTATGGTGCGTTTGTTTGTTTTTCATGGGACGACACCTGGCCCGAGTACAGCGCCTATCGCCCGCCTTCACGCAAAAGTGGGCGCACGTTATGCGAAGGCACCGCGTTTCGCCAAGTCAATAAAATTGGTCAACAGTCGGGTCAGTGGAAAGCAGGCTGATCAGTTCCGGGCTGAGCCGGGGATCATAGCCGGAGGTCAGTTCTGTAATCCCACGAAGGCGCAACAGGTCTTCGACATCCTTGCGATGCCGGGGCGGTACGCGGCGATTGCCGACTGTATGAATGCCTTGCAGCGCCCAAAGGGTCTTGCCAGCAAAACGATGGTGGACAAGTTCCACGATCAGATCGGGGTTGTCCTTGACCAGATAGAACGCCGCTTGCCCCGTTGCCGCCCGCATCACATGCGATGACAGGCAGTTCTGGTACTGCTTACCAAGGGAAGCAAACTGCGTGGCATCGCGCATAGGCTGAAAGGCAGGATGATCCTCCAGCGGCCCCGCAGGCACACGATCTGCCTTCCGTGCTACCAGCTTTGCCGTCCAAAGCGGGAAGTTCATCGACCGCGCCGCCTTCGAGTTGTTCACCAGATCATCCGTGGTAATCGGCGTCGATGACAGTGTTTCGACATAGCGCAAGATGGCATTGGCCGTGTCCGCCGTAGCCTCGCCATCAATCAGCTTGACAAGGATGGGATGAACGAAGGCAGCATCCAACCGCGCCAGTGCCGTTACCAAGTCAGAATGCACGGAAGTTGAATGGCGCAGGGCCATGGTCCGCTTGCGTTGCTCAGGATCAGCACTGGGCGTCAGCAAGTTGATCAGCACATCATAATGCCCGGGGTCTTCGAAAGGCTCGCCATTCATCTTACCCAAGGCAGTTGCCAAGCCGGGAACCAAGCCAAACACCTTGCGCAGTACAGACCGGATGTCGTCGTGGAAAAGCTGGTGCATGGCTACAGGAAGATCACTTGCGCCCATGGCAAGCTGGATGTCTCCCACAGTCTTCTGCGTCAGCACGGCAATCACCACTGACCGGCGGAAATCAGTCGCCTTGTGCAGCGACACCACCACCGGATAGCCCGTGGCCTCATCCACATTCAGTGCCATTTGCAACACCCAACCAGAAATCGCCTCTGCGCTATGCGACAGAAGATGCTGCAACTGCCGTTCAAACGCCGCTTCATCCATGGCCGCACCTCCCCGCAAGCAAGGCGCAACAGCTATGGTCAACGACACACAAGGCCAACCGAAACGACAGGGTCATGGTGACACCCTGAACATTTGCCGTTCACGAAACCCATCAACAACGCCGGGGATGTAACCGTAGTAGGGCAACCCTTCTGCCTCGCGCAAAGCGGCATAGGTGGCCTCGATTTGCACGAGGATCAGGTCGCTGTCGAAATCGCGGCAGTCACGATCATGCAAGAACAGCACCACGTCGCACGGGTACTGCCCTGCCCAGATCACAGCATCTTCAACACTGATGTCCGTCTCGACATCGTAGAAGGGTGAACCGTCAGTTATGCCGCTGAGATCGGGATAGTCGGTGGCCAGTGCATATTCGCTCTGCACCACGCTGGCCGCCACATGTGCGCCAACAAAGCGATGGTCACGGCAATCAATGATGTTTGTGATCAAAATGGCATCCTCCGTGCAGTGTATTTATTCCGCAAAGAAGACCGCACCTCGATCAAGCCCGAACCCCGGTGGACAACAGGGCTTCAAGGCAGATGTTGGCAAGACTTCGCATCTTCTCTCTGCGTGTGGCGGTTAGCCCTGCCTCGAAGCTGTCAGCTGATCGCAGCAGCCTTACCGCACACGTCGCCAAGACCTGAGCACTTGGTTCACGATCCTTTGACCGAAGACAGCGCATATAGCTGCGTTCTCGACCAAGCCATTTCATGCTGAAATCATCCGATGACCTCACTGCCCCAATTGACCGCAGTTCTTCGAAGATCAACTCAATCATTTTCATCTCCAATTTAGGAAATCGCGTATTTTTGCGTATAAATAGAGACGCGATTTTGCGTTTATTTATTTGGAGAATAACATCTATGGACGACAAGAATAAAAAATACTTTCCGTGCAAAACACCAACAGGCGCAGAATATGTGTCAAATCGCTGGAAAAAGGCACGCAGTCTCAAGACGTTAAGAAACTGCGACAGCTTTGGTGCGGCCAATGCCGGGCGCAGGTATACACAAGCTGAACGGGACGCTTGGGCCAAGGCAAATGGCTATCAATGATGAACGCACGCGAATATAAGCAGACCATGGAGAACTGGGGCAATGCCCCAGGTTTCAAATGGGACATCTGCGCAACGTGGCATGTGCCCAACGACATCAAACAGAGAAGAATGGACTGGGACGACAGGTGCCAAGAAGTGGAAATGCGCAAGTATTTCAACACTGTTGATCGTCACATCTTCAAGGCTGCACACAAAAACAGGGGTGAGCGTGTGTGGCGCTGGGTCGTCATGGAAAAGGCGGGCGGTGTGGGCTGGCACAGTCATGCGCTGCTCAAAACCCCCGAGCATCTGTCACAACAAGCATTCATCGATACTCTGTGTGGGCTTTGGTACAAGCATTGTGGGATTAAAAGTGGACATCGATTTCAGTCACACTTGTTCAAGGCAGAATTAGTCGATGGAGATTTTCTAGGCTATACTGTCAAGGGTACAAAATTTACTGAGGACGCCAAGGGCGTTTTTGACCAACATAATACATTCCTTCCAAAGCTATAACAGCACTGCGAAGTGGGACAGACCACTATAAAAGCAAAGCGTCACAGTGCATGCATTGGTCGATAACGGCAGCGGCGAAAGCTGCTGCTGTAGCCTTAGTATTGACTATTGAAACTGTGCAAACAGAAACAGCTATTCAAAATAGAACATCTACCGTCAGTGCAAGACAAGATGAATATTAAGTCAAATATTTGAAAAGAAGCTGATAGCGACACAAGCACGATGAGTGCGTAGGTGTCGCGTATCAGCAGCACGCAACGAAGTGGCGGGCTATCAAATAGCCACCGAACAATTCAACTTGCATGCAAACCATCAAAAACAACGGACACGACTTGTAATAGTGTTAACGCGACTGGCGAATGCAGCCATATCGACCTGAATGGTCTGAAGCATATGGTCACATCCGCTTGCATCGAATTGGCTTGCGCAACCCATGTTCTTTTTTGCGAACTTTTTGTGCGTCCGAGCGAGGCTGCTGATTTTCTTGATGCGCTGACGGATGTCGTTCACACGCTTACCTACCAACGCAATTTCACGAATTTCCGTTTCCATTTTCTCGTCGATTGCAAGCAGGCTGATTACACTCTTGCCAAGCACCAAGCTTGCGTAGATGTGATCAAGCGTATGCAATGTGTTCGGCGCGGCTTCCAAATAGAGAATATGATCACGGTAAATGCGTTCACCCGGATGCATTACACCTGCAATTTGCACCATCGACCGAGCAAAATACACATCCAACTCAAATGCGGACTTAATGCTTACCAAGTCCCAAACCTCAATGAGCCGTTCACGATCTTCGTGTGAAAAGAACGACTTGGTAATGGCAACGCCCCACTCGTTACCAGTCTTGCTGAGTTCCGCTGCCAAGTTTTTCATGTACATATTCCTTTTGATGTTGGACGAGTTGTTAGGCGTGGTTTTCGTGGTCGATGGCCATTTGCGTCAGCCGCCAAAGCGCACCGAGTACTTGAGTGCAAGCCACTCCATGCCTTCGTAGTTCAGTTGGTCATTGCCATCCGTGTTTGCAAAATAGCGGGGCGGCAGCGAAGCCAGCAAAGCTTCACGGGATTTGGGCTGTGTGTATTTCTCGAAGATACGATCACGCGACCGAAAACCAAGTGCGGTAAAGTAGGTTTTGTTGCGGGCGACCTGCTCCAAAGGGTGCTTGAGTTTGTAGTCGCTGAGAAAGACAACGCGGTTATTGTATCCGGTCAGGGTGCTGAAATCGTACACACGTGCCGGATCGGGCAGAAAGAGCTGGGTGTTGAGGGTGGTATTCGTCACATCCCAAAGCACACCATTGGCGCCCAGCCAGTTGCTGTGGAAAATGCCAAACGCAGCGCCATGAAGGTCATTGCCTTCAGTCAATTCTGTCGCGATTTGCCAGCCGTAAACCTGCGTGCCGCCATGTTGCTCAACATGCTCACGCACATTCAAATGGCAGAAGCCGGATTGGGATGCGTTGGCGGTGGTATTAGCGCGGTGGACGATTTGAAGGCTTTGCTTGCTGATGGCTTTAACGAACTGAACGACGTCAGTGTTTGCGAGAAATTGCGCCCGCTTTTGATCCCAGTAGTCATAGGTGGCCTGCATGTCGCTGACGTTTTCACGGCCTTCGATGACTTCGCATGCGTCAATGTCGTAGAGAGCAGTGCTTTTGATTGGATAGTTCATTGGCGATCTCCTGTTATCGGTGGATGCACTTGAGCAGCGAGTTCAAGTTCTTCATGTTCTGTTCGAGCAAGGCTTTGCTGTCGTATTCTTCGATCAATTGTGTCGAAGTAACTGGTTGATCGATTGCTTGTTGCAATGCGCTGATTTTCAGCTCTTTCAGCGTTGGCAATCCCGGAAACTCTGCATAGCGTTGTACTTTGCGCTTATGGAAAACTGGACGAGGCACTGTGTCAAAGCAAAGTCCGTTGTTGCCATGCCAAGTCTCAAAGTCGTAGTCTTTATCAAAGAAGCGTGTCAGCGAGGGATCCGCTTCGATGAGTTCTTGCAGCCGTTCGATTGCACGCTCGTAACCGCCATCCCGTGTCATTGCAGTTGACTTGCGCTGCCAACCAAGTTGGCTGGCCCTGTCCACAGCTTGGTCGTTAAAGTCTGCAATGCGCAGCAAATCGATGTAATTGCGCAACTTCTCCCGACCATAGTCATAGTCATCTTGCCGGGCTTTTAGGTATTCGCACTCCGATTGATAAGTTCGCAAATATTCATCGCCCAGTGCCGCTTTGAGTTCTCTATTGCCAACCGATGTCTTTGCCCCAGATGCCTGTATCATGCTTTCCGGAGCGGTTAGCCTGCCGAGAAGAACCCGGCAGGCTTCTACATCGGTTACGCCGACTTTTTTTCAGCGTTCTCCGCAGCGTCCATCGCCATCGGTTTCGACATCGCAGCGGAACGTTTATTGCGGATTTCGCGCAGTTGGGTGTCGAAGACCTTGTTGGTTTCCACTTCCATCACCATGCGCTCCAGGAACGGTTTCACCGACTGTTTGGGCATGACCGCGACGTGCATGCCGGGTTCCAATTCCAGCTTCTTGTGACAGTAGGTGAAGCAAACTTCGAAGACATCGGGCTGGCTGGTGGCGCGGAACATCGGGGTGATATCGCGCTGCCCGCCGCGCACATTTTTCTTGTGCGACGGTTTGTCGAAAAGCGTGATGTTGTCACGGATGTTCTGAGCGAGGATGTCACGCGGCTCTTCAACCGTCTTGGTCGCGGTGCTCGCTGCGAGCGTGACGAAGGCGATGTCTTTCTTGATAGCGTCGAACCAGCCCATAGCTGTACTCCTTCGATGGTCGGGTTTTTTCGTGTAGGGGTGAAATGCGGCGACTAGCCCTCACCGCATTTCCAGTTTTGTTTGGCTTAGAAGTAACGTTTGCCGTTGTGCCAATCGGCGCTGGCCGCATCTTCAGCGTCGGAATTGCGGCCAGTAATGCGATCCCAATCGTTCCAGTCTGCACAGGTGGAAATCTTGGAGATTGCTTCAATGCCGAGACCCAGCACCGCCTTGGTGCGACCGACAACTTCAGCCAGCACCGCAGCCATCATTTCGTCATAGGTGCTGTTAGCATCATAGGGGATGTCGACTTTGCCCCAACCTTGAATGCCGTCGATGCCAAGCAGCGGATGCGCCGCCGCTACATCAGCAGCCGTCAGCGGACCCACAGTCTCTTTGTTCATGCGATAGGTAACGATGACGTCGACGGACAGGACGTGCTGTGCGGGAGTGGTGGGGACGTTAGACATGGCCGAACCTCGATGCGGTTGATGATGGCGGCGATCTAGGTGCGTGAAGCATGATTGTCAATCTTTAATAATGCAACGTGTTGCAAATTGCTTTGCCATGCATCTTGTGTCATAAGCTTATGAAGCGGTGTAAGGCTATGGAAACCATGAACAAAGTTGACGACGAGCAGATCAGAAAAAAACTTCAGCTGCTGAAACATGACCCTGCCACAATGGATGAGTATCAAGCCGCGCTGGACGGCATGATTTGTCAATGGTGGCGGGCGCTTAAGCTCAGTGACGACTATGCTGCTGCGCTGCGAGGTGAGCTGGGTGAGCCATGGGCCAGCATGTCAGCAGACTTCGGCGAGCTGTACGACAGCTTCGTTTTATGGTGGGTTCAGCGTGGCATGGAACTGTACCGCTGGCAGATCGCAGAGCCTAGTGTTCGAGAACTGCCGAACGGGGAAGCTGCGGAGCAACCTGCCGACTACCCCATCTTACACATTGAGGTGCCGCTGGTGCTGAACCGGCAACTGCTGTCCCGTCAGATCACGCAGCTGTTTGACGATGCCAAGAAGCGGCTGAGGATTGACGACAGCGGCAAGGTCTGGGTGCCACCAAGGGGCTTCTATAAGGACACCCGGCTGCACCTACCCACGATCACGAAGATGCTGGATGTCTGGACCGCGCGACGCGACACCGGGCTAAGTTGGGAGCAGATCGGGGAACGATTTGCTGTCAGCGAAGCAGCCATGCCATCACCTGACGACGACGAGAAGACAGCAAAGGAAAAGCGCAGGGTGATGATCATCTCGACCCAGCGTCTGCACCGCATGGCCACAGCCCTAATCGACTTTGCCGCACAGGGTGACTTCCCAAGGGTCAAATGAATGACCGGCAGTCAAGGGTCTGCAAATGAAGGTGGCGAACAACGATCCGCCACCTTGTGCATCAGGATTTCACCAACGCCATCAGCGAAGAGTAGCTATCGACAACATCGTAGCGAACTTTGTTGTTGGGCACTGAGGCGGCGATTTCTGCGAAGAACTTGCGTGCGCAGTCGATCTTGGTCTTTTCATCCGGTCGCAGCTGCATGGAGGACAGGGTGCCCTTGGTTTCAGCGACGAAGTAGATGTGCTTGATTGTGCCTTCCACAAAGGAAATGGCCCAATCGGGGTTGTAATCGCCAACAGGTGTCGGGATGAGAAAGCCGCGAGGCAGCTTGGCATAAACGACAACTTCGGCACTGGTATCAAGCTCGCCAACGAACTTGCGCTCTACCTCACTGTCTACCATCGCATAGTCAAACACATGCTTTTTCAGCTTGTCTGTGGCTCGCGTGAAGTCGTTTCCAGTTTGTGCGGCAGTGAAGATGTTGGTGTCGTACCTCTCTTCAACGGCGTCATAGCTCAGCCGTTCAATGATCACGGTTGCCTTTTGCTCTTTGATGATCCGGCTGCATTCGCTGATGAATTGTTCGGGGTTCTGCTTGTATTGCGCGAACACCACCGGCTGCATGCTGGACAGGATTTCAGCGACCGTCTTTCGAGTGAGCTGAACGCCTTCAGCAATCTTGCCCAGAAGATCATAGCTGACACGTGAATGCACTGACTTGCCTTGTTCTGTGCGTGTCTCGCCCAGCTTAAAGCCATCACCAGATTTCAGCTGATCGGCGCTCAAGGCATCAGCCTGCTGCCCTACCTGCACCGTATACTGCAATGGCGTCACATTCAGTTCTTTGTCCAAAGCTGAAACGCACTTCTTGACCAGCTCGCCACTTTCAAAATCGACACGGTAGACTGCCTTTTGATTGATGCGGTCCCAAAGCTCCTTGAACTCCTTCTTGTCGAAGTTGGGGTTCAATGCATTCGTCTTGGGCTTGCGACCATCTTCGGGCTTCGGCATCGCAGCATCGCTGAATACCGTGTCGACCAAAGCAAACACCTGGACTGCATAGGGTTTGAGGTCTAGCGGCAGCTCAGCCAATGCACCGTCTGTCTTGGCCTGATGATATTTGTCCGTGATGTTCTTTTGCCAATCAACATAGCCTTGCTGGACCAGATAGAATTCCATCTTGGCCGCCATTTCAGGTGTGACTGTGACGGGTCCAGTGTCGGTCGCCAGCACCTTGCCTTTGAAATAGGCTTCACTTGCCTGCCGTGGTCGGCTGGACAATCCATCTGCAATTTCCTGTTGCAGCGCACCGACGAAGTTCTTGTAGCTTTCGCTGGCAACCACGGTCAGCACGTTGATGTCATGTACAACGGCAGGATGGTCCATCCTGTCACCATGCTTGTCGACTGAAAGTCGCAATCCCCGACCGACTTCCTGCCGCCGCGAGATCGTGTTGTCGCTGTGCTTGAGCATGCACATGATGAATACGTTGGGGTTATCCCAACCTTCACGAAGTGCTGAGTGCGAGAAGATGAACCGAACAGGCTCGTCTTGCGACAACAGCCGTTCCTTGTTCTTCAAAATCAGATCATAGGCGTCCACGTCATCCGACAGCCCCTTTTCTTCCCCGGTCTTCTTGATCGACGGATCGACAAGACGCTTCTGCTTGTCGATGGCAAAATAGCCCTCATGGACCTTCTCCGCCGGATCACGCTTCAAGAAATCACGATACTCAGTTTCGCTCAGCGGCAACTCAGCCAGATATTCCTCGCGCAGCAGCTGGTATTCTTCCTCGAAGACACGTGCATAATCGCCCTTGGTGTCCGCTTGGTCATAGTCGCGGTACTTGGCGACTTCATCGATAAAGAACAGCGACAGCACCTTGATGCCTTGAGCGTAGAGCTGCTTTTCCTTGTCGAAATGCGCCTTGATCGTTTCGCGTATCTGTATCCGGCGCAATTGTTCGGCAGAAACGTCGCCAAGCGCATCTCCCGCCTCAAGCGTTACGCCATTTGTGAATTCGACCACATCCGTGCGGGCATCGATCTGCGACACCGTGAAGCCGCGATAGGCTTCTAGACCGCCTGCCAAAACTTGCAGGTCGTCACCCGACTTTACGCGGCGCAGCTGCCGCTTGATCGTGCCGTCAGCCAGCTTCACTTCCAGCTCCACACGGGCAGTGGGCGCAGCTTTGGAAATGTCGATGCCTTCCAGATAGAGATAGGCCGTCGTGCCCGCCAAGCCGCGTGTCTGCACGCCGCGCACGGCAATTTTCTTCACCAGCTTTTGGTTGTAGGCATCCACGGCATCTAGCCGATGCACCTTGTTGTGCGTCGTCTTGTGCGTTGCCGAATAACGCAGGATCATCAGTGGCTTAAAGCGCGGCAGTGCTTCCTTGGACGCTGGCCCTTCCATCTTCTGCGGCTCGTCAAGGATCAGGATCGGCCTGTTGCTGGCTATCACGTCAATCGGCTTACGCGACTGAAAGTCGTCCAGCTCGTCATAGATACGCCGGTTGTCAGCACCCTTGGCCGCAAAGGCTTGGATGTTGATCACCATGACGTTGATACCGGCGTCGCTGGAAAAGCTTTCCAGCTCGTGCAACCGCTTGGAATTGTACGTGAAAAACCGTGCTTTCTTGCCGTATGTCTCGGTGAAATGCTCGGCAGTGATTTGCAGCGACTTCTGCACGCCTTCGCGGATGGCGATGCTGGGAACCATGATGATGAACTTGGACCAGCCATACAGCTTGTTCATCTCGAAGATGGTCTTGATGTAGCAGTAGGTCTTGCCCGTACCGGTTTCCATCTCGACATCAAGGTTGAACTTGCAGCCAGTGCTGACGACCAGTGACGGCGAGACGTTCAGGTTCTGCCGACGCTGCACGGCCTGCACATTCGCAAGCACCTGGGCGTCCGTCAGCATCAGGTCGGCGTTCTTGAACCCCTCTTCGTCTGCCCTGACCTGTTTGGATCGACCGGGGTCGATACGATAGGTTATGCCGTCATTGCGCTGTTGGCCTGCAAAGCAATCGACAATGGCTTCGACCGCCGCTGTCTGATAGGGTTGCACCTTGAACTTGAGCTTCATCGCGCTGCCCATCAGATCGCCTTGACTTCAGTGCTGGGCGACAGCTGGCGGAAGATTTGTTCGACGTTGATCTTCACCGCGTCCGAGACAAAGCCGGTATCCCTGAAAACAACCCGAACAGGTTCATGGCCCGCCAACTCTTTGACCAGCTCTTCGGTAACGCCCGTGTCGAAGCAGGCGACGAGAGCGTTTTCATCGACAAAGAACACCGTCTTGCCCTGCACGGTTTCGCGCCGGATGGGCAGGGTCAGGTCAACGCCCCAGTCGACAAGCACTTGGAACAACAGGTCTTCGGCTGTTCGGCCCTGTTTGATGCTGTCCACTTGGGCAAGCAGGTCGCCTTGGTTGGTGGCATCGGGCGTATAGTAGACATCGGCCATGTTGGACGTGTCGATCTTGAGGAAACGGAACCCTATGTCCTTGTTCCAATCTGGGTTGCAATCGCCTGACAAAATCTTTTCTCCGGCGAGACGAATACGGTCTCTAGTGATATCCGGAATGTGACGATACCCCGCAGTCCTCGCGGCACTTTCGGCAGGTGTTTCTTCGTTAAGCTGAACGCCAATATACTTGAGGTTCAATCCAGATTTCGCATTTTCCTGCATCACAGCATGAGCGGTTGAGCCAGAGCCAATAAAGAAGTCTACAACAATAGAATTTTCTTCCTGACCAGCTATTTTTATTATTTTTTCTATCAGTTTGGTTGGTTTCGGATTTGTGAATATGTTCTTTTCGCCAAGTAATGCGGAGAGCTCCTTGGAGCCTTCTTGATTAGTTCCTGCATCACTAGACCATATTGTCTCAGGTAGCCGACCGCCATATTCTTCAAGAAATTGCTTGTAATATGGTGTTCCCGAAGAGCTGAACACAATTCTATTATCAGCTAGAAGCTCTTCAAACTTTGCCTTACTGACCGCCCATGTCTTTGTAATTGGGCCAGCAGGAGTGTTGATCGCAAAAGTCATTGTAGGCCTTGCGCCTTCCAACGTTCTTTCCAGTTTTTGTGTTTTGTACGGGCCTCTGGGATCTGCGTCCGGGTTCTTGTAACCCGATATATCATCGATCTCTAATTTTGAAAGCGTGGCCTCAGAGGTCTTCGTGTAACATAAAATATGGTCATGGCTCACGGAGAAGCCTTGGCCCGATACTGCGCCGGAAACGGTTCTGCGCCATACTATGTTTGCTCGAAAACAATCTGCTCCAAATACTTCATCGCAAACCTTTCTCAGATTGTGAACTTCGTTATCATCAATACTGATGAATATAGCTCCATCATCGCAGAGAAGGTTTCTTGCAAGCTTTAGTCTAGGATAAATCATCGAAAGCCAGTCAGAGTGAAATCGCCCGCTTGACTGCGTGCTTGCAACAAGCCGATTTCCAACCTCATCAAGTTGATTTGACTTCGTTAGAAAACTTGCAGTGCTTTCCGCAAAGTCATCATCGTATACAAAATCATTACCTGTGTTGTATGGAGGGTCGATATAAATCAATTTCACACGCCCCAAATATGCTTGTTGAAGAACCTTAAGTGCCTCAAGATTATCGCCTTCAATAAGCAGGTTTTTGGTACCTAAGAAGTTAATGCTTTGCTCCGGCACCGGGCGGAGTGTTTTAGCTATCGGAGCATTTCCAGTTAGTAGTGCCTGATGCTTTCCGGGCCAGTTCAGGTGATAGCGTTCTTGTGGCCCTTCAACGATGCTATCAGACAGCTCTTGGCGGAGCTGGTCGAAGTTGACGGCTAGCTTGACAGCACCATCCGGACTTGCAGCTTCCGTCACACATCCCGGAAACAGCTCGCGAATTTTGGCAATGTTGTCCTGCGTCAAATCAGGGCTGTGCATCTTCAGTTTGTCCATTGCCGTCTTCCTCTCAATTATCCGACAGGTCAGCTGCCTTCAGCCGATCCAATTCTTGTTTTGCTTGGCGTAGGGCGGCATTAATGCTGACCCGTCTGTTGAACTGCTTCTCTCGGGCCAGCTGACCCTTAATCCGCTCAACCTCACGCTCTTTACCCTTGATAGCTTCCATCCGTGCGACACGGGCCTGAATGTCTTCTTGCACTAGTGGCTGCACAGGCATCAGTGCCGTCAACACCTTGTCGTACAGGGAACCCAAGTCCAAGGCCACAGGCAGCGGAATGCGCGGCGTGTCTGATGGGGTCCAATCGGCCTTGAAGTAGTCACTGACCACCCACTTCGCCCCATCCGCCTCGCTTGGCCGTTTGTAGGCGGCAACAGTCTGGCTTCGCCCAGCATGCGAAAGCTCATAGATCAGCGGAAACGGGATTGCGCGATCGATGGCACGCAGCACATCGGTATGCAGTGTTGCCACCTTCAAGCTGATGGCGAAGACCTGAATTTCCGTGACGGACTTGGTGGCCGACAGGTTGATGGTTTCCGGGGCAAGCTTGTACTTCCAGACAATCTGGTCGACTTCCGCAACGAACAGCTCTTTCAAGGCCGTGTTGGCATCTGCGTGTTCGTAAATCTTGTTCTTGGGCAGCACACGCCCGAATGAAGCCGACTTGGGGTAATCAAACAGCACCGTCACCCAGCAGCCTCCTGCACAACCAAGAAGGCAATCAGCTCAAAGTCATCAAGCCCGGCGATGGTATGGACAAGCGCCGTGGTCCTGCCGCCGCTGAACAGACTATCGATGTCGCGCTCTTCCTTGACGTCGATCATCGAGCGAATGGCTTGGCTGAGAAGGTCGGAATACCGGCCCATGTTCTTGCCGTCCTGCGTCTGTTCGTTGAACAAGCGGCAGACGGCTTGGATCGGGCTGGACTGCCCCTTGGCGCTTGTCCGTATTAGGTCCAGCAAGCGTTTTACCTCAGTATGGTCTGCGATGATGTCGCCGTCATTGCTGATGTAGACGAGGTAGTACGGGTGAAGGCGGTTCTGCTGATTGACGTTCACAGTGTCATGGATGTTGCGTAGCGCAAATATGACACCCGGAACCAAGCCAAGCCCTGCCTGCGCTGGCACAACCGCATGCAGGCCGTTGGGCATGTTCTCAAGGTCGCCATGATCCTTGACGTAGTTCAGCAGGTCCATGCGGAAGTCGTTCAAGCCAAGATCGGTGATGGAAATGCCCGTCTTGACGTCTTCCAGTTCGATCACCTCTTCCTGCATCCGCTTGAGCTGATCTTTACGATAGGCAATCTCGCTACTCTTGGCCGTAAGCACGTTGTCATCGCCCGTGGCCGTCACGTCCGCAATCATCATGCGGTTCTCAACCCGTTCTTTCAGGTTGATGTATTCGTCTAGCGAGATGTCGGGCCAGTAGTTGGCAAGCTGGATTTGGCTATTGGGCGACCCGATCCGGTCGATGCGCCCGAAACGCTGGATGATCCGCACAGGGTTCCAGTGAATGTCGTAGTTCACCAGATAGTCGCAGTCTTGAAGGTTTTGCCCTTCCGATATGCAGTCCGTGCCGATCAGGATGTCCAGTTCAGCAGGCTCGTTCGGCAATATCGCTGCTTTTTCCTTTGACCTGGGCGAGAACAGGGTCAGCACCGACTGGAAGTCATAGGACTTCTTAAGCGTCGTCTTTGGACTGCCCGATCCCGTCACCTTGCCACTATGCAGCCGATGCCGGTCAAGCATGTCGGGCGCAAGGTTCTCGTAAAGGTAGTTCGCAGTATCCGCGAAAGCCGTGAAGATAAGCACCTTCTTATTGCCGGGGTTCAACGGTTTCGCCAATTTCTCGGCTAGCAAGTTCTTGAGATGAAGCAGCTTGGCGTCATGCTCGGGCTTCACAAGCCGCATAGACGCCAGCAACTGCTCGATCAGGAAAAGGTCGGCTTCAAGGTCATGCTTCCAAGACGGCAAGTCCATGTCAGCCAAGCTGATCTGGATTTTCTTGCCCACCGTGAACTCGTCAAAGCCGCTCAAATCCTCGTCTTCAGTTTCGAACTCTTCAAGATCGGCAGTATAGTCACTTACAGAGGTAGCACCGCCATGACGCTGAAAGTCAGCGATGGCATTGACCGTCCGGGAAATATTGCCAGCCAACGCACCCAAGGTGAGGCGAAATGCTTCAACAGAGCTTTCCAGCCGCTTCAACAGGTTCGTTGTCATCAGGGCTTGCAGGCTGCGTTCGCGGTCCAGCTGCCGCAACTTGCCCCGACCGCCCTCGGTCTGCGTGTCGTACATCTCTTCGTACTTCCGCAGGCGGCTGGGAAGGATGTAACTGATAGGGGCATACACAGCCAGCTTTAGCACCGACAGCTGTGCAAAGATGTCGTTGAACCCCATGACTTCCGGCAGGTCAGTAATCTGGCAATGGAACGACAATGGCTTAAGCCGTTGTGGAAATTGCCCGATGTCCTTGGTGTCGTAGAAGGTCGTAATGTGCTTGCGTGAACGGGCGATAGTCACGGCGTCAAGCAACTCAAAGAAGTCAAAGTCCAATGACTTCAAGATAGCAGCCGAAGTGCGTTCATCAGGCGGTAGCTCGGACCAGACGTTGAACGCCTTTTGCGCACGACGAAAGATTTCTTCGATGGAAGTCTTGGTTTTCAGGTTCTTGCTCAGCCCATCAGACTGGCCTTCATAGGCCAAGGCCAGCTGGTTTCGCAGGTCCGTGAACCTGTTGTTCACCGGAGTTGCTGACAACATGAGCACCTTGGTCTTCACGCCATCGCGGATGACCTTGTTCATCAGCCGCTGGTATCGCGTCTCACGGTCCTTGTAGATGTCGTTGTTTCGAAAGTTGTGGCTTTCATCAATGACCACGAGGTCGTAGTTGCCCCAGTTAACACGATTGAGCGGAATGCCAAAGCTTTCCCCTGACGTGCGCGACAGATCAGTGTGACAGAGCACATCGTAGTTGAACCTGTCCTTAGCGAAGATATTGGTCTTCAGGTTCGTGTTGTAGTTACGCCAGTTGTCGGCCAGTTTCTTTGGGCATAAAACAAGTACCGCCCTATTCCGCAACTCATAGTATTTGACTACCGCGAGAGCCGTGAACGTCTTCCCAAGGCCAACACTGTCAGCAAGAATACAGCCGTTATAGGTTTCAAGCTTGTTGATGATGCCGGTAGCCGCATCCTTTTGGTAATTGAATAGCTTATTCCAGACCAACGTGTCCTGATAACCAGTCAGGTCATTCGGCAACACATCCTCGCTGACATCCTCCAAGAAGTCGCGAAAGATGTTGTAGAGCATCAGGAAATAGACACGCTCCGGCGAATTTTCCTGATAGACACTTTCTATGTGATCACAGATTGCATCCGTGACATCACGCACTTTGTCAGCGTCGTTCCAGATTTCGTTGAACAGCTGAAGGTACATGTCAGTATGACGTGGATCATCGAACTCTGTAACGAAGTTCGAGACTGCATCGCCTTTTTGGTATCCCAGATCGACGGCAGTAAAGCCGCTGATCGGCATGTACGCCTTCTGCGCAACATCACCACTGACATGCATGAATTGCTGCATGGGCGCTTTGGAGGTGTTGGATTTGAACTTGACCTTCCTCCGTACCCATTCTGCACACTCTCGCGCAACAGCACGCTGCGTCAGCTTGTTGCGAAGCTGGATTTCGAACTCGCTGCCGTAGAGGCCCCCAGCGCCGCCGCTCTTTGGAATGAAAAACTCTCTCCGTTCCTTGCGCACGCGGTCAGTGACCTCGCTTGGCACAAAGGTAGGTGTGGTGAAGATGAACTGAAGGGCTTCAACCTTGCCCAGTTCAGCCTTTAAAGCCTCGAACGCATAGATAGAGAAGCAGGAAGCCGCGATCTTCAGTCGCGAGCCTCGGCCCAAACTTGCCTTCAGCTCATCGCCGAGCAGTGCGGAGGAGTTGTCGATGATCTTCATGGCCTTACCTTGGCCGACAAGCCAAAGTCAGGCAACCACCTCAACCGCAAATATCTAGGGTTGCAGAGCGATTTCGCGCTGCGACGGCAGGTCAGTACTCTTCGGCAAGCATGATGGTGAGCACTCGAACGGTGACGGCAGGGTCAGCAGGGTCCGGCGAATACATTGTCATAGAAAGGTCGTAGTAGTCGAATTTCCAGAACAAGGTCCGCCCAGCAACCGGCATGCTGCCAAAGTCATGTTCGCCAAACGGATCGTTGTCGTCGTCGAAGGCGGTGAAGCCCCTGACGGCTGCGACCACCTCAACAGTGCATCCCAGTGCCATGACACCCTGCGTGAACATCACCCGACACCCGGTCAGCGTGGTCCTTGCCGCGTCGTTGAGCACCTGCACCTTTTCAACATCGTACATGCCAGCTCCCACAGCCCTCAGCGAGCAACAGGAGATTGCGGTCAGCACGCAGCACGAACAACCGAACCCGCAGCGCAAATGGGCCAAACGGAACAAAGTTATACAGTGTATAATCTATAACATTTCGCGAAATTCCTGTTCAGTTTCAGCAGGCGAATGCGCGAAGTCTTTCCGGTAGTCCAAACATATGTGTGACTTTATTTTTTGCAGTGGAAAATCACATATTTCCTGGAGCAAATATGAAGCAAGCCAAACTGCTCAACCCCGCTGAATTCAAACGCTTGGCCGCCGTGATCGACAGCAAGCGCCACAATGTCCGCAACCACACCGTTGTCGCACTGAGCTTCTATGCTGGGCTGCGGGCGTGCGAGATTGCGGGACTGAAAGTCGGGGATGCCTATGACCAACTGGGTGCGGTGCGCGACACCATCTATCTCAGCGCAGCACAGACCAAGGGCAGCGAAGGCAACACTGTGCTGGTGAACAAAAAGCTGGCGATGGCACTGAAACGCTACGCTGGCAGTTACCCTGCCCAGATGAAGCATTCCGATGCCCCGCTGATCTACAGCGCCAAAGGCCGAGGCTTTACAGCCCAAACCATCGTGAACCTGTTTGCCAGCTTGTACAAAGCCGCTGGCATTGACGGCGCAAGTTCACACAGCGGTCGCAGGCAGTTCGTTACCACGCTGGCCGACAAGGGCATCAACCCTCGTGTCGTCCAAGTCCTCGTTCGCCATCTCCACCTCAATACCACAATGCGCTACATCGACGTGAACGACGCAAAGCTGCGCAAGGCAGTAGAGATGGTTGAATAGATGAATATATAAACTTCACTCTACGCAGTGAATATTTAAGAGGCCAAACATCTTACCACTTGGCTAGTATCTCTCACCAGCAGCGAAAAGACGCCACACCTTACAACATCATCCACTGGCGCTCAGATCGTGTGTCATGGTCAAAATCGCCTTCACTGCTTCTGCATCAAATAGTACGATGTAGCAATATCTGTGCATGAACTGGCCCACTGCCCACTTACTATGAGTGAAAATAAGTCCGGCACAATCTCCGGCCGTTTCTTCATGACATCCAGCGTGTTATTAACTGCCAACATAAGGCCGACCATATTACTGATATCCCCAAAGTCCATGTTGATTTGGTAATTTGGGTTGCTCATGGCATGTTTAACTTCAGCACCCCATACTCGCGACAGGATCTCACACTGTTTTTGAACAAACTCTTGGCAGTGGGACCTATTTCCGGAAGATGAACTACACTGAACAGCAAGGAAGTCAGGCCCAGTTTGCGCATGCACTACTTCCGTCCAACAACATACTGAAATAGCCAGAGCGAGCTTCGATACAGCCAGCCGATGAAATACCTTTTTTCCAGCCACTTGTTGTTGTTGCACTGCCAGTTTTCCCTTTGTCGAGCCGCATTACGTGAAGTATGCACATGTTTGCCAGACCTCGTTAACCGGATTTAGCTCCGATAATCAGAGGCAGTTTCCGTTGCTCATCAACACCTTAGACCAAACAGTGCGCTGCGAAGACGTAGCGCAGGTAGGCGGTGGAGTTCGCAGAAATCCTCTTGCGAATAAGGCAGTGGGAGCGGCAGTGCATGCCGATGCCCACGTCTGGCATTGCCTGTGAAATCATGTACTTGGTTGCCGCAAGGGTCAGCAGCCAACCGGCTTGCGTCAAGGACCTTTTCTTGTCCCTTGGCCACAGCGAAGCACGGGTGAGCGAAGTGCTCAGATGCCTTATGCAGGACGGCTGGATTGATCAAAGGATCAGTGAGCACGACAAGCGCAAGAAGTTCTTGTATCCTTCGAAACGCTGCCTCGCACTTTTTAGCTCAGCATCATGCAACGACCTATCCTTCTTAAAGTCGCGCGATACGCCTGATTAATTTTCATTGGTGGCCGCTCTACGCACCCACGAAACCAAACCCTTAGCAGAGACAGGTGTTCAGCCTACCGTTTGCCGCCTTTGAACACGCTGCTCAGCAGAACCGGACCAACGTCTTTGGCAAGAGTATCAGCAGCTTGTTCAACCTTGGCAACTTCAGCCCGGCCACTTGCTGTCGCACGACGCCCCGATCCGATCAACGCCGCCTCGTCCGTTAGCATTCCTCGACGCACATAGTGCTTTTCGAGTTGGATTTTCTGGGTTCCCATGTTGACGCTGAGGTTGTCGAGGGCCTTGGGGTTTGCTCCCATCTCCAACAACCGGTTCTCGGCATAGTAATGGCGCAGCGAATAGGCCGTGCGACGCTCACCGTTGATGTCCAGCAGCAACCCGGCCTCTGCGAGCATTTTGGGCAGGGTCTTGTAGAAGCCGGTATTCTTCTTCCCATCGCGTTGACAGAACAACCAATCATCGGCTTGGGTCCGGCCTGACAACGCCTTCAACTTCTCGTACCAGTCTGCACATTCCGGCTGTGTCTTGACCACGCGAGCGCCCGTCTTGGTGTCTTTTGGGATGTTTATATGCAGGATCGTGCAGTTCCCGGCTTCCGACAGCGTTGGTTTGACGAAGCTGTGCCGCAATTTCAGGGCTTCACCTGGGCGCATACCCGAGTAGGCAAGCATGTGCATGTAAATCTGGAGCAGTTGCCGTTGGTAAAGGTGAGCAGGGTTCACACGCTGATCGTTGCGACCCTTTCCTTGTACCCACAGCGCCAAGTAGTCTTGCAGCTTGAGCCATTCGGCTTCGTCAAAGCTGGCTCGGCGGTTGGCCGGGATGCCTTGACGGGCAAAGGGGTTCGCGATCACCGGCAGATAGTTGATGATCTTCATGCTGTTTGCCCAGTGGAACACTTCACGAAGGGCGCTTTGCTCCATGTCCATGCTTTTCTTCGACGGGTTTAGCGCGAAGTTGGGATGCCGCTTGCGCTCTGCGTCATCGGCCCGTGACCAGTATGTCATGCGCCAGTTCCAGTAACCCTGAACAAAGGCATGGTTAAGATCGCTGATCTTGGTATCACCGAAATAGGCCAACCAGTAACGGCCACTAAGCTTTTCGTACCAGCCGACACGAGTGACTTTGCCCGTTCGCGCCTTTGCCCGGTATGCAGCTTCAAGGCGTTGCTTCTTATCGACCCACCACAGCGCATAGACCTTGGCGAATGTCAGCTCGACAACAGGCCGCTTGTCCCTGACGCTCAGCTTGAGTTCGTCAAATCTGTCCAGTGCTTTGCGCTTGGCATCGTCAAGATCACTCTCGCCCGTTGTTTCTTGGATGTAGGTCAGCTTGGAGCCGTTGGTATCGCGCATCCCGCGAACATGAATGCGCATATGGTAGATGGGACGCTTCGAGTTGGCAGTGCGATGGAACAGGATGATCTGTCCTTCACGCAGTTCGACTTTGTTCAAGTAACTCTTGCTCATCCCAAGCACCCGCCAAGCACGGTTTCGTTGTAAAACACTTGTAATTTCGAAGTCACTTTGTGTCTACAATCAGCTTTCTGTGAAACATTTGTGAGGACAACAACAAAAGAAAAAGCGCGGTAAAAACCGCGCTTTTCCAAAGACATAGCAGATTTTGAAGCTCGAAAAACTTCAGCGCTTCGAGAACTGGAACGAGCGGCGAGCTTTCGGCTTACCGTATTTCTTACGTTCCACAACGCGGCTGTCGCGGGTCAGGAAGCCAGCGGCTTTCAGAGCGGTGCGCAGAGCGGGTTCATAGAGCTGCAAGGCTTTCGAAATGCCGTGCTTCACAGCACCAGCTTGGCCCGACAGACCGCCGCCGACCACGGTGGCGTAGACGTCGAACTGGCCTTCCACGTTGGCAACGGTGAAGGGCTGCTTCAGGATCATTTGCAGAACCGGACGGGCGAAGTAAGCGGCCATTTCCTTGCCGTTCACCACAACCTTGCCCGAGCCAGGCTTGACCCAAACGCGGGCGATGGCGTTCTTGCGCTTGCCGGTCGCATAGGCGCGGCCGAGTTTGTCACGCACCGGGGCGCGGACAATTGCAGGAGCGGCAGCCGGGGCAGCAGCCACGGCCGACTTCAGATCGTCGAGAGATTTGATATCGGACATGATCGTTACGCGCTCCGGGTGTTCTTCGGGTTCAGCGCCTTGACGTCAAGGACGGTCGGCTGCTGAGCTTCATGGGGATGAGCGGCGCCGGCATAGACGCGCAGATTGGTCATCTGCACACGGCCCAGACGGTTGCGGGTGATCATACGCTCAACAGCTTTGATCACGACGCGCTCGGGGTGCGCACCTTCCAGCACTTGGCGTGCGGTGCGGTGCTTGATGCCGCCCGGGTGGCCGGTGTGCCAGTAATAGACTTTGTCTTCGCGCTTCTTGCCGGTCATTTGGATCTTGTCGGCATTGATCACGATCACGTTGTCGCCCATGTCCATGTGCGGCGTGAAGGTCGGCTTGTTTTTGCCGCGCAGGATATTGGCCACGAGGGTGGCAAGGCGGCCCAGAACAACGCCCTCGGCGTCGATCAGGATCCACTTCTTCTCAATATCCGCAGGCGTTGCGGTAAAGGTTTTCATGTGGTTGGTCCCGTAAGGAAAAGGGGGAAAGTCCCCCAGAAACTCAGATGCGGGCTTATCGCTGATGCAGATGCAGCGGTCAAGCAGAGTACGCGGAATAGTTTTATTTGAAATCAATGACTTACAATATGCGGTATTATTTTACCCCATATGATCAACGTAGTCTTGGCGGGCGCGACGGGTCGGTACCGGGGGGTGCGGGCATGGGCGGCAGCTCGGCAGGTTGCGGTGCGGCAATGGCAAAGGCACGCCCGACGGCGGTCATGGTCCGCAAAGCCGGGTCTTCGGGTGCAAGGAAGGTCACATCCAGCGCCGCCGCCTCCAGCCCGGCAAAAGCCAAGGCCTCGGCAACGGCCCGCGCCAGCGCAGGTTCGGCTGTGGGGCTCGCCCCGACCAAAGCCATAAGATGCCCCCGCGCACCCGTGTCATAAGTCACAGCGACCAGCACCGCACCGGCAGCCAAGCCTGCCGCCCCCTGCAGGGCAAGGATCAGCGCCGCATCCAGCGCCTGCGGCAGGTTCGGTGCTGCAAAGGCAGTCGGGCGCGCCTTGGCCTCGGCAGGCGTCACATCCAACAGGGCGGCCAGATGCGCCAGCGCCTCGGGCGGGAGCAAGGTTTCGCTGGCCGCCCCGGTGCCAAGGTTCAATCCCAGCCAAAGCCCCTGCCCCGCCAAAGCCTGCGCAATCACCCGACCGGGCAGCGTGGCATAGGCAGCCGGGCTGTCTTGAAATCCGGCCAGCCGGTCTTCGCTGTCAAAGGCCAGCACCACCGGGCCATCCGTCAGCTCAAACACCTGCGGCTCGATCGCCTCACCTTCGACCTCACGGACCAAAAGCAGGCACAAGGGCGCATCGGCCAGCACCTGATAGAACCGCAATGCCTCGGCCTCGCCACCCGATTGCAGGGCGGCATGGGCGACATCAAGCAGCGTCTCGGTCATGGTGGGGCCTCGTGGTCTGACAGGTTTGGCCTAGACCGCAAAGCCAATTGCCACAAGTCCCCATCTTGCCACGCCAATTCGCCCCATATTTCGGATTGAACCCCGCCGCGCCAAATGCTTCAACGGAGGCTAGATCACGCATCAACGGCCTCAGAATGTATCGCGTCTCGCCCTTTGTCCGCCGCTTTGCCCAAGCACTTCTGGCCGGGATCGGTCTGGCCAGCCTTTGGGTGAACCTGTCGCCCGACAGCTATTATGATGCGCTGGAATGGCGGCTGTTTGATGTGATGCTGCCGGGATGGCTGTCGCCCTTGGCCGTGTCGGTCACGCCTATGCTGATTGTGTCGCATCTGATGATGCCGGTCTTTGTGGCCTTTATCGGCAAAGAGCTGTGGGAAGCGCTGATCCTTGACCGTGGCGCGATGTCGGGGCGGCGGGCGATAGCGCCAGTGGCGGGTATCATCGGCGGGGCACTTGGGGCGATCCTGATCTGGCTTTTGGTCAGCCTGATGATCGAAACCGCCGAGGAGGCGAGGTTTGGCCTTGGCTGGCAGGTGCCGGTGGGCGGCGATGTTGTCTTGGCCTATTTCACCGCCCGCGCGGTCTTTGGGCCGGGCCATCCGGCGCTGCATCTGTCGCTTTTGCTGACCATCGGATTGGACATTCTGGGCCTTCTCTTGACGGGGCTGACCGACCCGGAGGCGATCTTCCGGCTGGCTTGGCTTTTGCTGCCGCTTGTGGCGTGCGGCGGGGTCTGGCTGACCATCGCCCGCGCGCCCCAAAACCCAACAGAGGCCCGCCGCCGCCGCGCCATGGCGCTTTGGCCCTATGTGCTGGCGGGGCTGGTATCTTGGTTCGGCGTTGCTGCCTCGGGCCTGCCGCCTGCACTGGGCCTCTTGCCGGTGCTGCCGATCATTCCGCATGCCGATCACAGCTTTGGCGTCTTTGCCGAGGCCGAGGAATTCCTGCACGATCCCTTGAACCGGCTGGCGCACCTCATGGTCAAACCTTTGGCAGTTGTGCTGTTCTTCTTTGGCCTGACGCGGGGCGGGATTGACCTTGGCGCCTTTGCCCCGACGACGCTGGTCCTTTTGGCCGCCCTTTGGATCGGCAAACCTTTGGGTCTTATGGCTGGGGTGATGCTGGCCATCCGCGTCTTGGGGGCTAGCCTTCCGGCGGCGCTGCGGCGGCGCGAGATAGGGCTGGTCGCCCTGGTGGCTGGCATGGGCTTTACCGTCCCGGCCCTGTCGCTGGAAAGCGCCCTGCCCGGTGGCGGCATGGCCGAAGCCGCGCGTCTGGGCCTTGCCCTGTCGCTTCTGGCTGGCCCTTTGGCGATTGCGCTGGGGCGCTTTGGCCGACGCTAAGGTGACGGAAACAATCTGCTCTGCAGGTTCTATTGTCTTCAATTCACGAATAACGACATAATGCTGCCTCAAAGCCCCATTAGGGCTTGGTCGGTCACGGCGCCGCACTCCCAAGCGCCCCCGACCAGTAACATTTTTTTCGGCAAGGCTACGCGCCAAGTACCGGCCGCCAGACGGGCAATATTTCGAATGATCGCGTTTGAACATGTCAGCAAGTCATTCTGGACCGGGAAATCCCGCAAAGTCATTCTGGATCAGGCAAGCTTTAAGGTCGAGCTTGGCCATTCTCTGGGTATTCTTGCGCGCAATGGCACCGGCAAGACCACCATCATCAACATGATGGCCGGCCTTGAAAAACCTGATGAGGGCAAGATCCTGCGCACCTCGCGCATCTCGTTCCCGCTCGGCTTCATGGGCGGCATCATGGGCAAGCACACCGCCACCGAAAACGCCCGCTACATCGCCCGGCTCTACAGCCTTGACCCCGATTATGTCGAAAGCTTCTGCCGCTGGCTGTGCAGCCTAGACGAGTATTTCGACATGCCGGTCGGCACCTATTCGTCGGGCATGCGGGCACGTCTGTCTTTCGCGCTGATGCTGGCCTTGGAATTCGACATCTACCTGATCGACGAAGGCATGCCTTCCTCGACCGATGTCGAGTTCAACCGCAAGGCGGGCCAAGTGCTGCGCCAAAGGTTGAAGAATGCGACGGTGATCGTGGTGTCCCACGCGCCGCAGACGCTGGAAAAATTCTGCCGCTCTGCGGCGGTGCTGCGCAACGGGCAGCTTTACATGTTCGACACCTTGGAAGAGGCGAAGCGGCTTTATGACTACGAAGCTCACAGTTAAACGGTTCCGCACCCGCCGGATGGAGCTGCCAATCCCCGCAGCCCACGCCCCCCTGACGCCGGCACCGCGCCCGGCGCCCAGCCCCGCCAACTTTGGCGACGACGCCTTCATGCCCGGTGCCAATGCCGATGGCTTTGGCGCGTGCCGCTTTGCCAGCGCAGCCGGATCAGAGGGGGCGCAAGCCATGGCCGTACCCGGCTCTCCCGAGGCGGCACCAAAGGAAATCGACGCGATCCGCCGCGAAGGGCTGACCGGGCGCCAATTACGCATGGCGCGGCGGCTGGCGCAAAAACACGGTCTGCCCGCGACATCGGATTTCGATGCGGTGCGGCTGTTGCGCGCCCGGGGCGTTGACCCGTTTCAGGCCAATGCGGTGTTGGAACTCGTCGCAGGGGGCGATGGCGCCCCGCCGGACGGCACATCGCGCGCGCTGACCATCACGCCGGGCGGCGATGGGATCCGGCTGCCGCAAACCATCAAGCCCGCGCAACTGCCATCAACCGACCTGCGCGCCGAGGAGGCGCATCTGGCCGAAGTGGCGCGGATCCAGCGCGACATCGCCCGCCGCCGCCGCCGCAAATCAGCGCTTTTGACGGCACGGCTTGCGGTCTTTGTGCTGTTGCCGACCTTTTTGGCGGGTCTGTATTTTTATACGATCGCGACCCCGATGTATGCCGCCAAGACCCAATTCGTCATTCAGCAGGCCGAAGCGCCCGGTGCCTCGGCGATGGGGGGGTTGTTCTCCTCGACCCCAATGGCGACGGCACAGGATTCGATTGCGGTACAGGGCTATCTGCAAAGTCAGGTCGCCATGCAGCGACTGGAAGAAGACAATGGCTTTCGCGGGCATTTTTCCGCGCCCTCGATCGACGTGATCCAACGCCTCGCCCCCGACGCCAGCGAATCTGCGGCCTATAAACTGTATAAAAAGATCGTCCGCATCGCCTATGACCCGACTGAAGGCGTGGTGAAAATGGAAGTCACCGCGGCCGATCCACAAAAAGCGGTAGAGTTTTCGCAAGCCCTGATCGGCTATGCCGAGGAACAGGTCGACCAGATGACCCAACGCCTGCGCGAAGACCAGATGCAGGGTGCGCGCGACAGCTATCAAGATGCGGAAAAGAAATATCAAGATGCCAACGTCCGCGTCGTGCAATTGCAGGAAAAATTCAAGGTTCTCAGTTCCGAAGCCGAGGTTGGCCTGATCACCAGCCAGATCGGCCAGTTGGAAACCCAGTTGACGCAAGACCAACTGTCGCTGGTGCAGATGGAATCCAACAAATCGCCAAACAAAGCGCGGATGGAGCCGCTGAAACGCCGGATCACCGCACTGGAAAACCAGATCGCAGAGATGCGCGCCAAACTGACCGAGGCCGGACAAGACGGGGTGTCCTTGGCACAGGTGCAATCGGATCTGCTGGTCGCGCAGGCCGATGCACAGACCCGGCAGCTTCTGTTGGCGCAATCCTTGCAGGCGATGGAAGTCGCAAGGGTGGAAGCCAATCGCCAGACGCGCTATCTGTCGGTTGCGGTGCAGCCGGTGGCGCCCGACGAGGCCGCCTATCCGCGCGCCTTTGAAAACACATTGGTCGTCATGCTGATCTTCGCGGGCATCTATCTGATGGTCTCGATGACGGTGGCGATCCTCAGAGAACAGGTTTCGGCGTGATGACTTCGAAAGACGTGAAAATCGGCGGGCTGACCGTCAGCAATGATCGGCCCTTGCTGGTGATTGCCGGGCCTTGCCAGCTGGAAAGCCTCGACCATGCCCAGATGATCGCAGGCGTGCTGGCCGAGGCCTGCAAGGCCGCGGGCGCGCAATTCGTCTTCAAGGCCAGCTATGACAAGGCCAACCGCACCAGCCTGAAGGGCAAGCGCGGTTTGGGCATGGCGGCCGGCCTGAAGGTGTTAGAGGCCGTCAAGGCCATGGGCATGCCCGTGCTGACCGATTTCCACGAACCCGAACAAGCCGCCGAGGTGGCCTCCGTGGTGGATGTGCTGCAAATCCCGGCCCTGCTGTGCCGCCAGACCGATCTTCTTCTGGCCGCCGGCAAGACCGGGGCGGCGGTGAATGTGAAGAAGGGCCAATTCCTCGACCCCTATGGCATGGCCAATGTCGCTGAAAAAATCGCCTCGACCGGCAATGAGCGCATCCTTTTGACCGAACGTGGCACCACCTTTGGCTATAACGGCCTTGTGGCCGATATGCGCAGCCTGCCGATCATGGGCCGTACCGGTTATCCGGTGGTGATGGATGCCACCCACGCGGTGGCCTTCCCCGGCGGCTTGGGCGACAGTTCGGGCGGCCAACGCGAATTCGCGCCGGTTCTGGCCCGCGCAGCGGTCTCCTTGGGGATTGCGGGCGTGTTTCTAGAAACCCACGAAGACCCGGATCGCGCGCCGTCAGATGGCCCGAACATGATCCGGCTTGCCGACATGCCAGCACTGATCGCCAGCCTGATGGCGTTTGACCGCTTGGCCAAGGCCGATCCCTTGCGGGTGTAACGGCTTCTCCTCGGGCGACTTCGTCTTCTCGTCGACACCCACGACGAGCGACGAAGTCGACGAGGATCCTTATGCCACCTGCCCCGCTGCCCACCCCGACGACCACGCCCACTGGAAGTTGTAGCCGCCAAGCCAGCCGGTGACATCCACCACCTCGCCCACGAAATACAACCCCGGCACGCCCTTGGCCTCCATGGTGCGGGCGTCCAGCGCATCGGTATCAACCCCGCCCAAGGTGACCTCTGCCGTGCGGTAGCCCTCAGACCCGACGGGCATCAACCGCCAATCGCGCAGATGGCCTGCAATCCGTTCCAGGCTCGCATTGGGCAACGTGCCAATCGGCGCCTCCATCCCCAGCTCCGCCTCGATCCGACGGGCCAGCTTTTCGGGCATCAGCCGCGCCAGCGCCGTACGCAGCAAGGCCCGACCGTTTTCCTGCTTCGCGCTCCGCAGCCCCGCCGCCACATCAACGCCGGGGCAAAGGTTCAGCGCCACCGCCTGCCCCTCGCGCCAATAGCTGGAGATTTGCAGGATCGCCGGCCCCGACAGCCCGCGATGCGTGAACAGCACCGCCTCGTCAAAGCTGGTCTTGCCGCAACTGACCCGACCCGGCAGAGCCACACCTGCCAAAGGCGCCATCCAAGCCAATTCCTGTTCGGCAAAGGTCAAAGGCACCAGACCGGGCCGGGTTTCCACCAGCGGCAAGCCGAAACTCTCGGCGATCTGATAACCAAAGCCGGTGGCCCCCATCTTCGGGATGGACTTGCCCCCGGTCGCCACGATCACCGAGGCCGCGCGCAACGGCCCCCGTACCGTCTCCACCTCAAACCCCTGCCCGCTGCGCCGAACCGCGCCAACGGTGCAGGACAACCAAAGTTCGGCCCCCGCCGCCGCCAGATCGCCGGTCAACAGCGCCACGACCTCTTTGGCAGAGCCATCACAGAACAATTGCCCCAAGGTCTTTTCGTGCCACGCGATTCCCGCCGCATCCAGCCGCCCGATGAAATCCCACGCGGTGAAGCGTTTCAGCGCCGAAAGCGCAAAGCGCGGGTTCTTCGACAAGAATCGATCGGCCGTGATCCCAAGGTTGGTAAAGTTGCACCGCCCCCCGCCCGAGATTCGAATCT
>Ga0255097_1000041_pt1 | contig 106184 bp, 77 predicted proteins | sample Colum_Atlam_RepB_2_FD_188436 | JGI IMG/M metagenome (GOLD analysis project Ga0255097, IMG submission 188436) | Freshwater microbial communities from Columbia River, Oregon, United States - Colum_Atlam_RepB_8d | ecosystem: Environmental > Aquatic > Freshwater > River | place: USA: Oregon...
CTCTGAGTGCGCTGACCTTGAGCGCGGCACTGGCCGGCCTGTGGGTGCCGAGCGTGGGGCTGGCGCAGGGGGCATTCGAGGTGACCGACGCCTCGCTGCGCGAGTTGCAGATGGCGCTCACGGCCGGGCGCACCACCTCTGTGGGGCTTGTAGACGCTTATCTGGCGCGCATCGACGCCTACGACGATCAGGGCCCCGCGCTCAACGCCCTGCTCGCGCTGAACCCCGCTGCACGGGAACAGGCGGCGGCACTGGATGCCGAGCGCCGCCGCTCCGGCCCGCGCAGCCCGCTGCACGGCATTCCCATACTCCTGAAAGACAATTACGCCACCACCGACCTGCCGACCACTGGTGCCTCCCGGGCGCTGGCCGGCTTTATGCCCAGTGCCAATGCCACCCAGGTGCAGCGCCTGCTTGATGCCGGTGCCATCGTGCTGGGCAAGACCAATCTGCACGAGTTTGCCTACGGCATCACCACCATCAGTTCCCTCGGTGGGCAGACTCGCAATCCCTACGATGTGACGCGAATTCCCGGCGGCTCCAGCGGCGGCACGGCAGCCGGCATTGCAGCAAGCTTCGCGGCCGTCGGCATGGGCTCGGACACCTGCGGCTCCATCCGCATTCCCGCTGCCTTCAACAATCTTGTGGGGCTGCGGCCGACCAAAGGGCTGTCGAGCATCCACGGCATCATGCCACTGTCCACCACACAGGATGTGGCGGGGCCCCTGGCACGGTCCATGGAAGATCTCGCGGTGGTGCTGGACATCGTGTCGGGCTATGACCCTCTGGATGCCGCCACACAGGTCATGCGCGACCGGGCGCCACCCGCGTTCTGGAACACCCTGCACACAGCGTCCTTCGCTGGCGTGCGCATCGGCCGGTTGAGCAATTACTACGAGAGCGCCGAGCCAGAGGTGCGCGCAGCGCTGGATGCCGCGCTGACGCAGATGCAGGCGCTGGGTGCCGAAGTTGTGGACGTCAGCATTCCAGAATTGAGCGACCTGCTGTCCCGCTCGGGCGTCATCAGTCACGAGTTCGAGACAGACCTCAATGCCTGGATCGCCGCGTTCGGAGATGGCTCAGAGGGGCTGCAAACGCTGGAGGCCATCGTCGCCAGCGGCCAGTTTCACGAGGCGGTCGAGGGCGTGCTGACCCGCAGCGCGGCGGCCGAACAGGACCCGGTGCGCTATCAGGCTGCGCTGGCTGCCCGTGACGAGTTGCGCACCGCCGTTGCCGCCGCCATGGAGGCGGCTCAGGTGGAAATGCTGGCCTATCCGCCAGCGGGGGCACTGCCTGTCACAATAGGTGAAGCCCAGCCGGGCAATAATTGCAGCATGAGTGCCAACTCCGGGCTTCCAGCCTTGTCGGTGCCGGCGGGGTTCAGCGCAGAGGGGCTGCCGGTTGGCATCGAACTGCTGGGTGCGGAGTTCGCCGACGAGCGCCTGGTGGCCCTGGGCCATGCCTGGGAGAAGGCTGCCAGGCTGCGCCGCGCGCCGGCGGCAACGCCCCCGCTGGCCGGTAATCCCGTCGCCAGCGCCAACACTTTGATTGACAACGTCAACGCCAGACATGAGGACAGACAATGAGCAGTTGGGACAACGCCTTCACCGGCAAACCGAAGACCGGCATGGTCGGCTCGCACAGTTTCGGCGGCGCAGGCAGTTTCTTCCGAACACCTTACTCCCGCGACCTCAGCAATGTGGATGTGGCCGTCAGCGGTGTGCCGCTGGATATTGCCACCACCAACCGCTCCGGCGCCCGGCTGGGTCCGCGCGCCATTCGCAATGCGTCGCTGTCCCTCGCATGGGAGCGTCCGTGGCCGTGGAAGAAGGACCCGTTCAGCGAGATGGCTGTGATCGACTATGGCGACTGCGAGAACAACAGCGGTGGCGGCCTGCTGAGCGTGGCGCACATCGAAGCGCACGTGCACGGCATTCTGGAAGCTGGCGCGGCGTCACTGCTGCTGGGCGGCGATCACTTCATCACCTATCCGAGCCTGTGTGCCCACGCCAGGTTTCACGGACCCCTCAGTCTGATCCACTTCGATGCGCACACCGACACCTGGCCTTCTTCCGGCAGTGGCATCAACCACGGCACCATGTTCTACAAGGCCGCCAAAGAGGGCATCGTGCGCCCTGAATCGTCGGTGCAGATTGGTATCCGCACCACCAATGACGAGACCCTGGGGTATCAGATTCTCTCGGCCACCGACGTGCACCGTCAGGGCACCGAGGCCATCGTGCGCCAGATACGGGAACGCGTGGGCAAGAATCCGGTGTACCTGACCTTCGACATCGACTGTCTCGACCCTGCTTATGCGCCGGGTACGGGCACGCCGGTGCCCGGCGGGCTGACGTCTTTCCAGGCGCTGGATATCATCCGCGGCCTGGTGGGCATCAACCTGGTAGGCATGGATGTGGTGGAAGTGGCACCGGCGTACGATCATGCGGAGATCACGGCACTGGCAGGTGCCCAGATCGCCATCGAAATGCTGTGTCTGTACGCGGAATCCCGCTGACGGTCTTCACGCCCCGGCTGTCTTGGCCCGGGCCCAACGGGAGTGTGCTGTGAACGAATTGCCAATACTGGAACGAACCCCCTGGAGCGCCGCCGATGCGGAAGAGCTCTATGCTGTCAAAACCTGGAGCGCCGGGTTTTTCGGCGTCAATGAAAAAGGACACGTCAGCGTGCATCCGATACCCGGCTCCGACCTGGAAATCGATGTCACGCAAGTGATCGATGCCGCCGTGCAGGAGGGCTGCAGCTTTCCGCTGATCGTGCGCTTTCAGGACATCATCAGCGCCCGCGTGCGCCGTCTTAACCTGACCTTCCGCGACGCCATCGCTGAAGCCGGCTATCAGGGCGAATACCGCAGCATCTATCCCATCAAGGTGAACCAGCTGCACGAAGTGGTGGCCGAAGTCATGGAAGCCGGCAAGCCCTTCAACCTGGGGCTGGAATGCGGATCGCGCGCGGAACTCATGGCGGCGCTGGCCCTGATCAGTGACGACACGCTGCTGCTGTGCAATGGCGTGAAGGATCACTCGATGCTGACACTGATGCTCAACGCGCAGCAACTGGGCCAGCAGGTGTTGCCCGTCATCGAGAAGTACACCGAGTTCGAGCAATTGCTGGTGCTGGCCGATCAGCGCGGCCTGACGGGCGACAAGGCGCCGCGCCTCGGCGTGCGCGTCAAGCTCTCGACCCGTGGCTCGGGCCGCTGGTTCGAGTCGGGTGGCTCTGGCTCGAAGTTCGGCCTCACGGTGCCCGAGCTGGTGAAACTGGTGCGGGAGCTGGAGAGTCGCGGCATGGGCGACAAGCTCGAACTTCTGCATTTCCACCTGGGCAGCCAGATCAGCGACACCCAGGTGCTGCGCTCCGCCGTGCGCGAGATCGCCCAGTTCTATGCCGACCTGCAGGAGCGCGGCGTGCCGGTGAAGTTTCTGGATGTGGGCGGCGGCCTGGGCGTGAACTACGGCGGCAGCTACGGCGGTGAGTACGAGGAAGTGGAATCCTCCATCAATTACGGCCTGAAGGAATATGCGAACGTCATCGTGTTTGCCGTGAAGGAGATCTGCGACGAGCGCCGCGTGCCCATGCCCACCCTGCTGTCAGAAAGCGGCCGTGCCCTGACCGCCCATCACTCCATGCTGGTGATGCCCGTGATCGGTGTGCACCGGCCCGACGCGCCATCTCTTGGAGAGATGCCCGAGGATGTGTCTCAGGTGGTCAGGCGCATGCAGGCGGCACACAAGGAAGCCTGTGCTGCGCAATCCCGTGGCCTGCTGACCGAGGTCATCCACGATGCGCAGGAGGCGCGGCTGGAAGCGGAGCAACTGGCCCGGCTGGGGTATCTGAACATCGAACAACTGGCCATTGCCGAGAGTCTGTACTGGAAGACTGCCCGCGAAGTGCTGCAACGCTTCACGGCGCTGGACTTAGAGCCACGGCCCGCCGAGCAGCTGGAGCTGGAGAAGCAGCTCACCGATCTGTACCTGTGCGACTTCTCGGTGTTTCAGTCCATTCTCGACCACTGGGCCATCGGCCAGGTGTTCCCGGTGATGCCGCTGGACCGGCTGGACGAAGAGCCAGTGCGGCGCGGCCAGATTGTCGATCTGACCTGCGACTCCGACGGCAAGATCGCGCAGTACGTCAGCGCCAATGCCAACAAGAGCTGGCTGCCGCTGCACGACTACCGACAGGGCGAGCCCTATTATCTGGGCGTTTTTCTGGTGGGGGCCTATCAGGAGATTCTGGGCGATGCGCACAATCTGCTGGGCCGGGTGGGCGAGGCCCATGTGTACGCCAGCGCCGACGAGCCGGGCAATTTCTGGATTGAAGAAACCATCAAGGCCATCAGCATCAAGGACATGTTGTCCACCGTGCAGTATTTCCCCAGCGATCTGGACCGGCGCATGACCGAGCTGATCCGCCGCAAGATCGAGACCGGCGTGGTGAAACCCGCCGAAGGCATGCGTATTCTGAACAACTACACCAAACGCCTGGAAGACTCGACCTACTGCGACACTGACATCGTGCGCTGAGGCGCACGACCCCGGAGGCTTCGTGAACGGATTGCGAGAATGGCTGCGAGCGCGCCTGGGTATCGGGGCCCGGCTGGTGGCTCCGGATGACGCTCCGGTGGACCCGGAGCGCGACGCCACCAGCAAGCACTGGGGCGAACGTGCCAGAGAGTTGGAGACTGAGCACCGGCCAACGGCGTGGACAGACTCGCCGCTGGTGAACCGGCTCTACATTCACCCCCTGGTGTCGGGCACTGCGGACACGGGCTGGCTGAGCTATGTGGCCCGCCAGCATTTTCCAAAGCCCGTCGGGCTGGCGCTGAGCCTTGGTTGTGGTGGCGGCGGGCTGGAGCGCCACGGCTTCGACCTGAAGATTGCGCGGGAATTCCACGGCCTGGATGTGGCGCAGGACGCCATTGCCATGGCGCAGGAGCTGGCCCGCCACCCGCGCAAGCGTCGCATCCGCTACGAGGTGGCCGACCTCAATACCCTGGTGTTGCCCGAGAACCGTTTCAACACTGTGTTCGCGTCGCAGTCGGTGCACCACATCACCGCGCTGGAACACTACCTGGACCAGGTGCGCCGCACGCTGAAGCCCGGCGGCCTGTTCATCTTCAATGAATTCGTGGGCGCCACGCAGTTCCAGTGGCCCGACGCGCAGCTGGCGCACGCCAATGCCATGCTGGCGCGCATTCCGGAACGCTATCGCGACAGCATTCGCGGCCACGGCCTGAAAACCCACATCGAACGCCCCACGCTGGAATTGATGAATCAGATCGACCCCACCGAAGCCATCCGCTCGGCCGACATTCTGGCCGAGGTGGATGCGCGGTTTGAACTGGTGGAGGCGCGGGACTTCGGAGGCACGCTGCTGCAGCTGGTGCTGGAGGACATCGTCGGCAACTTCCGCGACACCCCCGAAGACATTGCCGTGTTGCAGTCGCTGTTCGACGAGGAACAGGCGCTGCTGGCCAGTGGTGAATTGCACAGTGACTTCACGCTGCGGGTGATGCGCAACGCGAAGTAGTCAGGCGTTGTGGCCAGACGGGTGGGGCAGTCGGTGTCGCCCGGTTGGTGAGCCGCCGCAAGGCTCGTCAGCGTGGCGCGGTGCCCGCCGCGTTGTCAGCGTTGTCGGGTTCGCGATCGAGCAGCCCCCGCAGGCCGCTGCCCAGCGACTGCACGGCTCCCCCCACCGCATCGCCCACCGCACTGGCCCCCTCGCGAATCTGTTGACCCGTGCTGTCCAGCAGCGTGCGCATGTCGGGGATGCCTTCAAACAGCAAGGCACTGTTCAGCGCTGCGAGCATAGCCAGCGCGACTTCGGGTGCCGTGAGCGCTTCGTCATCTACGCCGATGTTGCGCACGCGCACATCGGGCAGGCTGATGGGCGCACGCGCCTGCTCGGTGTACAGCGTGATCTGCGGCCTCTGGATCACCAGTTCGCGGATGATGAAGCGCTTGCCGGGCGGTGCCGCATCGGGCGAGGCCTCGACCACCGGCGCCGCCGTGGCGCTGGGCAATCTGTCGAGCAGGTCCAGAATATTGTCGGTGACCACCTTCGTTTCGTAATTCACTTCGGCACCAGTCACTTCGATAAGGGTGATCTCAAAGACATCAGTGAACAGCGAGGGCAGGGACACCTGGAAGTCCAACGTTTCCAGCGCAATGGCATAGGGCGACTCATAGCCTTCGACATTGGCGATGCTGAGGCCGCGCACGGTGCCGCTCCCGGTCAGCGGCGAGAGGCTGGCGCTGGACACCGTGACTGCGGTGCCAAGGGCGTTGGAGCCGGAGATCTCGATGCCGCGGCGTATGACCTGGTCGAAATAGACGTAGGTCAGCAAGGCAAGGCCGATGACGAGAGCGAGAGAGGCAAGCAGTATTTTCTTGAACATAGGAAGTGTGGCGCCCTGTCTGTGAATTGTTGAGGACCTGTTGGATTCTGCAGGTGTGGGTGGCTTAAGTCGAGTGCCGTGGCGAAGTGCTATGCATGGGATGATACGTGAACTACCGCGCTGGCAGGTGTGGACGGTGTATAAATTCGTATGGCGATTCTGGTGATCACCGGCAGTGCCGCGATATTGAGAACAATCAGAGCAATGCGGATCAATTCGTGGCGCTCTTCCGTGATGAAATCGAAGAGTGACGCAAACCATGCCAGCGGCGTGCCAAACCCCAGGGCACCAAACGTGTTGCTCATCGCGATGACGGACAGCATCCAGATGCCGAAGAGTGGGAACAGGCAGAGGGGTGCTGCAGGGTGACGCTTCACAAGAAGTGAATGGATATTGTCGTCGAACTTTTCCGCCAAGAACACACAAGCCAGGAAGGCTGCATCCAGAACAAGTGGAATCGGGGAGAAGAAGATTGACGAAAGACTGTCAGTGTGGACATGGGGGTTTGTTTCTTCACCAAGGTTCGCATCGATCATTATCCATGTCGTCACGTGGTCTACAATGCTAAGCAAAATGTAGATGTAGATTAGGATCGCTGCTCGCATTTAATTCTCCTTTTGGAATAGACGGGGTCTTAATTATAGACCCCGTCCTTAGCATTTAATCGCTTTTATCGACAGGCGGCTTCCTCTGCACCCCAGACAGAAGAAATTCCAGCCCAGACAGCAGCTCCTGCTTCTGCTCCAAGTGTGGCGCCAAATGTCGTCACAAATGCAGCACCCGCAAGTCTTGCACCTGTCACTACTATCGGCGCAATCACAAACGGCAGTCCGCCGCTCACCATCTCAATTTCTTCCTGAGTCAATTCACGTGGCCCGCTCAAGGTGGCGATGCCAAGGGCTGGGCCTGAAGCGAGTACCGTATCGAAGCCTGTCACAGTCAATGTGTTCATTTTTTACACTCCTTGTTCTGAATGGATGTCGATGAATATTCCTAGTCTCGAAGCAGGGTGCGGATGAATTCGCGAGAGACCTGTTCCGGCGCATGCACTTGCTGGCTTGTGCAATTCGAGTAAAGACGCAGAACTGAAATCCTGCAACTCGAATTGCGAAATTTCATGTCAGCAGATTCAGGCGCTCCAGCTTCTCTCGGCATGGTGCTGTCATCAGCCCGACCGCCTGCATGTTGAGGGCAAGCTGACGGAATCGATCGCGATTCAGTTCTGGATGCCGGAGTCGGTACTCGCGCAGATGGCGGCGCATCGCAGCCAGATTCCAGCCCATCTGGCTCGCGATTCGGGAGTAGATGTTGAGTGATTCGGCAAGATCCATCGTCGCATTCAGCAGGAAGAGGCTGTATTGCTCGCGCAGGCTTTGACTCAGAGACCCAATATGCCCGCGCAGGTATTGCGTGCCGAAGCGAACATGGCGCGCCTCATCGCGCAGAATGAAGTCAATCGCATAGCGCAGCGCAGGCGCCCGGCAATGGCGCCGCAGCTCCTGAAATTTCGCCAGTGCGAGGCTTTCGATCAGTATCTGACAGGTCAGCAGTTTCAGGTCCCACGCCGGTTCCTTCAATGCGCCGACAATCAGTGCGTGAAGGGCATCGCTGGGTGGGTGGATGTTGCCGACGGTAGCTCGCAAGTAGCGTGCGAAGAATTCCACATGCCTGGCTTCATCGGATACCTGCGCGCTGGCGAACAGTTTTGCCTGCATGTCTGGAAGCAACTGCACAAGTTGAGCCGAAATCTGCAGTGCTGCCTGCTCGCCGTGCAGAATTTCGCTCAGCTCCAGGCCGTGCTGCCACCAGCTCAGTTCGCGCTGGCGGTCCTCTGTCAGCGACTCATATGGCGCGAATCCACAAAGAGGATTGCTGTCCCGGCTGCTCGGGAAATGTTGATCGCGCGACCAGTGGGCCCATGGCACATCGGCACTCGCGTTCCAGCTGCCGGCTTTGGCGAGCTAATACAGGCGATTCAGCAGTGTCGAGTCGCTGTGGTATTGCCACACCAGGGTTCCCTGTGGGTGGGATGGGTAAAAGTCTTGTGTGTTCATCAGCTTCCTCCCGGATATTCCTGCTTTGAGCCTAGTCGGAGTTTGACGCTTTGCAAATGCGTTCCTATAGTCGAGAGCAACACGATGCAAGGAGTGCATGTCATGAATTCCAAAGGATGGGATCTGTTGTCCCTTTTTGAGGAGCGGGTTGAAAAACAAGGGTGCAAGCCTTTGTATTCGTTTCTCTCCCGCGATGGTGAAGTCAGCGAGTCGCTGAGCTATGGGCAGCTGCATGAGCAGGCTGCCGCCCTGGCTGCTGCTCTGCAGGTGAGAGGCTTGAAGGGCTCTGCAGTTGCACTTGTGTTCCCCCATGGCAGTGAATTCATCAGGGCGTTTCTGGCGACGATGATGGCAGGGGCTTGCCCTGTCCCCTTGAGTCGCGCACGGCGTCGTGACTGGGTCGGCATCGAGCAAACCTTGCGCCGCTGTGGAGCAAGTGCATTGCTGACGACCAGCGCAATCAGGAGGAATATGTCGCCGGCTATTCAAGCCATGTCAGGGTTGCAGGTGCTGAGCACTGATACGCTTGCAGGCGACTTCAGCAGCTGGCGCAGACCCTCGCTGAGTGCCCGGGACACCTGCTTCATCCAGTACACATCCGGCTCCACCCGCGCCCCGCGCGGCGTCGTCATCAGCCACGAAAACATCCTGCACAACTGCTCGCTCATTGCCCGGGCATTTGCGATTGGCGAGGACGACATCGGCACAAGCTGGCTGCCGTTTCATCATGACATGGGGCTGATCGGGCATCTGCTCGTCCCGCTTCATAGCGGAGTTCACAACTACTTTCTGTCACCCCGGGATTTTGTCGCATCGCCGTGCAGCTGGCTTGCCGCAATTTCCCGCTACCGCGGCAGCATCAGTGGCGGACCTGATTTCGCCTATGAGCTGTGCGTGGACCGCATCGCGGAGGAGCATCTTGCGACTCTGGATCTGAGTGCATGGCGAGTCGCCTACTGTGGCTCGGAGCGCGTGCGCGCAGCAACGCTGGGACGCTTTGCCCGGCGCTTTGCGTCATCGCAGTTTCGTGGATCTTCGCTGTTTCCCTGCTATGGCATGGCAGAGACCACTCTGTTTGTCAGCGGTCGCAATGGCGTGCATATGGAGAGCCGTTCTGACGCGCACTGCGATGTCAGCATCGGTCTTCTGCGCAACCCTCACGCAGATCCAACGGTCAGGATTGTCAGTCCGGAAACGGGACTCGAATGTCAGGAGGCAGAGGAAGGGGAAATATGGGTGAAGTCGCGCTCGGTCGCGCGCGGCTACCACCGGGAGAGTGAACTGACGGCGCAGGTCTTCAACGCGCGTCTGGAAGACGAGACTGGATTTCTGCGCACGGGCGATCTCGGGTATCTGTGTCAGCAGAATCTGTACTTCACCGGCAGACTCAAGAATGTCATCAAACGCCGTGGCCGCAGTTTTCATGCTGAAGACATTGAGGCCGAGGCCTTGACGCTGCTGCAGGACGAGGGTGTGACGAGGACAGCCGCGTTTGATCTCGACACAGAAGACGGCCATGTGCTTGTTCTGTTGCTGGAACTGGATGGCAGCCACGGCAGGGCCGCTGTCGAGGCGAGGCTGTCCGGGCTGCAGGCCAGGTTGTGGAAATCCCCGGGAATACTGGTGTCCCGTATCAAGCTGGTGCGCCCACGGGCACTGCCTGTCACCACCAGTGGCAAGTTGCAACGTGATGAGTGCCGGGAACTCTTCCTGGCAGGAGGATTCGCCCATGTCTGAAGCATTGAACGGGGCTGTACTGGCCGGGCTGCAAGCGTATATCCCAGCCGGGCAGGGTGCACTGCCACTTGCCTCGGATACAGCACTGGGCAGTCTGGGAATCAATTCGCTCCAACTGGTAGAGCTTGTCTACGATCTCGAAGTGCGCTTCGGGCTGCAAGTGGATGAGGAGCAGCTCGTGCAGTTGCAGACCGTCGGGGACTTGCAGACGATGTTTGCAACGGCGCGGCACGAAGAGTCGGGCAAGGAGAGCGGAGCATGAGCGTTCGAGCAAGGGCCCGTTCGCACCTGAGGGAAGCGGGCGCAGCATACAAGGAGAACCACTTCGACCAGGCCATGCTTGGGGCCTGTGCTGCAGTGACTCTGACGTTGTCGCAGGTTGATGTCCATCGTGCTCGCGCCCTGCTGCCAGCGGCAGAGTTTCTGGAATGCGGAGTTGTATTTGTAACTGTCGAAACGGGATTGCGCGCGGAGTTTCACAAGGAGCGGTTCTCGCGTTCAGACAGCGCGCGGGCGCTCGCTGCTGCTGCACAGCTGCTGCAGGCACCGATGCCCCGCTCCTGGTGCGAAACGGCACATGCAGCACTGCAGGCGCTCAGCGTGAAAGTGATGCAGCGGACGTGGCAGAAGGGATGCCGGGCCGCAGTTCTGCGGGCGTTGCACGTACTGAAGTTCCCGCTGCGCCGGCGCCTGCCCCATGCTCGTCTGCGGGATGACTCTTCTGCAATGGTCATCGGCTTGCTGCTGAGCGAGCCCCTGGCGCGGGCGACTGCGCTGGTGAAGGCTCACGCCCTGCATTCCGAGCTGGAATATCTGCAAAATCGCGAAATCCCGGCTATTCCATCGCCCTTCGTGTGGCCCGAGCGGGCTGACTACCGTGATTGGCTGCGATGCAATCCTGGCTCACGTGTCCTTGTGACGGTCCATATGGGCAACTTCCTCGGTGCCTTTCGGTGTCTGGCCGCGGAAGCTGAAGCCGGCCGGCAGGTGATGTCGCTGCAACGGGAGCGGGACCTTTCCAGCCTTCACCTGGTGGATACACGCCTGCAGCACCAGGTGCTGGCCCGCTCGCAAGACACCTCTGCGAAGGCGGTAGCTGCCCTGCGCTCCGGGAATACCACACTGGCCATCCTCTGTGATCTGGGCAGCCGCCACGGCGCGACCGTCACGGTGCCGTTCTTCGGTATCCCGGCCCGGCTCGTTCGCGGTCCTGCATTGCTGGCCATTCTGGGGCGCGCCCCCCTGGTGCCATTTGTCACGTTCGAATGCGACGGGAATGACCACATCCAGATGGGGCCGGTGATGTCTGCGGCGCTGCGGCCCGGCGAATCGCTTGCCGAAGGGGTCAGACGCCTGACGGAAATGCTGGCGCTTTTGATGGAGCGCTGGATTCGGCAGGCTCCAGTCCAGTGGCGATTTCTGCCCACAGCGGCCGTGTATCTCGACGCGTCTGTGCAGGAGGACCGACACCATGCACAGTGATCTGTTTCGGGAGCAGGTCCTGCGGCGCGATCAGCACATGGAGGCGGGGGAGCCTGTGCTGTATCAGCCGCCTGGCCTGCGCGTGCTCTTTGTGCTGTTCACAGGTCTCTTTCTGGCGTTGCTGACATTCGCCGCCACCGCGCAGATCAGCCGCACTGAAGTGGTCAGAGGGCACCTCAGCATGGATGCCGGCGTCACCAGGGTCCATGCCCCCCGGCCCGGAATTGTCGCTGAAATACGTGTGCGGGAAGGCTCCGTCGTCGCGAAAGGCGACACCTTGCTGCTTGTGGACCCCGGCATGACGGACGCCGTCGGGCAGCAGGCACGCGTTCATGTCCGTGAGCAGCTGGCCCTGCAGGCAAGTGCGCTGCAGCAGCAGAGGCAATTGCTGCAGGTGCGCGAACAAATGGGCGTTGCGCACCTGGAGCGCCGTCTCGCGGCTTTGCGCCAGGAGTTGTCGCTGCGTGCGCAGCAGGAGGCGCTGCTGGGCGAACGTCTCGACATTGCCGGGCAGGCATTGCAGCGCAGCGCCCGCCTGCTCGAAAGTCAGGTCACTTCGGCGGCCGCGCACAGTCAGTTCGTTGAAGCGCAGGTGATTGCCAGGCAGGCGCTTCTTTCGCACTCGCTCGAGTCGCGCCAGCGCGAGGAGGGTCTGGCGGCCCTTCTTCAGGAGAAGGATCAGTTGTCGCTGGAAATTCGGAACGAGCGTCTGCGACTGGAGCTTGCGCTCTCACAACTTGCTGTCCAGACACAAGAGCGTGAAGTGCAGCAGGATTTCAGCATCAGCGCTCCGGTCGCGGGCAGTGTTGGCACCTTGCTCGTGGAGGCGGGTTCGCAGGTAGAACCAGGCCGGCCGGTGCTGTCCTTGCTGCCTGCGGCAGGAACGCTGGTTGCGCAACTTTTTGTACCCTCGCGCGCGGCCGGCAGGCTGCAGGTGGGTCAGTCACTGCTGTTGTCCTACGACGCGTTTCCCCGCAACATCTTCGGCAGCTTCCCTGCCAGAGTCAGCAGATTGTCCGGCGCGACAGTCGATCCGCGCGAGTTCCTGGTACCCTTCGAAACTGCCGAGCCGGTCTATCTTGTGGAAGCCGAACTGGCGTTCGCCCGAGAGGAGAGCGAAGCACATCTGCCATTGCGGGCCGGCATGCAATTCACCGCACAGATTGTCACGGGCCGACAGACGCTGCTGGCCCGGGTCACAGCGCCGTTGCGCGCTCTGGAGCAGAGACTGTGACGCCCGCCCTGTTCGCCGGCCGGCATACACTTCCGGTAATCCTGCAGTCCGAGCGCGCAGAGTGCGGTCTGGCCTGTCTTGCCATGATCGCCAGCTATCACGGCCGACGCACCGACCTCAACAGCATGCGCCGGCATTTCCCAATCTCGTCGCGCGGCGCGACGCTTGGCGACCTGCAGGCCATCGCCCGGCAGCTGTCTTTGCAGACACGGGCACTGCGTCTGGAAGTAGACGACCTCACCAAGCTGCAGACACCGGCCATCCTGCACTGGAACATGAACCACTTCGTCGTGTTGAAGTCAGTGTCGCGCAGCGCGCTCTGGATTCATGACCCTGCCACAGGTCTGCGCCGCTATACCCGGCAGGAGTCAGGCAGGCATTTCACGGGAGTGGCGCTGGAGTGTCTGCCGCTGGCGACGTTTACGCGCAGGGAGGAGGTGCGGCGCTCGCGGCTTTCCGACCTGTTCGTGCGCGCCGCCGGGTTCAGCAGCGCCGTCGTGCAGCTGCTCGTGCTGTCTGTACTGCTGCAGGTTGCCAGCATAGGCAGCGCGTTTTATCTGCAGCTGGTCATGGACGAAGGCATTGCGAAGGCAGACCGTGAGTTCCTGCAAGTGCTGGCGCTTGGTTTTGGAATGCTCGCCTTCGCAAGCGTGGGAGTGCGCTGGGTACGTGGCATGTTGCAGATCCATTTTTCGAACCAGCTCGGATTCCAGATGGCAGGCAATGTCTTTCACCATCTGCTGCGCCTGCCTGCAGACTTCTTTGCGAGGCGTCATACGGGGGATCTGGTGTCCCGTTTTGGTGCCCTTCGCGAGATTCGTCAGGTGTTTGCGGAGGAGCTCCTCACCGTGGTGCTGGATGGCATCTTCGCGCTGGCTGCACTTCTTGCCATGTTCTACTTTCACGCAGTGCTGGCCAGTGTAGTGCTGCTGTTCGTGATTCTGGAGGCAGCGCTGCGGCTGGGTGTTACCCCGCTGCTGCGGCGTCTGTCGGAGCAGCGCATCGTGGCAGAGGCGCAGACCAGTACCGGCCTGATGGAGTCCATGCGAGCCATCGAAATCATCAAGTTTTACTGTTGCGAGCTGGCGCGCATCGCCAGCTGGCGCAATCACCATGCGGAGCAGGTCAATGCGCAGGTACAGGTATCGCGCGTGCTGGTGCGTGTCGAGACCGCTTACGGGCTGCTCAATGGCATTGAACATGTGCTGGTGATCTACCTGGCGGCTCTGGCGGTCATGGAAGGGTCGATCACGCTGGGCTTCCTGACCGCATTCATCGCTTTGAAAGGCCATTTCTCGACGTCAATCCGGGCATTCATCGACAAGCTGGTGCAGATGCGCCTGCTGCGTCTGCAGCTCGAGCGCGTGTCAGACATTACCTGTGCCGAGCCTGAATTTGCCGACTTCCTGCTGCCGCAGGTGCGTTCGCTGACGAAAGGGTGCCTGCAGGTCCGCGATCTCGCTTATTCCTATCCTGGCGCGCCGGCGCCGGTGTTCGCACAACTGACTCTGGACATTCATCCTGGCGAAATACTCGCCATCACAGGAGCTTCGGGCTCGGGCAAGTCCACGCTGGTCAGAATCCTGGCCGGCCTTCTCAGGCCCGACGAGGGCCAGGTGCTGGCAGACGGGCAGTCCCTGACAGGTGCGAACGCTCGCCGGTTCCGGGATGTCTGTTCCGGCGTGCTGCAGGGGGAGCAGCTGCTGTCCGGCACGCTGCTGGAAAACATCACGCTGTTCGCCGAAACAGTGGACTATCCCAGAATGCAGCGCGCCTGCCGCATGGCGCGCATTGATGCTTTCATTGCCAGTCTGCCCATGGGGTTCAACAGTCTGGTGGGGGACATGGGCGCCATCATGTCGGCGGGCCAAGGCCAGCGGGTGTTGCTGGCACGCGCGTTCTACAAGCAGCCGCGGATATTGTTTCTGGACGAGGCAACGGCCAACCTGGATCCCGTGGTGGAGGGCGAAATACTTCAGGAAATCAAGGCGCTGGGAGTTACAACGGTGATGGTGACGCACCGCGCGGCACCGCTGAACGTGGCGACGCGCGTAGTGCATCTGGAAGGCGGGCGTTTGCGCTGATTAGTCCTGCACCGCCTCCACAATCGTGGAGATGGTGTCCTGGTCATGAATCTGCTTCAGCGCCCCGGTGAAGATGTTGTAGTGCCAGCCCTTCAGCGTCAGGGTGCCGGCTTCCACGCGGGAGCGAATCCACGGGTAGGTCATCAGGTTGCGCAGGGAATAGCCCACGGCGGCCTGTTCGCAGTAATTGAAGGTGGCGTGGTCGTCCAGTTTGTCCGGGTCGGCCAGCTTGGCCACAGGGGCCACAATGGACATCCAGCGGGCAATGAACGTGTCCTTGGGCATGGATTCAGACTGCAGCACCAGCGAGCGGATGCCACCGCAGCGCGAGTGGCCCAGCACGATGATCTCGGGCACTTCCAGCACGGTAATCGCGAATTCCAGCGCGGCACTGGTGCCGTGGTAGGCACCCTCGATCTCGTAGGGCGGCACCAGGTTGGCCACGTTGCGAATCACGAACAACTCGCCGGGCTCAGTGTCGAAAATCAATGCTGGTTCCATGCGTGCGTCGCAGCAGGCAATCAGCACGTAGTTGGGGCGCTGTTGCTCGGCAAGCCGACGCAGTTTTTCGCGGTTCTCTGAAAAATAGCCATTCTTGAAGCGCTGGTAGCCAGCGAGAAGTTTGTCACTCATAAGGTCATCCTGATCTGCTGCTTTGGTCTTATTGGTTATTCCGGAAGAATCCGCATGATCCCGTCCCCTTCTGTGGCAACGTAGATATAGCCGTCCGGTCCCTGCTTGATGTTGCGCACCCGGCCAATGCCGGCGAAGACGTTCTCGCTGGCCACCACGTTGTTGCCTTCCAGCACCAGGTGCACGATGTAATTGAATTTCAGCGAGCCCACCAGCAGATGGCCCTTGAGTTCGGCGCCGTAATTGTCGCTGGTGATGAAGGCCATGCCCGAGGGCGCAATCGATGGGTCCCAGTAGAACACCGGCTGCTCGAAGCCTTCCCGGCTGGTGGCCTCGGCCAGGGGCTGGCCGTTGTAGTCGATGCCGAACCCGATGATGGGCCAGCCATAGTTCAGGCCGGGCCGGATGATGTTGATTTCATCGCCGCCCATGGGGCCGTGCTCGTGTTCCCAGATCTCGCCCGTAGTGGGGTGGATGGTCAGCCCCTGGGGGTTGCGGTGGCCGTGGGAGAACACGGCGGGTTTGGCGCCGGGGGTGTTGACGAAGGGGTTGTCGGCGGGAATGCGGCCGTCATCGTGCAGGCGGTAGATCTTGCCGCCGTCGCGCTCCAGCTGCTGGGCGTTGTCGAAATGCGCGCCGCGCTCGCCGATGGAAAAGTACAGATAGCCGCTGTTGTCGAAGGCGATACGGCTGCCGTAATGCGCGCGGCTGGAGGTGTTGCCTTCGCCCTTGTAGAGCACTTCCTGATTCACGAGCGCATTGCCTTCCAGCTTCGCACGCATCAGGGCCGTGTGGCTGCCGCCTCCGCCTTCCGGGCTGGAATAGGTGATGTAGAGCCAGCCATTGCTGGCGTAGTCTGGGTGCAGTGCAATGTCCAGCAGGCCACCCTGACCGTTCACATGCACGTCGGGCACGCCGCCCAGAGGTTCGCTGAGTTGGCCATCACTCACGCGGTACAGCTCGCCGCGGCGGTTGGTCACCAGCATGTCGCCGTCGGGCAGCCAGGCCATGCCCCAGGGCAGAGGAATGTCTGCGGTGACGACTTCCGTGCGGAAGCCCGGCTGGGTCTGGGCCTGCAGGCTGCAGAAGGGCAGCGCCATGGCGAACAGAGCAAGTCCGAGAAGGGGCACTTTGCTGCGTGTACTGAATGACGTCATGAGGGAGTCCTGTGCAAGGTTCATATGGCCGTAGGCGCCGGTTGGGCATTGTAACCAACTCTTTGCGTCGGAAGCACCTGTGGTTGTTCGCGGGCAAGCCCGCTCCCACACAGGGCCCGCTCCCACACATGCTGGCAGTTCGCGGGCAGGGCCCGCTCCTACACAGGGCTCGCTCTCACAGAGGCTGCCAGTATCACAGTGGCGTCAGGAGAGGTTCACCGGCAAAGTGCGCCGCCAGATTGTCGATCACCAGCTGGCCCATGGCGCGGCGCGTTTCCACGGTGGCACTGCCGATATGCGGAAACAGCACCACGTTGGGCATGGCCCGCAGCGCTTCGGGCACCTGCGGCTCGCGGGCATACACGTCCAGTCCCGCACCGGCAATCACGCCCTGCTGCAGTGCGGCGATCAGGTCGGCCTCGTTTACGGTGCTGCCGCGTCCCACATTCAGGAAGATGCCCTCCGGCCCCAGGGCGCGGAACACCTTCATGTCCACGATGCCCTCTGTCTCGTGGCCGCCCGGCAGCATCGACAGCAGAATGTCGCTCACCTTGGCCAGCGCGCCTATCGAATTGTAGTAGGGAAAAGGCACGGCCTTGGGGCTGCGGTTGTGATAGGCAATCTTCATGCGGCAGGCCAGGGCGCGCAGCGCGATGTCTTCGCCGATGGCGCCCATGCCGATGATGCCCAGGGTCTTGCCCGCCAGCGAGCGACCGAACGGGAACGGGCCCTGTGGCCACTGGCCGGCGCGCACGAACTGATCGGCCTGGATGAGGTTGCGGGAAGTCGAGAGAATCAGGGCGAGTGCTATGTCTGCCACCGCATCGTTCAGTACCCGGGGGGTATTGGTCACGTGAATGCCACGCGCTCGGGTGATGCCGAAGTCGATGCCGTCAGTGCCCACACCGAAACAGCTGATGAGCTGCAGGTTCGGCAGCTGATAGATCAGCGGACTGGTGGCCCACGACGCTGTGGCCACCGCCACGCAGTCGGGTGCCAGGCGCGCAATCAGGGCCTGCTGATCGGGATCGTCCAGCAGCCAGAGCTTGTGAGTGTCGTACAGGGCATCCAGCGCGGCGATGGTGTCGGGATGGAAGGCGTTGGCGATCAGCAGAGGGGGGCGAGGAGTCATCATGGCGGCGATTCTAGCAGACAAAATCCGGCCTGCTGCGACAATCTGCCGCTTAGCAATCACGGGGGCTTCGGGTACACTGCCGGGCAGTGACGCAGCACCGCGATGCGACGGGCGCCCGACAATGACAGCTCCATCCCAACTACGATGAGGTGAACCATGAAAAGAATATCCTTGCTGCAGGCCGCTGGCGCTGCATTGCTGACAGTCCTGCTGCAGGCTGCTGCCTGGGGCCACAGTTCTGCGTCGGGCACCGTGCCCGGCAACGGCCAGACCGTCTCTTCCCCGGAAATGCTGATGCTGTCGTTTGATGGCGCCGTGCGTCTGGTGCGACTGACAGTGGCTGGCAGCGCTGGTGCCGTTGATGTGGGCTTCGTGCCGCAGGCCACTGCCAGCAGCACTTTCCATGTGCCGATGCCGGCACTGGTGGCAGGCTCGTACCGGGTTGACTGGACGATTCTCGGTGAAGACGGCCATTCCGTCAGTGAGAATTTCACCTTCAACGTAGACCCGAATGCCCCGGCAGCCGTCATGCCTGAACACGGTGCAGACGGCGGCGGCGCGCACGTCCACTGATCATGTTCGATGCCGGTCCGTGGGAGCTGGCGACACTGCTGAGCAAGCTTGTCGCCTATGCTGGTTTCGTCAGCTTCTCGGGCGGTCTTTTCGTGTTCTGGCTGGGCACGCGTCCAGAACAGAGCTCTGCAGTTTCCGCGGCTGCCCGCTGGTCTCCAGCGGCGCGCGCTCATCTCGTTTCCCGCACCATTATCAAGGCAGCTGCCGCGCTGGCGGCGCTGGTCCTGTACTTCCTGCTGCAGATTGGCCTGATCAATCAGAACGGGCTGCGCGGCATGTTCGACAGCTTCATGGCGGGCATCGTGCTGCAATCCACAGTGGGCTACGGCGTGATCATGCGGACTGTCGGAATCCTGCTGCCGCTGACGGGCTTGCTCATGGCTCGCCGTGCACTGCTGGCTTCGGGTTCGGCACGCATTGCCCCCCGGTTGCTGGTCAGCTGGCTTGTCGGAGCACTGCTGTTCAGCAGTTCATTTGCCGTGCTCGGTCACGTGGTCAATCTGTCAGTCCTCGCCCAGCTGGCAATCGTGCTGCACACGTTCGCCATCAGTCTGTGGGTGGGGGCTCTCTATCCGCTCTATGTGCTGTGCGAGCGCGAGCCTGCCGCCGTCGTGCTGCCCGTGTTGCGCCGCTTCGGCGTCTGGGGCTGGGGCATCACGGCAAGCCTGCTGGTGACGGGAGTATTCCTGCTGACGCAGCTGGTGGAAGCGCCAGCGGACATGCTCACAACGCCCTACGGCCAGCTGCTTTCCGCAAAGCTGGTGCTGGTGCTTGCGCTGCTGGGACTGGGCGCCCTCAACAAGTTTCGTCTGGTGCCCGCGCTCGAAGCGGCTGGCGCCGGGAAACTCAGCAAGTCCATAGCCGGGGAGTGTGCCCTGGTGGTGCTGATTCTGATTCTGACGGCGTGTCTCACCACCTTGACCGGTCCGTCCCATATGAGCTGAGGCATTGCAGTGCCGCCCGCGCATGCATACGGAGATTCTTCCCGGCAGGGGGCTCCGGTCCTCTGTTCTGCGGCTGACCCGCGGGCGTCCCGCCTTCCCTCACTTCACCAGGAGCCACGGTCTCCTGGCTCGCTCGGCGCGAGTCTCTTATGCCGCAGAACAGAGGACCGGAGCCCCCTGCCTGGCACACTGCCACGCGTCTGCTGAGCGCACCTGGCCGTCGGCGTGAGGTGGCCGAGGCATCTCCACGACCCAGGCCGAGCGGGCCAGACTGCAGTGACCGCCAAAGCCCTTCGCTGGCGTTGTGCGAGGTTCTGGGCGGGCGGGGGCCGTGCAGCGGCATAAGAGACCGGTGCCGAGCGAGCAAAGAGACCGAGGCTCTTTGCGAAGAGAGGGGACCGCGGAGCGGCGCCGGTCAGCCGCAGCACGGCCCCCGCCCGCCCCGAACCGTCGCAAGAACCTACCCAACCAAGGGCTCAGGCAGCCCATGAAGGCAGGCCCGCTCAGTCCTCAGCCACCAGCATTCGAAAACTCAGCAGCGACACCACTGCCGCCCCCAGCATCAGCACCAACATCGGGTACACCGTGCCGTTGAAGATCAGTGCCACCCCCTGCGCCGCCACCGCCGAGAACGCCATCTGCATGAAGCCGGTCAGTCCCGACGCGCTGCCAGCCATCTTCGGCGCTGCATTGAGCGCACCGGCCTGGGCATTGGGCAAGGTGATGCCGTTGCCCAGAATCGCCAGTGCCACGGGCAGAAACAGTGCGGCGGGGTGGGTGAAGCCCAGGGCCTGCAGGAGCAGTGCCAGGGTGATGCCGAGAATGCTCAGGCGGGACCCGTAATCAATCATGCGGTGGATGCCGAGGCGTCGTCCGTAGTGCCGGGTAATGTAATTGCCCGCCATGAAGCCCAGGGGCACGATGATGAAGTAGTAGCCATATTCGGTCGCGGGCCGGTGCAGCACGCTCACCATGATCTCGGGTGCCGCCGAGATGAAGGCGAAAAACACCACCGACACGAAGGCCACGCACAGGCTGTAGCCGCGGAAGAGGCGGTCCTGCCAGAGGCCGTGGTAAGTGTGCACCAGGTCCTTGACCCCCGAGAAAGGCACCGGTTCGCGCAGCGTTTCTGGCAGCTGCAGCCACAACATCCCCACCAGCACGGTGCTGATGGCGGCCACCAGGTAGAACACGGCGTGCCAGTCGTAGCGCACCATCAGTTCGCCGCCCAGGGCGGGTGAAAGCATCGGCATCACCACCATCACCATGACCAGTGTCGCAATGACCGAGGCCGACTCCCTGGCATCGTACACATCCCGCACGATGGCCCGTGCTACCACCATGCCTACGGCACCCCCGGCCGCCTGCACGAAGCGCCCGGCGATCAGCAGCTCGATGGTGGGCGCCACGATGCACAGCAAGGAACCCACGACGGCGATGGACATGCCCAGAATCAAGACAGGCCGGCGGCCGTAGCGGTCCGACAGCGGGCCATAGGCCAGCGTGGCCAGGGCAATGGCGGCCATGGACAGGCTGAGCGTCAACTGTGCCACGCCGGTACTGACCTGGAAGCTTTCCTTGATGATGGGCACGCCAGGCAGCAGGATCTGCATGGCCACCGGACCAAGGGCAGACACCATGGCCAGCAGCAGGATCAGGCCCCTGGAAAGATGCGTAATCGGTTGTGCTGACATTCAAGGTCCTGAAGGGGCGCGCTGCTGGATGACCGAGTCGCGGTTCTGCCGGGCGGCGGAATTGATCTGGGAACTGAGGATGACGCTCGATCCGAGCAGACGCATGCGCTGGGCCTGGCTGATGTCATACCCAAGCCCGAAGGTCTGCCCCTGGAATTCCTGCACCAGCTGCTGGGCGGGGGTGAGCGTGAGTGTCTCGTCGAAGGCGCCCATCTGGACACAGGACAACGGAGCGCCCCCGAGGGTGCTCAGACAGATGGTCAGGTCATTCTGCGGAAACACTTCCAGCGACAGCCCCTCCGGGTGGGAATGAAAGCGCGGTGACGCCTCCAGGTATGCCATCACCTGGCGCACAAAGGGGTCATCGACGCCGCTGATGCGCACGGGAAGGGACAGGCCAAGGCGGCGCAGAATGCTCGGATCATTCTCCAGCGCCTGCTCGTAGTTGTTGCGCGCCACCTCCACATCCCCGAGGCGCCAGGCGGCATCCGCTATGCGGGCGGACAGCCTGGCCCGCAGCAGCATTTCCTGAGGTGGCAACAGCGTCAGAGCGCGGGTGGCATTCTCCAGCGTGCGGGAATCGTCACCCCGCTGGGCAGCGATTTCGGTGTGATAGGCAAAGTAGTAACCATCATTGAGGCTGAACGCGCCAGCCGTTCTTGCCTGTTCCAGCAGTGTCGCCATGACGCCTTCGCCCATGATCGTGACCAGCTCGGGCTCGATCCACTCGGGGATGTGCACGTCCAGGGGCGCGTATGGGCGCAGGCGATTGAGCAGGACCTGGGTGTCGGCAAACAGCGCCGCCGCGTGGCGGCCCGAGCGCCATGCCTTGAAACGGTAGCTCAGGGCGCTGGCCCGGGCCAGCAGCGCGTCGGTGAAATCCAGCGTTGCCGCATTCTCCAGCGCCTGTTCGTAAGCGGTCTGATTGGCGATGTGATTGACAAGCGCGGCGATGGAGTCTTTCTGGGCCTCGTCGGCGCTGTAGGAGCCCGCGCGGTCCGGCTGATTCAGGGCCGTGGCGCTGAGTGTGGCGGCGTCTGCGGGGTAGCCGGCCAGGGTCAGGAACATGGCGCTGACCAGAAAATGCTCCGCCCGATTCATCACCCCCACGATGGGTTCCTGCTGATCGCGCCACACCAGCATATTGTCCAGGGCGTCGCGGGCCTCGTCGAAGCGGCTCTGGTTCATGTACAGAAAGAGCAGGTAGATCCAGGGGTCTCCGACACTCTCAGGGTCCAGATAGCGCGAGGCGCGTGTCAGATAGTCCTCGGCGTCTTCCATGCGCAGCATGCTGAGCGACACTTCAGAAGCGTTCATAAGGTAGACGGTGTCGGGGTCGCCACTGCCGTTCTCCGAGAGTGCTTCGTCTTCGTTGATGGAGCGGTCACAGGCTTCAAGCGACTCGGCGGGACGCAGCTCCGACAATTCCACGGCGCACAAGGTGTTCCAGGCGCGGCTGCGCTCGCGGGAATCGTTGCTGGTGGCAAGCACACTCTCGGCGCTGACGCGCGCCTCTTCCCACTTCTGCATCTTGATCAGGGGCCAGCCGCGAAAGGATTCCACTTCCTGGCCGTAGACGGCCTCGATCTTGTCCAGATAATCCAGCGATGCCTGCTGGTCTCCCATCAGTTGGTGAATGTAGGACAACTGCGAGATGGTGAGGTAGTGCCATTCCGGTGCGCCGGACGCCATGGCGCGACCGAGGGACGTGTAATTGGTGAGCTCTTCGGCACGGTTCAGGTGGAACAGTGCGCGTGCCAGATTGCCTTCCACCCGCACCAGCACTTCGGCCAATGCGAACTGGGCGGCCGCCGAGCCGGGCAGCTCTGCAATCCAGCGCTGGGCCAGCTCGCGGGCCTTCACGTTTTCACGCAGGGCCAGCGCGTCACAGATCTCCAGCGCACGCGCCTCCGTGATGCCCTGCATGCCAAAGCAGACAGTCGCGGCGCCGGGTAGGTCGATGCCGGCGAAGTCGTCCTGGGCAGTGCTGACAGGGGAGGCGAGTGTCAGGCAGAAGGCCAGCGGCAGCGCGAACCATGGGGATGGACTGCAGGAGCGAGCCTGCCTGTGGGAGCGAGCCTGCTCGCGAACTTGCTGGGCTTGCAGGATCAGTTCGCGAGCAGGCTCGCTCCCACAGGTCAGGTCATTCCCACAGGCCGACTCGGTCCCACTGGCTCGCATCAGGGCTCCTGGCGCAGCGTGGCACGGGCCAGCACTTCCATGGGTTCGCGCATGCAGTCCTTGAGCACCTTGCTCAGATCCGCCACGCCCGGGGCCAGCTCGATGCGGTGCCCCAGTACGCGGGGCAGCAGCGTCTCGATGTCCTCGGCACTCACGAAGCTGCGGCCGCGCAGCGCGGCGAGCACCTGCAGCGCCGGCAGCAGGAGCACCATGCTGCGGGTGGAATTGCCCTGCAGCACGCGCTCGTCTTCCCGCAGAGCACGGGAGATGTCCACCAGTGCCGTCTTGATGGCGCGGGCGATCACCACGTCCTCGTCAATGGCGGCGCGGGCTGTCAGCACATCGCTGCGGGTGACCTGCACCTTGCTTGCACTGCCAATGTCACGGCGGCTCTTGTAGGTGTCCAGCACGTCCAGCTCGCTGGTGCGGTCGATGTGCTGCATGGTGATCTTGAACAGGAAACGGTCCAGTTGTGGCGTGGGCAGCGGATAGGTGCCCACCAGGTCGAGCGGGTTCTGGGTGGCGATCACGAAGAACAGCTTGTCCAGCGTGTAGGTGGTGCTGTCCACCGTCACTTGTTTTTCCCCCATGGCTTCCAGCATCGCCGACTGCACCTTGGGCGAGGTGCGGTTGATCTCGTCGGCCAGCACCACGTGGGCGAAGATTGGTCCGTGGCGGAAATGGAAGCTGTTGCTGTGGGTGTCGAACACCGCGCCGCCGGTGACATCCGAAGGCAGCAGGTCGGGCGTGAACTGGATGCGGCGGAACGGTGCAATGGTGGAATCCACCCCTTCGGCCAGGTCCTGCGCCGAGGGCACGATTGCTTCGCCCAGCGCCTTGGCCAGCGTCGTCTTGCCCGAGCCGGGAAAGTCTTCCAGCAGCACATGGCCGTCGGCAATCAGCGCGATGATGGCCAGTTCGATGACATCGTCACGGCCCAGCACCTGCTGACGCACCGCTTGCGCCAGTCGCTGCAGCACGCTGACCGCCTGTCGCAGGCGCGGTGATTGCGCGGCGTCGACGGAAGAGTCCGCGCTGGCAGCGGGGGCCGTCGGGTCGGGCGTGTGTTCTGTGGCGAGTTCCAGGCTCATGCAAGTTCTCCGTGCCGCTGCAGCAACGCCCATCAGGGCTCAGTCTGTCAGCGGGGGGTGGGTGATTCGGGTCAGTGGGTCTTCAACCAGGGTACCGGGTTGAGAATGGCGAGCAGGTGACGCCACCACGGCAACTGCGGCCGCAGTTCCTGGCGCACGCGCTTCTGCAGGGCCAGCCAGTCTGGTTGCGAGGCGGCGGACGGCTCGCCCAATGCCCTGTGGAGATGGGCGCGGGTCATGGTGTCGAAAGTGGGGGTCAGTGTGGCCACACGACGCGCAAAGCTCTCACGGCTTTCGCCATGGCGACGGTGCAGACCGAGCGCCGCCAGCGTGTCCAGCGTGGCCCGGTAGCTCAGTCGGTAGCGCAGCGCGGGGGCGGCATGCAGGGGCGCGCGCAGCCGATAGATCTTGACGGCGTAAGCCGCCAGCAGCAGTGCCAGCAACGCAAAGGCGAGGGATTGCAGGATGAGCCCGAGCGGGAAGGGAGCGTCCTGCTGCGAGGCGATGAACTCGTCGAAGCTGGCTTCATCCCGCAGCATGTCGCCCAGCAATTGCTGCAGGCTGTTCTGGGGATCCACCGACATGTCCACCAGCGTGCGGGAAGGGGCCGGATCGACGATGGTCCAGCCGATGCCCTCCAGGTAGATCTCGGGCCAGGCATGGCCGTTGATGGCCTGAATCAGCAACGACGAGCCCCCGGCGCGATTGCTGGCAGGCACTGAATAGCCCAGGCCGACCCGTGCCGGAATGCCGATGCTGCGGTACAGGTAAGTGGCTGCGAAGGAGAAGTGCATGCAGTAGCCTGTCAGGTCACCGAACAGGAACGAGGCCGCCGGGTCCTCGGCATAGGCGTGCTCGTTCTTCAGGCTGTAGATGCCGTTGCGGTCCAGATAGTCCTTGATGGCCAGCGCCTTGGCGTAAGGATCATCAGCGAACTCCGGGCGCAGGTCTGCAAGAATGGTGTCGGCCAGCTGCCGGTAGCGCGGGTCGGCGGGCATCTCCACATAGGCCTGGCGCTGCGCCGGTGTCCAGTCGGCGTCGCCCGCCTGGCGGCCCATCAGGTCGGCGAACGTAAACTGCGGCACCAGGGAGATGGCGTCGTAAGTCTGCTTGAAGCGCAGATTGTTCGGGTTGGGGGTGTTGACGTAGGCCACGGGGGTGTCGAGTCCGAAGGGCGTGCGGTGCGGGGCCAGCAGGCCCACGGTGATCCGCACGCTCTGGCGCTTGTCGGGCAGCGGCAGTGGCTCGGCGATCTCGGCGCGCGTGGCCGTGAAGTGGTCAATCAGGTCCGTGTCGAGGCCCTCGAGGGACGGGTAGTCCAGCAGCGTGCCGTTGAACTGGGAATAGGCCGACTCACGGAAGTAATAGGAGCCGCCCTCCGGCTCGTAGTCATCCCGGAACAGCACCACGGCCACGGGGGCTTCCATGTCACTGGTATCGTTTTCGCCGTCGCGGAAGGGGTTCTCGTTCTGTGCGCCACCGCCGTCGGCCCGGGCAGCGCCCGTCAGCCCCAGGTTGTCTGTCATCTGTGGCGTGGGCAGCCCAAAGAACTGCACATAAATCAGCAATGAGAAGCACAGCAGCCCCAGCACCGTGAAGTGATAGGGCAGGCGGCGATGATTGTTCTCCATCATCAGCAGTCCGGCCATCGCCAGCACGGCCCCACAGCCCATGGCCATGAGGATGGAGCTCGGGTCAATGCCGCGCACCAGTGCGAAGTCGCCAATGAAGAAGGGGCGGTGAATCATGCCCTGACGGTGGGCGGCCAGCGTGATCACGAACGCGGTAGCGACAAACAGAATCTCGACAACGCGACCGACACCAGAGCGCTGCGCCACGCAGCGCAACAGCGCGCTGAGTGTTGCGCTGAACAGGAACCACTGCAGCACTTCCCCCAGCTCGTACGTCGACAGGGGGCCCAGCGCACCGGCCAGTGCAACACTGCCCGTGAGCAGGGCACTCAGGCCCACGCCGAGGGTGAGTCCCAGCACGCATGCCAGCGCGATGACGCCCAGACGCAGGTCGCGCAGAGGCGGGCGCTGGATGAACTGGTCAATGGCGATACAGGCGAGCAGACTGCCCACGAACGCCGCCCACGAACCACTCGGGCTGGTCAGCGAGACACTGAGCACCCAGTAGCTGGAAGCAACAATCACGGCCCGCAGGCTTGAGGGCAGCAGCGGATTGACCGCAAATTCCTTGTTCATGATGCAAGACTCACAGTTTGTTCATGCGCTTGTCGAAACTCTGTCCTGTATGCCTGTCTACCACAAGGGTGGATTCTACAAGCTGACCGACTTGCGTCAACAAGGCGCTCAAGTCGGCCAGGGCGGTGGTGTCTTTGCCTTGTGGGGCGGTGTTGCTGAACAGAAGGCGCTGCCACCGGCCCGGGGGCGCACTCTTGCGCAGGCCATCGGTGGCCAGCACCACAGAAAAACGCACTCGGAACCGCGCTGTCGTCTGGCGCAGCTTGTCCAGCCAGGGGCCGGACTCCGCTGAGGTAAACACGATGCAGTGCATCGGACCCTGGTTGCCCCAGGTTTGCAGAAACTTGTCCAGCCCCCAGGCCAGCGGACCATCCAGTGCCCGGGAGCTGGCGATTCGCTCCAGTGCCTCCGGAACATTGCTGGTGGGCGTGTCACTGCCATCGGCGCCGAACAGCCAGTCATCGCCCAGCGCCCCGGATTCCACCGCAACGCGGGCTACCGCCGCTGCTGCTTCATCATGGGTGCCGGACACCAGGTATGCCAGCGTGCGGCTGCTGTGATAGACGCTGCGTTCGGCCAGACGGACGTTCAGATGGCGATTGCGGGCATAGACCTTCCAGAGAATGTTGCGCACCGAATCACCCGGCACATAGGGCCGGATCTCCATGCGATCGCCTTCCGGATTGCCACCGGGGTCGGGAATGCCATCTTCTGCGGTCAGTGAGCGCAGCAGGGGCAATGCCTTGATGTTGCCCGCCTGCGGCAGCGCCAGGAGTTCACCTTCCTGCGTCACCCGCCAGGTGAAGCGGCTGAAGCCAAGCACGTCGCTGACCGTAAAACGGCGCGTGATGCTGGCCGTCCGGCAGCGGCGTCGGGGGATGATTTCCTCTTCCCACCACTGTTCGTCGTCTGCAAGGCGGTTGCGGGTGGTAATGGCATCGGGGAAGACAATTTCCCAGCGCACGCCAATCAGGGGCAGCCACGGCATGGTGGAAAGCGTGAAACCGGTTTCATTGGGATAGCCGGACTCCACCTTGATGCGGGCCACGTGGCGGCCAAGAAGCACCTGCATTTCCAGATGTTCGCGAATCTGGTGACGCAGAATCAGTCCGCCCAGCAGCACGATGACGGTGGAGAAGCACACGATGGCCAGGGCGCAGACTGCCAGGGCAAAAACCACCAGGTCCATGCGTCCGTAGCCGAAGACACGCAGAGCGGCTAGCGCGATGAGCAGCACGGCCAGCCCTTGGGCAGTCAGCGGAAAACGTTCGCGCAACAACGCGAGCAGGCGCCGCAGTGTCCCCCCGGTCAATGGTGCCCCGGAGGCCTTGTGGTCTAGCTTGCGAGTGATGGAATGAGGCATCTGCCAGTCCTGTTCAGGGCCAGATCCAGGCCATGTAGCTGAAGTATCCCAACAGCAGCACCGCGCCTTCCGGCCTGCTCAGCATGCGACCGCACCAGGCCTTCAGCGCCAAGCACGAGAATGAGCAGTCCCAGGAAGAAGAAGGCGAAAGTCAAAGCCATTGTCGGCAATCCTGCTTGTTGATGGCAAGAGAGGCTTTTGAGCGTCTGCCAGGAGCAAGCCTGCGGCGATGGAGCCGGAATCCTAGCACGAGCCTTGGTTGTTCAACGAAGGGATTTGCGCACCTGTTGCAGATTCATCCGCAGGCCGCGATTGTTGAACGCATGCACGATGAGTTCGCAGTTCAGGAGCTGGGGAATCTCGATGATGCCCATGGCGACCAGCAGGCCGCAGCCATACAGCACCTCGCCCGAGGCCAGCAGAACCAGCGCCGTCAGTCCGGCCAGCAGCGTGAGCGTGCCGCGCCCCCAGCGCCGCAGGTAAAAGTGCTGTGCACCAAGGAAGAACAGCAGGTTGAGACAGAGATAGACCATGGGATTGCGTCGGCTGCCTTGCTCCAGCCGGGCGAATTGCACGCGCGCGTGCTCGTCCAGCAGGGCGACTTGCTCCCGCAACTCCGTCTCTTCCAGATTCAGTTCCTTCGCAGAGAACATGCCAAACAGCTCCCAGGATAGTGATGTTGCATCATGCTGCCTGAAAACGCTTTTGCCAGAGGATGACGCCCATCAGCAACAGCAGGCCGACCACGTGATACAGCGTGCTCAGCGGCGCCCACATCAGCAGCACACCGCTCGCCAGCAGCATGGCGGCAAGCAGTGGATTGAGGGCTTTTTCAAGGCGCCACTGCAGCAGTCCTGCAAAAGCATACAGCCCAAAGCAAGACCAGAAGAAGACAGAGATCCGTTCCGGCCAGGTGCCGGTAATCAGTGGCGAGTAGGCGAACAGCACTGGCACCAGATACAGGCCCTTGGCGAGTTTCCATGACGTCATGCCCGTGGCCATGGGCGGCGTGCCGGCGATGCCTGCCGCCGCGAAGGCAGCCAGACAAACGGGCGGCGTGACATTGCTGTCCTGAGACAGCCAGAAGATGATCAGGTGAGCGCTCAGCAGCATGCTTGCCAGGATGGTCGGGTCCAGCAGCTCTGTCCGCAGCAGCTGGCGCATCTCGATGGGCATCTGCGCCACCGCCACCGCCGGATCGCCGCCAAACAGACTCAAGGTAGCCCGCACCGAGGTGGGCAGATCGGGTGCCTGGAGCGCCTGCAGCAGATAATCCTGGGCGATGAGGTCATAGATCATGGGGGCTGAGAGCGTCGCAAGCACGATATAAGCGGCCGTGACCGGCAGGCCCATTCCCAGAATCAGCGAGGCCAGCGCCACCAGCACAAGCGTGATCAGCAGGCTGCCCTGCGCCCATTCCACAATCATCATCGAAAAGGAATTGCCCAGCCCGGTGGTGGTGACGACATTGATGATCAGTCCCACCGCCACCAGCAGCAGTGCGGTGGTAGTGGTGTTCTGCACGCCATCGATGGTGGCATCCATGCAGTCTTTCGCAGACATGGGCGTTGGGGACAACCAGGACGCCGCGATGGTAGCGAGGATCGCGAAAATGGCGGCCAGCAGGGCACTGTAGCCCAGCACCAGGGAGCCAATCAGTACTCCCAGAGGCAGCACGAACTGCCACCCTTGCTTGAGCACCGTGCGCATGGGCTCACTCGTTTCGAGGGTCATCGTCCCCAGACCGAGGCGGATGGCTTCGATGCGAACGAAGTAGGCTACTGTCAGAAAGTAAAGCAGCGCCGGCAGCACGGAGACGGCGACAATCTGGGAATACGGCAGATTGGTGTAGCCGGCCATCACAAAGGCGCCCGCGCCCATGATCGGCGGCATCAGCGCTCCTCCCGTTGAGGCCGCAGCCTCCACGCCGGCAGCGAACTTTGCGGGAAAGCCCGAGCGCTTCATCATGGGAATGGTGATGACGCCGGTAGATACAGTGTTCGCCACCGCCGAGCCCGAGACCGAACCCATCAGCCCCGAGCCCACCACGGCCACCATGCCGGCGCCGCCGACGAAGCGGCCCGCCAGGATGCTGGAGACCTTGACGATGAACTCGCCCGCGCCCGACTTCAGCAGGAAGGAGCCGAACAGGATGAACATGAACACATAGGTCGCCGAGATGTAAGCGGTGCTGCCGAACATGCCCTCGGAGCTGAAATAGCTGCGGTAGAGCACTGTTTCCACACTGAGCCCCGGGAATGCAAACAGGCCGGGGATGTAACGACCCAGGAACAGGATATACGCCAGCGCCACCAGAATCAGGATCGGGGTGAACCAGCCGGTAGTGCGGCGTGTGAGTTCGATTGCAAGCAGCACGGCGACACCCGAAACCAGGTAGTCCGTCGCAATGAATTCTGACTCACGTGCATAAAGAGCATCTTCGAAGAGAATCAGATAGGCGGGCACCAGGACGGCCAGTACTGCCAGGGCGATGTTGATGCTTCTCTGCAGACGGCTCAGGCCTGCCCGCTCGTTGTTGCCAAGTGCAAACAGGGCGCAGAAGCCTCCGAAGTGGATGGCTGCAAACCACAATTCCGAAAGCGACGCGAACATGTTGGTGTAGACGTGGAACAAACCGAACAAAAAGGCGCCCCAGCGCAGCATGGGAGACTTCATGGTGTCACTCCGGATTCAGATGGGGCGGAATGTCGAGGCCGCGTTCGCGGTAGTAGCGCAAGGCACCCGGGTGCAGAGGGGCGGTGAGGCCGCGCAGGGCAATCTCCAGCTTCATGTCCTTGGTAGCGGCGTGAATGTCCTGCATGGTGCCCAGGTTTTCCCAGATCATCTTTGTCACCTGATACACCACTTCGTCAGGCACATCGGAACGCACCACCAGAACGTTCGGTGAGGCGATGGTGCGCACCAGGGTGTTCTGATTCGGATAGATGCCGGGCTGGAATTCGTAGACATCCCACAGGTTGTAGCGGCCGTTCAGGCGTGCCAGTTCCTCTGCGGAAAAATTCAGCAGCGCAATGCGGTCCCCCATCTGTGCGAAGGCCTGGGTGATGGCACTGGTCGGTGCCCCGGCGGGCACGTTGATCCCCACCACATTGCCGTCCTGCATGGCACTGGCGGCCCCTTCATAGCCCATGTAGGCCATGGTCATGCCCTCTTCATAGTCGATACCGAGGGTTTCCAGAATGAAGCGCCCCGACTGCTCGGCCCCGGAGTTGCGGGCTCCCATCACGAAGCGCTCTCCCTGCAACGTGCCGAGATCGCTCAGCGTGCCTTCCTTGACCAGAGACGAGAGCAGCACGAAGTGCTCCACGTTCAGCCACATGGCGCCGATGCTGCGCATGCCCGTCTGCGGATTGCGCACCGGACCTTCACCGTTCCAGGCCCAGGCGCCGAAAAGGCCCTGCAGGATGGCGAATTGCGCTTCGTTGTCCCGCAGCAGCTTGATGTTCTCCAGTGAGCCGGCTGAGCTGATGGCCGACAGCGAGATGTTGTGCTCGGGCTGCAGTTGAGACTTGGAGATGGTGGCGATGGCAACCCCGATGGGGTAGTAGGCGCCGCCGAGGGTGGCAGTGCTCAGGATGTAGGGGCGGTTGGTGCTGAGACCTTCGGAACAGGCGCTGATCAGCACCAGTATCAGAAGCGTCAGAGTGCCCTGGCGCAGGGTCCGGGTCCGGGCGTGCGGGGCCGTTGGCCGGAGCTTGGAGTCGCGGTCATTCCACATGTCGATTTGTTCTTGTTTGCGTTGGTCGGCCCGTGCCGGGCGGGCCTTCTGCATGGTTTTTCGAAGCTCGGGAGTGGCGGATCGGGTCTCCCGGAGGAAGGCCGATGTAAGCACAGATTCAGCCGAAGAACCAGTAGCAGGCGACGATCGCCGTAGTGATGCCGGCGACATCCGCGAGCAGGCCGCAGGTGATGGCGTGGCGGGTCTTGCGGATGCCGACACTGCCGAAATACACCGCCAGTACATAGAACGTGGTCTCGGTGCTGCCCTGAACGGTGGCTGCCACGCGGGCAGGGAAGGAGTCGACGCCATAGGTGTTCATTGTCTCCAGCATCATGGCCCGTGCGCCACTTCCGGACAGGGGTTTCATGAACGCGGTGGGCAGAGCCTCGACGAAATCGGCATTGATGCCCAGCCACAGCACAAGGCTGCGGATGCCTGAAAGCAGGATGTCCAGGCAGCCACTGGCGCGGAACACGCCGATGCCCACCAGCATCGCCAGCAGGAAGGGAATGATGGTGATGGCCACATTGAAGCCTTCCTTCGCGCCTTCGACGAACAGGGAGTAGCAGTCGAGCCGCCGCTTAACTCCCGAGATCAGGAACAGCACGATGATGCTGAACAACAGCAGATTGCCAATGAAGGCAGAGCGCGCTGTCAGCAGGTCGGAGGGCAGGCCGACGATCCAGCTCAGCAATGCAGCAAGAAACACTGCGAAACCCCCGAACCAGGCCAGCACGACCGGGTCCAGCAGTTTCAGCTTTTGTACCCAGGCCACGCTCAACAACCCCACCAGCGTGGACGCCGAGGTGGCCATCAGAATTGGCAGGAAGACGGCGGCAGGTTCGGCCGAGCCTTGCTGAGCACGGTACAGAAAGATGGTGACAGGCAGCAGCGTGACGGACGAGGTGTTCAGTACCAAGAACAGGATTTGCGCATTGGTGGCAGTGTCCGGATCCGGGTTGAGCGTCTGCAGGTCCTTCATCGCCTTCAGGCCCATGGGCGTGGCGGCATTGTCCAGTCCGAGGAAGTTGGCAGCCAGGTTCATGGTGACAGAGCCCAAGGCCGGGTGATTGGCTGGCACCTCCGGCATCAGCCGGGTGAACAAGGGCGCCATGACCCGCGAGATGACGGCGATCAGCCCGCCGTGCTCGGCCACGCGGAACAGGCCCAGCCACAGGGCCATCACGCCGATCAGCCCCAGGGCGATCTCCACCGCCAGATTGGCCATCTCGAAGCTGCTGGCAATCAGGTCGGAAAACACCTCGGGATTGCTGCCCGACAGCCATTGCCAGAGGGCGGCAATGAAGGCGAGGAAAAAGAAGCTGAGCCAGATGATGTTTAGCATGGCGGCATCATATGCCGTGCCGCGTGGCCAGCGCAAAATGCCGGCGCGTTTTTCGTGAGGGCTGATCTATAATCCCGGGCGCCTTCGTCGCCGAGAGTCTGTCATGTTCAACAAGATCCGTTACTACCCGCAATACCGCAGAGCGGCCAGTCGTGGCGTGCATCTGCGTGGTCTGGAATGCATCAGTCCGCACTCACAGCTGTTGCTGGAAGAACACGTGATGCTGCGCCATGTGCAGATCGAGCTGCCCGACCCGGCGGTGCCGCTGCGCATCGGTGCCTGCAGCTACATCCGCTCCACGAGCACGGTGCGCTGGCTGGCCGAAGTGGGCCGTTACAGCAGCATCGGCCGGGGTATTACCTTGGGCGAAACTCCCCGCAATCATCCCATCGACTGGGTATCCACCAGTTTGTCGGTCAGCCATCAGTACCAGGCGCAACACACCCACGCCCGCATCGGCCACGATGTGTGGATAGGACATGACGCGGTGATCATGGCGGGGGTGACCATCGGGCATGGCGCAGTGGTGGCTCGCAATGCAGTAGTGACCAGGGATGTGGAGCCCTATCAGATCGTGGGGGGCAATCCGGCACGGCCGATCCGCTTCCGTTTCAGTGAACAGCAGTGTGCGGCCTTGCTGGCAAGTCAGTGGTGGGAACTGGATTACGCGTCATTGCGGGCATTGCCCTTCCGCGATTTGGACGCCTTCCTGCAGGCTGTGGGCACTGTGACGAAGAAGGCGTCGTTCCGGCAGATCCAGGTGCTGAATCGCAAGGTGCTTGTGTAGGAGCGGGCCCTGTCTGCAGGAGCGAGCCCTGCCTGTGGGAGCAAGCCCTGCTCGCGAACTCTTGAACATGCACCCGGTGTCGGCCAGCCCTTTCACTCTTTAGAACCCGCGTTCCGCTATAGCAGCAGCAATGACTGTCGTGGAACTTTGCACAAGTGCATTGCTTTTCCGCCGAGTGAAGGTGTAGCTTCGAATGCGTTCAATGTGAGGTTACCAGGCGACGAAAATGAAAAAAAATGCGCTTTCCGCTGTATTACTTGTTGCTTCTGTTGCTGCTCAAGCCCAACCCAATCCCTATCAGGTCACCTATCACTGGGGCGAGTTGCCCGGTGGTCGCCCCATGGGCGTGGTGTCCGGCGTGCAGCCGGACCCGGACGGCAAACACATCTGGGTGCTGGAGCGCTGCAGCGAAAACCAGTGCGCTGGATCTGATCTGCATCCGCTGCACAAGCTGGACATGGACGGGAAGACGGTGAAAAGCATTGGCGCTGGCCTATTGGCCTGGCCACATGGTTTTGATATGGATGCGGACGGCAATTTCTGGATCACCGAGGGTGCACCCGAAGGTGATCCGCGTGGTGAACCCGGCTTTGAGCGCGGGATGGGTCACCAGGTGATCAAGATCAATCAGGACGGCGAAGTGTTGATGCGGCTCGGTGAAGCCGGTGTGGCGGGATTCGATGCAACTCACTTCAATGGTCCAGCCGCCGTGCTGGTGGCACCGAATGGTGAAATCTGGGTCGCCGACGGTCATCGCGGTGGCAACAACCGGGTGATGAAATTTTCCCCCGAAGGCAATTTGATCCTGCAACTCGGCGGCGGGGTAGATGACACCAGCCTGGCGGCGTCACAATTCAATGATCCTCACGACCTGAAAATGGACTCGCAGGGCCGCCTGTTCGTGGCCGACCGCGGCAACAATCGCATCCAGATTTTCAGCCAGGAGGGCGAGCTGCTGGATATCTGGACTCAATACGGCAGACCGAGCGGCATCTGGATTGAACCGGACGACACGATTCTTGTCGCTGATGGCATGTCAGGTGAGCAATGGAACCGGGGATGGGAGCGGGGTATTCGGATTGGCGATGCCAGTACCGGTTATGTCACCGAGTTCATTCCTGACTACGAAGTTGAAAACGGCAGTGGCATTGAGTTTCTGGCTACAGACGCCGCAGGCAATATCTACGCAGGGCAAGTTGGCCGTCAACGATTCGAGAAATACTCGCGTGCACGGCCATGATTCGTGATGTCAATAATCGGTTGAAAGTACATCGCCAATAACAAGGAAAATAAATGAACAGAAAAAACGTCGCGTTGATCCTTGTCGGTATGGTGACAATGAGTCTTTGCGCCAGTGTGCTGTCGCAGGACTGGGTTCCCTCACGCTATGGAGCGGATGACCGGATTGGCGCTGCAAACAACCTCAGTTCAGACATTGTGCTGCAGGCGGCTCGCCTGATCACCACCGGGAAAGTCTACTCGCTGGGCGTTGAAACAGCCGAGGATTCACCTGCTTATGGCTCACGCACATTTACAATCGACATTATTGCATCGGGTGCAAATGTGCCGGTGGGCGCCGACGTGTTGACGACACATGACGAGCGTGTGACCACCAGTTTTGGAATAGGGTCGCAGATTGACGGGCTCGGGCATCTCGGCATTGGCCATCAATACTACAACGGACTGACCAGTGAACAGATTGTTGCCGATGGCGGCCTCGTGGAATTGGGCACGCATACCATTCCGCCGATTGTCACCCGCGGCGTCTTGCTGGATATGGCCAGACACTTCGGAGTCGACATGGTCAGTGAAGGCACCGCATTCAACCGTGCACAGATAGAGGCCGCCGCCAGCGCGCAAGGTCTGCAGATCAGATCAGGGGATGTGGTGTTGTTTCACACCGGCTGGATGCAATTGCTGGGCACGGATAACCAGCGCTTTATCGCAGGTCAGCCAGGCCTTGGTTTGGAGGGTGCAGAGTACCTTGCCGACCTTGGGGTGGTGGCTGTTGGTGCGGATACACCGGCGCTGGAGGTCATTCCTTTTGAAAATCCGCAGCGCGCGTTTGCGGTGCACCAGACCTTGCTGGCAAAGGAAGGTGTTTATGTTCTGGAGAATATGAATACCGCCGAGTTAGCCGCTGACGGCGTGCAGGAGTTCATGTTTGTCCTGGGTCAGCCGAAGTTCAAAGGCGCCGTGCAAACGGTGGTCAATCCGATAGCAATTCGTTGAAAAGGGGTGGCCGACAAGGATTATGACCTGCATGCAGTGCTATCAGGTCCATAACATCAAACTGGCGCTGCAAGCTGGCCGCTTTTGATGCGCGTGCTGTGGATGGTCTAGATCCGGCGCCGGCCAGCGAAGGGGAATTGCGGGCACCAGGGCTTTTATGCCCTGGTGCCCGCTTCCACAGCCTTTGCGCGCTGTCAGCTGTCAGGCCAGCGCCGTCTCGAAGATGGCCATCAAGCGGCCCCAGGCGCGTTCCGCCTGCTCTTCGTTGTAAACCGCCGAGTCTGGAACGCACCAGCCGTGCAGCGCGCCCGCGTAGACTTCGATCTCTGCTTCCACGCCCGCCGCGTCGAACGCAGCACGCAGGACATTCTTCGACTCCGGATCGCGCTCGTCGTCATTGGCCGCTACGGCAATCAGCATGTGGGAATCCATATTCGGGATGCCAAGATGCGGGCTGTCCGGATTGGCCGTGTTCAGGCCGCCGCCGTGGAAGGAACCACCGGCGCCGATGCGCTCCGGGAAATTCGCGGCAGTGCGCATGACGATCGGGCCGCCCATGCAGTAGCCGGTGGTACCGATCTTGCGGCTGGTATCCACGGAAGCCTGCTGGTCAACCCAGGCGATGAACGCGCCGGCATCGGTCACGTGGGTGGTAGCATTGAGCTGACCAGCCATGGGGCGCACGATCGCAGAGACGGCAGGATCGGAAAACTGGGCGCCTTCACCGACCACCGGCGCCTTGGCGCTGCGGTAGAAGGGGTTCACCACCAGCACGGAGTAGCCGGACTGCGCGAGGCGCTTGCCCATGGCACGGAAGGCGGGACGCAGGCCGAGGATGTCCGGCCAGATGATCACGGCGGCATGACGGCCTGCAGTGGGGTGCACAAAGTAGCAGTCGGAGACGCCGTCCGGGGTGGTGATGTCAACATCCATCTCCATTACGTCCTGGGCATTGGCTACGGCGGGCAGCATCAGCGCCATGGCAGCACCTGCGCCCAGTTTCGCGAACTGGCGACGGTTCATCTTCGCGGCAAGGGCCAGATAGGCTTCGTTTTCTTCTACGGTATGGTTGTCACACATTCTTGTTGTTCTCCTGAGAGTGGGTTGCGTGGCAGGCAGTGTAGGGGAAAGCGGGGGCGGAAAGCACGTTCAAAATGGCACTTGATCTGTGCGTCAGTATGCGTCGCTCAGCCCCCATCCCTGTCCCTGAACCCCAGCAAATAGAGAATGCCATCCAGGCCCAGCGTCGAGATGGCCTGGCGGGCCGACTGCTTGACCAACGGCTTGGCCCGGAAGGCCACGCCCAGTCCGGCGATGGACAGCATCGGCAGGTCGTTGGCGCCGTCTCCCACGGCAATGGTCTGCTCCAGGCTGATGCCTTCGCGGGTGGCCAGCGCCCGCAGCAGGTCGGCCTTGCGTTGACCGTCCACAATCGGCATTTGCACCTCCCCCGTCACCTGGCCGTCTTTTACCGGGAGTGCGTTGGCATAGACATAGTCGATGCCCAGGCGCTTCTGCAGGCCTTCCGCGAAATAGGTAAATCCGCCCGACAGAATGGCCGTTTTGTAGCCCAGCCGCCGCAGCTGGCTGATCAACGTCTCGGCGCCCTCGGTCAGGCGCAGTGTCTCGGCGATCTGCGCCAGAGTGGATTCGGGCAGGCCCTTGAGCAGGGCCACCCGTTCGCGGAAGCTGGCCTGAAAATCCAGCTCGCCACGCATGGCGCGATCGGTGATCGCTGCCACCTGCTCGCCCACGCCGGCCGCTTTGGCCAGCTCGTCGATCACTTCGGCATCGATCAGCGTGGAGTCCATGTCGAATACCACCAGGCGGCGGTTGCGCCGGAAAATGTTGTCTTGCTGGAACGCGATGTCGACGTTGAGTTCCTGGGAAATCGCCAGAAACTCGGCCCGCAGCTGCTCGGGATCGACGGGCTCGCCGCGGACTGAGAATTCAATGCAGCCCTTGCCCTTGTCAGCCGGCAGCCCTTCGGGAATGCGTCCGGACAAGCGGTCAATGTGATCGATGTTCAGGCCGTGGCGGGCCGTGATGGTGCTGACGCGGGCGATATGTTCGGCGGTCACCCGGCGGGCCAGCAGTGTGACGATGTGGCGAGCCTTGCCTTGTCCGCTGACCCACTGTGCGTAGTCCTCCGCAGCGATAGGGGTGAACTTGACCTGCTGGTCGAGCTCCGAGGCCCGGAACAACACATCTTTCAGCACATCGGTCTGGTCTTCTCCCCTTGTCATCTGCACGAGAATGCCGAAGGACAGCGTGTCGTGAATCACGGCCTGGCCAATGTCGAGGATCTGCACATCGGCGCGGGAGAGTATGCCGGTAATGGCAGCGGTAAGGCCGGGACGGTCGGGCCCGGTGATGTTGATCAGTACGATTTCCTGCACGCCTGCTTGCTCCTGGATGGGGCTATGTCTCGAGGGCGCGTATTGTAGCCGCGCGGCAGGGGCGGGCACCACTGGCACACGCGGGGAAGCTGTTTGTGTGGGAGCGGGCTTGCCCGCGAACGAATGAAGCACTGAGCCGGCTCTCACAGGGCTTGCTTCTGCAGGGGGAAGTCGGGGTCAGCGGTGCCAGGCCAGACCCAGGCGGATGCTCCAGAAGTCATGGCTGCGGCTGTTGTACTGCTGGGGGCGGCGCACTTCCAGCGGAGTCCACGACACGGCCGCAGACACTTGCCACTGGGGAGACACAGTGAAGAGTGTACCGGCCGACAGCGTCTGCACGGTGCCACTGCTTTCCAGTTCCGACAGGTCGAGGGAGTCAAAGACCAGCGCCTTGATCTCGACGTAGGGATTCATGCGGGTGGTCGCCAGGGCCACAAAGGGCTGCCAGCGGCCATCCCCGAATGAGCGCGAAGCCACCAGTTCCACCCCTTCGTGGTCCAGGCGAAGTGTGTCATCGGAGGGGGCGCGGCAACCAAAGGGATTTCCGGCGGTGCCTATCGCCTGGGAGGCGACACTGCGGCTGCATGTGGTATCGCCCGAGGCGTCGCCGCGAACCGCGAAAACACGCGCCCCCAATGACCAGGCCTCGCCCTGCCAGAGCGCGCGCTCCAGAGCCAGTCCGAAGAGGTGCTCCGGCCTCCCGCCATTGATTTCCAATGGTGGCGTCCAGGACAATTCGGCAGAGATTGCTGCCGGCAGGCCGATGTGGAGCCGGCCACGGCCGAACACAGGGGACTTGTTCATGTCTTCCAGCTTGTAGCCGCCGAACCCGACGCGCTGGTCTTCGCGGCTCAGATGCGGAATCGAGCTCATCTCGGCGGAAATTTGCCACTCGCCGGCAGCCAGCCGGCGCGCGGGTCCCGAGCCCAGATTCAGGCTGGCCGCTACCGTGTGCGCCATGGCCCAGCCTTCGGGGCTGTCGAACGCTTCACGCTCGTAGTCGTACAGCACATCCTGCGCACTGGCGATCGGGATTGCAGCCACCATCACCAGTCCCAGAACCCCCTGCGCCACGCTTCGCTGAGGCATGATGTCCCTACCTCAGTACGTTGATGATGTAGTTGGCCACGTCGGTAGCGCATGTGCCACCGCCGATATCGGCACAGGCACTGGGATTGCCCGGTGGCATGGTGTTGTTGATCTTGGTGCGCAGAGTGGCGAAGGTGGTGAAGCTGCTGTCCTTCACGCTTTGGCCGCTCTGGCCGCCAGTGCCATTGCCACCGTGGCAAGCTGCGCATTGTGCGGCGTACTGCGTCTGTCCCCTTGCGATGCTCGCCTGCAGCGGGTTGGGAGTGGGTGCCGGAGTAGCGCTGGGCACGGGTACCACACTGACGACCTGTAGATTCCCGAAGATGATGGGGGCGCTGCTGACCAGTCCCATGTTCAGCTCGTACAGCTCACTGCCCACCTGCACGCGCGGAATGTACAGAGTGTTGCCGTTGACGACACGAGGGGAACTGCTGTTCACCGTCGGGGGCGTGGTATACACCGACGCGCTCTGCAGAGTGAACTGGATGGGATTCTGATTGCTCAGGCCCAGCGTTGCGTTGACCACGCCAGTGCCGGGCACGTCGACAACAGGCAGAGACAACACACCAGTACTGCTGTTGAAGCTGGGGGCTGTCTGGGCATGCAGCAATGACAGCGGTGCCAGCAGGGCAAAGGCGAGTGTTGCAAATTGTTGAAGCAGAGCGATGCGTGAGCGTTGCAACATCGGGTTCTCCTGGTGCGGGCGGCTGGCCCGGGAAGTCTGGTTACTGGAACGCACGCGCTCCGTGGACTCAGAACGCTGGTGCGAATGGTTGGTTGTCGGGTGGTGATGATTCCCGTCAATATCCAATTGCTGCTCAGAATGTCATCACCCCGCCCTGAATTGCAACAAGTTGTGACGACTCAGGCCGGGAAGTGTGACAGTGCTCGCGGGCAGGCCCGCTCCCACTGATTCTGTGCGTTCACGTTCAGGCTCGCCTCCCGATGCTCAGGCGAGATAGACAAGCATGGGGAGAGTCACTATTCTTCGGGGGCCCTGCGCCACTCGGGCGGCGTCCCAGCTGGCGCATTCACACCCCATTTACATTGATGCAGAATGATCAGGCAACATTATGAAAATACTGATGATTTATCCGCAGATCGACGCTCCGCTGGGCACCAACCACGGCATCGCCTCCCTTGCCGGTGTGCTGCATGCCAATGGCCATGTGCTGGATCTGATGCATGTGTCCGAAAAGTACAGGCCCGTGCCGAGCAGCGACGAGATCATTGCCTACATTCGCGAGACAGGGCCCGGGCTGGTGGGCTTTTCTGTCATGTCCCAGCAGTACGACTGGGTGGTGGAGAAGAGCAAGGCCATTCGTGAAGCCATGCCCGACATGGTGCAGGTCATAGGCGGCGTGCATGTGACGATGGTGCCGGACGAAGTGCACAAGTCCCGGCTGTTCGATTACACCTGTGTCGGCGAAGGCGACTGGGCGTTGCTGGAATTGATGAACGCGCTGGAAAAGGGCGAGCGCCCGCACACGCTGGCGAACTTCCGTTCCTGGATCGACGGCGTGCCCGTGGTCAACAAGGTGGCGCCGTTCCCGGATCTGGCGAAGTTGCCGCCGCTGGACTACAACGTCTTCGACATGAAGGCCGTCATGAAGGAAACCCGCGGCTGGATGGGCATCCTCACATCCCGCGGCTGTCCGTACAAATGTACCTATTGTTTCAATATCGAGATCGTCGATCAGTACATCGAAGACGGTGCCGCCCGCAACGTGAAGGACTTCCTGCGCCATTTCCCCATCGACGTGATGATGGAAGACCTCAAGAAACTGGTGCGCGAGAATCCCGAGATCAACACCTTCATCTTCGACGACGACCTGTTCACCCTGAATACCCAGTATGTCATCGAGTTCTGCGACGCCTACAAGCGCCACAATGTGGGCATCCCCTTTGTGGTGAACGGCCACGTGAACTGCTTCGAGGAAGTCGCGGCGAAGGCCCTGAAGGACGCCGGCTGCATCATCGTCAAGTTTGGTCTGGAAAGCGGTTCGCCCCGCGTGCGCCGCGAAGTGCTGCACCGCTACATGAAGAATGAGCAGATTGAGCGTTCCTTCGAGGCCGCCCATGCCTATGACCTGCACAGTTCAGCCTTCGTCATGTTCGGCCTTCCCTACGAAGGGCGCGAGGAGATCATGGAGACCCTGCAACTGTGCGCGAAGGTGAAGATGGGCCGTTTCCGCTGGGCGCTGTTCTTCCCCTTCAAGGGCACGGCGGGCTATGAGATCGCCAAGCCGCTCATCGACGAATCCAAGATGGCCGGCAAGGGCAATTACTTCGACGGCTCCTGCCTGAATTTCGGCGAGGAACACGACCTGTTCCTGGACAAGCTGGCGAAGCTCTGCAACTGGTACGTGAACGCCGAGACTGACTGGGAGTGCGCGCCCATTTACCGCAATCTTGTGAACAAGGTAGAGGCCATGGACAAGGACACCTGGCTGCGTGAGCGTGACGACCTGGTGGCCTATGACCGTGACCTGTCCGAGGAACTCATGGCCCGCGACCTGATTCACTACACCATCCGTTATTCCAACGTCATGGGTGTGCGCTCCGACTACATCAAGGAAGAACGTGCACAGATGGCGGCCGGCAAGAAGAAGGAAGCCGTCGCCTACACTCTGGATCAGAGCTGAGCCGGCACAGGTCTCGCCGACAATCATGCTGCCTGCCCTGCAATCGGTGAAAAGCCTGGTGGTGCGTTGCCCCAACTGGGTGGGCGACATCGTCATGGCGACGCCGGTGTTCGAGTGCCTGCGGGCGAATTTCCCCCAGGCCGTCATCACCGCCTGCATTCGCCCCTACGCGCGGGGCATCCTGGAAGACAGCCCCTGGTTCGATCACATCGTGGACTGCCGCGACAAGGACCTCAAAGGCCTGCGGCAGCTGCGCACTGATCTCGCGCCCCTGAAGCCCGACATGGGCCTGCTGCTGACCAATACCACCCACTCCTTTCTCAGTTTCAAGTTTGCCGGCGTGCCGCATGTTTATGGCTACCGCCGCAATCTGCGCCGCTTCTTTATGGCGGGTGGTCCTGAACCACAGCGCGAAGGCAACAAGTTCCGGCCGCTGCCAATGCAGGAGTATTACCTGGAGCTGTGCCGCTATCTGGATCTGGAGGTGTCGGCCCGCCCACGCAGCCGCCTGTACCTGTCGGCACCCAACGAGGCAGCTGGGCTGGCGCGTCTGCGGGAATGGGGCGTGGCAGACGATGACATGGTGGTGGGGCTGAACCCCGGCGCCAGTTTCGGGTCCTCCAAGTGCTGGCCGCCGGAATACTTCGCGCGCCTGGCAGAGCTGCTGCAGAGCGCGCTGAACTGCAGGATTCTGCTGCTGGTAGGCCCGGGCGAGGAGGGCATCGCCGAGCGCATCGTGGCTGCCAGCACTGCCCGCATCATCAACACCGCGCACCAGCGGGTGGATCTGGCACAGCTGAAGCCGCTCATCAAGCGCTGCAATCTGCTCATCACCAATGATACGGGGCCGCGCCACTATGCGGTGGCATTCGACGTGCCGCATATCGTCCTTATGGGGCCGACCAACGCGCGCTACACGGCCAGCAATCTGGAACACACCACTGTGTTGCAGCGGGATCTGCCCTGCGTGCCCTGTCACAAGAAGACCTGCCCGTTGGGGCACCACGCCTGCATGCGCGAAATCACGCCGGAGAGTGTAATGGAGCAAGTGTTTAGAACTTTCGCGGGCAGGCCCGCTCCCACATATCCGCCTGTTCAAACAAATCCACCAGCTGCCACCTGAAAGTCAGCTCACAACAAGAGGTGCTTGCATGAGACCCGCCTATTATCAGGAACAATGGGACACACTGAGAGCGCAGCCCGCGCCCCAGCCCGAGCAACTCAAGTCACTGGCGCAGCGCATCGCCGCCACCTTTGTGGACCGCTACTTCTACAGCGACGAATACAACGAGCGCTATATACGCCTGATCTGCGAGATGGCGACTCATTTCGACGACCCGAACCTCAACCAGATTGCCGCCCGCACGCTGTTCGGCGTGATTGTGGAACGCCTGTGCGACGACTTCGAAGACCTGCAGACCGAGACCTACAATCGGCTGATATGCCAGGTGTCCGGCTTCCTGCGCACCCTGCCCGGCGGCGCGCGTCTGGACGCGCAGCTGTACGGGTTTCATTTGCAGACAGAAGAGCAGTTGTATCAGCGCATCGAGTCGATCCGCCTGAGTCCCGACATGCCCCTGCCCTCCGGGTTGCGCCCGCAGAAGATTCTGATTCTCTCCCGGGTGACCATCGGCGCGGATGTCGCGGTGACCAGTGTGATCTGCCAGCGGCTGGCCAGCGCCTTTCCCGGAGCCGAACTGGTGGTCATGGGCAATGCCAAGCTGCGGCAGATCATGGCGCCGTCCTCGGGACTGCGCATCCGCGAGCTGCACTATGCCCGCCACGGCGGACTTGTGGAACGCTTCAGCGTGTGGCTTGACCTGGTGGCCAGCGTGCAGGAGGAGCTGGAAGGCCTGGGCGAGGGCGACTATCTGGTATTCGACCCGGATTCCCGTCTGACGCAGCTGGGCGTGCTGCCGCTGGTGCCCGACCGTTACTACCGATTCTTCAACAGCCGAGGCAAGCCGGGCTATCCCGTCAAAGGGTCCATCTCGACCTTGGCGAATGTCTGGCTGGACGCCGTGCTGGGGCAAGGGGAATTCTGCTATCCCCAGGTGTGGATTGGACAGGAGCAGATCGAGGCCGCCACGCGTTTCACCCGCAAGCAGTCCCACGGTGGCGCCCGGCGCGTCATAACCCTCAATCTCGGCGTGGGCGGCAACATGCGCAAGCGCGTGGAGGGTGAGTTCGAGGCAGAGCTGGTGCTGCGACTGTTGCAGGAGCTGGACACCACTGTGTTGCTCGACATGGGCTTCGGCGACGAAGAAACAGCGCGCAGCCACCACGTGCTTGCCCGGGCGACGGCAGCCGGATTCGCCGCGCAGTCGCTGCGTTTTGCGGACCTGAACGCGGCGGACCCGCAGGCGCGTCTGCTCGGCATTGACTGCGACGTGGGCGAGATCGCGGCGCTGATAGCACGCAGCGATGAATTCATTGGTTACGATTCGGCATGTCAGCACATTGGTGCCGCGCTGGGCGTGCGTACCTACACGGTTTTTGCCGGCACCAGCAATGCCCGCTTCATCCGCCGCTGGCACGCCAGCGGTCCCAACACCAGCGAGATTCTGTACGTCGATACGCTCAGTCGCGAACACCGAATTGATGTGCAGGAATTGCTGGAGCGGCTTCAGGACCTGCGCCACGCCTGAGTCGTGCGGGTTTTCTGAATACCCCTTCTACAATGACATCGAACGATTGTTCGGGGTTTGCTTCGGTCCATTCAACTAGTGTATAAGACGGATCGCCGAAGCAAATCGTCACCACATCTCCCTCTTTGGACACCGGAGATCAGCATCGACGGCCGCCAAATTCTGACGTCTTCCCGGACTATCCGGGAGGAAATGCAACAGGGAACGACAGAAACACCGGGTGCACAGGGAAAGATGCAAGAACGCATCCGAGTTCGAAACGGGCAGCGCCGACACAGGGGGCGTCCGCGGGACTTAGTCTTTACAACAAAAACGACAGATCTGGAGGAAGTAAATGCTGTATCCACAAGCAGTCAGCAAGAAGCATTATCTGCGCAACATGATCAAGCTGGGCATCGCGGTATCACTGTGCGGCCCGACCAGCCTTCTGGCCCAGCAGACTCAACCTGCTGCAGAAGCAGAAGTTGAAGAAGTGGTTGTTACCGGTTCCTATATCCGCAACAGCGCCTTTGCACAAAACTCTCCCGTTGCCACCGTCAGCCAGGAAGATCTCTACCAGTCTGGCGCGCCAAGCATGGCCAACTATATCCGTGACTTGAGCTTCACTCAGAACACCAACACCGTGCAGAACGTACTGTCATCCTCTGCCGGTGATCAAAGCGGTGTGGGCACCACCTTCAACCTGCGGGGTCTTGGCGAAAACAGCACCCTGACGATGATGGACGGTATCCGCAGCGTCGACAATTCCGTGACCGCCCTGATTCCAGACATCGCCGTTGAGCGTATCGAAGTGGTTCTGGACGGCGGCTCTGCACTGTACGGCTCTGACGCCGTCGCAGGCGTGGTCAACATGATCCCCATCAAGGAATTCGATGGCTTCCGAGCACGCGCCTACTACCAGACACCGGAAGAGGGTGGCATGGAAGAAGGCAACCTTTCTCTGCTGTGGGGCAAGAGCTTCGACAATGGCATCAACTACGTGGGGGCGTTTGATGCCCGCAAGCGTACGCGTCTCGCCATGAACGAGCGTCCCCGTGAGTGGGAAATGGCCGATGGCTCGTCCGGTTCCGGCAACCCCGGCACCTACCGCCGCATCAATGGCGCGGTGCCCGTACTGGGCAAGCAGCATGGTGGACGTCTCAGCGGGGGCAATCTGGTTGACCCAAGCTGTGGCAAATTCAACCAGGGCCTCGAAGACCGCACCAAGCGTGGCGCCATCCCCAGCGGCATCATCACCGGTACCGGCAACAATGTGACCTGCTGGTACAACTACACCACCACGTATCCCTATGCCCGTGGCATGACGGAATACAATCTGTATCAGAACCTGACCTGGGAAGCGACGGACTGGCTGCAACTGGAAGCAACCGGCAGCTGGAACTACCTCCTGGATGAGACTACCCAGGGCGTAGTAACAGCCTTGAACCCCAACAACCGCACCGTGCTGCTGATCCCTGCCAGTCACCCTGCCAACACGTACGGCTTCGATGTCGTTCCCTACCTGTGGCGTCCTGCCGCTGGACTGGGCACCATGCCGGACTGGATCAACGAGTTCGGTGAAGCGGAAGGCGGAATCGACACCAGCTCCAACCGCATCAAGCTGGGCGCACGTTTCGATCTGAGTGACACCTGGACTGGCTATGCCTACTACTCCACGCAGGAGCGCAAGGTGTGGTCACAACAGATGCGCGGCAACATGAACCTGAAGAAGCTGCAGCAGGCGCTTCTGGGTCGTGGCGGCGTGAACAACAATCTGTACTTCAACCCCTTCGGCTCGGCTGATCCGCGCTCTCCGCTGTACATCAAAGGCAGAACCGACAACAGTGCCGAGATCATGGCCTGGATGTGGGATGAGATTCATTTGACCACTGACCGCGATTTCCTGGACATCGCCGAAGTCACCATCACCGGTGAACTCTTCGATCTGCCGGCAGGCGCGGTCTCCATGGCGACTGGTTACCAGTGGCGCGACACCATCGTGCAGGACTTTGCAAACCCGCTGTCTGCCGTCGGCAACAACTACAACGTGGATATCACAACGCCAGTGCGCAAGGATTCCGAGTACTTCAGCGCCGTGCGAGCGGTGTTTGTGGAAATGGAAGTCCCCATTCTGGAATCTCTGTCCGCTCAGGCCGCTGTGCGCCACGAGCAGTTCACCGACTTCGGTCTGGAATCCACCACGCCGAAAGTCGCTCTGCGCTGGGAAGCGATGGATGGACTGGCACTGCGTGCATCGTGGGGCGAGAGCTTCCTGGCACCGACGCCGGAACAGGCCCGTCCTTTCATCCCGAACGAGCTTTGCGGTGAAGCTTTCTCCGGCAATGACCCGTTCTTCAATGCCTCATTGATTGGTTCTTCCACATGTCAGGCCGGCAATCCGAACCTGGCGCCGGAAACCTCGACCATCAAGAACTTCGGTTTCACGTATGAAGGCATCGAAGATCTCAGTATCAGCATGGACTACCAGAGCGTGTCCTACATCGACCGTATCCGCACACTGGATGATACGGACACCGTGTATGACCAGTTCCGCGAGTTCCTTGCCGCCACTGGCCGCAGCACTGCCACCTACAATGCTGCCAATGCGGGTGACCGTGCGGCGGCGACTGCCTATCTGCGTTCCATCGCAGGGTCAGGCAATCCGGTACTTCGCGACCCTGCCGACATGTCTGTAGACACCATCTTCAGACAGGCGCAGAACATTGCGTCCGTGTACATCGATCTGCTGGATGCCAAAGTCCGCTATACCTATGATGCAGGCGATGTGGGCACGTTCACCACGACACTGGAAGCGTCCTACTACATGAACTACGAGTATGAGGACAATACTGGCGTGCTGGTGGACGCGCTTGGCAATTTGAACGCGCAGACAGGTATCGTGCCTCCGCTGCCGGATGTGAAGGGCAGCGTGCGCGTGAACTGGTTCCGAGGCAATCAAAGCGCCAGCATTTCTGCGAACTACCGCAGCGGCGTGACGTTCGATGACCGTCCGATCGACCGCTACAACGACGGCTGGCTGGCCATGGTAGATCGCAAGATCGATGCCGAGACCATCACCAATGCCCAGTATGCGTATACCTTTGATCAGTACTTCGACAGCACTATCACGGTGAGCGCGGGTGTCAGCAACCTGTTCGACATTCGTCCGCAGCGCTTGCCGATCATCGGTGGATTTGCCTCACGTCTGTCAACCCCCTGGGGTCGTCAGGTCTGGGTGTCCATGGACTGGCAGCCGGGCGCGTAAGACTCACGTCTGACGCCTGAAACAAGGGCCGGAGCGAACGCCGCGTGCGTTGGCTCCGGCCTTTTTATTTGGGCTTACAACAGCCCCGACAGCGCCACCAGCGCGCGCTCCGTGCGGGCATCCCAGTGCACGGCGCAATTGAGGCGCAGGCAGTGCGTGTATTTGCCGGATGCCGAGAACAGCGCACCGGGCGCAAAGCTGATGCCCAGAGCGAGGGCCTGTTCCATCAGGGCAGTGGTGTCCACCGTGCCCGGCAATTCCACCCACAGCACAAAGCCGCCTGCCGGTCGCGATACTCGCGTCTGCGGAGGAAACAGTTGCGTGACCCGGTCCGTCATGCGAGCCACGGCCATGGCCAGCTGCGCGCATACTTTGCGCAGATAACGTTCGTAGTGCCCGTTCTGCAGATAATGAGCCAGCGCCAGTTGCGAGGGCGTGGAGACCGCCACGGTGTTCATGTATTGCAGGTAGTCCGCCCGTGAGCGATCGTTGTCCTTGACACTGCCAGGCACAAGCCAGCCTACCCGCAGTCCCGCCGAAAGCGACTTCGAGGACGAGCCGCAGTAATAGACCAGGCCATTCACATCCCAGGACTTGATCGGCCGCGGGCGAGGTCCCGACAGCGGCAGATCGCCGTAAATATCATCCTCCACCAGCGGCACCCGAAAGTGGCTGAGCAGGCGCAACACGTCCTGCTTGCGCTGATCCGTCAGGCACACGCCCAGTGGGTTGGAAAAATTCGGAATCAGCACGCAGGCGGCAATGGGCCAGCGCTCCAGCGCCTGCTCCAGTGCCTCCAGGGAGATGCCCGTTACCGGGTCGGCGGGGATCTCCAGGGCCTTCAGCCCCAGTGATTCGATGACCTGCAGCAGTCCGTAATAGGTGGGCGACTCCAGCGCCACGGTGTCGCCCGGACGCGTCAGCAGCTTCAGCGCAATGGTGATGGACTCCTGGCAACTGTTGGTGATCAAGACGTCGGCAGGCAGCACGGCGCACTGCAGTCCTGCCAGGCGCCGGGCGATCTGCGTGCGCAGTTCCAGCGCGCCCGGAGGGAACTCATAGCCCACGCAGCGGCGGCGCTGTTCGCGCAATACGGTGCGGAATGCGCGCTCGATGGCGGCAGTCGGCATCAGCTCGGGATTGGGGACGGCCGCGCCCAGATTGAGGATGCCGGGGTCATTGACTGCCTGTACCAGTCGCAGCGCGCGGTCCTGACCGCTCACTGCTCTGGGTGAGCGGCTGACCAGGCTCAGACGTGGCGGCTCCCGCAGCGCCGGCAGCTGGCGCACATAGAAGCCGGAGCGTGGGCGTGCCTCCAGAACTCCCCGCTTCTCCAGTTCCTGACAGGCGCTGACTGCAGTCGAGACACTGACGCCATGCTGCTCGCTGAGGCGGCGCACACCGGGCAGCGCGCTGCCCACAGGGTAGATCTGGTCACGGATCAGGGCATGCAGGCGTTCGGCAAGTTGCTGATAGATCATGGGCGAGGCTCCTGGGCTGTCTCATCTGTACTGCCACAATTGCAAAAATGTGACTCTGTACTGCCCGGGATTGTGCCTTCAGGATAGACGCCATTCAAGGAGCCCTGCATGTCTTTCGAACAACTGATCCCCGTCGCTCTTTTCGTCATCGCCATGGTGGGTACACCCGGGCCCAACAATCTGATGCTGCTGACCGCCGGCGCCAATTTCGGGTTCCGACGTTCTCTTCCCCATATTCTGGGCATAACCGCAGGCTGTCAGGTGCTTCTGCTGGCCATCGCGCTGGGACTCGGGCAGCTGTTCAGCACCTGGCCTGTCAGCATTGTCGTGCTCAAGCTGGCGGGCAGCGCCTTCCTGATCTACATGGCGGTGCAACTGCTCAAGCCGAGTGTGGCTGCGCTGGGCGAAGCGGGGCAGGTCAGGCCGCTGAGTTTTCTGCAGGCGGCGCTGTTCCAGTGGATCAATCCGAAGGCATGGCTGATGCTGATTACCGGACTGGCCACCTATGTGAATCCTGCACAGATGCTGGCAAGTACGCTGCTGATCGGGATGACGTTTGCCGTGGTGGGCTTGCCGCTGACGTGTCTGTGGAACGTGGGCGGCGTGGCGCTGAAGGACTGGCTGCAGCATGGTCGACGGCTGATGCTGTTCAATCGCGTGATGGCGGGGCTGCTGCTGATCTCGCTGGTGCCGCTGCTGCTGTGATCGGGGGCTGGATCTGTGGGAGCTTGCCCTGTGGGAGCGGGCCTTGCCCGCGATTTGTTCGCGGGCAAGGCCCGCTCCCACAGGGCAGTCTCACAAGGCCCTCTCACAAGGCCCGCTCCCACAGCATTTCAGAACCACAGGCGCAGGCCCAGCACCAGGCGGGTGTCGCGTGTGGGTTCGCCCTGCTGGCGGTGGAAGCGGGCGGTGTCGCCGAACTGACGTGAGTGTTCTACGCCAACATAGGGCGCAAATTGCGGCGTGAATTCGTGGCGCAGTCGCAGACCCATGTGAACATCGGCCAGGCCGCGTCCTTCCCCATGCTGCGCCATAGAGCGGCCGTGGAACGTCAGTTCTGCCAGCGGCTGCAGAATCAGCTTCTGGGTCAGACGCAGATCGTATTCGCTTTCCAGCGTCAGGGCACTCTGGCCGGACTCGCCCAGCAGCAGGCGCGCATCCACTTCAAACCAGTAAGGGGCCAGGCCGCGCACACCAACACTCAGCCAGGAACGGGTGGAGTCGCCCGTGTCCAGTTGCACACCTCCCACCGCATCCCAATAGTTGCTCACTGCACGCGAGGCGAGCAGCTCTGTGCTGGCCTCCAGAGACTCGCCCGATGTGTGTTCGCCCTCGGAAAGCAGCCACCAGCGCCGGAAGTCGCGGCCGTACCAGGCGTCGATGGCGAAGTGGGTGGCGCGGCCTTCAGCGGAGTCGACAGTCTCCAGACGATCGAGCACAAAGGCGCCGCTGTAGACGTGCGAGCTCATGTGGCCTGCATGCCCGCCGGGCAGGGCATAGGCACCGGAGCCCACCACATAGCCGTTGGCGTAGGCATGGGGATCTCGAACGCCGGCCGGCAGCGTGCTGTCCGGAGCGGCCTGAGTAGTGGCCGGCATCTGGTGCTGGGAGTGGTCTATGGCCGGAACAGTGGGCATCTGGTGCTGTGAGTGGTCGACGGCGGGTGCTGTCGGCATGACATGGCCGGCATGGGGATCGGCAGGGGAAGCATCCTGGGCCTGCGCCAGCGTGCCAAGGAAGGTCGCGATCAGAAGCAGGCCTGGCGCTGCAGAGTTCATGCGGTCACCACGACTTCGCGGAACATGCCCGCATCCATGTGGAACATGATGTGGCAGTGCCAGGCCCAGCGGCCCAGGTCATTGGGTGTGGTAAGAAAGCTGATGCGCTGCGCCGGCTGAATCAGGACCGTATGACGGCGGGTGAGGAATTCCCCCGCGGGCGTTTCCAGATCACTCCACATGCCGTGCAGGTGCATGGGGTGGCTCATCATGGTGTCGTTGTGCAGGATCACCCGCACACGCTCGCCCGCCCGCATGTGCACAGGAGAGCTGTCGCCGAAGGCAAGGCCGTCGATGGACCAGGTGTAGCGTTCCATATTGCCGGTCAGATGCAGTTCGATCTCGCGCACGGGCGCGCGGGTCTCGAAGGGGCCGTGGAGGGCGCGGACATCCATGGGTGTCAGAACGTGCCGGCCGTTGTCCCTGAGGCCGACGCCCGGGTCATCAAGCGAGGTACGTGGCATGTCTACCCGCATGTCCACGCCGGGCCCGAATTCGCTGCTGGCGTGGCGTACCTGCGCAGAGGGAACGGCCAGAGGCGCGGCCGCAGCCAGGTGGGCACTGTGATCGACTGCCGGCGCAGCAACGCCGGTGTGCGCGCTATGATCTACCGCAGCGCTTGCGCTCTGGGCCCCGTGCGCCCCGTGATCCATCGCCCCCATCATGTCGCCCATCTCCAGCCATTGCACTGGATCGGGTGCCGGCACCGGGGCGCGCAGCCCCGCTGCGGTGGCGAGGAAGCCACAGGCGTAGCCACTGCGATCGATGGATTGCGCGAAGATCGTGCAGGCGTCCTGGGTAGGTTCAACGATCACGTCGTAAGTCTCCCCCGGACCGAAGCGGAATTCCTCGAACGCCACGGGCTGCACGTCGATGCCGTCTGCCTGCACCAGGGTCATGGTCACGCCGGGAATGCGCACGTCGTAGAGCGAATTGCCCGCCGCATTGATGAAGCGCAAGCGCACGCGCTCGCCGGGCGTGAACAGGCCCGTCCAGGGTTGCGCCGGCGTGTGGCCGTTCATCAGAAAGCTAAGCACCGCACCCGAAACGTCGGCGAGATCTGTAGGGTTCATGCGCATCTGCTGCCACATGGCACGTTCGGCGACAGCGGCCTCAAGACCCGTGGCACGCACATCCCGCAGGAAGTCGGCGAACGTGGGCTTGTTGGTGTTGTACACGTCGCTCTGCTGCTTGAGCGTGCGGAAAACCTTGAGCATCGACGTGTCCGACCAGTCCGACAGATGCACGACATAGTCACGGTCGGCCTGTATGTGCTCACCATCGCGCGGCTCAATGATCAGTGCGCCATACATGCCGGTGACCTTCTGATCCCCCGAGTGGGAGTGATACCAGTAGGTGCCGCTCTGCTGAACGGTGAATTGATAAGTGAAGGTGGTGCCAGGGGCAATGCCCTGGAAACTCAGGCCCGGGACACCGTCCATCTCGAATGGCAGGATGATGCCGTGCCAGTGAATCGAGGTGTCCTCCCGCAGGCGATTGGTCACGCGGATGGTCACCGTGTCGCCTTCACGCCAGACCAGTGTCGGCGCAGGAAATGTCCCGTTGATGGTGGTCGCCATGCGGGTGGCGCCGGTCAGGTTGATGGACTGCTCTTCCACCACCAGGTCAAACTGGGTGCCCCGCAGCACGACGGGCGCAGGCACAGAAGTCGGCGCGGCGTCCGCCTGGCGGGCGCCAGTGCTCAGCAGCAGGCTGGCTGCGGCAAGCCCCTGCACGAACTCTCGTCGCGACAGCGTACCGGTTTGATGAAGGCGCCCTGGCTTCGAATGAGGTGTGTGATGACTCGTCAACAGCGCGTCCCCGCAGTGAATGTGTGTTTGAGTATAACTTGAGCAGACCGCCTGGCGGTACTGCTGCTTGCAGACCAAGGCCGAAACTGCCAGCGGTTGCGATTTCCCCTGTCGCGGGGTAGGGTTGGCGCCCTCAGTACTGGTCAGAAGCCGTTATTCATGACATCCGCCGCCCCCGACAGCATCTGGAAGAACAGGAATTTTGTCATCCTGCTTTTCACCGGCTTCCTGCTGAGTTTTGGCAGCCGCGTCTACGAACTGGCCCTGCCGCTGATCATCTACGAGCTTACCCAGTCCTCAGTGGCAATGGGCAGCATGCGGGCGTTGCAGTTTCTGCCGATTCTGCTGTTCGGCTTGTTCATCGGTGTCTTCGTGGACCGGGGCGACAAGAAGCGCTGGATGCTCTGGTCGGTCGCGCTGCAGATGCTGCTGTTGTTCAGTCTTTTCGCCTACTCCCAGCTGCAGACGCCTTCGCATCTGGTTTTCTATGGCGGTGGATTCTGCCTGATGATGTTCAGCTATGGCTACATCAATGCCCGCATCAGCAGTGTGAAGTGGGCATTGCCTACGTCGATGATGACTTCGGCCAACGCGAAGTTCACCTTCATCCAGACCCTGATGCAGGTCATGGGCCCGGCCATTTCCGGCGCCATCCTGTTTCTGTCCAGTCTCTATTACGGCCTGCTGATAACGGCCTTCATGTATTTGTGTGCGTTGCTGGTGCTGCCCCGGCTGGAGCTTCAGGAAATTGGGCAACGCGAGCGTCCCCGCAGATTCTGGCTCGAGCTGCGCGAGGGCTGGCAGGCCCTGCGTCAGAACCGTCCGCTGTGGGTGCTGACCTGGTTTGTGTCATTTTTCAATGCTACCGCCATCAGCTTCGAACTCATGGTGATCTTCTTCGTGAAGGATCAGCTGCAATGGAGCACCGCGCAGGTGGGCATCGTGCTTTCCTGCGCGGGCGTGGGCGGTCTGGTGGGCAGCGTGTTCGCCGAGCGCCTGCGGGCCGCCATCGGGCTGGGCACCTGTCTTGCGGTCAGCCTGGTGGTGCTGGCGCTTACCTATTCGCTGACCGGGCTTTCCAGTGCCTACTGGACGGTGGGCGTGGCGATGTTCAGTTGCGGCTTCATGACCACCCTGCAGAACATCTGTATCTGGGCCTACCGCCATGAGACAACGGCGGCACCGCTGATGGGGCGCGTCAGTGGCATGACAGGATCCATCTTCAAGATTGGCGTGCCTCTGGCGCTGCTGGGTTCGGGAGTGCTGGCAGACCTGGCGGGGGCGCGCTCAGTGTTCGTAGTGTGCGGGGTGCTGCAGGTGGGGGTGTTCATCGCCTTCTACAACAGCATAGTGCTGCGCGAGAGATGAGGCACGCGGCCCCATCCCCCTCGCGGTTTCAGAACGAACCGTTGATCTTCAGCGCCAGTACGCGGCCGGAACCGCCGCACTGATCTTCGATCTCTTCCAGCACGTTGGCGCTGATGCGGCCAACGAAACGCTGCCGCTCGCGGCACTGCAGATTGTCCGTGGCATTGCGGATATCCAGGCGGAATGTGGTATCGCCAAACCCGACATACTCCACGAAGGCCATGACCATCGGGTCGCCGGCCGTCAGCTCAATGTCCTCCAGGTCATAGCGCTTGATGTTGCCATCGAAGCGGTTGTTCCAGCTCAGCCCGTAATTCATCTTCCACTGTGGCAGGTCGTGACGGAAACCCATGTCGAGACGACCGCGCTCATAATCCGTGAAGCGGCGGGTGATGCCCAGGAACGGGTCCTTGATGTCGGAGTCTCGCACGGTGAAGTTCGCAGTCACCAGCAGGTTCGGCATGGCGATCATCTTCATGCGGATACTGGAACGCAGAATCAATTGCCACATGTTGCCTATGCCCATGTTGCCGTTGGCAGAGGCCAGTGCAGTGGGGGTGGAGACATCGATGCGTTCGATCTTGTCGAAGTGGCGCATGAAATTGATGCGGGCACTGACCACCCCCACATCATCGGGCAGGCGGTACTGGGCATCAAAATCGGCATTGATGTAGGTTTCCGGTGTCAGGCCCGCATTGCCGGCCTGGGTGCTCGTATCGTTGTCGTCGTTGTCGCTGGCGGCCACGAAGTCCGCGAAGCTCAGCTGGCGCACATCGTACTCGACCATGCCGCGCAGCTGGAACACCGGGGTCACGTCGAAGCGGTAGTCCAGCTTGGGCTTCCAGAAATCGAAGTCGCGGGAGTTGGTGACATCTCCGCTCTGGGACAGTTCCGAGGCCTCATAGACCAGCGAGCTCTCCAGAGACATGCGCGAGTTGATCTGCCAGTTGTGAATGGCGAAAGGTTCGTAGCGAATTTCTTCCACGCGGGTATTGGCGTTTGCCACTTTCTGCGGTACCAGTCCGCCATAGGCCGGTGATGGCACGCCCGTGGTGCTCAGCGAACCCAGACGCAGTTTGGAATCCAGAATTGTCTGTGCACGTTCAAGTCCGAACTCGATATCCTGACCACTGGCCAGCGTGGACGAGTAGGAGCTGCGCACGATGCGCTCCTGCGCGACGCTGCCGCTGTCCAGGAACAGGTTCTTGGTCTCACTGCCATTGGCGTTGACGCGGTAGCGCTCGCGCACCGTGCCCTGGTCGCGCTCGTTGGTGATGAACAGCACCTTGAAGCGATCGCCATCGCTGCGCAGCAGTTCATAGTCGCCGCCAATTTCCCAGTTCTGATTCTCGCCCGGGGTGTTTTCGCGTTCGTAGCTGAGTGCATTCGGCGTGACGCGCAGATTGGTGGTGACGCGCTCCAGCTCCGTGTCGGCGTCGTTGATGCCGTACAGCGCATTCAGACGGATGCTGCTGGTGGCTGTCAGGTCGTAACCCAGATTGGTGGTGTACTGGTAGGCGGTCTGCTCACGGATACGGTCTTCACGAATGATGTCGTTGGGCTTGAAGTTGCCAAGGATGCTGTTTTCCTTGCTGACGTAATGGTCGTAGCGCGGTTCGGCCTGAGCGGCGAACAAGTAGTTCAGTGCGCCAGTCTGGCCACTGACGGACAGGGAGCCGCCCGGCTGTGTCTCGTGGTCGGCGTAGCGATCGACGTTGGCTTCGTAGGAGATACTGGTGTTGGACAGTTCTTCAAACAGAATCACGTTGATGATTTGTGCGCCGCCCCGCACATCCAGTGCACCGCCGGTGCCTCGGATCAGCTCGATGCGGTCAACCTGCGCCGCATTGATGCGGGTGAGCATGGCATTGGTATCGTTGTTCTTGCCCGCTGTGCGCTTGCCATTGATCAATACCTGATTGTCTCCGCCACCACCACCCAGCCCGCGGCCGCCGGCACCAGGATTGCCCCCGCCACGCGGGCCACCGCCACCACCTCCGACACCTGCGCCGCCAGAGGCATTGCCGGCTCCCGGAATGCGATCAACCATGTCTTTGGCAGTGATCGGGGCATATTCAGTGAAATAGTCGGCAGGATAGACGATTGTGGTGTCTTCTCCGGCGGGTGCCTGGGCATAGGTGGTGCTGGAAATGCTCAGCACGAGGGCAAGTGCCGAAAGAGTAGCGAGGGTACGTGGAGTGTGTCGAGTCATCGTAGAAAGCCCATACGGTTAAAAACCGTTGAGTATATAGAGCATTTCCCGATCAGTTTGTGACTTTTTGTGCTCCGCCCCGTATAGTTTCGCCACAATCACAACATCCTGCAAAAAGGAGAACGCCATGCACAGAATCGTCCTGGTTGTCGCTGCACTGCTGTTTGTCGACGCCGCCACAGTAGCGCAGACGCCGGTTGCCCCAGCGCTTTTCGTACCCGCCACCGACATTGGCAGCGCCCTGCAACGCGCCCTGGCTGAGCGCCCCGGAATGGGGGTCTCGACCATCACCACCACCGACCAGTACCGCATCAATCTGATTACCCGCACTGAGCCGGCCGGCGCCATCGTGCATGTGCCGGGCACTGAACTGCACTTCATTACCGAGGGGGCTGCCACGCTGGTCACCGGCGGCGTTGTCGTGCGTCCGGCCGAAGGAGCGCCCGGCACCATAGAGGGCGGTCTGGCGCAGCGTGTTCAGAAAGGAGACGCGGTACTGATTCCGGAAGGTACTCCGCATCAATACACCGCTGTGGAAGGCGCAGTGACCTATCTGGAAGTGCGCTTCAATGTGCCTGTTTCCTCGCAGCCTTGAGCTGCACAACTCTGTGGAGATCGCTTCGTGAAATTGCTGAGTCCTTTCTTGTTGAGTTCTGTAATGGCCTTGTGCAGTGCCGGCCTGATTGCGCAGTCCAGCATTCCTGCAGTGGATGTCACGGCGCAGGACATTGTGGCCTTCATCGATGCACTGCCTCAGGATGCCATCACTGACAGCCCCATCCGAGTCGTCGATGTGGGCGGCTACAAGACCGGGCTGTATGGTGTGTTTCGCCCGCAGTCACAGCCGGGCAATGCCATTCGGCATGACACCAGCGTCACCGAGATCTATTACATGTTGACGGGGACGGGCACGCTGGTCACTGGAGGGGTGATCGAAGAAGAGGTCAGCACAGGCAACAGTCCCAATACCGGTCGTCCCAATTTTGCCGGTCCTCGAATCGCAGGCGGCGTAACGCGCGTGGTCGGTCCTGGCGATGTCATCATCATTCCGCCCAATGTGCCGCACTGGTGGAGCAGTCTGGATTCCGACATTCGCTATCTGATTTTCAGGCCGGACCCCGAGGGCTTGCAGTCCGAGCGCTGACCATCACTCTTCCCGGATTCAATTGCCCATGATGTTTCCTCCTGCTGTCCATGACCACCTGATGAAATTCAATGCGCTGTATTGCAAGGATTTTGTATTGGCGCAGGACTTGCTACTCTCTCCCGCCAGAACAACAACAAAGGATTCACGAGTCTTCTCACATGGTAATCGCCCTCCCGTTTGCACCCCTGTTTCGCCCTTCTCCTCGGTTTGTGAGAGGCCTTGCTGTCAGCCTGCTGGCAGTGTCCATGCAGCCATGGCTTGGCCTGCAGGCACAGGAGGACGCCGATTTCAACATTGCACGGACGAGTTCCTTGCCTGATATAGATGGCGTTGTGAATGACGTTGAGTGGGCGGACGCCACGCGCGTGCCGCTCGGCATCGAATTCTCGCCCTCCGAGAACATCCCGGCCAGCGTCCAGACCGAAGCACTGATCATGGAGGACGGTGAGACACTTTTCATTGCCTTCATAGCTCAGGACCCGGACCCGACGCAGATCCGTGCCTTCTATCGGGATCGCGACCAGATCGGAGGAACCGACTACGTCGGAGTGTCACTCGACACCTTCAATGACGAAGCGCGAAGTTTCGACTTCATTGTCAGTCCGCTGGGCGTGCAGTTTGACTCTACCAATGATGATCTCAGTGGCAGCGAAGATGATTCCTGGAATGCACTGTGGGACAGCGGCGGCCAGATTACCGCGACGGGCTACATGACCGAGATGGCGATTCCTCTGAAGCAGTTGCGCTTTCGCAGCGGCGCGGGATTGAAGACCTGGGGCGTGCGTTTCGTGCGTGACTATCCGCGCGATCGTCGTTATCGCTTCTCCAACGCGCCGCTTGATCGCAATGTCTCCTGCCTTGTCTGTCAGTACAGCAAGGCCGAGGGCCTTGCCGATGTGCAGCCCGGCCGCAATCTGGAGATCATCCCCACGCTGACCGCCGCCGCGCAGCGCTCGCGGCCGAATCCCGCCCTGGATGACTGGAGTGATCTTGACTCGGAAACAGACGCCGGTGCTGATCTGCGCTGGGGCATCAACGAAGACAACTATCTGAACGCCACGCTGAACCCCGACTTCTCGCAGGTGGAAGCAGACAGCGCCCAGCTGGAAATCAACAACACCTTCTCGCTGTTCTTCCCCGAGAAACGCACGTTCTTTCTGGACGGCGCCAACTATTTCAACAGCAATCTGAATCTGGTGCATACCCGCAACATCGCCGACCCGGACTACGGCGTGAAGCTCACCGGGCGTGCCGGACGTCACTCCTATGGTTTGCTGCAGGCCAGCGACACGCAGACCAGCTTCATGATTCCCACCAATGATGCCTCCTCAGTGGCCTCGCTGGGCGACACAGCAAGTGATGTCTCGGTGCTGCGCTATCGGCAGGATGTGCTGGAAAACTCCAGCGTCGGCACGGTGGTGACGCATCGTGAAGGCGGTGACTACAGCAATACCGTGGCGGGTGTGGATGGCCGCTGGCGACTGACAGGCAGTGACGTCATCAACGTGCAGCTGCTCAGCTCGCAATCGGAATACCCGCTGGCGGTGCAGACACGCTACAGACAGGACGACAGTCTGAGCGACCAGACCATGCTGCTGGAGTATCGGCACAATGACCGACGCTGGGACGTCTGGGCCGAGTATGTGGATTTCGGCAAGGACTTCCGCGCCGACATGGGCTTCATCAACCGTGTGGACTACACCCGCAGCACTGTGCGTGCAGGGCACACCTGGCGCTATGAAGCCGGCAGTTTCTTCGACCGCATTCGCGTGGCGCTGGACTGGGACAACACCTTCGATCAGGCCGGGCTCGAACTGGAGAAAGAATTCGAAGTGTTCCTGGAAATGGATGGCCCGCTGCAGTCGCAGATCAATGGTCTGTTTGGTGGCAGCAAGACTTATTTCAACGGCTTCTATTTCGACGAGCAGTTCAATCAGCTGTCACTGGCCCTGCGACCGAGCAGTGAGCTCTATATGCGCATGATGGTGCGCATTGAAGACATCGTGGATTTCGCCAATACGCGGCTGGGGGACTCGCGCCGCTACACCCCGTCAGTCAACTATCAGTGGGGCCGCCACTTGCAGCTGGACCTGAGTCACACGCACCAGACCTTCGATGTGAAAGGCGGGCGTCTGTTTACTGCTGACCTTACGGAGCTGCGCAGTACCTGGCAGTTCAACGTGCGCAGCTTCCTGCGCTTCATCGTGCAGCATTCGCACACCGAGCGGGACAAGAGCCTGTATGTCAGGCCGGTGCAGGCACGATCAAAGCAACTTACCACGCAATTGCTGTACAGCTACAAGCTGAGTGCGCAGACGCTGTTCTTCCTGGGGTATTCAGATGCGGGGTTCCAGAATGACAGTCTCAATTCCATCGAGACGAACAGTCGCACGCTGTTCGCCAAATTCAGCTACGCGTGGCAGCCGTGATTTATGGCTGCCCCACGGTCACACCAGCATGTGACCTTGCATCAGCTTGACTGCGGGGTCCGCGCCTGCACAGGAGGATGGCAAGAATCACAGCATTCTTTCGGTGGCGTCGATCGAAGCTGCGAAAGAAAGGGGCGCACTTCAAGCTCTCAGCGCAAATCCGGGCGGCGCAGCAGCCGCGCCGGGATCAGTGACAGCAACAGAAGAGCCCCCAGCGTGATGTAGATCGGCGGCCACTGGAACGGTTGCGGTGGCGCTTCGCCTGTCGTCACACTGGCCGTCGTATTGCCCGCACGTACCTGGTAATCCGTTTGCGGCGCGCCGGTCCACGAGAAGATCCCCACCACATCGGTCTGTACCCTAGCCACCGGCGTCTGCGGCTGTGATGCCAGGGCAAACTGCACAGCGGTGTCCGCTGCCGGCGCACCATCGGCCGTGCTCACCACGCCGAACACCAGCGTGCCGTCTGCCAGTGCGTCCAGGCGCAGGTCCTGGGCACCCGCCAGCGACGCCTGTGCCAGCAGTATCAGGGCGAACAGCGTTCTAGTGAACATGGGGTTCTCCTCCGTCATGACTGTGCGGGACACCGGCCGCTTCCGTGCTTGCCGGTCCGTGCACCAGCCCTTGCTCATGCAGATATCCGTGCAGCTGGAACAGCAGAAGCAGAAACCCGAAGAACACCAGCAAGCCGTTGCTGATGCGGGTCACAGGCACCCACACCGTGGTCTGTTGCCACGCGCGGATGGCCACGCCCATCACCAGCAGCGCAGCGATCTGTCCGAACTCCACGCCGAGGTTGAAGAACAGGATCTTTGCCAGCAGGCTGCCCTCGCCGCCGATGGTCAGGTCCTGCAAGCGCGCCGACAGTCCGAAACCGTGGATCAGGCCGAAAATGAAGACCATCACGATCAGCGAGGGAGCGCCAGTGCCGATCCAGCGCCGGAAGCCATCCAGGTTCTCGAAGCCCTTGTACATTACTGTCACGGCGATGACGGCGTCGATGAGGTAGTGATCAGCCGAAATGCCCGCGAAGGTGGCGAACACCAGCGTGATGGTGTGACCGAGCGTGAAGGCCGTGACGAATTTGAGGATGTCGATGAAGCGGGACAGGAAAAACATGACCCCGAACAGGAAGAGCAGGTGATCATAACCGGTAAGCATGTGCTCGGCGCCGGTCCAGATGTAGTCGAGAATGCCGCCATTCTGCATGCGTTCCCGGGCGACAGCAGACACATCATGGGCTAGCGCACGGGTCATGGGAAGGAGCGCCAGGAGTGCAGCAAGTGCCAGGCGAAGGGCATGTCTGGGCAAGCGATGCAGCATCGTCGGGGTCCTTTGCAGTTTTTGTTATATTGTTACGCCATGTGCACGAAATCTGGAACACGGCTGGTCTATGGCTGAGTCCGGCACTAGGATACCGCCGCATACTAACAGCCCGCGAGGGCAACTGGAGATAAGCTCATGAAGAAAATACTGGCACTGCTGGCTCTCGGTCTGAGTACCCTGGGCGTCAGCGCGCAGGCCCAGATGGCCGACCACAATCACGCCCTGATGATGGCAGTCGAGGGTGCACACCGCTCCGACGCCAACAAGGCGCGTGATGTTTACCGTCACCCCTACGAAACCCTGACCTTCTTCGGTGTGCAGCCGAATCACACGGTCCTGGAGATGTGGCCTGGCGCGGGCTGGTTCACCGAAATTCTGGCCCCCTACCTGAGGGACAACGGCAAGCTGATCGCAGCCACCTATGACCGTTCGGACAACCCCCCCGCCGCCTACATGCGCAATGCCGTCACCAACTTTGACGCATTCCTTGCCAGCAATGCAGAGTTGTACGGCCGTGTGGAAGTGACAGAGCAGCTCAACAACGCCGTCTCCGTGCTTGCTGCTCCAGGCACAGTGGATGTCATTCTCGACTTCCGCAATGCCCACAACTGGATTCCTGCAGGCGCCGAGAACATCATCAAGGCGTGGCATGCCGCGCTGAAAACCGGCGGTGTGGTGGGTCTGGAGGACCATCGCCGTAATGCTGATGCCCCCTTCGTGCCGGGCACTGGCTACATTCACGAGCAACAGATCATCGACCTGATGGAAGCCAACGGCTTCCGTCTGGAAGCGCGCTCCGAGATCAATGCCAATCCGCTGGACACCAAGGATTACCCGGGAGGTGTGTGGACACTGCCTCCCAATCTGCGCGGCGTGTCCGATGCTGACCGCGCGAAGTTTCTTGCCATTGGCGAGAGCGACCGCATGACACTGAAGTTCGTCAAGCTCTGACCCGCCTCTGATCGCCTCAGTCGGGCCACTGCCGTCTGCTCACTGCAGGATGTGCATGAAGCTCAGGCTGAGGCGATTGTTCGTGTAATCCACGCCCCCGTTTGCCTTGATGAGCTGCCGGCTGACGCCAACGCTCAATGCACTGTCACGCCCGATGGGCAGACTGTATTCCACTGCCAGCAGATGCGCCCGCGTGGGCAGGGCATAGGCCACCTGCTTGCGGCCAGGCGGCGGCTCCACGGCATGGTCCAGCGTCAGCGCCCGCGAGAGCGCACCCAGCCCTGGATTGGGCGCCAGGGCACTGGAGATCGTGTAGCCGTCCACCCACGTGTAGCTGGCTGACAGCAGCGCGTAGTTGGCAAAGGTGTAGTCGGCAGTGGCGAACAGGCCCGCCTGGTTGAAGTCGTAAATGTCGTTGCGCGGGTTGTAAATGCTGGCGTGGCGCACGGCATCGTGCAGGCCTTTGCTGGCTTCGAGAGTGCCGCCTGCAGAGATGGTCCATTCCGGCGTCAGGATTTTGCTGTAACTCACTTCCCAGACCAGCAGCTCGCGGTCGCGGGTCTGGCTGTGGCTGTCGAAATGTGTCCAGCTCAGGCTGCTGGAGAGCGCCGGAGCATAGGCCCCGAGACCGAACTTCTGCTCCATGCTGCCACCCAGTGTCAGTGCATTGCTGTGCAGGCCCGAAAGATCGCTGAAGCGGGTGCTGCTGACACTGCCGAACACGGTGCCCGTGAGTGAGGGGGTCATCTGGAAGAAATTGCCACCACTCAGCAACAGCTCGGCACTGCTGTCGGCATAAGTGTCTCTGTCGAGGAAAGCGCGCGTGGCATTGTCATCGCGGTGCAGTCCCAGTTGCAGGTCGGCGAAGGTGTCGCCTGCGACTGGCAGGCTCGGCAGCAGCGCGGCGACGCCGCACAGCACCAGCAAGGGTTTCGGGCCAGATCGTGTTGCGGGTTTTGGAAGCGGGCATTTGCTCACGTTGTATCCAGGAAGAATTGGTGTAGACGGTATGCGGAGCATACCCCAAAGCCGGCAGCCCGGTGAATCTCCCGCTGACACGCGAGTCATCCCGGGACGAAGCGAGCTTGCAAGTAGATATCATAATGATATCTACTTGGGGTCAATTCCACAGGAGACTTGTCCCATGAAAGAAAAACCTCTTGGTTCCATGCCCGGTATTCCCACCGCCATTGCGCTTGTACTGGTGCTGATGGCATCCGTCTGGTTGCTGCTCACTTCACTTGCTGGCGGCAGTCTGGCCGGTCAGGTCTGCGGCGTGCTGCTGATCATCGGCACCGTGTTGTGCAACAAGGGCTTCTTCATGGTGGAACCCAATCAGTCCGCCGTGCTCAGCCTGTTCGGCAAGTATGTCGGCACAGTGAAGGATCAGGGCCTGCGCTTTCAGAATCCCTTCTACCGGCCCCGCAAGGTATCGCTGCGGGTGCGCAATTTCGAGTCGGGCAAGCTCAAGGTCAACGAGCTGGAAGGCAGCCCCATCGAGATTGCGTCGGTGGTGGTCTGGAAGGTGCTGGACTCGGCCGAAGCGGTGTACAACGTCGATGACTACGAAAGCTTCGTGCACATTCAGGCGGAGTCTGCCCTGCGCGCCATGGCCACGGCTTACCCTTACGACCCGACGACAGAGCATCCGGTCGCTCTGCGCAGCCATGCCAATGAAATTTCCCACGACCTGGCGCGCCAGCTGTCCGAGCGGCTGAATCAGGCCGGCATCGAAGTGCTTGAGGCGCGCATCAGCCATCTGGCCTATGCCCCCGAGATTGCCGGCGCCATGCTGCAGCGCCAGCAGGCCGGGGCCATCATTGCGGCTCGGGAGCGTCTGGTGGAAGGTGCAGTGGGCATGGTGCAGCTGGCACTCAATGCCTTGAGCGCCAAGGGCGTGGTCGAGCTGGACAATGAGCGCCGTGCGCAAATGGTCAGCAATCTTCTGGTCGTGCTGTGCTCGGACCGAGCTACCCAGCCCGTGGTCAACGCAGGCAGCCTGTACTGATGAGTGAGAGAAAGTCCTACCCGCTGCGCATCAACCCTGCCGTGATCGAGGCGATGCAGCGCTGGGCCGACGACGATCTGCGCTCGCTTAACGGGCAGATCGAGTATGTCCTGCGGGAATCCCTGCGCGCGGCGGGCAGATTGAAGACCACGCCGCCGCTGCCGGTGGAGGAAGAATACCCGGGCAGCGAATCACCCTGAGGCTGCTCATGCTGGCGCGGCGACCTGTTGCGCAGACAGGCTCTGCAGCGCCTCGCCCAGTGTCGGCGCGAACCACAGCACGCCCTCAATGGGCGCCACCCCAGCCCTGGCCAGGGTCTTCAGGGGCTGAAACTGCAAGTCTGTCAGTACCAGCTGCGTGCCGTTGGCACCGCAGCGCTCCACCAGTTTCTCCAGCGCCGACAGGCCTCCTGCGTCCAGAATCGGCACACCGTCCAGATACAGCACGATGCCGCGGCGCTTGCTGCAGCCCTCCGCAATTTCTCCGAACACCCGGTCTGCTGCCGCAAAAAACAAAGGACCACTGATCTTGAGGATGCACCAGCCAGGGGGTGGCGGCTCGCTCACCAGGCGCCGGTTCTCGCTGATGTCCGACACCTTGGTCATGTCGGCAATCTCCTTCATGAACAGCAGCGCTGCCAGTACCATGCCGGTGCCAATGGCGATCACCATGTCGAAGATCACCGTCAGCGTGAAACACGTCAGGAACACCAGCACATCGCTGGCCGGCGCCGTCTTGAGCAGATGCAGGGCCTTGGGCGCCTCACTCATGTTCCAGGCGACCACCAGCAGCAACGCGGCCATGCCGGCCATGGGCAGGTAACTCAGCAGTCCGCTCAAGGCCACCAGCCCCAGAAGCACCACCAGTGCATGAATCATGGCGGCCACCGGACTCTGGGCCCCGGAACGGAAGTTGGCAGCCGAGCGGGCGATGGCGGCGGTGGCGGTAATGCCGCCGAAGAAAGGCGTCACGATGTTGCCGATGCCCTGGCCCAGCAGTTCGCTGTTGGCGCTGTGGCGCTTGCCGCTCATGCCATCCAGTACCACGGCACACAACAGGGACTCGATGGCCCCCAGCATGGCCATTGCCAGAGCTGCCGGCACCAGTTCGCGCACGGCCTGCCAGGTCCAGACAACTGTGTCACCGGACGGACCCTCCCGCAGCCACGGCCACTGAAAATGCGGCAGCACCGGCGGGATGCCGGCGCCACTGCTGCCATCGGGAAGGGTGAAACTGAAGCGAGTGCCGATGGTATCCACCGGGTGTCCGCTGCTTGCCAGCAGCAGTGCGGCGATGCTCGCGATCAGGATCGCCGGCAGGTGTGCCGGCACCGCAGTCCGCAGTCGAGGCCACAGCAGCATGACCGACAGCGTCAGCGCCACAACAGCCACGCTCGGCCAGTGCACGCCCCCGGCATGGGCTGCCAGCACCAGCAGCTTGTCGATGAAGTGTTCGGGCATGTCCGCGACAGGCAGGCCGAACAGGTCTTTCAACTGCAAGGTGACGATTACCACGGCAATGCCACCCGTGAAACCCAGCACCACCGACTCCGGAATGTACTGGATCAGGCGTCCCAGCCGCAGAAAGGCCATGCCCACCAGAATCACACCCGACATGACTGTGGCCACCAGCAGGCCGCTCAGCCCCCAGGTCTGGGCGACCGGGTAAAGAATGACGACGAAGGCCGCGGTGGGCCCCGAGACGCTGTAGCGCGAGCCGCCGTTCAGTGCGATGAGAAAGCCGCCAATGATCGCCGTGTACAGTCCATACTGGGGCGCCACTCCACAGGCGATGGCCAGTGCCATGGCCAGTGGCATCGCGATGATGCCGACCGTGATCCCTGCCAGCACATCCTTGTTGAACCGGGCCAGAGGATAGGGTTCGCGCAGGACGCTCTCCCGCAGGGCATGGGCGAACTGCAGGGAGAACAAGGGCCGTCTGTGCATGGGGCGCGTCACTCACTGAAGCAGGTGCAGCGATTGTACGCCTGCATTGAGTGGGGCAGGGGATGACCACTATCAGTCTGAGTTTATACTTCGCATCGCTGCGCGCAGCCGAATTGTCCTGCTCAGGGCTCTGAAAGCAGCAGCAGTCCGGTTATTTCGTCGCGACTGCGGGACAGGAACACGAACACGTCGTCGAGGCCATCGTCATTGAGAGACGCTGCCTGCAAGTCCCCGTTGCGCATGGCCTGGTTCAGCGTCAGTGCATGCTCCGGCGTGCGGCCCTCCACGCGGCGCAACTCGCTGTTCTGTTCGATTTCAAATTCGTCGATGAAGCGGCGGATGTCGATCTCGTATTCATTGCGACTGCGACTGTAATCCAGTGATGCCAGGAATTGGTCCTCCGGGACGACGGCCGGAGGTTCCATGGCCCCCATGAACACCTGTACCTGGTCTTCCAGCAGCAACAGCAGGTCCCGCGTCGATTCCACGCCGCTGATCTGCGCGATCTCCGTGGGCAGTATCGTCGCTTCTTCCAGCGCTCGCGCCTGCTCCCGGATGTCGATGGCCGAGCTGAGCAGACGCACCGCAGAGGGGAATTTCAGCGCCACCGTGAGTTGCCGCGACGGACGGCGCGCAAAGCTCTCGCCCTCGTTGGGGTAGACGAAGGCCTCCACATTGATGGAGCCGGCAATGGCCAGCCACAGGAACAGGTCACCGACGGATACCGACTCCACACGCCACAGCCACAGGTCGGGGCGACCGTCCTCGTTCTCGTCGTGCAGGAAGGTCGTCAGCACATTGCCGCCCGAGCGCAGCACCTGGCGCGGCTGGCTGAAGTCCATGCCCGTGGCGCTGCCGGCAAACAGCGAGACCTTGCCTCCTTCGCGCAGCACGAAGTCGTCGATGCCGTCGGCGTCGACATCCTGCAGCAACTCCTCGTGAGTCAGGGCCAGCATGCCGGTGAGATTCGAAAAATCCAGCTGATCGAAATCGAAATTGCCCAGGCGTTCCCGAATTTCAAGGCGGTCGACGGAATAGCTGGGCGTCTGCGGGAAATACGCGCCGGTTGCACTGGCGAGAAAGACGTCGAAACGCTCCTCGGTTTCCGAGATCAGGTCGGGGAGCGCATCACTGTTCACGTCACGCAGCGCCACCAGGGGAATCCGCAGAGACTGACCGACATCTCGCTCCAGACTCTGGCGCAGGAACAGGGTGGTATTGATCTGCATGTCTGACTGCACGCTCAGCGGTGTCTGGTAGCTGGCATCGGCGTTGCGGATATGCAGCTGCAGCGTGCCGGCGCCGGGAATGATCAGATCGTCCAGTCCATCGTTGTTGATGTCGCGGGAAAAGTGCAGGCGGTTGACGCCGGCACCGGCGTAGGCCGCAAGTCCGCCGAGTACTTCCTCCGGAGCGGCAAACTGGCGTTCCCGGATCGGCCACTGCAGCACGCGCGCACCATCCACCAGTGCCAGCAGCGAGAAGGCACGATTGCCCTGGGCGTCGGGATAATTCTCACTCAGTTCCCAGCCGATGCTTCGGCCTTCCAATGTCACGCTGGTGTCCGGTGCCGTGAAGTCGAACCCGCCACCGGCGGTCGCCGCGCGCTGGAAGTACAAGCTGATGCGCGTGGCGGCGACACTCAGCACGTCCGTCAGCCCGTCGCGGTCAGCGTCCACCAGCAGAAGTCGCTCTGTGTCGGCAGGCAGGGTAAACGGCAGGCTGCGGTAGCCAGGCAAGGTCTGCGCAGACTGCGCGCCGACCAGGCTCGGGGTGGCTGTTGCGCCCAGCAGGAACGCCAGGGCAAGAACGCGTGCAGGGGATGTTGTTCGACAAAGAGTCATGGCGTGGATACCAGCAGCGTCATGGCCGTCGAGTGATACAGCAGCAGGTCGGCAATGCCATCGCCATTCATGTCCTGCACATCGAAGCGCAGCACCGAACGGGTGGGCACATGTTGCCAGAAGGGGGTGTCGGCAAACTGCAGATTGTCGGATATGGCCCGGGCTGCAATGGCGCCGTCCGGCCCGAGCGCGAGGGCGTCCTTGCGGCCATCACCATCCAGGTCCGTCTGCAAATGAATCTGCGAGGACAGGCCGCGCACGGCATCCGCCGAGAAGTTTTCGTCGAGTTTGAAATCGGGTCGCGTAGTGAACACTTCGCCGGGCGCGGTACTGCTGGCGTAAAGCAGTTGCGAGCGAACGATGCTGGCAGTGCGCACGGCATTGACCACTGGAATCGTGTAGTAGCTGACGCTGAGCTGCGGACGGCCGTCGCCTGCGATATCAGTGACGGACAGGGTCAGGTCATAGCCTGAGAAACGCATCACCTGATCGGGCTGGTCGAGTGCGAACGCGCCACCCTTGTTCAGGAAGAACTGCACTGTCCACTCGTTGGAGTTGTCGATGATGCGCAGCACATCGGGCAGGCCGTCGCCACTGACGTCCAGCAGGCGGATGTCGCCACGAGTGTCGATCGGTCCGCGCCAGTCCGGCACGTCTGCGAAGCTGCCATCGCTGGTTTGTTCCAGAATGTTGATCTGTCCGTACAGATCATTGCCAATGTTCATGAACACGATGTCCAGAACCTTGTCGTCGTTCATGTTCGCGAAGATTGCCGCGGGCAGCCAGTGCTGTGCTTCCAGCAAGGTGGTCTGGGTGCTGTCCTGCCAGGAAGACAGGAAGTCTTCAAAGACCGTAGCGCCCAGAGCGCGCACATTGAGCACGATGCCTTCCCGCTCATTGATGGCGATGCTGGTGTCCAGGCGTGCCCCGCCAAGCGGCACTTCCGAGGGATCCAGTTCCTGATTCACGGTACTGAAGGCATGGGCCAGTGTGAATTGCTCGTCTGCACCACCCTTGAAATAGCCATAGCTGTCGCGGCCGGGCAGCAGCAGGTCGACAAAGCCGTCACCATTCATGTCGGGCAGCGTGGGAAAGTAGAGGACACGGCGACGGTCCGGCACCGAGGCTACCAGTGGCCAGTCGAATAGCGGCCTTAGATTGTCGGTGTAGCTGGGAATCGCTGAGGACAGACTGAAGACGCCGGTACCGGAGAACAGCAGCAGCTCCTTGCCTGGCGCGGGGCGCAGCTCGGCCAGGGCGACCGCAATGATCTCGGGTTTGATCTCCACGTGGCGAGAGGGTTCGGGGGGGAAACGACCCCCGCCGTCCTGCAGGTAGATCAGCATTTCGCGCCCGGCGTCAGCGCTCCAGTGCGGCACGATCAGGTCCAGGCGGCCGTCGCCATCCATGTCTTCGCGCAGCACATCATCCGGCCACTCACCCAACGCAATCTCCGAGGCGGCGAAATTGAGCTGGGCCTGCAGTGTGGCGCTGCCTGTCAGCGTAAGGCCTGCCAGCAGCGCAGACAGCGCGGCGCAAAGGGCGCGGCGATGGGGATTCATGGCGCGGCCTCCTCGACCAGCTCGCCATAGCCAGTGGCGAACCGGAACAGGCTCAGCAGGCTGTATTCCTTCTCGCCTTCTTCATGGCTGTAACTGAACAGCGAGAACAACCAGAGGTCGCCGATGGACAGGCGGGTCTGCTCAGGACTCAGGCTGGACTCATACTGCAGAAGGGGGCCCAGTGACAGGCGACTGAGCCGCCGCCCGGGACTCCACAGGCGCACTTCGCGTCCAAAGGTCTCCAATGCCAGTGTCGAGTCGCGCGCCACGCTCAGGCGCACGTCTTCGCCGAGAGTGTGTTCGGTGTTCAGACGGGTGATGAAGTCCTGGGCCGAGGTCACGGGAACGTCGTTCAGTGCGAGGATGGTGTCGCCAATCTCCAGCCCGGCATCCGGCAGGGGGCTGGCGTCAAACAACTCGACAATGCGGGCTCCCGAGCGGGGCTGGCCACCCGCCGTGTCATAAATCTCGGTGACATAGCCGGCGCGGGTGGCGATCGGGTCAGCGCGGTAGAGTTCCACCAGGTCGGCACGGGCATCGCGCTGAGCGCTGGCATTCAGGATGGTCTGAAAGACAGTGGTGTTGCGGCGCACTTCCAGCGTGAAGGCACCGGCTGTGTCGGTCTGCTGCGCCAGGGCTTCCACCAGATCGGGGTGATTCACCTCGCGCTGGTCGATTTTCAGGATCACGTCGCCCGCCCGCAGCCCCGCCAGATCCGCAGCGCCATCCGGTGTCACGGCGCGCACGCGCACGCCCGGCAGAATGGCGATGTTGCTGAGGGAATCGCTCTCGTTGAGGGCGGTGCTCATGCCAAAGTTCAGGCCGCTGCCCACAGGTTCGCCGCCGCTCAGGCTCACCGTCTCCGGCGACAAAGTGAGGCTGGGCACCAGCTGGCGGGGCTCGCTGCTCATGCAGCCGGCCAGCAGCACGGCGCACAGGCCGGGCAGGGCAAGTCGGTCCGGAAGACGGCAATGACGGATGGACAGTCTCACAGGGCCTTTCTCCTCACGACAAGCAGGGCAATCACGACGAACAGCGCCAGTTGTGGCAACGGCACCCACTCATTCAAAGACAGGACTTGTGGGTCAATCATGACATCGGAGTAACCTCGCACCAGACGCCCGACATCCTGCAGATAGGACTGATCGATCAGCGATGGCTGAAAGCTGGCGTACAGATAATGGGCCGCATCGCCCAGCACGCCCTTGAACACGTCCAGCGCCAGCGTCACACCCAGTGCCGCCGTGACCGCCTGGGTGGCCGACTGCGCCAGAACGGACACCAGCACGCCGAAAGCGAGCGCCGTTGGCAGCGGGATCAGCGCCAGGCGCAGGCCCAGCCAGACTTCGCTGCGGATCTCGTCGCTGCCAATCAATTCATAGCCATCTTCCACTACCGGGCCGAAGTCCCACAGCAGCGCAGTAATTGCCGCGATGCCCAGGCTCAGCAGCACCAGGGCGGCCAGTGCCAGCAGATACACTGTCAGCAGCTTGGCCAGCACCAGACCGGGGCGGCTGACACGGCGGATCAAGACATGGCGAAGGGCGCCGGTGTCGCGGTCATTGGCAAAGGACCAGGCAGCATAGGCCACCAGCGACAGACTCATCAGCGTCAGACCAGTGGTGAAGCTATCGACAAAATGGCCCCAGGCATTGCTTGTCGCGGTCACATCATCGCCGCCTCCCAGCAGGGCTTCGCGGGCCTGTTGCCCCGTCTCTGTCAGCTTCACGACACTGGCGCGGGCGATCACGATGAAGACTGGCAACACGACCAGCAGGCGCGCGCTGTTGCTGCGCAGTGCAACGTACAATTCCGCCTTGAGCGCCGCGAGAAAGCCGTTCATGCCGCGCCTCGCTCTGCGCCCTTGTCGTTGAGCGCCGGGCTGGTGATCTGATGAAACAGGCTGGTCAACGAGGCGCGCTCGGGCACCAGTTCGCTGACCATGATGCCTTTCTGCACCAGGCGCTGATTGATCAGTCCCGGGTTGGCGCGGTCCAGCTTCAAGGTCAGCAGCCCGGCTTCACTGGTGTCTTCGATCTGCACGCCGGGAATGTCCTGCACGATGGCGCAGGCGCGAACTACGTCGTCACAGTGCACCAGCAGACGGGTGCTCTGGGCATTGAACAGCTTGTCGACGCGGTCACTGACCGCGATACGCCCCTTGTGCAGGATCGACAGATGGGAGCACACCTGCTCCAGATAGGGCAGCTGATGGCTGGACAACAGGAATGCGGTGCCTTCCTCGCGGTTGAGGCGGGAGATCAGAGCGAGTACGTCGTCGACGCCGCCGGCATCGAGACCGTTGAAGGGTTCGTCCAGAATCACAAAGCCGGGTTGACCGAGCAGGGCCTGAGCAATGGAGGTGCGACGGCGATTGCCCAGCGAAAGTTCGCGGATGCGATAGTGGCTGTACTTGCCAATTCCGAGCATTTCTTCGACCTGGGCGGGCGAGCGAACTGCTCGGGGGCACAGCAGGCTGGCGTGTTCCAGCGTCTGCCGCACCGTAAGCTGCGGATGCAGGCTTGGGCTGTCGAAGATACTGACCACGCCGCCTTCGCTGCGGTATAGCTCGTTGGGCCGCAGCCCCAGCACCTGGATTTCGCCGCTGTCGAAGGGGCGCATGCCAAGGATGCACTCCAGCGTGGTGGTCTTGCCGGAGCCGTTCAGGCCAACCAGGCCATGCACGGCCGCTGGCTCAACTGCCAGATTCAGATCCATGAGCACAGGCGTGGCACCATAGCGCTTGTTCAGCCCGGTGACGCTCAGCGGTGCGTCTGTATTTTCCTGTCTTGCTGCCACGTCCCGTGTCCTGTCATTCCACGAACAGGTCGTCGACCTGCAGTTCCGTCACCGTGCCGAACTGCGCGAGGGCTGTCACATCAATGCGGGACAGATCGCCGACTATCGAGATCAGCTTCGGCTTGCCAGCGATATTGTCGCGCTGGAAGGCCAGCATGTCTTCCAGTGTGCTGTTGCGCAGCTGGTCGAAGCGCTCCGGACGCGGGTCGCCGTCCAGGCCCAGACGCTCCCAGGAGCGCACGGTGCCGATGATCTGCCGGAAGCCCACTGTCGAGGTGCGGTAGCGGTTCTCCAGTGAACTGCGAGCCTCTTCAAAACGCTCGCCGGAGGAAGGCATGTTGTCAAACAGGTCGAGGAACGCGCCGAGGGCTTCCACTGTCTTGTCATTCTGCGAGCCAATGGCACCGATCGCCAGGTTCTCGGCATTGAGGCGGCCGCCCTGGGTGTACTGGGCCTGGGCAGAATAGGCCAGCGCGCGCGCCTCGCGCAGTTCCTGGAACACCACGCTGGACATGCTGGTGCCGAAGTAGGTGTTGTAGAGCGAAGAGGGGACGACAAGGGCCTCGTCATAGGTGCCGTCCGGAAACTCGATGCGCACCTGGGCCTGGGCCGTGGCCTGATTCACCACGTAAACCTCATTGGACTCCACCACCCGCGCCGTTCGGAAGCGGTAAGGCGGGGTATCCTTGAGCTCGGCCGGCACGTCGTACAAGCGGCGCAGACTCTCCTGCAGTTGATCCAGTGGCAGTGAGCCGGTGTAGCTCAAGGTGTGCTTGTAGGTCAGCAGATTGCGGATCTCATCCTGCAGCTGTGGCGCTGTGGACGCCGCGATCTCGGCAGCAGTGAGGGTCTGCAGCATGGGCGAGTCTTCGCCATAGCGGTTGTACAGGAACAGCGCCTGGCTGATGGCACCCGGGTCTTGCTTCTGCTCTTCACGGGACTTGAGGATGATGGCCTTCATCTCTTCCAGCGTGGCCTCGTCAGACACGGGGTTGCGCACCAGTGCCAGCATCAGGCTGAGCGTGGGCTCGAACTGTTCATCCAGTCCGCTGATACCAATTGAAGACTCGTTGGCGCCTGCGCTGATGCCGAACTCACTGCCCAGCCGGTACCATTCCTTCTGCAGGTCGGCCGCCGACATGTCGCCGGTACCGGACTTCTCCAGCAGAGCCGTGGCAAGGCCAAGGCGGTCATTCTCTTCCGTGCCCGTCTCGACGCTGATGGAGAACGAGAACAAATCGTTCAGTGGATTGGGGGAGTAGTAAAGAGGCACGCCTGGCGCGAATTCCACGATCTGGTAGTCCTGAGTGGCGTCCACGAAGGTGGGTTCGATCTCCTCATAAGGCATAGTCAGGATATTGGACGCGAACAGCGACTGGCGGCTGGGGTCGATGTCAACCGGGTCGATCTGCGGCTTCTCGACGTGAGGAATCTCATGCTGCTCGTTCACGCGGTGAACGGCGACATAGCTGGTGCCGAAATACTGATTGGCGACGCGCACGATATCGTCCTTGCCAACCTGTTCCAGTCGCGCGATCTCGGCCACGTAGTGATCCCACTCCTCACTGGCCATGAAGGCCTGCCGCATGGTGGTCACGCGGGCGGTATTGGATTCCAGCGCCTGCTTCTGGCTCTTCTTGAAGTCGTTGACGATGGCCGGAATGATCCAGTCCTCGAACTCGCCGGCACGGATATGGGCGATCTGGTCCAGAAGCAGTTGCTCGACTTCTGCCAGGGTCTGGCCCTGCTTGGGTACGCCCCAGAGGCGCTGCGAACCATAGTCGTTCAGAAACTCCGGTGACGAGCCAGCTGCCTGCACGGCCTGGGCCTGGTTGAGATTGATGTTGATCAGGCCGGCAGTTCGGTTGTCCAGAATCATGTCCACCAGCATCAGGGCTTCCTTGTCAGGATGGCCGTTGGGCACAGTGCGGAAAGCGATCTGCACTTCCTCTTCGCCCAGATATCTGACGGTTTCGCGCTCTACGCCCTGAATCGGCTCTTCTGGCCACGGGCCGACCTCCGGCACTTCCTTGCGCTCCCACTTGCCAAAATGCTCGGCGATGGTGGCGATGGTCTGCTCGATATCGATGTCGCCACTGATGAAGATGCCCATGTTGTTGGGCACGTAATAGGTGTCGAAATAATTCTGGATATAGACGAGCGACGGGTTCTTGAGGTGCTCGGAGTCGCCAATGGTGGTTTGCTGGCCGTAGGGATGATTCTTGTAAAGCAGCCGGCCCATGGCGTAGTAAGAGACGCGATCACGATTGTCCAGGCTCTGGTTCTGCTCCTCATAAACCGTTTCCAGCTCGGTGTGGAACAGCCGGAAGACCGGGTCGATGAAGCGGCTGGACTCGATGGTGGCCCACTGCTGCAGACGGTTGGAAGGCAGGCCCACCTTGTAGACGGTCTCTTCATGCCAGGTGTGGGCGTTCAGATTCGACGCGCCCATGGCGTTGTAAAGCTTGTCCATTTCATTGGGAATGGCGTACTGCGCGGCGAGCTGGGACACGCGGTTGATTTCGGCATAGATGGCAGCGCGCGCGGCAGGATCGGTCTCGTTGAAATGCTGTTCGTAGAGGGAGGTGATCTGGTCCAGAAAGGGCTTCTCGGCCGCGTAGTCCAGCGTGCCCATCTCCTGGGTGCCCTTGAAGAGCAGGTGTTCAAGGTAGTGGGCCAGACCTGTGGCGTCCGCCGGGTCATTCTTGCTGCCGGCCTTCACGGCAATCTCGGCGTAGAAACGCGGTTCTTCGTGGTTCTCGGTCAGGTATACCTGCAGACCGTTGTCGAGTTCGAAGATCTGGGTGTTGAGGGCGTCGGCGGGGTTCGCGGCGTTGATGCGACGATAGCCGGCGGTGACGCTCGACGCCGTCTCGGCAGCAGGGCTTTCGGTGGGGGCTGTCGGCGTTTGCGGACTGCAGGCGAAGAGAGCCGAAAACAGCACCAGGGCGCCCAGGGCAGATCGGGCAGACCCAGAGATCGGGGCGTAGAACATAGGATTCTCCAGAAGGATTCGGACGATGCAGCGACTGCTCGTATAGATGGAGGCTAATGTAAAGAATTCCACCAAGAAGGTCATCAACTAGCTGCGCTTTCCGGCGGGAGGGCCTCTTGCCGGGCGGGGTGCTCAGGGCGCCGGGTTTGGCGGTAACAGTATCTCCCGGGCTTCCTGCAGGCTGTTCGACAGCTGCAGCAGCTGCTGGGAAGAGCTGCGCAGATTGTCCTCCAGTTGCTGAATCTGTTGCTGCACACTTTCCTGCTGAGCGACATTGGCGTCCACCTGCGCCTGCAGGGCCAGTCTGGCTTCTTCGCTGCGCGCCAGGCTGCCCCGCAGGGAAGCAGCTTCCTGATACTGGAGAAAGGCAACCCCCAGCGCGGCGAGGGCGATGAGAGTCATTAACAGTGTGGCTTTCATGGGGAGTCCTTGTGATGGTCGAAGATTGGCCTGGCCGCAAGCAGTTTAGCGTGTCGATCTGCCGGGCGACACCACGTGCTGACAGCCCGCCTTGTCTGGCCGCGATGGAATTGCCATTCCACTGCTTTGCTGGCCTGTTCATTGGTCGTCCCGGCATGCCAAATCTAGAAATCTTGATTTAGATCAATAAAACCAATACCGCCAAGCTTGAACGCCGGATTTTAAGGAATATATTCACGACCTGGCTTGTGCAGAAATCTGTTCGGCATGGCAGATTGCTGGTTCAAAGCACATGAAGGGCCCGTTAGAAGTGCTGACAAACGATCGCAATGTACGCCCAACGCATTGGCTGTTCGATCATTTACGTGGTAAGGAGAGGAACATGAACATCAAGCAGTATTGGAATATCAGGCACTCCGGAAAGGCTGCGCTCGGCGTCGCCGTTCTCGCGGTCCTGGGCATGAGTGCGCAGACGCAGGCGCAGTCCGGTCTGTCCATCAACTCCGGCGAGATCACCTATGCCGATCACGTCGCTCAGATCATTACGGACAACTGCGTTGTCTGCCACCGCGAAGGCGGTGTCGGCCCAATGCAGTTGACCAACTTCGAACAGGTTCGTCCATGGGCGCCCCTGATCGGAATGCGTGTTGCCAACAAGGAAATGCCTCCCTACTCCTACGACGATCACATCGGCATTCAGGATCTGCAGGGTGACTGGCGTCTGTCCGACGAAGAAATCAGCACGATCACTCAGTGGGTAGCCCAGGGCGCGCCGGAAGGCGAATGGGGTGATCGTTCTCACCCGGTTGCCGATTTACCACCAAGCGATGAGTGGAATTTTGCAGCCCAGTTCGGTCAGCCGACGCTGATTCTGGACTCCGCTCCGATCGATGTGCCTGCCCTTGGCAATGACATGTGGCACCGCCCCTATGTTGAAACTGGTCTTACGACTGAGCGCTGCATCAAGGCCATTCAGGTGAAGCCGGCCGGCAATGCCAAGGCCGTGGTGCACCACGCCAACTCCAACGTCGAAGTCAGGAACGCCGATGGCGAGTATGAAGATGTCGGCATGCTGACTGAGTACGCGATGGGCAAGTGGGGCGAGATAGCGCCGGATGGCGTCTGCCGCACCCTGCCGGCCAATGCCCGCATTCGCTGGGACATTCACCTGTTCCCAGGCGGTGTGGGGGCTACGGCACCGGGCACTGTGATCGAGGACAACGTTGTCGAGATCGGCATCTGGCTGCACCCGGAAGGCTACGAGAGCCAGGCGCGCTTCAAGCAGGACCTGAGCCTGTATCGCCTGAATCAGGGCGAGCTGATTGTTCCGCCGAATGGCACCGCCATGACGCAGGGCTTCCACTCGTTCGACCACCCGGTCCGTATCGACAGCTTCCAGCCCCACGGTCACCTGCGCATGCGCGCTGCTTCGCTGGAAATCTACTATCCGGCCACGGGTCGCACAGAGCAGATCAGCCAGATCTCCAACTGGAGCGCAACATGGCATCACAGCCACCTGTTTCAAGAAGATGTTGCACCGCTCGTTCCCACCGGAGCCGTCATGGTGATCAAGCAGTGGTATGACAACACTGCCAACAACCCAAACAATCCTGATCCGGATTTCTGGGTGGTGGAAGGCAGCAGAACGGCCGACGAGATGACACATGCCTGGCTCGCGATCACTCACCTGGACGACGCCGGCTATGCCGAGATCGTGGCCCAGCGCGAGGCAGCCAAGCAGCGTTCGGTGGCAGGTCAGTAGGTAGTAAAAGTCTCCTCGTAAAGGGTCGGGCGCCGTGTGGCAACATGCGGCGCCCGATTTCTTTCAGCCTCCCGCGCTGCATTTCTCTTAAATCGGAACGCTCCTCACATTACGGCCACCAATAATATCGAACGACCGTTCCATCGGCGTTTGTGACAAAATGTTACGAACGGATTCTGTGTTTGCTTTTCTTCGAAGCTCCTGTTTATATCCTCACAAGCAAGGCTCAGTGCTTGTATATCGTCCTACCGGATTTGCGTTTCGCATGTTCTCTCCAGTGATTATCAGCAAGTGCCTTGTACTGCACAAAACTGTTGATATTTGAATAATAAAGGCCCCAGTGCATTCACGTCACGCTGGCCACCAATCGGAGATGAAAAGGAAACGATCATGCACACGAAACAGCGTTGGTCAATCAAGCACACAGGCAAAGCCGCGCTGGGCATTGCCGTCCTGGCAGTGCTGGGAATAAGCGGTCAGGCACAGGCGCAGTCCGGCCTGTCCATCGACTCCGTCGAGATCACCTATGCAGATCACGTTGCCCAGATCATTACGGACAACTGCGTGGTCTGTCACCGCGAAGGCGGCATCGGTCCGATGCAGCTGACCAATTTCGATCAGGTCCGTCCCTGGGCGCCGCTGATCGGAATGCGCGTAGCCAACAAGGATATGCCTCCTTATGCTTATGACGAGCACATCGGCATTCAGGATCTGCAGGGCGACTGGCGTCTCAGCCAGGAAGAAATCGACACTGTCACTCAGTGGGTAGCCCAGGGCGCTCCGGAAGGCGACTGGGGCGACCGTTCGCATCCGGTAGCAGACCTGCCGCCAAGCGATGAGTGGAACTTTGCTGCCCAGTTCGGTCAGCCCACTCTGGTTCTGGACTCTTCGCCTATCGACGTGCCCGCGCTGGGCAACGACATGTGGCATCGGCCATTTGCCTATACCGGACTGGAAACAGATCGCTGTATCAAGGCCATTCAGGTGAAGCCGGCCGGCAATGCCAAGGCTGTGGTGCATCACGCCAACTCTTACGTCGAGGTCTTGAATGCTGATGGCGAGTATGAAGAAGTTGGCTTGCTGACGGAGTATGCGATGGGCAAGTGGGGTGAGATCGCGCCGGAGGGCGTGTGCCGAACCCTGACGGCCAACGCACGCATCCGCTGGGACATTCACCTGTTCCCTGGCGGTGTTGGCGCCACGGCACCGGGCACCGTGATCCAGGACAACGTCGTTGAAGTCGGCATCTGGCTGCACCCGGAAGGCTATGAGGGCGTCGCCAAGTACAAGCAGGATCTCAAGAATTACAGACTTGATGAAGGCGAGCTTGTTGTTCCGCCCCATGGCACCGCCATGACGCAGGGCTTCCACTCGTTCGACCACCCGGTGCGTATCGACAGCTTCCAGCCCCACGGTCATCTGAGAATGCGTGCCGCGTCCCTGGAGATCTACTATCCGGCGACTGGCCGTACCGAGCAGATCAGCCAGATCTCCAACTGGAGCGCTACATGGCATCACAGCCACCTGTATGAAGAAGATGTCGCGCCGCTTGTTCCCACTGGCGCCGTGCTTGTGATCAAGCAGTGGTATGACAACACTGCCGGCAACCCCAACAATCCTGATCCGGATTTCTGGGTAGTGGCTGGCAGCCGCACCGCTGACGAGATGACGCATGCCTGGATTGCGATCACTCACCTGGACGACGCAGGCTACCAGGAAATCCTGGCACAGCGTGAAGCGGCCAAAGAGCGTTCCGTGGCAGGTCAGTAAGCAGCAATAGTCTCCTCGTAAAGGGTCGGGCACCGTGTGGCAACATACGGTGCCCGATTTTTTTTGCCTGCTTTTTAAGGCTGACTTAATACGATTGATTGAGAATGCGCATTTCAAAAGAGTCCACACTTTTGGAATAATTTGTGTGAAAAATAAAAAGTGTAACAATTTGCAACATGATGAAAATTCATATTGCCAGCGCATTGAGAGAAGGCTTAAATTTGAAGCCATAAGGTGCACTCGGCTTGGGTCGTTGTACCGGATTTGCCTCAGCATGTAGTCATCCGGTGATTAACTTCGCCTTCCTTGTTTTTAGAGCAAGATTGTTCAATAAAAATGAGAATTGGTTGTCAGCCAGCGTGTTGATGACAGCCTCCAACTTGTGATGAAAAGGAGATGAACATGCGTACATCAATATCGCGGGTATTCAGACATTCAGGCAGGGCAGTCCTTGGCGCTTCGGTTTTCGCAATACTTGGAATGAGCGGTCTGGCGCAGGCGCAGTCTGGTCTGTCCATCAACTCCGGCGAGATCACCTATGCTGATCACGTTGCCCAGATCATTACCGACAATTGTGTGGTCTGCCATCGCGAAGGTGGTATCGGTCCGATGCAGCTCACCAACTACGAACAGATCCGCCCCTGGGCTCCGCTGATCGGGGTACGCGTGGCCAACAAGGAAATGCCCCCCTATTCCTATGATGATCATATCGGTATTCAGGATCTGCAGGGTGACTGGCGTTTGACGGAAGAAGAGATCGGCACTATCACACAGTGGGTCGCACAGGGTGCTCCTGAAGGCAATTGGGGAGACCGTTCGCACCCGGTGGCGGATCTGCCCAGCGCCGATGAGTGGAGTTTCGCGGGACAGTTCGGTCAGCCCACGCTGATTCTGGACTCCGCGCCGATCGACGTGCCCGCGCTGGGCAACGATATGTGGCACCGCCCCTATGTCTACACAGGGCTGGACACAGACCGCTGCATCAAGGCCATTCAGGTGAAGCCGGCCGGCAATGCCAAGGCAGTAGTGCATCACGCGAATTCAGATGTCGAGATCATGAATGCCGATGGCGAATATGAGGACTATGGTCAGCTGACTGAGTACGCCATGGGCAAGTGGGGCGAGATCATGCCGGAAGGTGTGTGCCGTACGTTGCCGGCCAATGCCCGGGTTCGCTGGGACATCCACCTGTTCCCAGGCGGTGTGGGTGCGACTGCGCCGGGCACAGTGATCGAGGACAACGTCGTTGAGATCGGCATCTGGCTGCATCCTGAAGACTATAAAGACGTCGCCAGGTACAAGCAAGACCTGAAGCTTTACAGACTGGATGAAGGCGAGCTGATTGTGCCGCCGCATGGCACAGCCATGACTCAGGGCTTCCACTCCTTCGACCACCCTGTTCGCATTGACAGCTTCCAGCCGCACGGCCATCTGAGACTGCGTGCTGCGTCGCTGCAGATCTACTACCCGGCCACCGGCCGCACCGAGGAGATCAGCCAGATTTCCAACTGGAGCGCGACCTGGCATCACAGCCATCTTTATGAGGCTGATGTTGCACCGCTGTTGCCGATAGGTGCCGTGCTGGTGATCAAGCAGTGGTATGACAACACCGCCAACAACCCGAACAATCCTGATCCGGACTTCTGGGTAGTGGCCGGCAGCCGTACTGCCGACGAGATGACCCATGCATGGATCGCCATCACGCACCTGGATGACGCGGGTTATGCTGAGATTGTCGCGCAGCGCGAGGCAGCCAAGCAGCGTTCCGTCGCCGGCCAGTAATTGGAAAGAGAATCCTCGTAAGGGGTCGGGTGCCGTGTGGCGACATGCGGTGCCCGATTTTCTTCCCGGCCCTTGTCAGTCGATCCTCGGAGCCCCGTCCGGAACGATCCCCACAGTAAAATCGGCTGGCCGATGTGCGCCAGCGTCGCAACTGGAAGATGTGACAGTATGTTACGTTAAAATAATTTGATTGCTTTCCTCTGAGACTTCGGCGTAGATTCGAATTCATAAGGTCTTGTGGACTTGTATCGTTTTACTGGATTTGCGTTCCGCATGTAGTCATCCCGTGATATTCAAGCCCCCCTTATTTCAAAGCAAGTTTTTGAAATCCAAATAATTATGGCCTCACAGCAAGTCAGCGAATTTGGCCAGTAACTGGGATGAACAGGAGATGCACATGCACACGAAACAGCGGTGGAGCTTCAAGCACACTGGTAAGGCCGCGCTAGGATTTGCCATTCTTGCAATGGCTGGAATGAGTGGTCAGGCACAGGCACAAACAGGCCTTTCCATCGACTCCGGCGAGATCACTTACGCCGATCACGTCGCTCAGATCATCACGGACAACTGCGTTGTCTGCCACCGGGAAGGTGCCATCGGCCCGATGCAACTCACCAACTTCGAACAGGTTCGTCCTTGGGCGCCCCTGATCGGAATGCGTGTTGCCAACAAAGAAATGCCTCCCTACTCCTACGACGATCACATCGGCATTCAGGATCTGCAGGGTGACTGGCGTCTGTCTGACGAAGAAATCAACACAATCACTCAGTGGGTTGCCCAGGGCGCTCCGGAAGGGGACTGGGGCGATCGTTCGCACCCGGTAGCCAACCTGCCAGCCAGCGATGAGTGGACGTTTGCCGCCCAGTTTGGTCAGCCGACGCTGATTCTGGACTCCGCTCCAATCGATGTGCCTGCCCTTGGCAATGACATGTGGCACCGCCCCTTCGTCGAGACAGGCCTGACGACTGAGCGCTGCATCAAGGCCATCCAGGTGAAGCCGGCCGGCAACGCGAAGGCCGTGGTACACCACGCCAACTCCAACGTTGAGGTCAGGAACGCCGATGGCGAGTATGAAGATGTCGGCATGCTGACTGAGTACGCGATGGGCAAGTGGGGCGAGATTGCCCCTGAAGGCGTCTGCCGCACACTGCCAGCCAATGCACGCATTCGCTGGGACATTCACCTGTTCCCCGGTGGAGTGGGCGCAACAGCGCCGGGCACAGTGATTGAACAAAACGTGGTGGAGATCGGTATCTGGCTGCACCCGGAAGGTTATCAGAACGTTGCCAAGTACAAGCAGGACCTGAAGCTTTACAGACTCGATGAAGGCGAACTGGTAGTTCCGCCGCATGGCACTGCCATGACACAGGGCTTCCACTCGTTTGACCACCCGGTCCGTATCGACAGCTTCCAGCCCCACGGCCATTTGCGCATGCGGGCTGCTTCACTGCAGATTTACTACCCGGCCACTGGTCGCACCGAGGAGATCAGCCAGGTCTCCAACTGGAGCGCCACCTGGCATCACAGTCACCTGTACGAAGCTGACGTAGCGCCTCTGGTGCCGACAGGCGCCGTGCTGGTCATCAAGCAGTGGTACGACAACACCGCCAACAACCCCAACAATCCTGATCCGGATTTCTGGGTAGTTGCCGGCAGCCGAACTGCTGACGAAATGACTCACGCCTGGATTGCGATCACTCACCTGGACGACGCCGGTTATGCCGAGATTGTTGCTCAGCGTGAAGCCGCCAAGCAGCGTTCCGTGGCAGGTCAGTAAGTAGTAGAAGTCTCCTCGTAAAGGATCGGGCGCCGTGTGGCAACATGCGGCGCCCGATTTTTTTTTCAGTATGTCCTGTGTGAGGATTCCTGAATTCTGAACGCTGTACACAATAGATCCGCTGTGATGAATCGAGCGACCGCTCGAAATAACAATTGTAACAAGATGTTACGAATTAAAACTGTGTTTGCATTTCACTTGCGGTCCTGATTACATCCCGCGATATAAGGTCTAATGGTCGTATATCGTCGTACCGGATTTGCCTCGTGCATGAAGTCTCCAGTGATAGTCAAGAAGTGCCTTATAACGCACCACGCTATTGATATCTAAATAATAAAGGCTGTGCAGCGCGCAAGCGGCTACGGCCAATTACCGGAGATAAAAATGCTTAACATCACCCGACGCGGGCAACTGCGTCATTTGATCCATTCCTGTCTCGTTGCCTCATTTGCACTTCCCCTTGTTGTTCAGGCTCAGACTGAACCAGAAGTGGAAGAAGTGGTGGTTACGGGTTCCTACATCCGCAACAGTGCTTTTGCACAGAACTCCCCGGTCGATACGGTATCCCAGACGGATCTGTTCGAGTCCGGTGCACCCAGCATGGGCGCCTACATTCGTGATCTGAGCTACACGCAGAACACGAACGTTGTGAATATCGTGCTGGGAAGCGCAGATGGCGCGCAGACCGGCAACAGCAGCTTCAACCTGCGTGGTCTTGGTGAGAACTCCACACTCACCTTGATCGATGGTGCCCGCACGCTCAGCCCCCTGATGTCCGCAAGCTTGCCCGAGATCGCCATCGAGCGTATGGAGATGGTGCTGGATGGTGGCTCAGCTCTGTACGGCTCTGACGCCGTGGCGGGTGTGGTCAACATCATTCCGATCAAGGAATTTGAAGGCTTCCGTGCCCGCAGCTACTACCAGCGCACCGAAGACGGCGCAATGGAGAACATGACTGGCTCCTTCATGTGGGGCAAGTCGTTCGACAACGGCATCAATTATGTCGGCGCTTTCGAAGCTCAGAAGCAGACGCCACTGATGATGTATGAGCGCACTCGCGAGTGGGAGCACTCCAACAACGCATCCAACGCCGGCCCGATCGGATCATTCCGTGAACTGCGTGGCGCCAAGCCAGGCGTGCAGCTGTTGCAGCCCCATGGCGGCACCAGTGTCGGCGCCGTATTGCTGGACCCGGACTGCGGCACGTTCAACGCTGGGTTCCCTACACACGGACGCGGCAAGAACACCAACCCGTCGGGAACGATCTTCAATGGCGCCTGTACCTATGAGTACAGTATCCAGCACGCCTACTCGCGTCACGAGGTGAACTACAACCTCTACAACACAGTCAGCTACGAAGCCACTGACTGGCTGCGTCTGAACGCGACTTTGAACAACCACTATCGCTATAGCAACCAGCGCACCACCGGGACATCACCCAACGGCGGTAACGACCGCGCGGTGATGAAGATTCCTGCGAACCATCCGGCCAACATCTGGAAGCGAGACCTGACCCCTTGGAACTGGCGCGTGTACGGCAACACCGGCGGCAACATTCCCTCGTCTTATTACACCGACACCTCCAAGAAAGTGGATAGTGACTATGCCCTTAATCGCCTGAAATTGAGCGCCGAGTACGACATCAGTGGCTCCTGGACGGGCTACACCTACTATGCTGCACAGGAATCCAAGAACACAGTTGATGAGGTGGTGGTCAGCTCCAGTCGTTTGCAGTTGGCGATGTCCGGAATGGGCGGCCCCAGTGGCAAGCAGTGGTTCAACCCCTTTGGTACGCAGTCGCCATTGTCCAAGGGCTATGTAAAAGGTGTGACAGACAATCCCCAGGAAATGATCGACTGGCTGATGCTCTCCAACCCCAATCGTCTTGGCGCCCGCGACTTCCTGGACGTCTTCGAGACCGTATTGACAGGAGAAGTCATGGACCTGCCAGCCGGCGCTGCACAGATGGCCTTCGGCTATCAGTGGCGTGATCTGGTGAACGAAGTCTACGAAGATCCCTACGACATTCTGGGTGAAGACTACGCCAACAGTCAGGTGCTGGGTTCGCGCCTGAAAGATGCCATTTATGTGTCGGAAACCCGTTCAGTGTTTGCTGAGCTGGAAGTGCCCATCATCGAAGGGCTGGATGCCCAGTTTGCTGTGCGCCACGAGCAGTTCAAGGACTTCGGTCTGGAAGCGACCACTCCCAAGGTTTCTCTGCGCTGGGAAGCATTGCCTGAGTTGGCTGTACGTGCATCGTGGGGCGAGAGCTTCCTGGCGCCGTCACCCGTGCAGGCGCGCCCCTTCGTGGCGGATGACCGCTGTGCCGATATGTTCAGCGGCATTGACGAATTCACCAACACCCCCCTCATCGGTGGTGTCTGGTGTCAGTCAGGCAACCCGAACCTGGAGCCGGAAACGTCCACCATCACGAACCTTGGCTTTACGTGGGAGCCTACGGGCAACTTCCTCGAAGGTCTTAACTTGTCTGTGGATTATCAGCAGATCGAATACGTAGACCGTATCCGCACGCTGAGCCAGCAGGATACAGTGGGCTTCGAGTTCAGCCGCTTCCTGGCTGAAACCGGCATCGCCAAATCCGCCTACAGCGCCGTTCCGGGGTCTGCGACCCGCGCCGCGGCCGATGCATGGCTCGCTATCCAGGCCGCTCAGCCAGGCAACAAGATCCGTCGTTATCCCAACGGGTCGGTTGAAAGACTGTTCGCCCAGGCTGCCAACATCAGTTCTGTGTGGATCGATCTCGTCGACATCAAGGCGCAGTACGAAATGGACACAGAGAACTGGGGCAATTTCACCACGACCTTGCAGACAACCGTCTATGACACCTACGATTACATGGGCTTGGACGGCGTTCGCACAGAGGCACTTGGCAAGCAGAACGGCAGAACAGGCATTGTGCCACCGCTGCCGGAGCTGAAGGCCAACGCACGGGTGAACTGGTTCAGGGACAATCAGAGTGCGTCAATTTCCGCGAACTACTGGAGCAGTATCAAGTTTGATGACCAGGTCGTGGACTTCTACCCGGCAGATGGCAACAACGCACTTCCCGCCAATATCCCCAGCACCATTCGTGGCGAGTACATCTTCGACGTACGCTATGCGATTGTTCTGGATCAGTACTTTGACAGTGAGTTCACGATCTCAACGGGGATCAACAACCTGTTCGACAAGCGGCCGCAACGTCTGGGCATTATCGGCGGTGCCGAGACACGACTCTCCACGCCATGGGGACGTCAGTTCTGGTTGTCGCTGGAGTGGACACCAGGTGTTTGATGCCTGAATGAATGCCTGGTGGCCGAACTGGCCACCAGGCATGCTTCAAAGTTTTAAAAAGGCGTAGTGGTAGTCTATCGACGTACCAGATATGCAAATTTCCGCATGCAGTCATCCAGTGATAATCAAGTAGTGCCTTTCCAAGCGCGCAACAGTTGATATCAAAATTACAAGGCCCTCTGTCGTCCACACGGCAATGGCCAATACCTGGAGATAAGCATGCATACCTTCACCCGACGCGGGCAGCTGCGTCATTTGATTCATTCCTGTCTTGTTGCTTCCATCGCATTTCCCGTGCTTGCACAGGCGCAGGCTGCTGCTGAACCCGAAGTGGAAGAAGTGGTGGTTACGGGTTCCTACATCCGCAACAGCGCGTTTGCACAGAACTCCCCCGTGGATACCGTAACGGCGGAAGACCTGTTCGAATCCGGTGCTCCCAACATAGGCGCCTATATTCGAGATCTGAGTTATACGCAGAACACGAACGTTGTGAACATCGTTCTGGGCACAGCGGACGGCTCGCAGACCGGCAACAGCAGCTTCAATCTCAGGGGCCTGGGCGAGAACTCCACCCTCACTCTGATCGACGGAACCCGCTCACTCAATACCCTGATGTCCGCCAGCCTGCCGGAAATTGCCGTTGCCCGTATGGAAATGGTTCTGGATGGCGGCTCGGCCTTGTATGGCTCTGACGCCGTGGCCGGCGTTGTCAATATCATTCCGACCAAGCAGTTCGAGGGTTTCAAGGCGCGTAGCTACTATCAGCGCACCGAAGATGGCGCCATGGAAAACATGACCGGCTCGTTCATGTGGGGCAAGTCCTTCAACAATGGTGTCGAGTATGTGGGGGCCTTCGAGGCTCAGAAGCAGACGCCGCTGATGATGTACGAGCGCACACGTGAGTGGGAGCATTCGGACAACGCGTCCAACGCAGGCCCGGTGGGGTCCTACAGACGGCTGGTTGGGGCGCCTCCGGGTGTAAATATCCTCGGACCCCACGGCGGCACGTCAACGGGCGCCGTCCTTCTGGATCGTGACTGCGGCCAGTACAATCAGGGCACCCTGCCCCGAGGCCTCGGGTACAACAGCAATCCCTCCGGAACCGTTTACCTGGGCAATTGCACCTACGACTACAGCATCCAGCACGCGTACTCCCGGCATGAGGTCAATTACAATCTCTACAACTCAGTGAGCTTCGAGGCCACCGACTGGCTGCGCTTCAACCTGACCATGAACAACCATGCGCGTGTGAACAAGCAAACGTCGACGGGCACGTCCCCCAACGGCGGCAATGACCGCGCTGTCATGAAGATTCCGGCCAATCACCCAGCCAATTACTATGGTTATGACCTGACACCGTGGAGCTGGCGCGTATTTGGAAATACCGGGGGCACTCTGCCGTCCTGGTACAACAGCGACAGCTCCAAGCCTGTGCACGCGCATAACTTCTTCAACAGAGTCAAGCTGATTGCAGAGTATGACATCGCGGGCTCCTGGACTGGCTATACCTATTACTCCCAGCAGGAAACCAAGTCGATGTCGGATTCCAATGTGGTGAGTACATCCCGCCTGCAACTGGCGATGTCCGGACGGGGTGGTCCCAGCGGCAAGGAGTGGTTCAACCCCTTTGGCTCCCAGTCTCCCCGGTCCAAACATTACGTTCCGGGCGTGACCAGCAATTCTCAGGAAATGATCGACTGGCTCATGCTGGAAAACAAGAACGAGACATCCAGCCGCAACTATCTGGATATCTTTGAGACACTGGCTACCGGCGAGCTCTTTGATGTGCCAGCCGGCGCTGTGCAGATGGCCGTTGGTTTTCAATGGCGTGATCTGCTGAACAGAGATTTCGCCGACCCCTGGACGGTCCTTGGCGAGAATTACGCCAACAGCCAGGTGCTGGGCGCGCGGCAGACGGATGCCGATTATGGCTCTGAGGTCCGATCAGTGTTCATGGAAGTGGAAATTCCAGTACTGGAAACCTTGTCGGCGCAGCTGGCTGTGCGACATGAGGAAATGAAGGACTTCGGCCTGGTATCCACCATGCCAAAAGTAGCCGTACGTTGGGAGGCATTGCCGACCCTGGCCGTTCGTGCGTCATGGGGCGAAAGTTTCCTGGCACCTTCACCCTTCCAGGGGCGTCCGTTTGTCGCGGATGACCGTTGCGCGGATATGTTCAGTGGCAGGGACGAGTTCACAGGCACACCGCTGATCGGCGGCATAGGGTGCTCGTCAGGCAACCCGGGGCTGCAGCCCGAGACCTCGACCATCCAGAACATCGGCTTTACCTGGGAGCCCTCTGGCAATTTCCTGGAAGGCCTGAACCTGTCAGTGGATTATCAGCAGATCGAATATCAGGATCGTATTCGAACCCTCAGTCCGCAGGACACGGTGGGATTCCAGTTCTCCAGATTCCTGGAAGAAACAGGCATCGCCAGATCTGCCTACAGCACCGTGCCGGGCTCTGCCACCCGCGCAGCCGCCGACGCCTGGCTGGCAGTAGAAGCCACCAAGCCGGGTGTGGCGATTCTGCGTTACCCCAACGGATCAGTGTCACGCCTGTTTGCGCGCTCTGCGAACATCAGCTCGGTGTGGGTGGACCTTGTTGACACGAAAGCGCAGTACGTCATGGACACCACCAACTGGGGCACCTTCACCACAACCGTGCAAGGCACCTATTACCTGACCTATGACTACATGGGGCTGGACAAGGTGCGAACAGAGGCTCTTGGCAAGCAGAATGGCAGGACAGGGCTCGCCCCGCCATTGCCAGAGCTCAAGCTCAATGCCCGCTTGTCCTGGTTCCGTGGCAATCAGAGCGCGTCAATCTCCGGCAATTACTGGAGCAGCCTCGTATTTGACTCGCAGGTGGTGGACTTCTATCCGGAATGGAAAGGCGACAACACGAAGAATATTCCTTCCAAGGTCCGCGGCGAGTACATCTTTGATGCGCGCTATGGCCATGTGTTCGATCAGTACTTCAACAGTGAGTTCAGTGTCAGCGTCGGTGTGAACAATCTGTTCGACAAGCGCCCGCAGCGCCTGGCGATCATCGGCGGGGCTGAAACGCGCCTCTCCACTCCCTGGGGACGTCAGTTCTATCTGTCGCTGGACTGGACGCCCGGGGCGTAATGCATCAGGCACGGCGGCGCTGAGCGCTGCCGTGCACTGAAAGAGCAAAAGGGCGCCGTGTGCAGGCACGCGGCGCCCTTTTGTTTGGTCCGGCAGGTCATATTATTGAACAAGCGTACCTCTCTTTGATGAACTGAAGAAAATTGAGCAAAAGTTTCAGCTAACAGTTTGCTTTTGCAATCGAGTCCTGCTTTGATCTTGTATAAAAGGTGTAGTAGTAGTTTATCGACGTACCGGATTTGCAACCTGCAAGCAGTCATCCAGTGATAATCAAGTAGTGCCTTTTCAAGTGCGCAACAGTTGATATCAAAATTACAAGGCCCTCTGTCGTCCACTCGGCAATGGCCAACATCTGGAGATAAGCATGCATACCTTCACCCGACGCGGGCAGCTGCGTCATCTGATTCATTCCTGTCTTGTTGCTTCCATGGCCTTTCCCGCACTGGTCCAGGCCCAGGCCCAGACCGCGGCCGATCCTGAAGTCGAAGAAGTCGTGGTAACAGGCTCCTACATCCGCAACTCTGCGTTCGCGCAGAACTCTCCCGTTGCGACTATCAACCAGGATGAGCTCTATCAGTCCGGCGCGCCCAGCATGGCGAACTACATCCGGGACCTGAGCTTTACGCAGAACACCAATGTTGTACTGAACGTTCTTGGCGGCAATGACGGTGCCCAGAGCAGTACAGGTACAACATTCAATCTGCGGGGCCTTGGCGAGAACAGCACACTGAGCATGGTGGACGGACTGCGCGCCATTGATACCTCGGTGACCGCCATGATCCCAGACATCGCCATTGCGCGCGTCGAGATCGTGCTCGATGGCGGCTCTGCCTTGTACGGATCAGATGCAGTCGCTGGTGTGGTGAACATGATTCCGATCAAGCAGTTCGATGGGGTTCGCGCACGTGCTTATTATCAGACGCCGGAAGAGGGCGGCATGGAGGAGGGCAATCTAGCCATTCTCTGGGGCAAAAGTTTCGACAACGGCATCAATTACGTGGGCGCGTTCGATGCCCGCAAGCGCACGCGACTGGGCTACTACGAACGTCCCCGGGAGTGGGAGATGGCCGACGGCTCGTCCGGCTCCGGCAACCCGGGCACCTATCGACGGGTGACAGGCGCGACGCCGAAACTGGGCGGGCTGCACGGTGGACGTTCACTGGGTGGCAACCTGCCAGACCCGAGTTGTGGAACCTTCAATCAGGGGCTGGAAGATCGGACCAAACGAGGCTCCATCCCCAGCGGGATCATCACTGGCACTGGCAACAACAGAACATGCTGGTACAACTACACACATACCTACCCCTATGCGACAGGGATGAGTGAGTACAACCTGTATCAGAATCTCACCTGGGAAGCCCAAGACTGGCTGCGGTTCGAGCTCTCCGCCAATTTGAACTATCTGCTGAACGAGGGTTCCAAGGGCGTGGTCACCGCCTTGAATCCGAACAACCGCAACGTCTTGTTCATTCCCGCCAGTCATCCCGCCAATACCTTCGGCTACGATGTGACGCCGTGGTTGTGGCGCCCCTCGTCCGGTCTGGGTGTGACCCCGCCCGGGATCAACGAATTCGGAGAGACCTCCGGGGGTACCTATGTCGACTCCAACCGCATCAAGCTCGGAACAAGCTTTGATCTGAGTGATACCTGGTCGGGCTATGCGTATTACTCCACGCAGGAACGCGCCTCACGCTCGCGTACAAAAGTCGGTACTTTGCATCTGTCGAAGCTGCAGCTTGCTTTGATGGGCAAGGGCGGTCCCAACGGCAATCAATGGTTCAACCCCTTCGGCAGTTCCGACCCGCGCTCACCCTTTTACAAAGAGGGCGTCACCAACAACACGCGGGCGGTGATGGACTGGATGTACGAACCGATCAAGCTGACTGGCAGCCGGGACTACCTGGATATCGCGGAGTTTACCGTCACGGGTGAGTTGTTCGATCTGCCGGCTGGTGCCGTCTCCATGGCAACGGGCTATCAGTGGCGAGACACGATCAACGATGAGTTTGCCAATCCGCTGTCGAACGTCGGACTCAATTACAACGTTGATATCACGACTCCGGTGCGCAAGGACGCGAGGTATGTCAGTGAGGTCAGGGCAGTATTCGTGGAAGTGGAGGTGCCGATTCTGGAATCATTGACATTGCAGACGGCGGTCCGCCATGAAGAGTTCAAGGACTTCGGGTTGAAGGCCACAACGCCGAAAGTGGCGCTGCGTTGGGAAGCGATGGACGGGCTGGCAGTGCGCGCTTCGTGGGGCGAGAGCTTCCTTGCTCCCACCCCTGTGCAGGGTCGTCCGTTCATCCCCAATGAGCTGTGTGGTGAGGCCTTCTCAGGCAATGATCCGTTCTTCAACGCCTCCTTGATCGGCTCCTCCACCTGTACCGCCGGCAATCCCGATCTGCGGCCAGAGACCTCTACGATTCGCAACATCGGATTCACCTATGAGGCTATCGAGAACCTCAGCATCAGCATGGACTACCAGAATGTGAAGTACATCGACAGAATCCGTACGCTGGACGATACGGACACGGTGTACGACCAGTTCCGCATATTCCTGGCAGCCACTGGCCGCACTGCGGCCACGTACAATCCTGCCAATGCAGCCGATCGGGCTGCAGCGACTGCCTACCTGCGTTCCATCCCGGGGAGTTCGGTGGTGAGAGATCCACTGGACATGTCGGTAGACACCATCTACAGGCAAGCGCAGAACGTGGCCTCCGTGTTCATTGATCTGGTCGATGCGAAGGTGCGTCATACCTACGAAGCTGGCGACTGGGGGACGTTCACAACCACGTTTGAGGCCTCGTATTTCATGAACTATTCCTACATGGACAACGTGGGAATCGAGATCGAAGGGCTTGGCAAGCAGAATGCAGATACTGCGATTCTGCCGCCCCTGCCGAAGGTGAAGGGCAGCCTGCGCCTGGGTTGGTACAACGGCAACCACAGTGCAGGGGTGTCGGCGAACTATCGCCACAGTGTGCTCTTCGACGACCGTCCTGTGGATCGTTACAACGATGGCTGGATCGCCATGACAGACCGAACCATCGAAGCGGAGACCATTACCAGTGCTCAGTACGCCTATGTCTTCGATCAGTACTTCGACAGCGAGATCACCTTGAGCGCAGGAGTCACCAACCTGTTCGACATCAGACCGCAGCGCTTTGCCATGATCGGTGGTTACGAGTCGCGTCTGTCCACTCCGTGGGGCAGGCAGGTCTGGGTGTCACTGGATTGGCAGCCCGGCGCATAGAGTGTGAACAGCTGAAGTTTGGTTGAGTGTTTGAAGTAAAAGGGCCGGCGCATAAGTATGCGCCGGCCCTTTTTGCTTGTCTATTCGTCGCCCCAGCCTATCGTTTCGTCTCAATCGGTTCTGTTACCGACATTCACAATATGCGGAACAGACGTTTCGTATTCACTCAAAAAATAAAAAATTCAGCCCAAAAGCGGCGTTCCATATCCATTGGCATGTTCCAGATATGGCTGGCATGAATTTGAAAATGTGAAAACAAGCTGGGTACACTCGGCCTGCAGAGGAAAAGTTACAAATTGTCGCAATTTTCCGGGAGCCATTCGGTAGCAAGCAGAGACTTGCAATGCGCAGATTTCGGCTATTCCTCTGCAAAGCAGGAGATCGAACAGTCACTAATGAATGCCATTGATTGAACTGGTTCATGGACAACCAGTCTGCCTCGTTGTCTGCCAACTACTGGCACACGGTGAAGTACGACGACGTGACTGTGGATGCCTACAACGACGGCTGGATTGCGCCACGCACCATCGAGGGCGAGTTGCGGTTCGATGCCCGTTACTCAATCGTGCTGGATGAGTACTTCGACAGCGAGTTCAACTTGAGCCTGGGCATCTCCAACCTGTTCGACAAGCGCCCCCAGCGCATGCCGATGCAGGGTGGCTTCGAGACGCGGTTGTCGACGCCGTGGGGCCGGCAGTTCTGGGCATCCATCGAGTGGACGCCAGGCGCTTGAGGGTGTGAATGGCAGTGGGCGGTTCTTCGTCCGCTGCTCAAACAAAAAGGCCGGCACAGTGATGTACCGGCCTTTCTGCATTTCACGGACTGAATGGCGGGCTACCAGTAAGCTTCGAGCGTAATGTGTCCGGTCCTGCCTTTCTCGCTGCGCACAAAGCCTCGTTGCTGCAGTGCGCTGAGCGCATCCTGCACCATGCCGGGATTGCCGCAGAGCATGAAACGGGAGCTGTGCGTGGACATCCCTCGGGCCGCAACCCGTTCCAGCGTGCCATTGCTGATGCTGGCGGGTATATGGCCATGCACGGTGTTCTCGACTTTCTCGCGACTGACGAAGGGCACGAACGTGAAACGCTCCCCGTACAGCGACTGCAGTTGTGCGACGACGTCCCCATAGGCCACATCGCTCCAGTGGCGTACGGCATACACCAGCACAATGTGTTCGAAACGTTGCCATGGCTCGGGCGTACGCAGGAGTGACAGGAATGGGGAGACGCCAGTGCCGGTGGCCAGCAGCCACAAGTCGCGCCCCGGGGGCACCTGATCCAGCGTGAATCGGCCCTCGGGTATCTGCTTCACCCAGACCCGGTCGCCGGGGTGCAGTCGCCCGAGCTCTGCCGACAACTGGCCGTCGAGCTGTGTGTAGAAGAAGAACTCCAGGGGTGTGGTGTCCGGGACGCTCAGAATGGAGTACGGCTGCGCGATGCGCACGCCTTCGATATCCAGTGCCAGCGACGTGTACTGGCCTGCCACAAAAGGCGCCACATCAGCTTCTATGCGCAAAGAAAACAGATTCGGGGTCCAGTGGATGTTGCTGGCAACAAGTCCTTCTATCCACTGTGTGTGTGACTCGACCATCGTGAGACCTGGTTACCTGTGAGTATCGGGCGCGCATTGTCGCACATTCCCGGGAAAGCAGTTGGCACTGCGATTGCTTTTTCTGTAGGCTCGGAAGCCAGAATCCTGATACGGTTGTTCAGGTCAACAAGATGATCCCCAGGGGAAAAATATGCTTCGCGCGTGGTTCGAGATCGCTTTGTGGAAACGCATTCTGCTGGCATTGGTGGCGGGTGTCATAGTGGGCAGTCTGCTGGGAGAGAGTGCGGTTTCCATCAAATGGATCGGCGATCTGTTCGTGCGCCTGATCAGCATGGTGGTGGTGCCCCTGGTCTTCTTTACCCTGGTGTCCGGCGTCATTGCGATGGGCGATCCGCAAAAGCTCGGGTCTCTAGGCATCAAGACGCTGGCACTCTTCATGATTACCACCCTGATTGCCATCTGCATCGGGATCGCCCTGGCACTGTTGCTGCAACCCGGTGTCGGGGTGGATCTCTCTGCGGCCGTGCCGGGTGACATTCCGGTGCGAGAGGCGGTGTCGATGTCACAGCAAATGATGGATATCGTTCCGCGCAATCCGATCGCAGCGCTTGCGGAAGGCGATGTGCTTGCAGTGATCTTCTTTGCCGTCTTGCTGGGTATTGCCGGACTGGTCATTGGCGAGCGGGCAAAGCCTGTGGCCGATCTGGTCGATGCCGCCTCTGAAATCATGCTCAAGATTACGGGCTGGGTCATGGAAGTCGCCCCCTTCGGCGTTTTCGCACTGATCGCCTGGGTGGCAGGTACGCAGGGTGTGCTTGCTTTGCTGGATGTCGTGCGTCTCGCCCTGGCGGTGTTTGTCGGCTGTGTGCTGCACGCGGTGCTGGTGTATGGTTCCATGATGAAGTTCCTGGTCCGGCTGAGTCCCTTGAACTTTTTTCTCGGCGCGCGAGACGTAATGCTCGTGGGGTTTTCGACATCGTCGAGTTCCGCCACCATGCCTGTCACCTTGTCAGTGGCAGAACGAAATCTGGGCATTCGCCCCGTGGTAGCGACCACTGTCATACCACTGGGCGCCACGATCAACATGGACGGCACTGCGCTGTATGTGGGAATTGTGACGATATTTGCAGCACAGGCATTCGGACTGCCGCTGACATTCAGCGATTATCTGGTCATCGTGGGGGCCACGACGATGGTGTCCATTGGCACAGCAGCCGTGCCGGGCGCGTCCTTGTTCCTGATTTCCGCAGTGATGAGTGCCGTCGGGCTGTCACCTGAGCAGATTGCCGTCGTCATTGGCTTCATTCTGCCATTTGACCGCCCACTGGATATGGCGCGCACCAGTTTGAACGTGACCGGCGACCTGGCCGTGGCGACTGTTGTGGCCAACTGGGAGAATGAATTTGACCGTGAAGTGTTTGACGGACCGAATCGTTATTGACGGATTCTGAACGACGTCAAGCGTTTCAGAACGACCATGTCAGTGTCATGCCCGCGCGCACGTCTTCGTCCAGAAAGGCGGCCAGCGCGTCTTTGTCTGCCCGGGTGGCGATCACCTGGGTCAACAGCGCCAGGTGGTTGCTGAGCGTGTAGTTCAGCGCCACGCTGGCCAGCAGTGAGCCGGCGTCCAGCGCGCTCTGCACCGTCACCGCCAGAACCGCATCGCCATTGCGCAGAGAGTTCGAGTAGCGCAGCAATACATTCCCCGTGACCTCTCCCCCCACCAGACGTTCCCCCGGGAGCAGCAGTAGGCGTTGATCCAGCACTGTTTGTGCCGAGACGCCTGCGATCAGACTTTGCTCATTGCTGATGGCGTATTCAAAGCCGGCCGTACCGGCGATCAGATCGGCCTTGCCGGCGACAGGTCGTTTGATGCCGAGCGGTGACGTGGCCACGAAATCCCCCAGGACATCGTGGCTGAAAGCGATATCCAGATTCAGCAGCAATTTTCCGATCGCACGGTTGGTGCTGAAACCCAGCAACAGGAAGTCATTTGCCTGCGCTGCGGCGTCACCCATGCCTGAGGCAGGCGCGCTGTAGCGCAACTGATTCTCGTGCAGATAGGCCGCCATGAGGGAGACATCGCTGCCAGCGAAACTCCAGCGCATCTTCGAACCGATCTCGAAAAGCGGCTTGTCGCGGTGCAAGTCGGTGAGATTGAACTCGGGCTCAAAAAAGAACGGGCTGCCCCGCACCGGCGGCGGATTGAACTCGGGATACAGATTCACGAAACTCGACAGGTGGCTATTGCTGCCGAAACGATCCCACACCATCAGCCACTGATTCAGTCGGGCATCCTCGATGTCGATGATGCTCAGGTCGCGATACTCGCTGGTGTTGATCACGTCGAGCACCGAGTTGCCCACGTTCTCGCCCCAGACGACTGTCTGCGCCCCCAGCTTCAGGCTCTGTGAGCCTTCGCTGCGTTGCAGGAACAACTCGTTCAGCCGGAATTCGGTGTCTATCTTCTCGTTATTGGCCCGGTACTCGTAGTCGCCAGGCCAGTAGAGCTTGGCCTGGGCGCTGCCCTGCAGCAGCCAGCCGGGAGCGAAGGCATTCTGGTAACGGGTCAGCAGGCTCAGGCGACTGTTTTCGGTGGCGGCGTTGCGTTCAATGTGAACGTCGCCAGGCAGGTCCACGCTGTGCGGATTGATCTGGGCCATCACCTGCTGGCTGGGCCGGAACGTGAAAGGGCGCAGCCACGCAGGACGGCGGTCGACAGCTTCAGCGAAGAGGTCGTCGCCCACGCTGGCGCTGTCCAAGGCACCGCTATCGAAGCTCAGATTGTCGAGGGAGAAATCCTGGGCGAGGGTGGGGTGGCACAGGGAGAGGAGCAGAGCGCTGAGCAGCAGGCCACATGGATGGCTGGCAGCGGAGTGCAGGCCTTTGCTCGCGGGCAAGCCCGCTCCAACCGACTCCTGCGTGCGCCCGGCCGCCTCAGTCAATTTGCGCTCGCAACTTTTGCAGTTCGGTTTCACGGAAGGCCACATCGATCAGCGTGCGCTGGCTCAGAAAGTCCTCAGGCACCTCGATCCCGGTATTGATCTCAAGAATGGCCATGTTGGACAAACGATTGCTGACCAGGTTCATCATTGTGAGTGAGCGCGCCACCCAGACGTCATTCACCAGTTCTACGCGGGACGCCAGCAAACGTTTGATCTCGCGGCCGTGCTGGTCATACATGTCGGCGCGCAGCGCCACGTAGCGCTCTTTGTCGATGTACTGCACGATGCGGGCATAGCGGGTCTTGCGCGCGCGCTCCTCGTTCGGGATGGACTCGATCTTCCACACGTCGCGGCCGCCTTCGGTGGTCTCTTCCAGCATGGTCAGCGTGTATTCGTCCAGCTTGCCGGTGTCCTGATCTTCCGTGGTGAACTCTGAGCCAAACAATGCAGCCGGCTCGGTATCGTCGTCGGAATTGCCACTGGCGATGCGCTTGACGGTCCCCAGGGCCGACAGATAGAGCCACGTCTCATTGTCCTGGGTCGCGTCGTCATAGGCGATGCTCAGCATGCCGATGCCGCGCTCGGCAGGAGGCTCCAGCACGATGGCGACCGATTTGGTGTCCTTGTTGTCAATGCCGAAATTCACGCCTACCGATTCCAATGCCTTGATTCGGGCACGCTCGGCGCAGGTGATCTGATTGTCGCGAATGCCGAACTGGCAACTGGAAAGCTGAATGCGATTGAAAGCGGAATCTGACGTGCTGCGCAGCGCGTCCTCCACTTTCTCGAGAATCTCGCGGGGGCTTTCCTGGGCGCCCGCCTGCGCAGTGCCCAAGGTCAGGCCCAGCGCAAGAATGCCTGTAACTAGGGTACGCGCGAGGCTGTGTCGCGAAGTGGTGGCTGGCATCATGCCGGTGTCCTCTGCGTGGCGATGTCATCGACGTCGAAGGTACGCTGCGCATCCTTGACGCCGAAATCCGGTTTGAAAACGTGCAAAAGAGCGGGAATCAGGAACAGATCGCAAAGCAGCGCAACAAAGATAGCCAGTGACCCGAAAATGCCGATCTTGGCAATGCCCAGGTAGTCCGAGAAGCCCATGATAGCGAAGCCCATTCCCAGCACCATGGTGGTGAAGATCACGGCCGTGCCGACGTCTTCCACGGTGCTCTTGAGCGCCAGTGCCATACTGCGTGTGCGAATCAGTTCCAGCCGGTAGTGTGTCATGAAATGAATCGTGTCATCCACCGCAATGCCGATGATCACTGGCGCGATCATGAGCGTGTCGGTGTCCAGCGGGATACCCAGAAGCCCCATCAGTCCGAAGCTGAGAAAGGCCGGGATCAGATTCGGAATGATCGACAGCAAACCACCCTGAATGGAGCCAAGCGTCAGCATCATGATGACGCAGATCACGCCCAGTGCCAGTCCGAAGCTGCTGTACTGCGACTGCGCGATCTCGTCGGTCGCACGCATCATCAGAGGAATGGATCCCGTCATCCGCACTTCCAATGCGGGGAAGTCTTCCCGCAGGGGCTCGAACACTTCGTCAATCAGCAGTCCGATCTCGTCGAAGAATTGCTGGTACTGATAGGAGCCGGCGTTGTAGGCATTCAAGGTGATGTGCGAACGGCTGTAGTCATCGGAGACCAGGCTGCGCCTGTCATCCGGGTTGGCGCTGTTGAACAGATACAGCAGCTGGGAAATCATCGCCTCGGTATCGGGCACGCGGTAGAAGGCCGCATCATTGTTGTTCATGAGCTGGTTGGTGTCCTTCACGATATCCGCCAGCGACCAGGTGCGCGAGATCTGCGCGGCGTATTCGCTCTCGATGCGCATCTGCAGGGCATCTACTGCATGCAGCATCGAAGGATTGAGCAGGCCGTCGCTGATGCCCGTGTCAATCATGATTTCCATGCTCTGGGCGCCGGCCATGTGCTCATCCACGACAGCATAGGCTACCCGCATCTCACTGCCTTCCCGGGAAAGTTCCGAGATGTTGCTGTCGATGCGCACCAGGCTGGTGCCGTAGACGCACACCGCCAGAATGGCGCCGAACACACCAAGAATCGTGGCCGGGCTGCGTGCCACCAGGCGCGGTACTGCTCGCAGCATGGGCTCCTGCCAGTGCAGAACAGCGGCGGTGAGCACGCAGACCAGCGCAAGATAGGCCCCGATCTGCGGGCCCAGAACAGGCATGCCTGCCACCAGCAACAGCATGCAGCACGCGGCTTTGGCAGAGCCTGACAAGACCTGCCAGCGCTGCCGCAGCCAGGACGAAGGTGCGCGTTCACGGGGCGTGCCCGGATGCCACACACTGAGAAGGATTGGGAGCAGCACCATGGTAAAGAACAGCGCCATGAATACGCCGCCCGCCGACATCACGGCGAAGACGCGGATGGGGGTAAGGTCCGACAGACTCAGGGCCATCACGCCGGCCATGGTCGTGATGGTTGTGACGAAGATTGCCAGCCCGGTACTGTCATACGCCGCATACACAGCCTTGTCGTGATCCAGCCCCTCGCGCCGGTACCCGAAGTAGGCGCTCATCACATGCACGCAGTCGGCAATGCCACAGGCGAAGATCAGCAGGCACGTCAGTACGATCATGGTGGACATGGGCACTCCGAGCCATGCAGTGGCTCCCCAGGTCCACAGCAGGCTCAGACCGATGGTGAGAATGGGCCAGACTACCGCGCTGAAGGATCGGAACAGCACCCACAACAGCCCCACAAAGATGCCGATCATCGCAATGCCCAGTACCATCATCTGCTGCAGCATGCGGTAAATGAACTCGTTCATGGGCGGATTGCCCACAGGATAGAACTCCAGGACATTCGCGTGCTGCGTATAGACGGCGCGAACGGCCGTGAAAAATGCGCTGTATTGGAACATGTCCACTGTCTGGAAGGGGATGTCCTGCACGGCGGCAGCTTCGTCGAAATCGAGTGCAAAGGAATCTGCCGCATCGAATGCGCTGAAACTCAGGTCCAGGGATACGTCAGCGGCGTCAATCAGTGGGGTGAAGCCCTCCACGGGCTCCGCGCCGAAGAGCGTCTGGATCAATATGCCGGCGTAGCGACCGTCGGCGGAATAAAAGAGCAGACGGTAATCGTCCTCTGTCAGTGCGCGTTCGCGAATGGCACGCAGGGCTTCGGCAGACTCTGGCAATTGTTCTGGAACAAGGCGGTCGGAACGCAGCGTGTCGCCGTCGACACTCTGCACACGGGCGGTGGTGAGCGATTGCACGCGCCGGATATTGTCCAGTTCTTCGAGGATGACCGGCTCGCCGTCAATTTCCTCTGGATAGTTGCCCGGGTCGAGCTGCCGCCAGTCTTCCAGTTCCCGGGTCAGGGCCTGCGCAGCGCGCAGGGACTGCGCTGAAAACACGTCGCCGTCCAGAGCCCGGTAAACCAGAAACACGGAGTCGTCACTGCCGAACTGTTCGCGGAATTCGTTGAGCGCTGCAATCGCCGGGTCATCCTGGTCGATGAAGCTGTCGATGGTCATGTCGAGCGTGGTGCGTGTGGCAGCGCCATAGCCCATGAAGACTGTGGAGCTGATCAGAATGATCAGCACAGGCCAGCGGGCGCGGAGTATCCACAGAGGAATGAGCGCGAAGAATCTGCTCAGCGAGAGTAGTGTCTTGTCCATCTGATCCTGCTTCCAGATTCCATTCTTCCTGCGACTTCACAACACAGGAGTGCTTTTTTTTCTTGTCGGAATTCGAGTGTTGCTCGCCGGCATCCTGCGCGGTCGATTGGGGCTAATTCAGGCAGCTGTAAACGCCGAAGGACTGCCGTCCGTCAGTAATGGGCGACTCCACGACGATACGGTTGCCACCCATGTCGGCGGCTTCATTGCGGGCAAGGTCGATCAGTTCAGCCTGCAATTTCGAAGAACCGCGCTCCACGAAGGCGATCTCGCTCAGTGCGTTGGCCGTGCTGGTGCCAATACGTCGGCAGCTTGTCACTTCCGTTGGTGTGGCGACGGTGACCAGGCGGCCAGCCGCCGTCAGGTTGACCCAGTTGCCGCAGGCACTGAGAGTCGCGCCCAATCCAAAAGCCAGAATGATCTTGCGCATGTGCTTCTCCTGTATGTGCGAATGCATGTCTACCATGCCAGCTTCGGCTGCGAGGGTAAAGCCTGTGCGGTGAAAATGAAGGGCGCCAACGCTGCTGAAAAAAGCCGTCCGAACATTCTGTGCTACCATCGCCCGCCATCACAGACGTAGTGCGGTGCGCGACGTCACTTGCGGAATTCATCGGGAGACTGACATGGCAACAGGGGCTTTGCAGGGCAAGAACGTAGTTGTAATCGGCGGTACGTCGGGCATCGGCCTGGCTACAGCGCTTGGTGCGAGTCAACTTGGCGCCAATGTCTGGGCCGCCGGCCGCTCGGCCGCGCATATCGAAAAAGCTGTTGCTGCTGGAGCAGGGCGCATCAGGGTGGTCAGCGTGGACACTCATGACGAAGCCGCGCTGAAGGCCTTGTTTGCTGAAGTGGGTGTGATCGACCACCTGGTCTCGGCCGCCACGGGAGGATCCCGCACGCTCAAGCCCTTTCTCGAACAGACGGAAGACCAGTTCAAGGACGCGTTCGGCAAGCTCTGGGGCTATGCAAAAGTGGTGCGCACCGGCGCTCCCTTCATGGCAAAGACGGGCTCCATTACCCTGGTCAGCGGCGCTCCGGCGCGCAAGATCAAAGCCAACAGTTCGGCCCTCAGCTGTGTCGGAGCCTCCGTAGAGACCCTGGTACGCTGCCTTGCCTCCGAGATGGCGCCGATCCGCGTCAATGTCGTATCCCCGGGCATCATCGACACAGCCCTGTTTGACTGGATGGGCGATGCCCGTGCCGAGCGTGTGGCGGCCATGGTGAAGGGACAGCTGGTCGAGCGCGTGGGGCGCCCGGAGGAAGTCGCCGGCGCGTTGCTTTACCTGATGCAGAATGGCTATGCTACCGGCACCACCGTCGACGTGGATGGCGGACAACTGCTGCGCTGAGCGCAGCAGTGAAGAACAACAAGAGGTCTCAGCATGAGTTTCAAACCCGTAATCCTGATTTACGATCTCGACAACAAACTGGTTGACGAGATTGCCGCCGAGATCGGCGCGACGGGGCAGTACACCAGCATCAATACCTACAATGAAGCCAATGCCATGGACGCGGTGGAGCAGTACGACCGCTGCTTTGGTCTGCTGACCAACAAGCTCTCCTGTGTCATCACCGGCTGGAACAACTACAAGAAGCCCCGCGACCAGTTCCTGTACCACCTCAGAGAGGTGGAGAGGCGCAGCCCCTTGCGGCACCCAACTCCTGTGATCATGGTGACGGAAGACCATCGTGAAGACCTCAAGAAGCGCGCGCTGGTAACGGCCGACGGGGGTGTGTGTGCCTACCTGCAAAAGGACAATTTCCGCGACGCCCTGATCGACACGCTGAACAAGATCGTTTTCGAGAAGCGTGCTGCCGAACTCAACCGTGAGTCACTGCGCGACTTCCTCGCGCAGGAACAGCACGACTGACCCGGCGCTGGCAGGCCCTCCCCCATGTCGAAATTCGAATTCATCATGATGTTCGTCTCGGTAGTCGTCGCGTTCTCGCTGGCCGAACTGATGATGGGCTGGGGGCGTCTGATCCGCAGCTGGCAGCATGTGCAGCGCCCTGTGTTTGTGCTGGGCTGGTCATTCTGGCTGCTGGTGGTCGTGACCTTCCACTATCTCGGCTTCTGGGAGTATCAGACTGGCGTGGATCTGCGTTCCGTCGGTCAGATGTTGCTGGGGCTCAGTGCTCCCATTGTGCTGGTGCTGCTCAGCTTCGTACTCACCCCCGAGCTGCGCGAAGGCCAGTCCATGGACCTTGAGGAGCACTATTTCCGCATCAAGGACTGGTTCTTTCCCCTGGTGCTGGTGTTTTTCGTTCTCTCTGCGCTGGCTGATTCGCTGTTGCCCGATTTCCGCGAAACCTGGTTCACGCGAGTGGTTGGTCCGGGCCTGCTCGCCCTGTCATTCATCCCTCTGTTTCTCACGCGCAATCGCCGGGTACACCTGGCGGTGCTGGTATTCAACCTTGTGCTGATCATCGGCTCCAGTTACACGCTCAACGTGAGAGCGCTGTAGTTTGGGAGCGGGCTTTTGGTGGGAGCGGGCCTTTGGTGGGAGCGGGCCTGCCCGCGAACTTCGTGCAGGTAGCGCCGACCCCGGCCACCCGCCCTCCCGTGCTGCGGCTGACCCGCACTCATCCTGAGTGCCCTCGCATCGCAAAATGCCTCAGGTCATTTTGCTCACTCGGTGCGGGTCTTTCATGCCGCTGCACGGGAGGGCGGATGCCCGGGGCCTGGATGAGTGCCAGCGAAATTTCGCGGGCAAGCCCGCTCCCAAAAGCAGGGCCAGCTCCCACAAACAGGGCCAGCTCCCTCCACAAGCCGACACTACACTGCCAACGCCTGCACCTCGTGGTAGCGGAAGCAACTCTGCACATGGTCGTTGACCATGCCGGTGGCCTGCATGTGGGCGTAGCAGATGGTGGAGCCCACAAACTTGAAGCCGCGCTTTTTCAGGTCTTTCGACAGCGCATCGCTCTCGGGCGAGGTGGCCGGCAGATCGCCCATGCTGCCGCGCCTGCCATCCAGCACATTGCCGCCGGTGAAGCCCCAGATGTACTTGTCGAAGCTGCCGAACTCCTGCTGTATCGCCAGAAAAGCGATGGCATTGCTGCGCATGGCATAGAGTTTGAGACGGTTGCGGATCAGGCCAGTGTCCAGCAGACGCTCTTCGATCTCCGCGTCGGTCATGCGGGCTACTCGCTGCGGGTCGAAGTTGAAGAAGGCTGTGCGGTAGTGCTCGCGCTTGCGCAGCACTGTGATCCAGCTAAGGCCGGCCTGCTGGCATTCCAGACTCAGGAACTCGAACAGGGCCTGATCGTCGTGCACCGGCACACCCCATTCCGTGTCGTGGTAATGAACGTAGAGCGGGTCAGAGCCGCACCAGGCGCAACGTGTCGTCATGACTTTCATCCTTGATAAGATGGGTAGGTGCTCCAAGCATAGCCCGGAATCGCGTTGCCTGGAGTATACAAATACGCACTGGCCGATGGGGTTGGCACCGGCATAGAATCAGAGCAGTCAAGTCGCTTCATTGTCATGAGAGTTCACTATGTTCACCACTGTTCGTACCCGTCTCCACAAGTCCACCACTCTGGCACTGACCGCCGTCCTGCTGGGCAGCTGCGCCGTCAACCCGGTCACCGGCCAGCGCGAACTGGGGTTCATTTCCGAGCAGCGCGAGCTCACCATCGGTGCAGAACAATACAGCCCGTCGCAGCAGTCCCAGGGTGGGCAGTTCAGCGTCGATCCAGAGCTGAGCGCTTACGTGCAGGGCGTGGGACAACGGCTCGCCGAGGTCAGTGACCGCCCGCTGCCATACGAATTCGTGGTACTCAACAACTCCGTCCCTAATGCCTGGGCTCTGCCTGGCGGCAAGATCGCCGTCAATCGCGGGCTGCTGACAGAGCTCAACAACGAGGCCGAACTGGCTGCCGTACTCGGCCACGAGATCGTGCACGCCGCCGCCCGTCACGGTGCCCAGGCCATGGAGCGTGGCATGCTGCTGCAGGGTGCGCTGGTGGTGGGCGCCATTGCGGCCCAGGGCAGCGAGTATTCTGATTATGTGGTGGGTGGCGCCATGCTGGGCGCCCAGCTGGTGACGCAGCGTTACGGCCGCGACGCAGAGCGCGAGTCCGATGCCTACGGCATCCGTTACATGGCCGCCGCGGGCTATGACCCGGCCGCTGCCATCAGTCTTCAGGAAGTCTTCGTGCGGCTTTCGGAAGGCCGCGACAGCAACTGGCTTGACGGCCTGTTCGCCAGTCACCCGCCGTCCCAGGAGCGTGTAGAGAACAACCGGGCGCTGGTTGCCCAGCTGCGTGCCGAAGGCATCAGTGGCGGCGAGCTGGGGGAAGATCGCTACCGTGAAGCCACTGCCTTCATGCGCGAGACGCAGCCAGCCTACGAAGCCTTCGACGAAGCAGAAAAGCTGATTGCCGAAGACAAGCTGGAAGAGGCCGATCGCCGCCTGGAGACTGCCCTCAGCATGGTGCCCGACGAAGCCCGCTTCCATGGTCTGGCCGCCGATATCCTGGTCTATCAGCGCCGTTATGAAGCGGCGTCACGCCGCTACGATGATGCCATCTCCCGCGACCCGGACTACTTCGACTATTACCTCGGCCGAGGCGTTGCGTTCGCCCGCCAGGGGGAGCGTGAACGCGCACGGGACGATCTGGAGCACAGCGTCGACCTGCTGCCCACAGCCCTCGCCATGAGTGAGCTGGGCGAGCTGGCTCTGCAGAGCAATGACCGCGTATCCGCCAAAGAGTATTTCCAGGCCGCCAGTGCTGCCTCCGGGCTGGTCGGCGAGCAGTCCCGCGCCGCGTTCATGCGCCTGGATATCCCGGACAACCCCACCCAGTATGTCGCTGCGCAGCCAGTGGTCAACAATGCCGGCCGCCTGCTGGCCCGCGTCGAGAACCGCTCGCCCGTGGCCATGCGCGACATCAGCATCGAGTTCCAGGCTGTCATCGCCGGCCAGCTCGCCACCCGCACGCTGGTCGTGCCGGGACTGGCGCCCGGCCAGATCGGCGAACTCGACTCGGGCCTGAACTTTCCGCAGGGCGTGCTGCCTACGGCCAATCAGGTGAACGTGGTGGTGCGGGGGGCGGGGGTGGAG